>Ga0073928_10008186_pt1 | contig 13224 bp, 11 predicted proteins | sample PaiPotPPA55metaG_FD_76969 | JGI IMG/M metagenome (GOLD analysis project Ga0073928, IMG submission 76969) | Iron sulfur acid spring bacterial and archeal communities from Banff, Canada, to study Microbial Dark Matter (Phase II) - Paint Pots PPA... ...
CGAAGACCTGCGTGCGCGCGCGTTGGTGTGGGGCGACGCCACGGTGCGGGTGGCGGCCGAGGCCGCGGCGGGCCTGCCCTGGTACCCGGGCCAGGCCTCTGTCGAGAACACCGAGCAGATTGACATCGCCGCCCGGCTGGACGCGCTCGACCCCGCCCCGCTGGAGCTGTTGCAGAGGCTGCTCGAGGGCTCTCCGATGGGCCGGACCCGCGACGCCGCGCCGGGCACCCCGCCGGACCGGCCAGTGCAGCGGCTGCTCGCGGCCGGCCTGCTGCATCAGGTGGACGCCGAAACCGTGATTCTGCCCCGGCTGGTCGGTCAGGTGATGCGCGGCGAGCAGCCCGGCCCGGTGCAGCTGACCCAGCCCGATCCGGCGGCGTCGACCACCACCGTCGCCGACGTCAACGCCGTGGCCGCCGGGGCGGTGATCGACCTGCTGCGTGAGGTCGAGTTGGTACTCGAAACCCTCGGCGCCACACCGGTTCCCGAGCTTCGCAGCGGCGGGTTGGGCGTCCGCGACGTCAAGCGGCTGACCAAGGCCACCGGCATCGACGAGGCGCGGCTCGGCCTGATCCTCGAAGTCTCGTCGGCCGCGGGGCTGATCGGGGTCGGGCTGCCGGAACCCGACCCACACGACGGCGTCGGCCCGTACTGGGCGCCGACGGTGGCCGCCGACCGGTTCGTCGAATCTTCTGCGGCCTCCAAGTGGCACCTGCTCGCGTCGACGTGGCTGGAGTTGCCGGGCAGGCCGAGTCTGATCGGCAGCCGCGGCCCCGACGGCAAACCCTATGCGGCGCTGTCGGATTCGCTGTTCTCGACGGCGGCGCCCCTGGACCGCCAACTGCTGCTGGACGTGCTGGCCGACTTGGCGCCCGGCGCGGGAGTCGACGCCACCTCCGCGTCACGCGCGATGATCTGGCGGCGCCCACGCTGGGCGGTGCGGCTGCAGCCCGACCCCGTCGGCGACCTGCTGACCGAGGCGCACGCCCTTGGCGTGGTCGGGCGCGGCGCGATCGCGTCGCCGGCGCGCAAGATGATGGCAGGCGACCCGGCGGACGACGTCGTCGCCGCGATGGACAAGGTGCTGCCCGATCCGATCGACCACTTCCTGCTGCAGGCCGACCTGACTGTCATCGTGCCGGGGCCGCTGGAACGCGACCTGGCCGAGCAACTGGGTTCTGTGGCGACGGTGGAGTCGGCGGGGGCAGCGATGGTGTACCGCATCAGCGAGCCCTCCATCAGGCGCGCACTGGACACCGGGCGAACCGCCAGCGAGCTGCACGCGTTGTTCGCCCGACACTCGAAAACACCCGTGCCGCAAGGTCTGACGTATCTGATCGACGACGTCGCGCGTCGGCATGGGCAGCTGCGCGTCGGCATGGCGGCCTCTTTCGTGCGGTGCGAGGACACGGCGCTGCTGGCCCAGGCGGTCGCGGCGCCTGCGGCCGCCGAGCTGGAGATGCGGCTGCTCGCGCCGACCGTCGCGGTGTCGCAGGCGCCGATCGCTGAGGTGCTCGCCGCGCTGCGCGCCGCCGGTTTCGCGCCTGCGGCCGAGGACTCCACCGGAGCGATCGTCGACATCCGCGCGCGCGGCGCCAGGGTGCCTGCGCCGCCGCCACGGCGCCTGCACCGGCGCACGCCGAGCCCGACCGCCCAGACGCTCGGCGCGATCGTCGCCGTGCTGCGCAAGGTGGCGGCAACACCGTTCTCCAGCATGCGGCTCGACCCCACCGTCGCGATATCGCAGCTGCAGGAGGCTGCCCACCTGCAGGCGTCGGTGGTGATCGGCTATGTCGACCCGGCCGGAGTGGCCACGCAGCGGGTGGTGGCGCCGATCAACGTCCGCGGCGGCCAACTGACGGCGTACGATCCGGCATCCGGCCGGGTGCGCGAGTTCGCCATCCATCGCGTCACCTCGGTGGTGCCCGCCGACGCCGAATAATCAACCGGGCTAACAGCCGCGAGACAGCGGATTCACAGAACTGTTGGCGACTATGTCCGTGTGACAACCGTGTTAATCGCAGCGGCGGCGCAGGGACCGAACAACCACGGTCTCTCTCTGTTGCACGGTTGGCTGCCGCCGACGGTGCAGGCCGTGGCCGCGGTCGCGGTTGTGGTGGCGATCGGTTGGCGGTCGCGGCGATGGCGCCTCGTCTGGCTGCCCGTCGCCGCGGCCGTCGGCCTGATCCTGGCGTTCTGGACGCGGTGGTACGTGAATTCGCAGGGGCTTGCCGGGGACCCCGCGCCGTCGCTGCTGTGGGTGTGGGTCGGCCTCACCGGCCTCGCACTGGCCGTCGCGGTGCTCGGTTGGCGCGGCAGCCGCTGGTGGCGCCGGTCGGTGTCGCTCCTTGCTGTGCCGTTGTGCCTACTCAGCGCGGGTCTGGCACTGAATCTGTGGGTCGGCTACTTCCGGACAGTTCAGGCGGCATGGAGCGAGGTGACCGCGGGTCCGCTGCCCGACGAGACCGATCTGACGACCGTCATGGCGATGCGGGGCAAGGGCGCTCCGGCACACGGAGCGCTGGTTCCCGTGACCATTCCCGGCGACGCATCGCAGTTCAAGCACCGCACCGAGCTGGTGTATCTACCGCCTGCGTGGTTCGTCGCGAATGCCCCCAAGTTCCCGGTCGTGATGATGATCGCGGGCGAGTTCAACACCCCGTCGGACTGGCCGCGCACCGGAAACGCGATAGCCACCATCGACAACTTCGCCGCTGCGCACGGCGGCAACGCGCCGGTGTTCGTTTTCGTCGATGTCGGAGGGTCGTTCAACAACGACACCGAATGCGTCGACGGTCCCCGCGGCAACGTGGCCGCCCACCTCACCAAGGATGTGCCGCCGTACGTCACCAGCACCTTCGGCGTCAACAGCGCCAACTGGGGCGTCGTTGGCTGGTCGATGGGCGGCACCTGCGCCGTTGACCTGACCGTGATGCACCCGGAGTTGTTCAGCACCTTCGTCGACATGGCCGGGGACATGGGGCCCAATGCCGGCACCAAGGAGCAGACCATCGCCCGCATCTACGGCGGCGATGCCGCCGAGTGGTCGATCTACGACCCCACCACGGTTATCCACAAGCACGGCCCCTACCAGGGGGTCTCGGGGTGGTTCGCGATCTCATCGGATGCGCCGGTGCAGAAGAAGGGCGGGTTCGGCCCTGCCACTGGAGTCGGCCTCGGCGGTCAGGACGCCGCGGGCAATCCCGGTGACCAGACCGATGCCGCCAACACACTGTGCAAGCTGGGCCAGGCCTACGGCATCAGCTGTGCGGTGATCGCCACACCGGGTAAACACGACTGGCCGTTCGCAACGGACGTCTTCGCCGCCTCGCTGCCGTGGCTGGCCGGCCAGATCGGCACACCCGGTGTCCCGACGATCCCGCTGCCCGGCGGGGGTGCTGGGCCGGGACGAGCGGGTGCCGCACTGCAGGCCGCGACACACTGAGACGTCGGGTGTCCGCCGGGCCGGGATAATGGACAGAATGACCGACGGCCCCCTGATCGTGCAGTCCGACAAGACGGTGCTGCTCGAAGTCGACCACGAGCAAGCAGGCGCAGCGCGCGCGGCGATCGCGCCCTTCGCCGAGCTGGAGCGCGCGCCGGAGCACATCCACACCTATCGCATCACCCCGCTGGCGCTGTGGAACGCCCGCGCGGCCGGTCACGATGCCGAACAGGTCGTCGATGCGTTGGTGTCGTTCTCCCGCTACGCGGTGCCGCAGCCGCTGCTCGTCGACATCGTCGACGTGATGGCCCGTTACGGGCGGCTGCAGCTCGTCAAGAGCCCCGTTCACGGCCTGATCCTGGTCAGCCTCGACCGCGCGGTGCTCGAGGAGGTGATGCGCAATAAGAAGATCGCGCCGATGCTCGGCGCCCGCATCGACGACGACACCGTCATCGTGCACAACAGCGAACGCGGCCGGATCAAGCAGATGCTGCTCAAAATCGGCTGGCCCGCTGAGGATTTGGCCGGCTACGTCGACGGCGAGAAACATCCGATCAGCCTCGATCAGCAGAACTGGCACCTGCGTGACTACCAGGAGATGGCCGCCGCTTCGTTCTGGGAAGGGGGCTCGGGCGTCGTGGTGCTGCCCTGCGGCGCGGGCAAGACACTGGTCGGCGCGGCGGCGATGGCCAAGGCCGGCGCCACCACGCTGATCCTCGTCACCAACACCGTGGCGGGCAGGCAGTGGAAGCGTGAGCTGATCAACCGGACATCGCTGACCGAGGACGAAATCGGCGAGTACTCCGGTGAGAAAAAGGAGATCCGGCCGGTCACCATCGCCACCTATCAGGTGATCACCCGCCGCACCAAGGGTGAATACCGTCACCTGGAGTTGTTCGACAGCCGCGACTGGGGGCTGATCATCTACGACGAGGTGCACCTGCTGCCCGCCCCGGTGTTCCGGATGACCGCGGACCTGCAGTCGCGGCGCCGGCTCGGGCTGACCGCCACGCTGATCCGCGAGGACGGCCGCGAGGGCGACGTGTTCAGCCTGATCGGACCCAAGCGCTACGACGCGCCATGGAAGGACATCGAGGCACAGGGCTGGATCGCGCCCGCCGAGTGCATCGAGGTCCGGGTCACGATGACCGACAACGAGCGGATGCTGTACGCCGTTGCCGAACCTGACGAGCGCTACAAACTCTGTTCGACGGTGCACAGCAAGATCGCGGTGGTGAAGTCGATTCTGGAGAAGCACGTCGGGGATCAGACCCTGGTGATCGGCGCCTACCTGGATCAGCTCGACGAACTCGGCCAGGAGCTGAACGCCCCCGTGATCCAGGGCTCGACGAAAACCGCCGACCGCGAGACGCTGTTCGACGCCTTTCGCCGTGGTGAAATCTCCACACTGGTGGTCTCCAAGGTTGCCAACTTCTCCATCGATCTGCCGGAAGCCAATGTGGCGGTGCAGGTTTCGGGCACCTTTGGGTCGCGGCAAGAGGAGGCGCAGCGGCTGGGCCGGCTGTTGCGGCCCAAGGCCGACGGTGGCGGCGCGATCTTCTACTCGGTGGTGTCGCGTGACAGCCTTGACGCCGAATACGCCGCGCACCGGCAACGCTTCCTTGCCGAGCAGGGCTACGGCTATATCATCAAGGACGCCGACGACCTACTGGGACCCGCCATTTAGACGTGCGGGCCAACGGCTTTCGCGACGGTCAGCAACACTGCGGAATCCTCGAGCGCCTGAAGACCATGGCGGGACTGCGGGATGACGATGTGATCGCCGACGGTGCCGTCCCAGTGCGCCTGCGCATCGGTGAGTCGTACCCTGCCGAGGAGCACCTGCAGCGTTGATTCGCCGTGGCTTTCGTGCTCATCCAATTCCGTGCCCGCCGTCAGCGCGATCAGGGTCTGGCGCAGCGAGTGCTCGTGACCGCCGTAGACGGTATGCGCGCTGCGCCCGCTGCTGATCCCGCGGGCGGCTTCCAGGTGCTCCCGCGCGAGCGCGGCAAGTGAAACCTTGTTCATCGCCGGTGTCCTTCCAGACGATTGGACATCTCAGTTTAAATCTCGGTGCGCGGAATCCGTCGAACGGCGAGGATCCGCTTACTCCGGCGGGAACCGGGCCCGCAACGCGTCCAGGAGTGCTCGCGCCTCCAACACGCGTCCGCGCATCCGCACGAGGCTCTCCGGGGGCCGGTCCACGGCGTCGATGCCACGCTCACACCGCCGCAGCCAACGCTTCTCCGTCGAGGCGACAAGCTCCTCCAATTCCGCGACCTCACCTTGCATGATGGCGTCGAACATCCGTGCTTGCGCGATGTCTGCGGGGTGCGCGGGACGTGCCCACGCGTCGAGGTCTACAGCGCGGGATATCGATAACACCCACAGATCCTCTCCAAGGAATGTCGAGTCAGCCACCCCGCAGGTTCACCTGCCGGTTAAGTTTTCGATTCCCGGACCTTACCGTCCATTCACTTTGCGCCCTTCGGCCGGTGCGGATCGGCGCCAGGTAGCCATACCGCCTCCCCATCGACTCCCAACTCCCCGGCATCACGGGTGAATTCGTCGATCACGGCACGCACTGCCGGCCTGTCTTCTCCGTGGCGCCAGACCAGCGACCAGGTCCACAGCGGCGTTGGGTGGACCACCGACCGCCGCACCAGCGTGCTGGGCTCCTGCGTGCTCTGCGCCTTCGGGTTGTTCAACACCGGTCGGCGGAGCCGGCGTACGTGCTCGAAAAACTCCCGCCCGGCGACTCCGCCGTCATCGACCCGCACGATGCGCGCGCCGGTGTCGGCGGCGAACTGCTCTGCGTAGCGATTCCACGACGACCAACTCGCCTCGTCGGCGTCCAGCAGCACCAGGGTGTCCCTCGCCTCGACGGGCGACATGTCCGAGCCGACGCTGAGTGCGTACAGCGGTTCCACCCCGATCAAGTGGGCGTCGAGCGAAAGCGAGGCGAGATCGGTCGTCTGCACCCAGCAGATGGCGAGGTCGAGGCTTCCGTCGGAGACGCGGGCGGCCTGCGTATGCGATGGCATGACCCAGGTGTCGACGCGAAGCTGGGCCACTCCCGCGGTTCGTTCTGCCAAGTCGGCGGGGAACCAGTTCACGTAGCCGATCCGGACCGGTTCGGACGTGAGGAGGCCGGCGGCGCGCCTGCGCAACTCGTCGGCCTGATCGACCAGTAGGCGGGCGTGCGGCAGCAGCGCGGCGCCGCCGGCGGTGAGGGTGACAGAGCGGCGATCGCGGTCGAACAAGCGGACTTTCAGGTCCCGTTCGAGTGCCTTGATCTGCTGGGAGAGCGACGGGCCTGCGATGCGCAACCGCTCGGCCGCGCGACCGAAGTTCAGCTCATCGGCGACGGTCACGAAGTAGCGCAGCTGACGCAGCTCCACCCGGCAAGCGTAGTTCAGTAGGAGTCGCGTCCTACCACGAGAGAGCAAACCGGTCGTAGCGGTCGAAGATGGGCTGGGCCGACGATGCGTTGAAGCGATCACGACAACGAAAGGGATCGGACAAATGAGCAACTCACAACGCGTAGCGGTCATTACCGGCGCGTCTCAGGGCATCGGCGCTGGCTTGGTTTCGGCGTACCGCAAGCTCGGCTATGCGGTGGTGGCCAACTCCCGGACCATCCGCGAAAGCGACGACCCGATGGTGCTTACGGTGCCCGGCGACATCGCGCAGCCTGGAATCGGGCAGCACATCGTCGACGCCGCCGTTGATCGGTTCGGCCGGGTCGACACGGTGGTCAACAACGCCGGAATCTTCGTTGCCAAGCCGTTCACGGACTACACCGACGACGACTACGACGCCGTCACCGGAGTGAACCTGCGTGGATTCTTCGAGGTGTCGCGCGCCGCGGTGGCCGCGATGCTGTCCGGCGACGGCGGTGGTCACGTCGTGAACATCTCGACCAGCCTCGTCGACCATGCGAACTCGCAAGTGCCCTCGGCGCTTGCGTCGCTGACCAAGGGCGGGCTCAACGCGGTCAGCAAGGCGCTCGCGATCGAGTACGCGGGCAGGGGAATTCGATCCAACGCCGTTGCGCTTGGCGTCATCCGCACCCCGATGCATGATCCGTCGTCCTACGGTGCACTGGCGAAGTTGCATCCGCTCGGCAGGCTGGGCAGCGTCGAGGACGTCGTCGACGCGGTGATGTATCTGGAGAGTGTCCCGTTCGTCACCGGCGAGATATTGCACGTGGATGGTGGTCAAAGTGCAGGGCATTGACGTATTGTTAATTCTGTTGCAGTACAGCAAAACCCGGACAGGCTGGTGGGCGGTGTTCAGATTGCCCGCGTATCGAGCGACAATTTGTTGGCGCTGCCGATATGAACTCCTATTGTCGCTGCTCGGCGGGTACATCGACGACACCCACCTCCGGCCGGCACCGTTGAATCAAAATCACTGAGCAAACTCTTCGGACCGCCAATTACGCGCGAATCAATGACCCGGGACTAGCTCAGCGCAGGGATCACCTCACGCTCGAACCGCTCGATGCCCCACCGGTCGTAGGCCGCCTCTGGGAAGTTCAGGATGGCGTACTCGCAGCCGAGTTCACGCATTCGCTTCAGCTTCTCGACGACCTGTTCCGTTGTGCCGCCCGCAGATTCGGGTGCGGTAGCCATGGCCAGCATGCCGTCGACGGCGGCCTCGTTGGCCTTGCCGACCAGCCTGGCGCGCAACCGGCCCACACGCTCGGAGACGTCGGCGTCCGACTCGCCGATCACCGCGTTGAAATTGGCAGACCGCACGATCGCGTCGTAGTCGGTGCCGACGTCGCGGCAATGATCCGCCAGCAGCTGTGACTTGTGTGCGAACCCGTCGGGTTCGGAGGTGAAGTTGGTGTATTGGGCGTACTTGGCGGCGATGCGCAGCGTCACCTTCTCGCCGCCGCCCGCGATCCAGAGCGGGAGACCGCCGTCCTGCAACGGCTTTGGCTCCACGATCGCGCCGTCGACCTGATAGTGCTTGCCGTCGAAGCTGACCTCGCCGTCACGCCAGGCGGCGCGCATGATCTGCACGCCCTCGTCGAGACGCCCGAGCCGCACCCCGGCCGACGGGAATCCGTACCCGTAGGCGCGCCACTCATGCTCGTACCAGCCGCCGCCGATGCCCATCTGGACCCGCCCGCCGGAGATGATGTCGGCGGTGGCGGCGACCTTGGCCAGATAGACCGGGTTGCGGTAGCTCATCGCCGTGCACATCTGGCCGAGCTTGATCCGCGACGTCGTCGCGGCATACGCCGACATCAGCGACCACGCCTCGTGGGTGGCTTCGTGCGTCGGCATCGGCACCGTGTGGAAGTGGTCGTAGACCCACAGCGAGTCCCATGCACCCTCGTCGGCATAGGCAGCGAGGTCTCGCATCACCTGCCAGTGCTTGTCGGTGGGAATGTCGACGAGGTCGAGTCGCCAGCCTTGCGGGATGAAGAGTCCAAAGCGCATGGCATCCGACTCTATGCGACCGTCGGTGGGCGCTATCCGCAACGACGTTTTCCAGAGTCTGAACTTGGGAATAGCCCAGCACCAAGTGTCCGCCAGCACTATCGTGAGCTAGCCAATTTTCCGAAATCGACGTCAATTATCGGATGTGGGGCGAAATGACTTCCGCGCGTGCCACCTACGACCGTGTGCGGGCCGCGCACCTGGACGGGGTCCAGGCCGCACTCGAGGACCACACCACGCGCCTGGACTGGCCGCGCGAACGAATCGACCGCTATCGAGATCACCGGTTGCGCATGCTCCTTGGCTTCGCGCGGGAGCGCTCGTTCTTTCACGCGCGACGCCTCCGGTACCTTGATCCGGCCCGCGCCACGGTGGCAGATCTGGCCTCGGTGCCGATGATGACCAAAAAGGAAGCGCAGGACTGCTGGGACGACATTGTCACCGACCGCGAACTGAACCGCGAGCGCGCAGAACATGTTCTGGCACAACAGGAATGGTATTCGTACACGCCGGACGGCTATCAGGTGTTCAGTTCGGGTGGCTCCAGCGGCGTTCGGGGCGTATACGTCTGGGGTTGGCAGTTCTTCGTGTCCATCGCGTGTCTGGCTTGGCGAACGCAGGCACGGGCGGAGCGGAGCGGGCCGCCGCTTGGTCCGACACGCCTGGCCGTGTTGGAGGCCGGCGCGCCCCCGCATGCCAGCACGCCACTGTTCGATGTGCCGACCGCTGCGGGCATGGAGACCGTCGTCATCGCGGCCGGGGCGCCGTTCGACGAGGTGCTCGCCGCGGTGGTGGCCGCCAGGCCCACGCACCTTGTCGGCTACCCATCGGTGATCGGACGACTCGCCCGCTCCACGCTGGCCGGCGATTTGCAGCTCCGGCCGGTGCGGGTGAGCACCAACTCCGAGCCGTTGCTCGACGAGGACCGGCAGGCGATCGCCGAGGCATGGGATGTCCCGGTTCACAACCTCTGGGGATCCACCGAGATCGGGGTCCAGGCGGTCGGTTGCGGGCTCGGCGAGGGACTACACGTCTGCGAAGACGAGGTTGTGCTCGAACGGGTCGACGAGAACGGCGCACCGGTGGGCCCCGACGAGCCAGCAGCGCGGACGCTCGCGACAGGGCTGGCCAACCACACGTTCCCGTTCATCCGCTATGACCTCGGCGATGACGTGGCGTTGCTGCCGGGTCCGTGTGAGTGCGGCAGCGTGTTCGCGCGAGTGGCCGACATCGGCGGGCGACGGGATGACGACTTCCGCTACGGCTCAATCACTGTGCCGGCCATCACTTTCCGTCATGTGCTTGGTACCGATCCACGCGTGTCTGAATACCAAGTGGTGCAGACAGACACCGGCGCCGACATTCTCGCCGTTGGTCGCCCGGACGTGGATGCGCTGAGGGTGTCGGTGGTCGGCGCACTGCGCCGTTGTGGTTTGCCGCACCCGACGGTCGCGATCCGGGCCGTCGACCGCATCCCCCGCCACCAGGCCAGCGGCAAACTCAGGCGCTTCATCGCCCTGCCGCCGTGACTAGCCTGGAGAGCATGGCCCTTTCAAAGGAAGAACGCGAACAGTTTCTGGCCGAGCCGCACATCGCAGCGTTGTCGGTGAGCGCAGGTGACAAACGCGGGCCGTTGACGGTGCCGATCTGGTACCAGTACGCACCCGGTGGCGAGCCGTGGGTGATCACAGGAGCGGGCTCCCGGAAGCACCGGCTCATCGAGACGCAGGGCGAGTTCACGCTGATGGCGGAGCGCCTCGAACCCTCGGTGCGCTATGTCGCGGTGGACGGTCCCGTCAGCCGCATCGAGCCGAGCACCGACGATCAGCTCGTCGAGATGACCAAGCGCTATCTGGCGCCGGACAAGGTGGACGCCTACCTCGAGTTCGCCCGCCGTGAGCAAGGTGAAAGCGTTGCCATCTGGCTGAAGCCCGAGCACTGGCTGTCGGCCGACCTCGGGTCGATCTGACCCATGGCGTCGCGGCACCTGCTTTTCAAGACGTTCTACCGGCTCGGCTTCGTGCCATGGGACGGGCACCCGCTTGCCAAAAGTCTGCAGGACCTGGTCGAGGGCGATGGCGCCCTCGGGCCAGGCGCTGCGCTGGATCTAGGATGCGGCACCGGCGACAGCTCCATCTACCTGGCCAAGAACGGGTGGCGGGTCACCGGCGTGGACTTCGTCGCAAGGGCGGTCGACAAGGCGCGCGCGAAGGGCGAGGCCAACAAGGTCGCCGTCGACTTCGTCCGCGCGGACGTAACGCGGCTGAGCTCCGAGGGCATCGGGTCGACCTTCGGTCTGATTATCGACAACGGTTGCCTGCACGGCATGAGCCCCGACGATCGCGACGCGTACGTGCGCGAGGTCACCGCCGTTGCGGCCCCGGACGCGCGGCTGCTGCTTGTCGAGTTCGTCCCCGGCGAGACCTACGGCGTGCCTGGCATTGATCCCGATGAGGTCAAGCGGCGGTTCGCCGCAGACTGGACGCTGTTGTCGTCAGGGAGTGAGCCCGCGTTGGACCACAACGGCAAGGACCCCGCGCGGTTCTATCTCTTTGCGCGCGCGTTGTAGAGCGCGGCGACGTCGGGAAGGCTGACCTTCAGCGCCGGATTGCGCGGCAGCTCGTCGACGACGGCGAACGCGACGGGCACGTTGAACACCGGCAGCGATTTGCGCACCAGCGCCGTCAGTTCGTCGTCGGACGGAACCGGCAGGCCTGGCGCGGCTTCGATCGCGGCGAACGGCACCTGGCCGAGCCGCTTGTCCGGCACGCCAACCACGCAGGCGTCGCGCACCGCGGGATGCGAGATCAACACGCGCCGAACGGTTTCCGGCATGATCTTGAACCCCCCGCGGTTGATGGCTCCGTCGGCCCTGCCGTGTAGGGTGACGAACCCGTCGGCATCGATCGAGGCGATATCGGTGGTGCGGATCCAGTGCGGGCTGATCGGTGCCACCTTCGCCTCCAACAACCCGTGCTCGTCAGCGGCCAGCTCGGCTCCGGTGTCCGGGTCGACGACGCGCACTTGGGTATCGGGCAGCGGTCTGCCGGCGCTGTTGCGTTTGGTTTCGCCGAACTCGTCGACGAGGTCGGGCGTCCACGCACAGACTGAGCCTGCGAATTCGGTTGCCCCATAAGCCAACCTGACCGGAATCTGGAAATGCGCCTCGAACTCGTCGCGGGTTTCGGGGTCAAGCGGACCCGATGCGCTGATCAGGAATTCCAGCGATGCCAAGTCTTCCTTGGGCACGTCCGCGTCGAGCAGCATGCGAAAGACGGCGGGCTGCACACCGGATCGCTTGATGCCGTGCGTCTTTATCGCACCGACGAACCCGTCGACCGTGAACCTCTCGAGGATAACCATCCGCCTGGCGTTGTAGACGCCCGCGATCAGCTGACACACCCCGATGCCGCCGAACTGCCAGTAGGAGAATTCCGGTGGCGCACCGGCAGGAGCCTTCTCGCCGCTCGTCACGCTGAACACGGTTCGCTCCAGCACGGGCGTCTTGATCGCCTGCCGCTTCGGTGGGCCGGTGGTGCCGCTTGTCAAAATATTCAGTGCCACACCGGGTTCGGCGTCGGCATGCTGACGGGATTCGTCGCGTCTCTCCAGTCCTTCTACGGCCGCGACGGTCGGAGACGTCAGCGCGATCGCCACGCCGGCACTGCCGGTGCGCTTGGCGGCGGTGATGACTTCGTCGGTCCAGTCCTCACGATCAGCGACGACAGCAGACAACTGCAGCTTTTCGATGTCCTGCCCGATCGATTCCGGCGACTGAAAGGAGTAGATCATCGAGACCGGGCGTCCGGCGGCCAGGAAACCGATGATCGAGGCGGCGTGCTGCAGCCTGTTGCGGACCACCAACCCGACCGGGGCGCCATCGGCGACGCCGGCCTCGCGCAGTGCCGATGCAATCGCGTCGGCATACGCAGTGATGTCGTTTCCGGAATACCACTGACCCTCGAACTCGATGCATGGCCGGTCGACGTAGCTTGCTAGCCCCGCCGCGAAGGTCTCAGTAAAGCTTTCGGGCACCCATACATTGTGGGACCTGGCTGTAACAGGATGTCGACTGGCAGGTCGACTTCTGCGGCGAAGGCGGCTACGTCGACGCCATGGGCTATGACCTGTCGCTGACCCGGACACCGCTCGGCCCGGCCCAGAGGTGCTGAACGCCGCGCGGGGCGCGGGTCTATTCGTGCTGCACACCCGGGAGGGTCACCGGCCCGATCTGTCTGAGCTGCCGGCCAACAAGCGATGGCGTTCGGCGCAGATCGGCGCCGAGATCGGATCACTTGGGCCGTGCGGACGCATCCTCACCCG
>Ga0073928_10008190_pt1 | contig 13220 bp, 2 predicted proteins | sample PaiPotPPA55metaG_FD_76969 | JGI IMG/M metagenome (GOLD analysis project Ga0073928, IMG submission 76969) | Iron sulfur acid spring bacterial and archeal communities from Banff, Canada, to study Microbial Dark Matter (Phase II) - Paint Pots PPA... ...
CCCCACCAGCACCCGCATTCCTTCAATGCCGCGGTGTTGCACCATCGCCTGAGCCCAAGCCTGCGCATGCGTCCCGATCCTCCCGGCCCGCTGGATCAGCCACGCCGCCCCGTGTTCTACGGAACTGCCGCGCCAGCCGCAGGACGCTGTAGTAGCTGCCGGTGTATTCGTGATCGGCAACCAGGTCCTTGATAGATCCGCTGGGCCGTGTGCCCCTGCGCCAGCTTCTGCCCGATGACCTGGCGCCAGGGCTCGCACTGACTCGCGGAGCCGGTGAACGCTTTCGGCCGGTTTTGAACCTGGACCGCCTCGCCCTCGGCGGATGCGTTGGAGTTCCACAAGCTCAGTCGAGTCGCCGTGCGGTTGGATCGGGAGTGAGGTCACGGCGGTCCGCGGTCCGCGGTCCGCCGGCGGCCGCGGCGAGTTTCCGGACACCGCTTCCCGCGGTTATCATCTTCAGCTCGATGCACATCCCCAGGTATTGGGCTCGAGGGGTTCCGCGATCGCCAAGTGCGGGCCGGCGGGCTGCCGCCGTTGCGTGCTGGAAATGGTCCGATGTCAGCCTGGAGGATGCGCGGCGTCAGGCCGACGCCCGCGCGGTGGAACTCGCTCAAATCCTCCAATCCGGATCGCCGCCGGACCGCTATGCCTACGGCGATCGCCCGCTTCGTGAAGAGATCGTCCAAACGATTGCTAACGACGCCGGCGACCAAGCGGCGATCATTACGCGGAATCTGTACGGCGCGCTGGTCCTCAACGCCGCAGGCGCAATGTTCATCGACATCGACTTCGCGAGCGGCGGCCAGCCCGCGCCGCAGGGCGGCATGCTCGGCCGGCTCTTCGGCAAGGGCCGGCCGGACGACGCCGAGCAACGCGGCGTTGACCGGCTCCAGACGTGGGCCGATCAGCAAACCGGTCTGGGCCTGCGGATCTATCGAACCTGTGCCGGGCTTCGGTGCCTCGTGACCAGTCAGACCGTCGATCCGACCCGGCTCGAGACGATCGAGCTGCTGCACAACGTGGGCAGCGATCCGTTATACGTGCGGCTCTGCCAGGCCCAGTCGTGTTTCCGCGCCCGGCTGACGCCCAAGCCGTGGCGCTGCGGCGCCCACACGCCACCCACCCACTATCCGTGGACGACCGAGGAACAGGAGTCTCGCTTCCGCAACTGGCAGTCGAGTTATGAGCGATTGATCGAAAGGTATCGCGTCTGCCGGCTCCTGCGACACATCGGCCCCGCCGACGTGCATCCCGAGATTCAGCCGATCCTCGCCCTGCACGACCGATTCACCTGCTCGCTGCCCGATCGGCCGCTGGCATAACTCCTGGCAGCTACACGCCAGCATCTTCGACGTGCCCGCCCGACTGAACCTTTTCGTCGCCGGCGCAACCTTTCCCGTGTAGGCCAGCATCGATGGGCCAGACCCCTGACCAACTGTACGAGCGGATGCTGGTGGTGCGTTGCCAGGCGGGAGACGCCGGGGCGTTCGAGGAGCTCGTCGGCCGCTACCAGCCGCGGCTGAGTTACTTTCTCCGCAAGCTCATGGACGAATGGGACGGCGCGGAGGACCTGCTTCAGGACGTGTGGCTGGACGTATTCCGGTCGGTGCCGCGACTAACGGACCCGGCGGCATTCGCGGCGTGGGTCTATCGGATCGCGCGAGACCGGGCGTACCGCGAGCTCCGCCGCCGCGTGAAGCTCCTTATAGCCTGCCCCGACTTCACCACTTGCGATGATCCGCAGTTGGCGCAGCGGAAGGTCTGCGGCGCCTGCTCGATCGCGAAGCAGATCTTGCCTTCCTGATAGCGGGTCCGGACGTGACGGTAGCCGCGGCTGCCCCAGGCGTGGTACAATCCCGGCGCGCCGGGAGTGGACATGCCTTTGCTCTCCTTTTGAGGTCGCAACCCCAAAGGAAACAGGCATGTCCATCTATTTTCAATCTCCCAAACGCGACGCCCCGCGGCGCGCCCGCCCGCCCGCCCCATGTGCGATGCAACCCCTCCTGCCGGAGGCACCAATGCGTTAAACTCCGGGGTTTGGGGCGGAGCCCCAAGTTACCCACGCATCAGCCATCAGCCGGATGAGCCCATTTTTCTCGTGCGTTGCTCCAGGATTCGGATATGATGCGGGTTGGGCCGCATTCTGCATCAATTCAAGCTCGGGGAGGTTGTTATGCGTCGGGTGGGGCCGGGAGAGAGTGGGGGCAGCTTGGGTGGTTTATTCCGCCGGGGGCGCGGGACCGGGGCGGCGATAAAGCGCCGGCGGCGGTGTCACTCCGAGCCGTTGGAGCCGCGGCGGCTGTTGAGTGGCGCGCATGACGCGGCGCTGGTGCAGGCGATCCAGTCGGCGCTGAGCAGCTCTAACAACAACGGATTATCCGCTTGGGCGAGCAAGCTGTCTGACCCGTCGGCGCTCGGGCAGGAATTGGCGCTGGTCGGCACCCAGCTTGCCTCACATTACGACGCGAAGGGGGCACTCAATTCGATACTGTCAGGGCTCAACGGCAACTACACGACGCTAAGCAGTCTGCAAACTGCCCTTGCCGGATTGGGAAGCGGGCTTCAGGTCGATGCCGCACGCAATCTGCCGGACGACCTGGAGCTGGATCTCCACTTCCATACGACGACCAACACGTCCGTGCCTCTTTCAGCTACCTGGGGAACGACCTTCGATCTGAACGGCAGCCTGCAGCTTGCGGCCACGCTGGATTGGAAGCTGACCGTCGGGGCGTACTACGACAGCACCGCCAACCAGCCGGTCTTCTACATCAACGCGCCCAACTCGCACCTTGATATTTCAGCGACGGCGTCGGCGTCGAACCTGAGCGCATCGGCCCATCTGGGTTTCCTGGACGTCAACGTGAGCGGCGGGAGCGCGACATTCTCGCCGACATTCGACATCACGATGAACGACCCGGACGCGGACGGCGGCCGCGTCACACTGAGCGAGCTGACCAACACCCCGATTTCATCTTTGCTGCAGACGAATATCACAACCGCCGCCCCTACCGCGCTGGCCTTCAGCGTCACCAGTTCCCTGGTGCCCGGGACGTACCACGTGAATTTCGGCTGGTCGAGCATCACCAGCCCGGAGCAGGTCGCCAACAACCTTTCGTCACTGGGCAGCTTCGATCAGTTCCTGAACATCGACCCGTCGAAGCTCAGCGGCGGAATAGACACGATCGTGAACCTGCTTGGCGATGAGGCGGCCGGTCATCTGTCGGGCAGCAAGCTGCTGCAGACCAAGCTGCCTCTGGTCAACAAGTCACTGGGCGACCTGATTAACTTCCAGCAGTTCTTCCACGACGCGCTGACGCGGTTCACCGACGTGACCAGCGACACGAGCGGGAACATCAACCAGCCGTTCGGCACGGCCGGCGAGTTGCTGTCGCTGCTGCAGAACCTTCCGGGCGTCGGGCCGGGGAACGTTACCGATCTGCTCAGCGGAAGCGATATCCAGTACCACCTGCACCTGAGGCGATCGATCACCCAATCCTTGCCGATCGACTTGGGGCTCGGGTCAACGGTGCAACTGTCAGTCAACGGCTCGATTACGGCAACCCTGGATACGACGACGGACGTGACGTTCGGAGTGGATAGCAGCACCGCCAACTTTTACGTCGTCGATACGGGGACGCCTGCGTTCAGCGCGGCGGCGTCGGTGTCCGCCGACCTGACCGCCGACGCCAGCCTCGGGTTCCTGGGCGTTCACATCACCCACGGCACCGCCGCGATGAACGGGCAGGTGTCGCTGACGCTTCACGACCCGAACACCGACAACCCGCCCACGCCGGGCATCATCACCACCACCGAGTTGGTGTCGGCAAACCTGGCGAACCTGGTCTCCGTTTCGGTTACCGGCAACGCGTCGCTCGCGCTTCCGCTCAGCACCTCGCTCTTTCCCGACACTGCGACTTTGATGGCGACGTGGTCGGACATCACGAACCCGAGCACGCTCACCGTCAACACGCCAGACATCAGCAAGTTCTTCGATTTCAACTCGATCACGCCTCAGATGGTGCTGCAAGGGCTGGAGGCGGTGCCGGGGCTTCTCAACAAGTTGGCCGGGCAAACGGGCCTCGGCAAGGACCTGGCGTTCCTCGGCTCCAACCTGTCGAGCCTCATCACGCTGGGAAACCAGTTCAAGGGATATGTCAACGACCTGAGTAACGTCACCACGGCGCAGGGTCTTCAACAAACGCTGCAAGGTTTGCTCGGGCAGAACGTGAGCGTGACGGTCGCGGGCAACAACATTCAGTTCGGCTTGAGCTTCCAGCAGAGCCTCAACAACAGCATCAGATACGAAGTGGGGACGGACAAGAACATCAATTCGGGCGGGGGGGGCAGCGCGCCGATCAGTCTGCAGGCCGGTGGGAACCTTCAGGTGAGCGGTTCGGTGCAGGCGTCGCTGGGCTTCGGGGTGGAATTCCCGCAGACGGACCCGATGACCCAGCAGCTCCAGCCGCCGCAGTTCTATCTGCTGCCGGGGGACGCGTCGAAGTTTATGGCCAACCTTTCAGTAAACGCGACCAACCTGAACGCGACGGCCAAGCTCGGGTTCCTGAGCGTCGGAATCTCCGGCGGAACGGCAGCGGTAGCCAGCGCCGCCAATCCTGCCAATCCCGCGTCCATCGGTTTGTCCCTGGTCGATCCGGACAACACCGGGATGATCACGCTGGGCGAGCTGGCCAATCCGCTGGCGCTGCTGGGCCCTCTTCAGCACGACGGGGCGGTGAACGTTGTGCTGCCGATCACCGGCTTGCCGTCGCCCGGCTCTAATCCGCAGATTTTGCTTGCGTGGACAGACATTACCGATCCGAGCACGCTCAGCGTCTCGACTCAGGGGCTGGGCGACCTCTCGTCGGCGTTGAACTTCAACGGGCAGACCATCCTGGCCGACGTTCAAGCCGTCATCAACATGCTTCAGGGATGGAAGAACGACCCGGTGTTGAACACGAAGATCCCATTGATTAACCAGCCGATCTCCGCGCTGTTCCCGTATGCCGACAAGGCGATCGCGTTTTTCCAACAGGTGGAGTCGGGCGGGGTTGGAGCGTCGTCGGCGTCTGCGTTCGACAGCGCGATCAACCAGGCGCTCCAGGCCGCGGGCCTGTCGCAGTATGCGACGTTGACCGATAAATCCCCCAACCCCAATGCCGGGCAGTTCGACTATCTGCTGAATTTCAACTATTCCCCGGCGCTGTCGCCGGTGCCGTTCGACTTCGGATCGAACCTGCTGTCGCTGAACTTTTCGCTGCAGCCGCAGGTTTCGTTTGCGAGCTCGCTCGAGTTCGGCTTCGACCCGACCGACGGTTTCTATCTGGTGGACCAGGGCGCCGCCGCCGGCCCGGAGATCAAAGTGTCCGCGTCGGTGTCGTCGTCGATCACCGCATCCGGGGCCTTCGGGCCGGTGACGATCGGCGTCCTCAACGGAAGCGCCAATATCGCGTTCAGCGCTAACGTCGATCTCAAGTCGCCCGATGCCAACGGCAAGATCACCGCCGCGGAACTGGCCAACGACCTGAGCACCGTGGCGGTGCCGTCGCTGTCGGGCAACGCCAGCCTGAAGCTGCCGATGGGCCTGCGGATCGGCGACGGCGGGCCGGGCCTCACCACCACCTTCCAGGCTTCCTGGAATTCCAGCGATCCCGGCGAGTTCCATTTCGGGCCCAACAACTCCACCGATCCGACCGACGGGTTTGACGACAGCACGGGACACGTCGCCATCAATTTCGATCCGGGCGAATTCATCCGCACCAGCATCCTGCCGGTCGTTCAGCAGATTCAGAAGTACGACCCGATCACGCCCGACGTGGTCAAGGCGCTCAACTACACGCTGCCGCTGATCAATGAGACGCCCCTTCAGATTCTCGGCGACGCCATCGACCAGCCGGGCCTCAACACACTGTTTCAGATTGTCGGCGTCGTCAGCGACGTTTCGAGCGCGCTAACCAGCTTCGCCAACAGCGGGAACAATTCGATCGATCTGAGCGCATTTCTGGGCCCCAGCGGCCAAGGCACCAGCGGAGACACGGGGACGCCGGCGACCGGTGGCGCGACGCCCGGCTTCTTCCAGTCGCTGATTAATACGCTTTCCAGTTACGACATCACCGTCCCAATCCTCAGCGACCCCGCCGGCACGATCGTCAAGCTGCTGCTGAACCAGAGCGTCAATTTGGTCAGCTTCAACCCCGGGCACGTGGAGGCGAACGCCTCGTTTGATTTGCCCGCGATCACGGTGCCGGTGTTCAGCATGGGCATTGCCGACGCCGAGGTGACGACGCAGATCGGCGGGTCGGTGGGCATCTTTGCCAACATGAATATCGGGCTGGACACCCGCGGGCTGACGAAGCAGAACATCCCCGGCTACACGCCCGCGGGGTTGCCGCAGTTCCTGGACGGCTTGTACATCGGCGACACCGACAAGTTCCAGTTCGGGATCGACGGGTCGGTCCACATGAACGTCGGGGGGCAGGTCAGCCTGTTTGGCTTCCCGATCGTCACCGTCTACGGGCAGGTGGGGCTGGAGCTGGACCTGGGCGCGCACGTGAACGACGTGGCGTACCAGCCCGGCACCAATACGCCTCTGGCGCCTCCGAACGACGAGCTGGACTACGGCGAGCCGGGCGGCGACGGTAAGGCGCACCTGGACGAACTCAATTACCTCCTCACCAACTACGGGCCTCTGTTGACCATCGATCCGGGCGGACAGATCCTGATGACCGGCGGCATCGGGTTCAAGGCGCTGTGCCTGCCGTCGTTCATCGGCTCGGGCGACATCTGTGTCCTCAACAAGTTCATCCCCGCGCCCAAACTGCCGCTGATCGATCTCGAGTACCCGGATAATCTCCTCTCCACGACGCTGGCACAGATCTCCGGCAACGAACTGGTCATGCTTCCCGACGCCAGCACCGGCGGAAAGCGCATCCTGGTCGATCTTTCCAAGGATGCCAATGGAAATCCCGTGCTCCAGATCGTCAAGACCGACAGCGGCAGCGGGGTCGCGTTCCAGACGTTCAAGCTGTCGGACCTGGCGGCGGCGGGCGTGAACACGCTGGTGGTCGAGGGGACCGCGGGGCCCGACTTCATCAACATCGACCCGGCGGTCACCACCGACCCGGGCAGCCCGATCAAATACCTTCTGGTCAACAGTCATGACGGCGACGACCGGATCGACTTCGGCAAGTTCGTCTCCGCCCCGCACCTGCTGGGTGTGACGGTCAACGCCGGCAACGGAAATGACACGATCACCGGCACGCCCGCCGCCGATTCCGTCGTCGCCGGCAATGGCAATGACCAGATCGCCGAGCTTGGCGGCAACGACACCATCCGCGTGGGCGACGGCAACGACACTATTTCCGCTGACAACGGCGACGACACGATCGTCACCGGCAACGGCAGCAGCCTCATCGCGGTCGGGAACGGGAAAAACTCGATCGCGGTCGGCGGCGGGCAGAACACCGTCAATTCCGGGATCGGCAACGACTCCGTCACCGCCGGGGACGGAGGCGATCAGATCTACAGCAGCGGCGGGAACAACTCGGTCATCTCCGGCGCCGGCGCCGACGTCATCCGCCTGGACGGTAACGGAAACAACTACGTCAACGCCGGCGGCGGCAACGATGCCATCACCACGAGCGGCGGCAACGACACCATCATCGATGGCGGCGGCAACGACGCCGTCTACGCCGGTGACGGCAACAACATCGTCAACGTCGGCGACGGCAATGACACGATTCTCTCCGGCAGCGGCAATGACTACATCCATGCCGGCGCCGGCAACAACCGCATCAACGCAGGAAACGGCGACAATAAGGTCCTCGTCGGCGACGGAAACAACTCGATCCTGACCGGCACCGGACAAGACGTCATCGTTGCCGGGGCCGGCAATAACACGATCGGCGGCGGCGCGGGCGATGACTTCATCAGCGTCGGTCCGGGCGCCAATCAAATCGACGGCGGCGCCGGAACCAATCTCCTGACCATCTCGGGTGACGTGAACTTCACCCTCACCAATACCGGACTGGCCACCACCAACGCCGGCGGCGTCCAGAAACAGAGCACGTTCTCCGGGATTCAGCGGGTGACGCTCAATGGCGGCCCATCGAATAACACATTTGACGTGAGCGGGTGGACCGGTTCGCCGGTCATCCTCAACGGCAACGGCGGGACCGACACCGTCGTCTCCACCGACGACGGCAATTTCACTCTCACCAACTCCACCCTTACCCGATCCGACGGCGCCAGCTTCCTGCTGAACGGCGTTTCGCAGGCGCAGCTTATCGGCGGAAAATACGACAATACTTTCGACGTCAGCAACTTCACCGGACAGGCGACGCTCGATGGCGGCTCGGGCGGCGACGACTACAACCGGGTCGTCTCGACTACGCCGGGAAGCTATATCCTCAGCAACGCTTCGCTGGTGCGTGTCGGCGGCGGGACCTTCACCCTGACCGATATCAACCGCGCTACCCTGCCCACGGGAGGCGGCAGTTCGGTCAACTCGACCGCGTTCAGCGGCTTGGTCGATCTGGTCGGCACTGCGGTGAGCGGCGCGACGCTTGGCTCCGCGACGGATTCCGAAGGCCGCTGGGCGGAACTGGGGCAGTCGGCGACGAATGGCGGGGTCAGCGATAGTCCCACGTCGGGGCTCGAGCCGGCCATTGCCGCCTCCGCGGCGGGCCAGTTCGTCGCCTGGGCTGACAACCGCAGCGGCCATTACCAGATCTACGTTGCCGAGCACACCGTGTCGGGCTGGCAGGAACTGGCCGGCAGTGCTCACGGCACCGGCATCAGCAATTCCGCCGGCGATTCGCGCCGCCCGAGCATTGCCCTGGATGCCTCGGGGAACCCAATCGTCGCGTGGACGAGCTTCAACGGCTCATCGCACGATATATCGGTCGCCAAGTACGATCCCACAGCCAATGGCGGCCAGGGCGGTTGGCTGGCGCTCGGCAACTCGCTTGTGGCCGGCGGGATCAGCGGCAGCGGAGCGACCGACTCGGCGCGCGTGGTCGTCACTTCCGCCGGACCGGTGGTCGGCTGGCTCGATAGCTCCGGCGCTGTCGCGAACATATATGTGGAGCAATTCATCGGGGGCGGTTGGTCGCCCCTGGGGAGCGGCGCGGCCGGCGGGTCCGGGGTCAGCGGGTCGGGCAGCGCCATCCCGGAGTTCTCGCTGGCGACAGACGGCGCCCGCGTCTCGATCGCCTGGACGCAGCCGCTTGGCGGGTCATCGCAGATCTACCTGCGGCAGTACAGCGGAACCGGCTGGTCGGAGGTAAGCGGGTCCGCTTCAGGGAATGGGTTGAGCAATACCGTCGGCTCGGCGGCCCAGCCGAGCGTCGCCTATAGCGCCGGCGCGCTCTTCGTCGCCTGGCAGGCGACGGCGAACGGGCAGGCGAACATCGCCGCCGCCATGAACGGCGGAGCGGGCTGGTCGCCGCTGACCATCGACACACCCCCGAGCGCCGGCAACGCCGTGTCTCGCGGCGCGGCTTCGCTGCCGCAGCTTTCGCAGGCCGGCCCCACGCTCGAGCTTCTCTGGATCGAGCGGCGCCTCGGCGGCGCGCCCTCGCAGGACGCGGCGATCTATGCCAATCACTTCAACGGGACGGCCTTCGCGCGCGTGCTGCCGGGCGACGCGAGCTTCAACGGCATCGACTGGACGTCGACCGCGGTCTCGGCGCTGTCATTGTCGGTGGACCCGTCGGGACGGCCGTACGCCGCCTGGGCGGACGGCTCGTCGGGCGCGCCGCAGATCGATGTGCGCGGCGACGGATTCGCGATTCACAACGTCTATTACGTGAACGACGCGCTGACACCGGACGATTCGTTCACCACCGCCGCGGGTTCGCCAACCAACAGCGGCACGTCTCCCTCCTCGCCGCTCGATTCGGTGCAGTCGGTGCTGAGCAAGTACGCGCTTTCGGCCGGCGACGTGATCCTGGTCGACAGCGGCACGTACGCCGGGTTCAGCCTGGGGAATACTCCGAGCGGCGTGCTCATCGTCGGATCGGGAGGAGTCCCCACCGTCTTCAACGACCCCGTCACCCTCACCAATGCCCAGGGCGTAATCCTCCAGGGTTTGGAAATGGACGGCGGGCTGAGCGTGAGCGGGGGGACGAACGTCGAGCTGGTCAACGATATCGCGGGCGCGGTGACGCTGTCGGGCGGCTCTGGCATCCGGATCGAGCGCAGCACGCTCGGCTCTCTTACCTTCGGGGGCGCGGTGGTCAACGCCACGGTCGTGGACAACACGATATTGGGAAAGGTGTCGCTGAGCGGCGCCGGCACAAGCGGGCTGGCGCTGGCCGGCAACCGCATCATGGGCGGGCTGGCCCTGGCTGCCCCGGCGGCCGGCAGCATCACCGGCAACGACATTTCCGGCCCGGGTACCGTCGTGGACCTGTCCGCCTCCTTCACCGGCTCCATCGACCACAACAGCATTCACGGCGGAAACATCGGCGTGAACTACGCCACGCCGGAGCTGTTCAACGCCAACCGCGTCTTCGCCAACGCGACCGGCATTGCTGACAGCGTCAACAGCATCACCGGCGGGCTGGGATACGTCTCCGGCTCCGCCTCCAACGACATCTTCAACAACACCACCGGCGTCAATCTCACCGGCCAGATGCAACTCCAGCACGTGTTCGCGAACGCGACCGGCGTGGTGGGCTCGGGCGTGCTTGGCAGCTCGACCTTCGACACCGCCAACCTCATCGAGCTGAACACCACCGGAGTGAACTTCGCCGGCACCGTCCAGTTCACCCGCATCGCCCGAAACAACGTCGGAATCCTCGCCACCAGCCACCAGACCGTCGTCCACGACCTCATCTATCGCAACGTGAGCGCAGGCATTCAAACCGCCGGCGCCGCGGACGTGCGGATCATCAACAACGCGTTCTACGCCACTTCGGGCAACAGCATCCAGGCGGACGGCGGTTCCAGCGACGTGCAGGCGTTGAATGACATTCTCTGGTCGACCGGTGGATACGATCTTTCCATCGCCCCCGACAGCACAGTCGGCTTCTTCAGCGATTACAACGACCTGTACAGCAGCGGCGGCGGAAAACTCGTCCGCTATTTCGCCGACTTCACCGACATCCTCGACTGGCAGCAGGACCTCGCCCAGTTCGACCTGCACTCGATCGGAACGACGAGCGTGAACCCGACCTGGGCGCAGCCCAGGTTTTCTGACCTGTCGCGCGACGACTACCGCGTCGCCGGCCTCACCGCCGGACAGCGGTCCAGCAGTCCCACGATCGACTCGGGCGACCCGATCATCGACCGGGGCCTGCCGCCCGGCCGGACCAATCTGCTGACCGACGGGGGCTTCGAGTCCGGTCTGACCGGGTGGACCACCGATACCAACGGCCGCACCGACACCGGCAGCCCGACGTCATTCGAAGGCTCGGCGCATTTTGTCGGTGGCGGCGATCCCTCGACCTTCGCGACACAAACGATCAATCTCGCAACCGCCGGCATCAATCTCGCGTCGGTCCAAAACGACGTGGTCGTGTTCGGCGGGCGCATCCGCTGGAATACCAGTCAACCAGGCGACTCGGCGCTCATCGAGGTGACGTTCCTCGACGGCGGCGGCAACGCCATCGGCTCGCCGATCGTCGCACAGGCCACCAACACGACCGACCGATGGGAACTCGTCGGCGCGCGCGATGCCATCCCCGCCGGCGCCGTCCGCATCAACTTCCGCTATGAGGCGGACCGCACCGTCGGAACCAACGACAGTTCCTTCGATAACGCTTTCCTGTACGTATTGCCCAATACTTTCGCTCCCGACCAGGGCGCCTACGGCAACACCCTCGCCGAAAACGGCCAGAGCACGGCGACCCATATCGCCCTGCGCTGGCCCGACCTCTACACCGACTGGGACGTTTCCAAGCCCCACACCATCCGCTGGGAGTCTTACAACAACGCCTCGCAGGCGCCGGTCCGCATTGACCTGTATCAAAACGGCCAGTTCCTCCTGACCATCACGCCCTCCACGCAGGACAACGGGCAGTTCACCTGGATCCCTCAGAACAGCGGCCTGACCGCGGGCGCCCACGGCCTGAGCATCCAGGTGTCGCTGGTCGGCCAGCCGCTGGTTTACGATCGCGGCGCCGAGACCTTCACTATCCCTGAAGCCGGGCACAACTATTACGTCAACGACGCCTCGACCGTCGGCGATTTCTACACCACTGCCGTCGGCAGCAACCGCAACGACGGCAAGCTTCCGAGTGCGCCCAAGCCGCTGCTTACCCCCCTGCTTCGCACCTATGACCTGGGCGCGCTGGACGTGGTACACGTGGACACCGGGACCTATCACGAATTCACTCCCATCGTCCTGGATGGAAAGCACGATGCCAGCGCGACCATCACCGGCCCGACCGACTCGACCAAAGTCGCTTCGATCGCACGTGATTACGTGCCTTCCCCCGGCGCCGTCATTGAGGTTACCGACGGCGCCACCGCCGCCGCTTTGTCACACCTGACGCTGGCCGGCTCGCAGCGCGGCGTGTGGGTCCACGACGGCAGCATCCGCTTCCAGGGCAGCTACCTGATCACCTCGGGAAACAGCGCCGAAGGCATCCGCCTAGAGTCCGACGCCGAGGCCTCGAGCCTCGACCATTTGACGGTTTCCGGCTGCGGCGGCGACGGAATCTACATCGCCTCGGCCGCAACCACCCTCACCAACAGCGCGATCTCTTCCAGCGAACAGTACGGCGTTGAAGTGCGCGGCGCCGGCGATTCGGTCAGCAATAACATCATCACCGGAGGCGCCCAGGCGGGCGTCGGGGCATTCGGCCCGAGCTCAACTTCGCAAGGCATCACCATCTCCAATAACGTCGTGGACAACAATCCAACGGTGGGCATCTCACTGAACGGCAACGTCACCGCCTCGGCCAATCACGTCTGGGGCAACACGAGAGGGTTGACGTTGAACGGCGGGGTGGCCTCCGGCAACTGGGTCTTCGACAACAGCGATGCCGGCGTGCTGGTTCTCTCCGGTACGGTGAGCGGGAATCGAATCTATAGCAACAACACGGGCATTCAGACCGGCACCGGAGTCGCCGGGGGAGGTGCCGCCGTCCTGACCAACGACCTGATTTACGCCAACCGCAGCTACGGGGTGTGGGTACGCGGCAGCAGCCCGGTGACGCTGAACAACGACACGATCTACCAGCCCGCGGGGGACGCGCTGCACGTGCAGGACGGGG
>Ga0073928_10008191_pt1 | contig 13219 bp, 10 predicted proteins | sample PaiPotPPA55metaG_FD_76969 | JGI IMG/M metagenome (GOLD analysis project Ga0073928, IMG submission 76969) | Iron sulfur acid spring bacterial and archeal communities from Banff, Canada, to study Microbial Dark Matter (Phase II) - Paint Pots PPA... ...
AGGCCAAAGCGATGGCCGTTGCCGCGATTGGGCGCCGCAGGGAAATACGCCAGGGAGGCGACAGCGCCACTAACGGTGCGAGCGCGAGAGGAAGGTTTGACGCCTTGACGCCTGTCATGAGAGCTGTTGCAAGCGCGGCAAGCGCGAGTGCCTGTCCTGAGCTGGTTCGCCGAGCGACGGCCGCGAAATGCAGCGCGGCTAACAGGTATACGGCTCCCAGAGCATCGTTGCCGATGCCACCAGCCTGCATCGCGAAGACCAGAGCCGATGGCAGGAGCCACATCCATACGTACGCGACTCGCGCCCGAACGCCGAGCGATCGAAAGACGCTGAATGCAAGGCCCGGAAGCAAGGCATACGACAGCATGTTTATCAGGAAGAACAGCCTGTCCGAGTGCGTCAGCACGAAGAGCGGAGTTAGCAGCCATTCCTGCACGCACCCGCTGTAGTTGATGCGCGGATTCGGCGTTCGCACCCAGTGCCAAGTACCCGCCGCCACCCAGTGTAGCACACGCGGAAACCGGTAGCTGAGGGCGTCATAATTGTTCGGGGCGTATAATGCTCCTCCCAAAAACGAGAGGGTCCACAGCACTGCGTAAAAGGCCGGAAGTGGCTGCCGAAATCGGCGACGCGCTGTGGCGCGAAGCGGCAGACGAACCGGGTGTGCTGACGCGCGCCCGCGCTGTCGGACCCAGAGCAGTGCCGCCGCCAGCCCACCTAATGTGATTACGACGCCGTAACCGGCCCGCGATAGGCCGTGTAGCAGCGACAGTCCCCAGCCGGCGATGCACGCGCCGGCCGAGAGAAGAATCCAGCTAGCCAGCACGTTGTTCATCGAGCGACTGGTCGGCGGTCCGAGGAGCTCGCCGAGCTGCAGGTCAAGGCCGTGTAACGAGGATGACCGTTGCCAGACTGGCTATAACACCCGCAACTGTGCCGGCGACCGCTAATGCGTCGGGCGGGTGCTGCGTGAGGTCTTTCTGGGGCACATACACGGAGCTTCCGGCTCGGGGCTCGGGCGCACTGACGAAAAACAGGTGATGGCTCACACTCTCGATCTTGCCATCTGGTTGGCGGACGTACGCGTGCCCTGGATCCGCTTTGTAGGTAGGTCCGCCGGCGGCGCGGACGTAGTAATTGATGTTCTCGCCAGGGACGTACGTAACGGCAGTTGGAGCGTTGACCTCTCCGCTAACGCGCACAACGCCGGTATACGACGGGATATCGATAGAATCGCCGTCCTGCAGAATCAAATCATCTCGGTCATGCTGGTTGTGCAGTACCCGGGGAAGGTCAACCCCGATTCTTCCGGTTCGATCCTGCGACCGATACAGCCCGATGCCGTCGGGGTAAGCTTCGTTGGTCAGTCCTCCGGCCCGAGTCAGCACGCTGGTCAGTCGCTCTGATTTGGTTGTGAGCGTGTAACGGCCTGGCGATAGCACTTCCCCGGTGACGACCACGGACCGCTGCAGCTGCCAGTTCGGTTGCCGCAGGATTAGCACATTGTCATACGGGTGGAGCGTGACTTCCGGCGCATTCGCGCTCGGGGCGGGGACGCCAGGAGGTCCTACGTATGTTTCGTCCGGCCCCTTCGCGACCACGTAGGTAGAGTCGAGAGGCACGCGCACCGTGATTGCGGTTACGGCCCCCGCCCGGTTTTCCGGCAGACGAGCGATCTCGGCTTCGCGGAGGTCCGCGCTCTGCTGCGGTCCTCCGGCCAATAGCACCAGGTCTCGCAGTGTCATACCGTCCCGATACGAATATCGGCCGCCTTTGCGTACTGCTCCGGCGATCGCGACATAGCGCCGTGATCGGAACTCGCGCAACGAGAAAATTTGGATCGCATCGTCTTCGCGGAGCGGGATGTCTTCCACGGGGGCGCCCGTGCTGTCGCGGAGAGCGGTTCGAAGTTGAGAATGAACCGAGTCGGACACCAAACGGGTTACCAATACCTCGCCGAGGTATGCGTCCGGCCTGAGACCGCCGGCGAGCTTGATCGCGTTTGACAAATGCTCGCCCGCCGTGAATCCTTGCGCGCCTGGCTGCCAAACGTCGCCGCGAACCGCGATGCGGTTGCGCAGACGCGTATCGACCTTGAATACCGCGACGCTGTCACCCGCGTCCAGAGGAAGCGGCGGCCCGTCGCCGGACACCAACTCGGTCGACGCGACATCGATGACGATTCGGTTTCGCCCGGCGTCGGGTCTATCCTGCGGCGGGAGAACGCGCGTGATCTGGACCCGCCGGCGCGTGGCGGTCGCGGTGAATCCGCCTGCAGACCGAATGAGGTCGCGGAGCGTTTCGCCGGGCTTGAGCTCATAGATGGCGGGGCGGAGGACTTCGCCAGTAACCTTGATTCGGGGTCCATGAACGGGCACGAAGATGACGTCACCTGACTCGAGTCTCGCGTCGTGTGACGCATCGCCGCGCAGCAGGTAATCGTACACATCGAGCGAGTCCAGCTGCTTCCCGCCTCGCCGCAACAAGATGCTGCGCATCGAACCGTTCGGCGTAGGCCCGGCCGCAGCGTAAAGTGCGGTGAGCATCGTTCCGACGCTCGAGACTTGATAGCTCCCGGGGGCCGTCACATCACCCACGACGAAGATTTGATTGTTGCGCAGGCGGGAAATGCTGACTGAAAAATGCGTCTTGGCATCGGGGCCACGACGAACGCCCGAATACACCCGACCCAAGCGTTCGTACAGCAGATCTTCTAGCTGCCCCAGCGTCAGGTTGGCGACATAGATCTGACCCACCTGAGGAATAACGACAAAACCTTCGCGCGTGACCGTGAGTGACCGTGAGAGCTCGACCTCGCCCGTCAGAATGAGGACGAGTTGATCACCCGGGCCCAGCCTGTAGCTGGCATCGACCGGGCCGGAAACATTCGGCTGAAACGATGTGGTTCGGCGTGCGAACAGGTCGAGGCCGAAAATCGAAAGACCTGTGTCCGGAGGCGGCCGACCCTGACGCGTTGGCTGTCGTGCCAACAAGCCCGTCGTGTCGATGCGCTGGAGCGAGACGCCGCCAGTACGCGACAAGCCGGCAGCGCCGGCGCCGCCACTGAACGGATACTGGGCCTGTGGCGGGTTTGGCTCGTTGCCGATAATGGCCGCCCGCCTTCGCGCGCGTTCCTTTGCCGCAGCGACAGCCGCGGAGTCATCGAGGAGCAGGACGGTGTCCATTGGCTCCTCCACGGGCTCCGTGTCGCGCGGAGCGCGGAAACGTTGGAGCATGATGGAGTCGATCGCCCCAGTGCCCTGCAAGGAGTCGTAGCCGGCTGAATCGATCAGCCCCAGTTGGCTCACGGCGTCGAGAGTGGACCCTGATAGCGAGTCGCCACCCGTACCACCGGGCAAATACGCGTCTAGAAAGTTTTCTGGGTATCCGGCGGCGCGCAGCCGAGCGCGTATTTGGTCGGGGCTAAGCCCACTAGACAGAAGCCGCTGGCGCAGTTGCGCTACCAAGTCCGGATTCTGGAGAAGCTGTTGGGCTTGGGCGGGCGATGGTATCTGAGATGGAATCTGCGCCCTCAGCAAAGAGACCTCGGCGACGAGCGTGGCAAAGACCAACGGCGCCCACAGCCGCCACGAGACCAACCCGCGCGGGAAGTTTGCGACCGAGGACACCACGGGACGTTTGGAACCACGATCCGTGCAGGGGTGACAATGGTCGCGCAGGGACTCGAACCCCGGACCTCTGGTATGTGAGACCAGCGCTCTAACCAGCTGAGCTACGCGACCGCACCAATGATTTCGGCATTCACGCCCGAGCTTGGCAGCATCGCGGGCGAAGTTTAACACTTGAACACACAGACTGCCATGCGCCTCCGAGATCAAGAGAACATTGCCACGCCTATATACCTTGCGTATTGGCCGCTGCGTCACCACACCGCGCTTGAGGGTAGTCGCGCCGCATTTCCCGCCGCGATGCGCGCAGTGGCAAGAGTCTGGCTCGTCGCAACTTGTCTCTTCTACGCGTGCCCAGTCGCCAACGCCCAACGTAGTGATCGGATCGCAGCTTCCTTCTTCGGAATGCATGTCCTCACATTCCCGGAAAGCGTGGCCTGGCCGACCGTGCCATTTGGGGCGTGGCGCCTCTGGGCCAACGGCGTAACGTGGCCGGATATCGAGCCCGCCCGTGGGGTCTGGCACTTTGATCGGCTCGATCGGTACGTGACACTCGCAGCCTCAAGCCATCTGCCGTTGCTCTTGACGCTTGGGATGGTGCCTTCGTGGGCTTCTTCGGCGCCCGAAACGACCTGTCCCTTCGCTCCGTATGTCGTTCCGGGATGCACCGCTCCGCCTCGCGATGTGTCTGATTGGCGCGACTATGTTCGAGCGGTTGCTGAGCGCTATCGCGGCCGCCTCACGGAGTATGAAATCTGGAACGAGCCGAACACGCGACTGTTCTATTCCGGCACGACGGACGAGCTTGTGGCGCTTTCATGCGCCGCGTATCGGGAGCTCAAGGCGGTGGACCCACGGATCGTGGTGACTTCGCCAGCCGCCAGCGGCGGCAGCGACGGCGTTGCGTGGCTGGATGAGTTCCTCGCGAAAGGCGGCGGCAAATGTGTTGACGTGATCGCGTTCCATTTCTACGTTAGTCCGGCGCCGCCGGAAGCCATGGGGAAATTGATCGACGACGTGCGTCGAGTAATGGGCGCCCATGGGATACCAGGATACCCGCTTTGGAATACTGAGACGACATGGATGGATCCGAAGCCGTTTCCTTCGGAGTCACTCAGCGCAGCATATGTTGCTCGTGCCTATCTGGTCGCGGCATCTCACGGCCTACAACGCTTCTACTGGTACGGGTGGGCTCGGCCGTCCATGGACGCTTTTCCCAGCGTATTCCTGAATCGCGAGGATGGCATGACGCGCACACTTGCGGGAGAGGCCTATACCGAGCTGCAGAAATGGCTGGTTGGTGCCCGACTACCATTGCCGTGCGCACCATTCGGTCAAGGTTTCTGGGTGTGCGAGCTGGGCGGAAGCAATCGCGAGAACCGCGTTATTTGGCGGCCCGATGGATCCCGAACCTTCACCATTCCCGCAAACTGGAACGCGAGACGCATACGCGACTTACACGGCGCGCAGCAAACTGTAGCGCCCGGCGCTAGCATTGTTGTCGGCGCGATGCCGGTGTTGGTTGAGTGATGCGGGAATGCCACGCGTCGATTTCCTTCCGAGACGGAGGTAGTTGATGTCCGTGCTGTCCTTCCTAGACCGGGAGCATTCGGTCGCGAAGCCAGGCTACAGCCGCTGGCTAGTGCCGCCGGCCGCGCTCGCGATCCATCTCTCAATCGGTCAAGCGTACGCGTTCAGCGTCTTCAAGATTCCAATGACGACGCTGCTAGGAATAACTGCCCCCGCGCCAGTGGACTGGAAGCAAGGGACCATCGCCCACCTATTTCAGGTGGCTATCGCATTTCTTGGCATATCAGCAGCGGTTTTCGGCGCCTGGCTCGATCGCGTCGGGCCGCGTCGCGCGATGTTCACGTCCGCTCTGTGTTTTAGCGGTGGCTTCATTGTAGCCGCGCTGGGCGTAGCGCTGCACCAATTCTGGATCGTCGTGCTCGGCTACGGTGTGTTGGGCGGCGTTGGTCTCGGCCTCGGCTACATCTCGCCCGTATCGACGCTCATCAAGTGGTTCCCCGACCGTCCAGGAATGGCGACAGGGCTCGCCATAATGGGTTTTGGCGGGGGAGCCATGATCGCCTCGCCCCTCTCAGTCGCGTTAATGGCTCACTTCAAGTCGCCTATGTCGATGGGAGTTGCTCAGACTTTTCTCGCACTGGGCGTGATTTACTTCCTATTCATGATGTTCGGCGTGTTCACGGTGCGTGTGCCGGCCCCTGGGTGGGCACCAGCCGGTTACCAGCCGAAGGCGAGCGCGAATGCCCTCATAACAAGCGCGAACGTCGAGGTCAACACCGCGATCAAGACCCCGCAGTTCTGGCTGCTTTGGATAATGTTGTGCGTGAATGTCACGGCCGGGATTGGAATCATCGAGCAGGCGTCGCCGATGATTCAAGAGATGTTCAGTGGCCGCGTGATGGCGGCCGCTGCGGCTGGATTCGTTGGGCTTCTCAGTCTCCTAAACATGATTGGCCGCTTCTTTTGGTCATCCACGTCCGACGTGATTGGGCGAAAAGCGACCTACGCCACGTTCTTCACGCTCGGCCCGTTGTGTTACTTCCTCATACCGATTACCGGCGCAATTGGAAGCGTGCCGCTCTTCGTCCTTTGCTGCGGCATCATCCTGACGATGTACGGAGGCGGCTTCGCTACGATTCCCGCATTCCTGCGCGACTTGTTTGGCACTATGCAAGTTGGGGCGATTCACGGCCGTCTACTGACGGCGTGGTCTGTGGCGGGCATCGTCGGGCCAATGCTCGTGAATACGATTCGCCAGTCCCAGATCGATCACGGTGTGCCAAAGGCGCAGGCATACGGCGCAACGATGCACATCATGGCGGTGCTCTTGCTGGTCGGCCTGGTGTGTGATTTTCTCGTGCGGCCAGTCGCGACCAAGTATCATTTCGCCGTGGGCTCGGCTCGAGATGCTGCCGGAGTGCCATCGGGGGCGGCGACATGAGCGCGCCGAATGTGGCGCCATCGGCGGATATCCCACGCGACCCGCTCACCGTCATTAAGCTGCTGCTGGCGTGGTCAATCGTGGGGGTTCCCTTGGCATGGGGTGTTTGGCAAGTCTTTCAGAAGTCGCTCGCCCTATTCCGCTAGCTCAAGGGTCACCCCACTCGTATAGAGACTTGATGCGATGCACCCTGTAGAACTCGGGCGACCCGTATAAGCTGAACTGCGCGCTCCAGACGACTGCTGCTGACGGCGTGACTTCGTCTACGCGGCCGAGGGCGCCGAACCCCACTACGGTGTTGCCGTTGCTGAGTCGCTGGACCGATCCCACGAACCCGGTAAAAACGTATGGGCGTGGGTCGTACTCCCAAACCAACGTCGCGGTCAGTTTAGTCTGGTCGAGCACATACTCGGCCGCCCGTGTGTGTGGCGGCGTGTGCCGAAGGCCGTTGTCATAGATCAGCAGGTGCCCGTTAGGAAGAACGCGCACACTGTGCTGCCCACTGAAGAACTTCAGCGGGTCGTTGAGGATGGCGAACTGGTTCTTTCGGCCCCCCAACTGCCACATGATAGCCCCGGTCTGGGCGTTCACTTTCACGATCGCACCTAGATGCCGATAAGAAACGATGTAGTTGCTATCGAGGTCGAAATCGAGGGAGTTTGGGTGGTCGAAATCGAGTATCGACAGTCCCGTCGGCTCGATCCAATCGGCGATGGTCCAGTGATCCCAGCTGTTGAAGGAGAGCTCGACCGCGCCGGACGCCGACATCCGCAGTAGGATGTGTCCCTGCGTGGGTGTATTCGGCGCACCGCCGACGGATGTTAGATCGGCTATCCTGGTCTGGACTCCAAACAAGAACACGCTTTGCGGCCCACCCGGCGGTCCCTCAAGCCACATCTCGTGCAGGTCGGTGCCGAGCGGCGCCGGTGCTTGGTACGATGCCACTGAGTCGCCGTTGGGTAGGAACTCGGTATATACGCCAGCCAACTGCACCTGGGAGACGTTCGGCGCCAGATTCGCGACGAACGCGGTGTAATGGCTGTTCGGCTGCATCTTCGACTCGTCCGTTACGTGGCCCGGCACCAGCCGATACCACCGAATCCGGCCTATCGAATCGTAGGCGACAATGAGACCAGTGTCCTTAACGAATTGCAAGGGCGACACGATGGTGTACCCCGACTCTGGTCGGCCCATCATCGTCGTTAGATGCGCCGTTTGGACATAATAGGGGAGTTGGGGCGTCCGGAAGTCCGCGATTCTAGTCGCATGTAGGCCCGCGTTGTTGTAGGCGTCGATGACGTACCTGAAAAGGGTCTGGGGCAACACCCCCAGATGCAGGATGTGCGCTGTGCCTGAAACGACGGGTGCTGCGGGAGGCGATTCTGCGCCGTTCGGAAGGATCGCCCTGGCGCGCACGGAGTCGGCGCCCGTGACTGTCACCGCCAGCTCGGTCGCTAGGACGTTCAGCGAGTCCGATGTGATCGATACGCCAGTGATGACCGGGTGGGCGGCGGTGGCAGCGAGGAAGGAGGGGGACGTGGGGTGGTCGCTAGAGCAGCGGGCCACGAGGACAGCGGCGACCAAGGCGGCCGGGAGCCTGACGAAACGCCGTGCACTTTGCATGTGATCGCGGGTTCAGTGTGGGGAAGCCACTTCTCTCATTAAGGCGACTCACACCCCTTCTAACACAGCCGCATACCCGCGGTGACGTGGAGCGTCTCGTAGCGGATATTCAGGTACAAACACGACAACTATTTTTCTTGGATTACGCCTACCGCGCGGCGGGCGTTGATCGAATCTTCAACAATTGGTCGGTGCATGGCACTCCCTCAAACGCGCCTCGAATCCCATGCCGCGGACAAAGGTGGCCGTCCCTGTTTGGACCGCCGAGCTCAGCCTTAGCGGCACAAGTTTACGAAATTATCCGGCGTGCCACAATGAGACGGATACGCGGAAGGCGCCCGCTTACGGCCGTGTAGATCTCAGCTGGGGCTTACACGTGGTCGCGCTAGCGAGCGGGCAGCCGGCCCGAAGCGATCCGTCGCTCCGCCTCGATGAAGCGTTGACGTGCTGACGCAAAGACGTCCGGAAAGCAGCAGACGTCGTAGTAGTACTTTCGTTTGCGCCGCGCCTGGGAAACAAGGCGGCCGACCAGGTCTTCATCCGACGTTGCCGCCGTGGCCACAAGAGACCCGAGGTTGTCGTATAGGATCGCCTCACTGTACCCGCGGCGCGCCAACTCGGCGAAAATAGCCGTGTCGCTGTCGCCGGCTTGCCGCAGTAGGCGAGGGTAGTGCTCGAAGAACAACACGGGAGACGTTCGCGCTATATGTCCGCGCGCACCCATTAATACTCGCGTGTCAAATCCCTCGACGTCCGTCTTGAGAAGATGGGGTGCCGCGAATACCGCATCTGCGTCAAGAATGGCGTCGAGCGTTATCCAGGGCGCATCGTCGGCCTCGGTATCCGCCGTGGGCACTACTCGCGCGTTGCCATTCTCGGCGAGTAGAGCGCCAGAGCTAGTCGCCTTGTCGGAGACCAGGGCCCGGACGCGACGAACAGCTGGATCGCTTCGAGTATTGCGCTCAAGCAGGGAGAAGTACCGGGCGTCACCCTCAATTAGCAGATACGCGTCCGAAGGCCGCGGCTCCGCCAGGCAGTACGAATCGCCGACATTCGCGCCAACGTCGATCATCCGCAGGATGCCGAACTCCTCTCGTAGAAACGCGCACAGCCGCGTCAGATTCGCCGAATAGCTTGGCTGAATCCATCTACAGCGGGGAAACTCGTGCGCGAGATTGATCGCGACAGTGCGACCATTGATTCGGTACGAAACGACCGGGTCGCCAAAGCGCACTACCAAGCGCCGAATCGCCTCAAACGCCAGGGCGCGAGGACGACTGCATGAGATCGACTGGTCAAGGATGTATTGAAACACCGGGATGGACTGCCTTACGAAACTATCTGGATGTCAGGATGGAAGCGTCCAGTCCCAGCTCCGCCGCCCACAAGTGACCGGGAGGATTGCGGACTGGCGAGGGCAGATTGAACAACGTCATGTACCGCCAGGCAAAATCTGAGGGATAACGCCGCTCGCCTGTCAAGGTCCCACCGCACAACGTCATCACTCCGAGCAACCGTGCCGCGCGAACGTCCCTCGCACGCCGGTCAACAAAGTTTCGCCCCGCGGCGTAGAGAAGCCAAGGAAGAAAGTCTTGCGAGGAATTCCAATAATGCGCGACATGAAATTGCGGTCGACGGCGTGGTGGGTGGCGGCGGGGACGGCGGTCGCTCTGTGTGGTGCAGCGCGCGGAGGCGGGGCGCAGGGCGCGCCGCGGGTAAGGATGATGGAGCCGGGCGACCAAGCCGCGGACCGTCCGATGCGAATGGCGAGGAGACGGCCCATGGATCTCAACCCGGCGGCTCGGCTCCTCGATCACCAAACGGAACTGAAGTTGAGTCCTGAGCAGGTGACTAAGCTCATCGCCCTCTATAAGACCGATCGCGAGCAGGCGCGCGCGTTGCTCGCCCGCGCGAAGTCATTTTTCCCGGCGCCGTTGGCAGCACCGAACGGGGAGCGGGGCCAACCTCCGGACGAACCCCGGGGACGTGAGGGTATGGGCGCTCGCAGCTCGCCGCAGCTCTCGCCGGCAATCCGGGACAGCTTGCTCGTGCTGCGCGAGGCTTGGCGCGAGACGCGCTGGCGGGCGACCAGTGCCGCGGACGCCGTGCTGACCGATAAACAGCGTGACACCGCTGCCGAGATTGTGCGGCGCGAACGCCGCATGCATGGTCGGGAAAGCGGACGAAGGGGCGACCGTACCCGCTGGCAGCGACGCGATCACGATGATCGCGACGGTTTCCGCAATGGCGAGCGAGAGCGGCGCGACGGCGGCCGAGAGGGAATAGACGACGGTCAGGACTCGCCGCGCGACTGAACAGCGGTGCGTGAGCCGCCGGTCCCGCGGATGTTGCGCAGATGTGGGGTCGGGCGGACCGGGCGAGTAGCGGAGGGCTCGGGGGGAGCAGCTGATATCGATGGGCCCTGCAGGGATCGAACCTGCGACCGTCGGATTATGAGTCCGATGGGTGGCAGGTTCGCAGGCACGAAGCCGCGCGGGTCGCGTACCAGCAAATCCTCGACGCCTACGCTCCGCTCATGCGCCCGGGGTTCACTGAGCCGCCCAGGGAGCTGTGCGCCTGCCAGACTTGGGAGTGCGCGAACTGCAGCCCCCCGAGTCCACGCGGCGCGGGCCGTTCAAAAAACAAGCGCCGGCACCGGCAGCGCGAGAAGCTGTGCGCACGCACCGGGGAGCTGGAGGCGGTAGTCGAGCGCCTGCGCGCCCGGAAGCGATTCTATAAGCAGCTGGGAGAGGAGCACGCAGCCGGTTTTGCTGAGCCATGAACGCCCGTTCCGTCAGATCGTTGTTGCAAATAGACGACAGGAGTTCCCAGGGGGCCGGTTAAGCCGCTCAATATGCGACTAACTCGGGTTTGCTACTTGCTGAAACGAGTTCAGCCATATCAAACACAGATTGACCTCGACGTCTACCCAGAGGATACGAAAATGTCGGCTGCTGTGAGGCGTATGTGTTATGTAGTCCCATTACTCGCGGCACTACTCGCCGCGTGCAACAGCGGGAGTGGCGGCCCAACAGCCCCCCCATCGGGGCAGGTAGCTGGCGTGTATGACGTTTCATTCAACCCTACCGATTCTACACAGGCTACTGTTTGGGGCGTCCTTCGGCTAACACAGGCCGCCTCAAAGGTAGATGGCAGCCTAACAACTTCCACAAAGCACGCCGCTAATTTCTCAGGTACAGTAGGAGCTGTAGGCGCCACTTCCGGCTATCCACATGAGGCGCCACTTACTGGTAACTTCCTGTTTACCAGTAGTTGCCCTGATACTACAACTGTGTCGGTACTTGTCTACCAAAGCGGAGCAATCACAGGAACCTACACTACCCATGGTCAATGTTCGGGAATATCCCCGGTTGGCACGTTCAACTCGAAACGACGCTAGGGCGTCTCCGGCGGCCCCGCCGCCCCCTGCTCCGCCGATGGGCCAGCGACTGCGTGGGCGTGTATTCTGGGCAATTTTATTCGCAAAAGCGATAAAGCCGCCCGAGCCTCGAGTCGATTCCGCTATAGACCGCGGTATAGGTCGAAAATCGAAATAGCTAACTGCATGGGCCCTGCAGGGATCGAACCTGCGACCGTCGGATTATGAGTCCGCTGCTCTAACCGGCTGAGCTAAGGGCCCGAACTGCGTAGCGTCCCGCGCGTGGCAATCGGCCGCGGATAGCCGTTGATCATGGTAACGTTCCGCGATGGAAGATACGCTCCACTCGGGCGGTGTACACACTCCGAGCTCGCTGCGGTCAGCGTTGTATACGACATACAAGTGAGCGACGCCCGCGCTGCGGTTCGCCGGAGGCACGAGAATGCGATGGCGTGACCGGGCCAAGGTCGCGCTCGGACATGCGTGGCGCTGGGCAGAACAGCTTGGCGTCCATGTGCTACCCGTGAACTTCTATTCACAACAGCCCAACATCGGTGAGTTGATCGCCACTCGAGCTACATGGGCGAAACCGTCAACCCTGCCCGGAATCGATGCAAACCCCGATCGTCAGATCGCGAATCTGCGCGAGATGTGCCTTCCGTACCAGCATGAATTCCTCGGCGGCCGGACCTACTTGCACGCGGCGGCCAACGCGGCGGGTCCTGGCTACGGTTTCATAGAGGCGCAGGTACTGCACGGCATCATTCGCCGCGCCAAGCCGAGGCAAATCATCGAGGTGGGAAGCGGCGTGTCGACCTATTGTGCGCTTGCGGCAACGGAGCTCAATAGACAGGAAGGTTCAACCGCAACCATAACCTGCATTGAGCCGTTTCCCAGCGCCGCGTTGCGATCGATGCCAGTAACGTTGATCTCGCGGCGCGTGCAGGACGTTCTGCCCGATGTATTCGCGACGCTTGCGCTCGGGGACATCCTGTTCATCGACTCCACGCACGCCGTGCGAACTGGGGGAGACGTCAACTATCTGGTTCTCGAAATCCTCCCTCGTCTCGCATCCGGCGTGCTGGTTCACATTCACGACATCTACCTGCCATACGACTACTCTCCGGAGACGCTGCAGCGCGCTTGGCGACAATGGTCGGAGACATCGTTGGTGAGAGCGTTTCTCATCGACAATCCACGAGTCGAGATCCTCGCGTGCCTTAGTCAACTGCATCATGAGCGCCCGGCTGAAATGAAGGAAGTCTTTCCCGATTACCGACCCCGCCCGACCAGCAGCGGACTGTTCTCGGATTTCGATGACGAAAGTCACTACCCGTCGTCGCTGTGGCTTAGAACCCGGTAGATGTGTACACGACAGCGGCCGACCATCCTACGACGTCTCAAAGACGTTGCGGTGGCGGCTTTGCCAGCCAGCCTGTCCATGCCAGCGCGCTACTGGTACCGGCGGACGCTTGGTCGCTTGGACGCTGAATTGCGCGTCGCCACGGGGCTTCTTCGACCAGGTTCGACCGCGATCGACGTGGGGGCTAACTTCGGCATCTACACGTATGCGTTTGTCCGCGCTGGCGCTCGTGTCGAGGCGTTTGAACCGCTCCC
>Ga0073928_10008192_pt1 | contig 13219 bp, 10 predicted proteins | sample PaiPotPPA55metaG_FD_76969 | JGI IMG/M metagenome (GOLD analysis project Ga0073928, IMG submission 76969) | Iron sulfur acid spring bacterial and archeal communities from Banff, Canada, to study Microbial Dark Matter (Phase II) - Paint Pots PPA... ...
ACTGGGTCTCTATCCTTATTAATGCGATTCCCTTCGTGCTGCTGCTCGCCTTCTGGATTTTTATGATGCGGCAAATGCAAAGCGGCGGAAACAAGGCCCTGAGTTTCGGCAAGTCGCGTGCGCGCCTCCTCACCGCGCAGCAGAAGAAGGCCACCTTCAAAGATGTTGCCGGCATTGACGAAGCCAAGGAAGAGCTGCAGGAGATTATTGATTTCCTGAAGGACCCGCAGAAATTCCAGAAGCTGGGCGGGCGCATCCCCAAGGGCGTGCTGCTGGTCGGGCCGCCGGGCACGGGCAAGACCCTGCTCGCGCGCGCCATTGCCGGCGAGGCCAACGTCCCGTTTTTCTCCATCTCCGGCTCCGATTTCGTCGAGATGTTCGTCGGCGTCGGCGCCAGCCGCGTCCGCGACCTCTTCGAGCAGGGCAAGAAGAATGCGCCGTGCATCATCTTCATTGACGAAATTGACGCCGTCGGTCGCCACCGCGGCGCCGGTCTCGGCGGCGGGCACGATGAGCGCGAGCAGACCCTGAACGCTCTGCTCGTCGAAATGGACGGCTTCGAATCGAACGAAGGCGTCATCCTTATCGCCGCCACGAACCGCCCCGACGTTCTCGACCCGGCCCTGCTTCGTCCGGGCCGCTTCGACCGTCGCGTCGTCGTGCCGCGGCCGGACGTGAAGGGCCGCGAAGAAATCCTGCGCGTTCACACTCGCAAGGTCCCCATCTCGGACGACGTCGATCTTTCCGTCATCGCCCGCGGCACCCCGGGCTTTTCCGGCGCCGACCTGGCCAACCTGGTGAACGAATCCGCCCTGTGGGCGGCGCGTCAGAACCGCAAGACCGTCGCAATGGTGGACTTCGAGATGTCCAAGGACAAAGTCCTGATGGGCGTCGAGCGCAAGTCCATGATCCTTTCCGAAGAAGAGAAGCGGAACACCGCCTATCACGAAGCCGGCCACGCCCTGGTCGCAGCTATGACTCCGGGCGCCGACCCGCTCCACAAGGTGACGATCATTCCTCGCGGCATGGCCCTCGGCGTCACCATGCAGCTCCCCATCGACGACAAGCATACCTACACCAAGGAGTTCCTCGAAACGCAGCTTGCCGTCCTGATGGGCGGCCGCGCCGCGGAAGAGATTTTCCTCAGCCATCTCACCACCGGCGCCGGCAACGACATCGAGCGCGCCACCGAGATTGCTCGTCAGATGGTCTGCGAATGGGGCATGAGCACCCTGGGCCCGCTCACCTTCGGCAAGAAGGAAGAGGCTATTTTCCTCGGGCGTGAGATCGCCCAGCATCGCGACTATTCCGAAGACACGGCCATCAAGATTGACGTCGAGGTTCGCCGCATCGTGACCGCGGGCTACCAGAAGGCGCGCACCATCCTCGAAACCTACCGCGACGCCCTCGAGCGCGTCGCCCAGGCCCTGCTCGACCGCGAAGTGCTTGACGCCGGCGAGATCAAGCTGCTGCTCGAAGGCAAACCCTTACCGGAAAAGCTGCGCCCGCCTCCGGCCGCGCCGCCGCTCCCGAGCAAGGAGCCGCAGCTTGGCCTGCGACCCGAGCCGCGGCCTCTGCCCGGCCTGGCCAAAGGCGAAAAACCCGCGCCCGCCTGATCCGGCGTCGCTTCAGCTATGCTTGCGAGTCCCGGCCCTGCGGGCTGTCCTCAAGCAATAAGCCGCAATCAATAGCGGAATTAGCAGTAGGGGCAAAATCGTTCGAGGAAGTTCGCCTTCTAGAATTTGAAAGACACCATAAAGCGTTCCCGCGAAAAAAATGGCTGCGCAGGCATAAACAGAGAATCTGGTGGACGGGGGCGAATCTTGTTCTGCAGCGGGCCGGCCGGCTGTCCCGAGCTTATGGCGCAGGAACAGGAGATTGAAGACCAAAAGTGCTGGAACGCAGATTCCCGCTAAAAGAAGAAGGCTCAGAAACCGGCTTAGCAAAACCACGATCAAGAGAAACGCGCAGTCCACAAAAACCATAAGGTACACTGCGCGTCGAACTTGTTGGCCTCTATCCATGCTCGTTTCACGAGCTTTCCAACACTGCAAGTATACGCTGCCATACCGTCCGTGAGATGTTCGTTCTGCCGAAAACAGGCGTAAAATATCCCCATGGCGAAGAAGCCTTCCGAATCCATCGAGGTGGCCTGCCCCTGCTGCATGGCGAAGCTCACCGTGGATCCGCAGCTCGCCATCGTGCTCTCGCACGTCCCGCCTCCCAAGCCGCCGCCTTCGGTGGATCTCGACGACACCGCGCGCCTGCTGCGCGAGCAGGCCGATCGCGTTGAGGCCAAGTTCCGCGAATCCGTTGAAGCCGAAAAAATGAAAGAGGACGTCCTCGCGCGCAAGTTTGCCGAGGGCCTGAAGAAAGCCAAGGACCAGCCCATCGAAAAACCCCTCCGCGATTTCGACCTCGACTGACAATCTGTGGTTAAATCATTCCGTGTTTCCGCGGAAAAAGTTCCGGCTCCGCCTGCCTTCGCGCGTCCTCTTGCTGGGCGAGCGCACCCTCGTCATGGGCGTCCTCAACGTCACGCCCGATAGTTTCTCGGACGGAGGCCTCTTTCTCGACCCGGCAAAGGCGCTCGCGCGCGCCCTTGAAATCGAACGCGCCGGCGCGGACATCCTCGATATCGGCGGCGAATCCACCCGCCCCGGCTCTGCGGCTATTTCCGCCGCGGACGAGCTGGCCCGCGTCCTCCCCGTTCTCGAAGGATTGCGCGGACGGCTGAAGATTCCCATTTCGATTGATACCTGCAAGGCGCACGTCGCCGAGCAAGCCGTCGCCGCGGGCGCCGAAATCCTCAACGACGTTACCGCGCTGCGCGCCGACCCTGCGCTCGCGGAGGTCGCGCGACGCCATCGCTTGCCCATCGTTCTGATGCACATGCGCGGCGAGCCGCGCACGATGCAGAAGGGGCCCTTTGCTCGCCACGTCGTGCGCGATGTCGCGCAGGGCCTCCGCGCCGCCGCTGCCCGCGCGCGCAAGGCCGGGCTCACGAAGTCCCAGATATTGCTCGATCCTGGCATCGGCTTCGGCAAGAGGTATAGCCAGAATTTCGACCTGCTCGCGCATCTCGCGGAGTTTGCGCGCCTCGGATATCCCTTGCTGGTTGGCACGTCGCGCAAGTCCTTCCTCGGGCATGCGCTCGGCGGCGCGCCAGAGGACCAGCGCCAGTGGGCTACGGCTGCCACCGTGACCGCCAGCATCCTCGCCGGCGCGCACATCGTGCGCGTTCACGACGTGGCCGAAATGGTTCAGGTCGCCCGCGTCACCGATCTTGTCCTCGCTGCGCGTGCCGCGCGCCACCGCTAAGCATCTGCCCGCCTGCCCACACCCGCGCACCCCATTTCCACGCGCCCGCCGTCGTGCTAACCTGACGGCGGTTTCCGCATAAGGGCTCGATTGAATCGAGCGCGAAGGAAAAAACGGATGCGTGCGCGAATCTTATTTCTTGCCATTTTGCTTCTTTGCTTCCTTGCCGTCGGCCTTCCGGCGCTCGCCCAGATTCCTCCCGTCCAAGACAAGCTGAAACCACCTTCCGGCCCGGGCTGCTCGCTCGAGAGCGTTTGCGCCGAAGTGGCGCCGGACATGATCAAAAGCGCGCTGGGCGATTCCCCGCTCGAACAGAATCTGCGGTATCTCACCGACGTCATCGGCGGCCGCATGACCGGCTCGGCCGCGGCGGATCACGCGGTGGACTGGGCCGTTCAGGCGTTTCGTTTTGCCGGCGTGGATGAAGTGCACACCGAAAAATTTACCGTCCCGGTAAAGTGGAGCGAGGGCGCAACGCGCCTGGAAATTCTTTCGCCGGAGCCGTTCCCCGTTCGCTTGGTTTCCATCGGCTGGTCGCCGGGGACGCCCGAGGGCGGCGTCACCGCGGATGTGGTGGATGTGGGCCAGGGCGATGATGCGGGCTTCGCACGCGCCGGGAGCGCCGCGCGCGGCGCCATCCTGCTGGTGCACAGCGGTGCGTTTGCCACCTGGGAAGATCTCGATAACGAATATACGCTGCGCCGCGCCGTCCTCGGACGCGTGATCCAGTCCGGCGCCGCCGCCGTGCTCTGGACGTCCACGCGGCCGCACCTCCTGCTCTATCGCCACAATATTTCCACCGATGGCCAGCTCGAGCCCTTGCCGCAGGCGATCGTCGCGCGCGAAGATGCCGAGCGCATGGCGCGGCTTTTGTCCGCTGGCGTGAAACTTCGCGTGCATTTGTTGATTCCCAACCATGTCGGCGGACCCTTTGAATCCGAGAATGTCGTGGCGGAGATTCGCGGCCGGGAAAAGCCGGAGGAATTCGTGATGCTCGGCGCGCATCTCGATTCCTGGGACCTGGGCACGGGCGCGCTCGACAACGGCTGCAACGCTGCGATGGTGATTGACGTGGCCCGCGTGATCCGCGCCTCCGGCGTCGTCCCGCGCCGCTCCATCCGCTTCGTTCTCTTCACCGGCGAGGAGCAGGGCGAGCTGGGCTCCTGGGCGTATGCAAAGGCGCACCGCGAGGAGCTCGACAACCTCGGCGCCGTCATCATCTACGATGCCGGCAATGGCCGCGTCACCGGCTATTCCCTCGGCGGTCGCAAGGACGTGCTCGACGCAGTGAATCAGGTTCTTGTGCCCGCCAAGCCCGTTGGCCCGCTGGTGCAGACCACTGACGTTCAGAGCGGGTCCGACCACGATGAGTTCATGCTCCAGGGCGTGCCCACGCTTTTCGCCAATCAGGAGCCCGCGAACTACATGCCCAACTACCACGCCGCTTCGGACACCTTCGACAAGGTGGACATCGCCGAGCTGAAGCGCCACGTCGCGCTCGCCGCCATCACCGCGTTCGGCATCGCCGACGCCCCGGCGCGCATCGGTAAGCGCCAATCCCGCGCCGAGATCGAGGCCTTGCTGAAAGAGACGGGTCTCGACCGCGAAATGCAGGCAACCGGGCTCTGGGCGGACTGGCTCAGCGGCGCCCGCGGCCGCAAGCCCTAGCAAGACAATCCAGCTTCACTTGTCATCCCGTGCCCGGCGAAGGATCTGTATTTTCTGCATCTACTCGCCTCGCACCAGGAAACTCTCTCCTGTCCACAGGGGCTACCAGTTGCAACTTGCCCGCATTGTGCTATAGCTGGAATGAAGGGAGCTGTCGGGCAGAATAGCCCAAAAAACCAATCCCTTCGGCCGCGGGCCGAGGGATGCTCGCCCCTGACGTTTCGAGGGGCAAAGGAGAGTTGTGTCCGGGCGATACGGTGAGATTCTAATCGCCAACGAGAAAAATTAGAAAATGGTTCAACTCACACAAAACAAAGAACCGAGGGTCGCTCTAATCGCCAAGAAAAACGGTTTTCTTGAAGACGAAGCGAAAGGCCGCTTTGCCTTTTTTGGTGAGGCCTCAGCGGTCTGCCGCCGCGCACGGCATCAGCTTGCGCGGATAGACGAGGTTCCAGACTTTCTTGCTCTCGCCGGAGCCTTCGAGCTTCAAGTCCCAGTCGCGAGGTTTGTCCACCGCCTCCGGCAGTTCCACATCGAGCCGGTAGAACACCTCCATCTGCCGGTACAGCGCATCAAGTGCTTCGCGCGGAAAGAGATGCCTCTCGGCTTTCATCGTCGCTTCCTGCTGGGCGAAGAGCACATCGGGGTCAGTACGCGGGTCAATGGCGGGCCGATCACCGCCGTAGTGCACCAAGAAGCCGCTCGTCGTTTGCACAGCTTCACGAAGGTCTCCAATTTGGGACGTGTAAGGTCCCGGCTTATCCATCAACCTGATTCCCACGTCACCCTGCGGACGTACCAGGTCCAGGAATGCAAACAGCCTGATGCCGGAGTACGACAGAGTTTGTTCAACGAAGCGGCTCCCATGCCTGCTCTCCTTGTCCTCTCCATCGGTGATGGCATAAATGATGTCTCCAAGGTGCGGAGTCCCGAACATTTCCAGGGCATCGAGAACACTGTCCCACAACGCCGTCTGGCGCTTACCCTTTGGCAAGGCTTTGCGGCCCCCGCGCAGCACGACCAGCTCCGCTGCAATCGCGGCTCGGCCCTGGCTGAAGCTGATCTTGCTCTCCGCCTTGTCGGAGAAAACAGAAAGGGCAATCGGAATCCGGGCAGGTACTTTCGTCAACACGTCCTCGACAGCATCCAGCGCCGGTTTCCAGCGTTCCGCCAACATGCTGCCGCTGGCATCGAGCAGAATCACGATGCGCCGCGTGTGTGTGTCGAGCTCGGCGAACGTAATGTTCACCGGCTTCCCGCGAAAGCGGGCGGAGAAGTTCGCGCGGCTGAGCCCCGGCACCGGGGTGCCCTGCGCGTCAATCACGCTGGCCATCAGAGACTGTCGCCGGCAGGCGTTATCCTGCGCCCGCACCGGCGCGGCAGCAAGCAGCGCCAATGCCAGCCATGCAACAAGATGTCTCGAAGTTTTCATTCTCTCGTTCCTACCACCTTCTTACCAGAGAAGCAACCACCGCGGAGTTACCCCAGTGATGACGCATGGAGACCGTTCCGCAGTCGCTGGCAGGCGCCGGGGTATAATGATTTGCGAATGGCTCCTTCTCAGCGCGTTTCCTCATCTCAGCCGCGCGAATCGTCCGGGCGTGTCCTGGCCATTGACTACGGCCGACGGCGCATCGGTCTCGCGATCTCGGATGAGCTGCGCATGACCGCTCGCCCGCTCGAGACTTTGCAGCGCAAAAACCGCCACGACGATTTGCGCCGGCTGCGGGAGATCGTGCAGCGTGAGGGAGTGGAACGCGTGATCGTCGGGCACCCGCTGCACCTCGACGGCCGGGCAAGCGAAATGGGCGAAGAGGCGGCACACTTTGCCTCGCGCATCGCGAAGGAGCTGCGGGTCGAGGTTGAGCTGGTTGATGAACGGCTGACGAGCTGGGAGGCGGAGCAGACCCTGGCGGAAACCGGCGCGCGGCGGACCCAGCGCTCCGGGGCGCGCGGGCGGCGCCGCAGCGAGGCGATAGACGATGTGGCCGCGGCCGTGCTTCTGCGTGAATACCTGAACAGAGAGCCTTCGGCGGGCGCGCCGCAACGCGAAGGTGAGGGCTGAAAGATGCGGCGACTTGGCACAGTCCTTGTCTTGTTTGTTGCCGCAGCCGCCGCATTCGCGGGCTGGGCGAACTTCGAGATGAGCTACACCTATAAGGGCTATGCGGCCCCCAGTGAAACGGTTGACATCCCACGCGGAACGTCGCGTTCCGGCATCGCGAGCCTGCTCGTGAAAGAGGGCGTGATCCGGAATCGCCTTGCCTTCGAAGCCTATGAGCGTCTGCACCAGCGCCAGCCACTCCAGGCGGGCGAGTATCTTTTTGACCACCCGCTGAACCCACGGGACATTTTCTGGATGATCGCTCGCGGGCGCGTGTACGTGCACACAGTGACGGTGCCCGAAGGGTGGACCATGTTCGACATTGCCGGCGCGCTTGAGCGCGAAGGGCTCTGCCGTCACGAAGAATTTCTGGCGGCGGCGCACGATGCTTCGCTGGTGCGCGACATTGCTCCCCAGGCGCAAAACCTCGAGGGGTTTCTATTCCCCGCGAGCTACGAGTTTACGAAGCACGCGACGGCGGAGCAGATCGCGGCGGCGATGGTGGCGCGCTTCCGGGCAGTGTGGGAGGAGCTGCCACACCAGGGAACCGCTGGCGGTGGGGCGCTCGAGACCGTCGCCCTGGCGTCGCTCGTCGAGCGCGAGACGCCGGTTGCCGCAGAGCGTCCTCTGGTCGCCGGCGTTTTCTACAACCGCCTTCGCCGCGGCATGCCGCTGCAATGTGATCCCACGGTGCAGTACGCGCTGGAGCTGGCTGGACGGCCAACCCCGTCGATCAGCCCGGCGGACCTCCGCATCTCCTCGCCCTATAACACATATCTTCATGCGGGGCTGCCGCCCGGTCCGATTGCGAATCCGGGCGAGGCCTCGTTGCGCGCGGCGCTGGACCCGGCGGCGACAGACGATCTCTATTTTGTCGCGAACACGCAAGGCGGGCATTTTTTCAGCAAGACGCTGGCAGAGCACAACCGGAACGTAACGCGTTACCGGCGATTGCTCAGCGGCGAGGGCGACGCACCGCCCAAGCCGGAGCCGAAGAAACACCACCGGAGCCTGCACTGATGGCCAAGCCGGCGAGCAGGAAAGAGAGCATCCTCGCGATCGCACGCGGGTTGAAGCTCGCGCGGTTCACTCCCGCCGAGCTTGAGCAGATTCGGCGTCAGCTTGTGGTGCAGCTCGGGCCCGCTGCTGCCAAGACCTCCGTCGACATCATCGCCAGCGTGCTCGAAGATGCTGGCCTGCGCGTGGTGCGTTCTTCCCGGGCCGATACGGCGGGACGCTATGAGGAGGAGTTCCACGACTTGCTGCATTTCTCAACGTTGGATGAGGCGGAAATGTGCCTGGTCCGGCTGGACGAGCTGTGGCGGAAATTCTCCACCGAAGGCGAACGCCCGGCGGCGGAACGCGTGCGGGAAGTCGCGCGCCTGGGACGGCGGCGGGCGGAGATGATCGCGCGGAACCGCAAGGTGGACGCCTTGAAGCGGGCGGAGAAGGAGGAAGTAGCTCACTGGTTTGCGGTGTGGCTGGAGACGCCCGACGCATTTTTCGATTGGCTCGAAGTTCGCAAGCAGGCTCCGGATTTTGCCCGCTTCTCCGCGGGCGGCGGAGAAGAGGAGTAGCGCCGTGTACCTGCTCGAAGTGGAGCCGCTCGATCTGGGAGCCGATGTGAAGGCGGTGGGCCTGGATTTGTGCGAGTTCAATGAGGAGCGCGAACCTGCACGCGGCCCGGAGGCCGCGAAGATCTGGAGCCGCGTGCTCCCGGCGGTGGCGGCGACCGAGCCCTGGGCCCTGGACTTTTTCAGCCATCTCGATCGCGTGCGCGACTACTGCGAGCGCCACGGCATCGCCTGGCGAGACGCCTCCAGCCGCTCGATCGTTATCCCAGCTCCTGCCGTGGAGACGCAACCGGCCGCCCTTGCGGCGTTTTTCACGCGCTTTGAGGGCGAAACGTTTGGCGTGCGAGCAGGCGGGCCCTTGCCCTCGGCCGATGCCTCGCTCGAGGCGGAGCTCGCCCGGCGCGGTGTAGACGCCTATCATCCCAGCTTCCCCCTCTATTTCTTCTGCGCCATCTGCAACTTCGAGCAGGGCTCGCTGGTCCTCCTCACCCGGCATCTTTGGGCGGGAGAGGTGATCCGCCGGGTGAAGCCCGTCATTGCGGATCTCGACCTGGAAATGCGACTTCCGGCGTAGCGCCGGCACATGAACCCTGCCTTCGAGGCCTCTTGGAGGGCGTGGCGAGGATCGCAATAAGCCTTTTCCTTTCAGGGCACAACCGGTACAGAAGTACCATTGTTCGGCCCTTGTTTCGGTACTGTAGTAGAGAGGTAGGAGCAGGGCCTCCAGCTCGGCCGCTCCGTTGGCCAATGGCAACTGAAACTACAATTCCTTCGGCGCGCATATTTGTACGAAGCCTGAACGTCCTTCTGAAATATGCCCGTTTATACGGGATGGGGCACAACCGGTCCGCGGGCCAGTTTGACGCCGCGTGGTCAGAACTGGAAACAGCCATCTCGGGTGCAGGCGAGGGAGGTCTCCTTCTCGGAACCTCCGGCTCGCAATTGTTGCTCGACGGTGTCCCCTTGGAATCGTCGCCAGCGGAGCGCACCTTTGCTCAATTGCTCACCGCCGCTGGAGTAGCCAGTATCTGCTTTACAAGGAAAACAACCCGGGATGATTTTACCGCGTTTGTACGCGCGTTCGCTCTGACGGGTACGAAATCGGCAAACCTGGCGGAGCAGCTGAAGATGGCGTTGGGACCGAGCGGAGAATCAGTCATCCGCGTCAACGAAATCCGTTTTGTCGCCGAAGACGCCGCCTACGGAGATGCGCGTATGGCTGCTACTCTCACCGCGCGCACGCTGGGTGCAGATGCCGATAAGATGCAATCCTGGCTGAAGGATCCGCAAAAGTTGATTCAGTTGATTGCTGCCGCCGAAGGTGCGGATCACGGCGCGCCTGCTGCAGGGGCGGCGGGTTCCGAAGCCGGGACTGCGGCCGCGGCCGGAAGCAGCAGCGCGGCGACTGGTGGGACACAGGGCAGGGCGGCAGCAGGGCCGATGGAGGAAGAGGATGTCCTGGGGATTTTGCGCCTGTTGTCGCAATTGGGCGAAGCGGGGCGCGACCGGTCGGCAACTGTAAATCGTGCTGCCTGGCAGCAGAAAATGGTTGGCATGTCGAAGCCGGCACAAGCGACGCTGCGCGAAGCGTTGGCCAGTGTGGCGGCAGCGACGCCTTCGTCCCGTCTGGATGAACCTGTCCTGGTGCGGCTGGCGGAAGACCTTGCCATCCGGTTCGCCCTCGACCGTTTCCAGCGTGGTGAAGTGCGTGTAAACGCGGTGCGGCAACTCCTGGAGCGCATGGGCCGCGAGGTGGAGGGCCTGCGGAAACTCTTGACGGACCGCGAGGACAGAATGACCCGCGCGGGGCTCAACGTCGAGTCTTACGCCGACACTCTCGACCGGCAATTCTGGGCTTCGGTGCCGGAATCCGGCAAACGGCGCGTGCTGCTGAGCCCGGAGGCGTGGTGCATCCCGCCGCGAAACGTGCAGCAGTTCGTTGAGGAACTTTTGGGGCCGAAGGATCCGGAGACGGCGGAAGCGATCCTGCTTCAGTATGCTGGCTGCATCCGCCACAAAGACGTGGAAGCGCGCCGCAAGGCTGCCATCGGCATCGGGCAGATCGCCGAGCTCTATGGCCGTGCGGGGAGCCGCTGTCTCACGGCGGCCCTGCGCGAGCTGACTGCGCAAATTGGCGATGAACGCGAAGGGGACGTGCTGACACTGCTCAACGCGGCCTTCGTGCGCCTGAGCCAGGAGGCTGCTGCACGCCGGCATTTTCCGGCGGTGCAGCAGGCCCTTGATTCGCTGGAACACCTCGAAAGAACGCAGCCAGGTGCGATACAGGGCGTGCGGCCGCGCATCGGAGTGGAGAACAGGCTGCCGGAATTCATCGAGGAAAGCCTCGGGAGCGACCATGTATCCGGCGAGCTCATCGAAGTTCTGCGGCGTTTGCCGCATATTGCCGCCGAGCACCTCGCCGCGCGCATGCCGCGCACCACGCGGCGGAGTGAGCGCGAGCGTCTTATCGAGGTAACCCAGAAACTGGGTGAACCTGCACTCGATCACCTCCGCCTCATGCTGCGCGAGCACCCCATTCCCAAGGCGGCGAGCGCGATTGGATTGCTCAGCCGGCTCGACTTCAAGGTGCTGGAGAACCTTCTGCCGGGGCGGATGCGGGAAGGGCAACGCGCCCTCCACGACACCGTGCTTCGACAACTCGCGGCGGGTGGCGCCACAGGTCGCGGACGCTTGCTGCTCGAAATGCTAGAGCTTCTGGACCCGCTAGTCGTTCCCGGAGCGCTGGTGGAAGTTGGAATGAGCGGCGATGCAGCCGCGGTCCAGCGCTTGCTGTGCATGGCTGAAGGCGAAGTACTGCCTTTGGGCGGACCTTTCCTGCGGCTGAAGGCCATAGAAGCTTTGGGCCGGCTGGGGAGCACGGAGGCCGCCGACCCTTTGCGGAAAATCCTGGAGGCAAAGCATATGTTTCGCTGGGCCCATCCGCGGGAACTGCGCTTAGCCGCGGCACAAGCGCTCGAGCAGATTGACCCCGAATGGATCGCCAACTACATTCCACGCTCCGGCCTGGATGCGGACGAATTTGCGTTCGAACCGCTTACGCCGTCGGCGGACGAGGAATTCGTGCGTATCCGCCGCTACCGCCGGCTGCGCACCGATCGCGACTTGGCGGTGGTGATCACCACGGCGAGGGCGCGCCTATCCGGCGCGCTGAAGGTGCTCAGCCTGGAAGGCGGGCTGCTCGCGGGAGACATGCAGCTTGCCGCGGGAACCGAGGCTTCGCTGAAGATTACCTCCGGCATGCGCTCTGCAAACATGCAGGTGCTGGTGCGTTATGTCCGCTCCCAGCAGGCGGGTTTCGAGGTGGTGGGAACGGACCTGGAAGACCGCTCAAAGCTTCGGCGACTCCTGCTTACGCTCAGCGGGCCTTCGTCGCCAACGGAACAGCCGCTGGCTTGCGCGACCTGAGTTCGAAGGCCTGAATCCCACCCTATCGACCTGCCTTGCCTGCTTGCGTTGACACCCTCACAACCGGCTGCTAACTTCCTTGTTTTGCCTTTGGGGAGGGCAATTCACTGAGTGCACGCCGCCTGATTTGGATGCTTTTGCTTGCAGCGATGGCGCTTTCTTCCTCCGGTTGTGCCGTGAGCCAGAAACATGCCGTGCCACCGGGACAAGTGCGTGTAGCGCAGGCAGCCCGCGAAGCGACAAAGGAACAACTCCTGGCGGAGTACAACCGGCAGGCGCGCGCAATACGCACTCTCAACGCGACGGTGAATTTGCGAACCACGGCCGGTTCGGCGTACACCGGCGTTATCGAGGAGTATCATGATGTGAACGGCTTTATCCTGGCCGCGCAGCCGTCAAGTATCCGTGTGATCGGGCAGGCGCCGGTTGTGGGGAAGAACATTTTCGACATGGTGAGCGATGGCGAGACGTTCCGTATCTATATCCCCTCGAAGAACAAGTTTATCGTGGGGCCGACAAGCCTCGAGCGCCCGGCGAAGAAGCCGATCGAAAACCTGCGACCGCAGCACCTGTTCGATGCGCTTTTCTGGCAAGAAAGTCCAGCGCACGCGCCGGTGTTGTTCGAGGAGTCAAAGCAGCCAGATGCGTTTTACTACATTTTGACCCTCTTGCGAAAAGCCGGTGTCGGGGAGTGGGAAATTGCTCGCAAGATCTGGTATGACCGCGCGGACCTGAAAGTGAAGCTCATCCAGACCTATGGCGCAAACGGGACACTGGTTTCCGACGTCTCCTATCGCGATTGGCAGCCGGCGGGTGAGGCCGAGTATCCCCGACAGATCGGAATCATGAGATGGCATGACAGCTACCGGCTCGATGTGACCATCACCAAGCTTGCATTGAATGAGCCAATCGAAGAAGGCCGGTTCCGGCTGGAGCAGCCGCCTGGGACGGAGCTGGTTCACGTGGAGGAAGGCACCGGGGGTGCGCAGCCATGATCCGGCATATGATCGTGCGAAATGTGCTCCACCGGCCGGTGCGAACACTTATCAGCGTTGTGGCGGTGGGCGTCGAGGTGACGCTGGTGCTCATCGTGGTCGGCCTGACGAGCGGCCTGCTGGCAGAATCG
>Ga0073928_10008195_pt1 | contig 13214 bp, 12 predicted proteins | sample PaiPotPPA55metaG_FD_76969 | JGI IMG/M metagenome (GOLD analysis project Ga0073928, IMG submission 76969) | Iron sulfur acid spring bacterial and archeal communities from Banff, Canada, to study Microbial Dark Matter (Phase II) - Paint Pots PPA... ...
AGCCAAAAGTGACGCTATCAAGCTGGCGCTTGCCTTTGTTGCGATCTATATCATCTGGGGATCGACGTATCTCGCGATCCGTTATGCGGTTGAAACCATTCCGCCGCTGGTGGCGGCGGGAATTCGGCACTCGATTGCGGGTGGGATCATGCTGGCTTGGGCCTGGTGGCGCGGCTTTCGTCCGACGCGCCAGCAGTGGGTCGCGGGATTTGCGCTCGGCTCTCTCTTCTTCCTGATCGGGCATGGCACGCTGCACTGGGCGGAGCAGTACGTAGGATCGGGCCTAGCGGCCCTGCTGATCGCGACCGAACCCATGTTCATTCTGGTGCTTGCCTGGATGATGGGCCGGCAGAAGATCAGCCCGCTCAGCGCGCTGGGCTTGGGTCTCGGCGTGCTGGGCGTGGCCATGCTTACCGGCGCTGAACTCACCGTGAAAGGTTCGAGCCTGTGGGGACTGCTGGCTGTGCTGCTGGGTTCTTTGTCGTGGTCGTTAGGGGTTGTGGTTTCGCCGCGGCTCAAGCTGCCTTCGGATGCGCTGGGGCGAACCGCGTTGCCCACCCTCTGCGGCGCGTTGATGCTGCTGATAGCCGCGGGAATTACGGGCGAGTTCCAGCAGACGCACTGGGCGAGCATCTCGTTGCGGTCTGTGTTTGGCCTGGGATATCTGATCACGTTCGGATCGGTCGTGGCCTTCACGGCTTACACATGGCTGTTGCAGCGGGTTCCGCCGGCGCTGGTGGCGACGCACACCTATGCGAATCCAGTGGTCGCGGTGATTCTGGGATGGCTGCTGGCGCACGAGCCTCTGTCGTTCCGCGTGGTGCTGGCGTCAGTCGCGATTCTGGGAGCAATTGTGCTGATCCGTCGCGGAGAGCGGGCGGTAGTGGCTAAAATTCCTGAGATCAGCCCGCGAGCTGCTGAGATTCAAGCGTCGCAGGACTGCGCTTAGGTTCCACAGTCCTTGAACATCACGACCAGTGCGCCAAGTCCAGCACCTCGAACGCTGTGGGCTGTTTTTCCTCGAAGATCAGTTGCTTGTCGATCTCGATCGTGTCTTGCTCAAGGCGCGCCCGGACATAGCGCGCGCCGAGAAAGATGGGGACGAGCAACAGCATCCACGCGTGATTGCGCAAAACCCAATCGTCGAAACTCGAGGTTAGCCCCACGAATCCAGAGAAGCCAAAGAAGTAGACGAGCATCACCACGATCGCGGAATGGCGAAATGGCGGATAGGTGCACGTAAATGGAACTTTGCGAAAACGGACGAGCAAGACGTCAGCCAAAATTACCGACCAGATGGTGATCATGGCGGTATGCAGCAGAGCAGTGGTCCATCCCCAAAGATACAGTGACACAGGAAAAACCCCGGCAAACACCCACGGAAGGATCAACGTCAGCATGACGGTTCGCGCCAACGGGATGCATTCGTGCGCCGTCTTGCCCAGCGACAGGCGGAAGATCCAGTTGGCACGCAGCTCCGTCGGAATGTCGAAGATAAAGCGCAGCCCCACGAGAATGCAGTAGACCAGAATAAACGGAACCGAGAGAAATGCCGGAGAGAACAAGCTGCCGGCATTGATAGCCTTCCCGCTATACGCCGCAAACAGAACCTGGGAAGCGATGACAAACCCCAGAGCACTGAATCCTGCAAGCACCAGCGCGTGAGCCTCACTGCGCGCCAAGGTCCTTAACACGAAGCGATAGCCTGCCCGCTGGAATGGCGTTCTCAAAATTGTGCGGTCGAGGATTGAAAACGACCACGACGTGAACTGGCTGCTGTTTTCCGAAACGATGTCGAGGCTTTCTGGAATGCGAATGAAGCACCGCCGATAGCTGAGGGCGTAGGCGGCAACTGCGATCAAGATGACGCATAGTAAACCGAGGATCGACATCCGGCCCATCTGGGCAAGTGCTGGATCGGCTTTGCCCCGAAGCAACTGGCACAGTCCGAGAAACCACACGGAAGGCAGGAAGCGAATAGGAGCGTGCGGGGTCTGGGCCAAATGGTCGATTGACGAAGGGATAACGAAGCTGGTCGACAGCAAAGCCAAAAGGCAAACGATAATCAGTCCACGGACATAGAAAGAAATCCTGCGAAACACGGAATAAGGCAGGCCTGACATCAACACGCCCGTGACCGCAAAGATGGCGAAGAAGCTGAAGATGCTTGCCATCACGACTACAAACAAATGGATCGCGGCGAACTGCGCGATGTAAACAAACGTTACCTGCGATGCGCTCACCACGGCTGGGAATAACACAGCCGAAGCCAGATTTACATCGAAGGCAAGCACTAGAGTCAGAAGAACAATCGCAGCCAGGTTGCCGAGAAAAATGAGACGCGTCGAAATCGGCAGAACCACGAGATTGGCGTAGTCGCGGCGATCCGGGAAGATGCTATCCCACCGCCAGACGGCAACCGCCCCGGTGACCACCATGGAAAGCACAATGAAGAAATACTCGTCGGGCAAAGCCGCAGCGAGAGGATCGAAGCCCTGCTGGCCGCGGATCCACTGCAGCAGCGTGCCGTACTTGTTAAATAAGAAGATGGAATAGAAACCGCCCGGCAGAGCCAGAAGGGAAAGAATCAAGCCGAGACTGAAATCGAGGTTGTCTTCAGAACCGTCGCCACCGCCGTGAAAGATGCGATCAACGAATAAGCTGACAAGCCGATAAAAAGGAAGCTGCGATCGGGCCTTCCACCACTGCAGCATCGACTTTGGTGAAGAGGAACTCATGCGGCACTCATTGTCATAACGCTAACAATGTCCCTGGTAATTTTGCCAGCATCCACTTCCTCCACCAGATGCATGAAGGTACGCTCCAGAGAAGCGTGCTCGATGTTGCTCTGAATGGCAGCAGTGCTGTCGCAAGCGATGACATTCCCCTTACGCAGGATCAAGAGATGGGAGCACACCTGCTCGACGACTTCGAGCACATGGGAGCAGTAAAAGATCGCGCGGCCTTGCTGGCCCAGCGTTTTGATCAGATTTTTCAGAACCAGCGCGGAGGTTACATCGAGCCCGGAGAGCGGCTCATCAAAGATGAGAATCTCAGGGTTGTCCATGAGAGCATGAGCAGAATGCGTTGGCGCATGCCCTTTGAGTAAGACGCGATCGAACCGTGGCGATGAGGAAAAAGTCCGAAAAGTTCGAGCATGGAGTCGATCTTCCGCGTCAACTGCGGAAGGCCCATGCTGCGCAGAGTGCCGACCATCTCGAGATACTCGCGGCCCGACAGATAAGGATAAAGATTGGGCTCCTCCGGCACATAGCCCAATCGCTTTCGATAGCCAACCAGATCTTTGCGAATGTCCTCGCCGTGAAACAGGACCTGGCCCTGGGTCGGCTCGAGCAGTCCAGTCAGCATTTTGACTGTAGTGCTCTTCCCTGATCCGTTGGGGCCGAGGCACCCTAGTATCTGACCCGACTGCAAGCAGAACGAAACATTCTGCACGGCAGGTAGCGACGCGTAGCGCTTGGTGAGCCTGATGGCTTCGAGGATGGGATGCCTCCGTGGTTCGATGTCTATCGAGACCGGATCATTTGGAAATAGACACCGGCGGCAGCAGCAATGTTCCAAAGGCTTCGCGCTGGCCGCAGAATCTGGAGCTCCGAACTGCCTTACGAGCCTCTTCCACAAATCGTTTGGCTGGACGCTCCTTCCCTTGAGAATGATTCTTGAACTATAATCATTCTCATCTAACAACAGTAGTCACTTGTGCAATCTGCCCACGAACAGTTCCGCGACCTGGCATGGAAGTGTGGCCTTGCGGCCACGCATCAGCGGCAGGTCATCTATGAAGCAGTTGTTTCCACGCCGGGACATCACTCCGCGGAGACCGTTTACGCGGAAGTACGCAAGCGCACTCCATCTATTTCTCTAGCTACTGTCTACAACAACCTGCGGCTGTTCGTGGAACACGGACTGCTGCGGGAAGTCAGCCCTCATGCTTCTACGCTGCTGGTGGAAGGCAATCTTGAACCCCATCATCATCTGGTCTGCACGCGCTGCAAGGCGGTGCAGGATATTGAAGGTGATTTCATCAACTACAAGAAGCTGTCGCGACTTGCGCCGCGCGGCTTTGAGCTTACGCGGCCGCTGGTTGAGGTGTTTGGACTTTGCCGCCGCTGCAGCGCCAAGAAATAGTTTTTTCACGCAGTACGCAATCAAAATTCGAAGGATGAAAACATATGGAAAATACACTCGCGACTTCATCGGGGAGCGTGGCTCCCGAAGCTAAGGAAAAAAACGCCGCAACCGAATCGAAGTGCCCCGTAGCGCACGGCGCCCGCAAGTCTTACACGAATACGGATTGGTGGCCGAATCAGGTGAACGTGCAGGTCCTGCACCAGCATTCCCCAAAGTCCGATCCAATGGGCAAGGAGTTCAATTACGCGGCAGAGTTCAAGAGCCTCGACCTGAAAGCAGTAATGAAGGACCTTAATGCCTTAATGACGGACTCGCAGGATTGGTGGCCGGCCGACTTTGGCCACTATGGGCCGCTCTTCATTCGCATGGCGTGGCACAGCGCGGGCACGTACCGCATCGGCGACGGCCGCGGCGGCGCCGGAGCCGGGCAGCAGCGCTTCGCGCCGCTCAATAGCTGGCCAGACAATGTGAACCTCGACAAGGCGCGCCGGCTGCTGTGGCCGATCAAGCAGAAGTATGGGCGGAAAATCTCCTGGGCCGACCTGATGATTCTCGCCGGCAACGTCGCCCTGGAGTCGATGGGCTTCAAGACGTTCGGTTTTGGCGGCGGGCGCGCGGACGTGTGGGAGCCCGAAGAGTTGAACTGGGGCCCAGAGGGCAAGTGGCTGGCGGACGAGCGCTACAGCGGCGATCGTGATCTTCAGAGGCCGCTCGGGGCCGTGCAGATGGGTCTGATCTATGTGAATCCGGAAGGGCCGAATGGAAAGCCGGATCCGCTGGCCGCGGCACGGGATATCCGGGAGACGTTCGCCCGCATGGCGATGAATGACGAAGAGACGGTTGCGCTCATTGCCGGCGGTCACACCTTTGGCAAAACCCACGGCGCTGCCGTTCCCGCTCAGTATGTGGGCAACGAACCAGAAGGTGCCGACATCGAGGATCAAGGCCTCGGGTGGAAGAATAAATTTGGCAAGGGTTTTGGTGCTGACACCATTGGCAGTGGTCTGGAAGTCATTTGGACCACGACGCCTACGAAGTGGAGCAACAACTTCTTCACCAACCTGTTCAGCTATGAATGGGAACTGACGAAGAGTCCGGCCGGGGCGCATCAGTGGACACCGAAAAATGGCGCAGGCAACGGTAAGGCGCCGGATGCGCACGATCCCTCAAAGCGCCACGCGCCATCCATGCTGACCACGGACCTCGCCTTGCGGCTCGATCCTGCTTACGAAAAGATTTCACGGCGCTTCTACGAGCATCCCGACCAGCTCGCAGACGCGTTTGCGCGGGCGTGGTTCAAGCTGACGCACCGCGACATGGGACCGATTGCGCGCTACCTTGGCCCGCTGGTTCCGAAGGAGACCTTAGTGTGGCAAGACCCTGTTCCCGCCGTGGATCATAAATTGGTCGGGGAGCAGGACATTGCCGCTCTCAAGGCCAAGATCCTCGCATCCGGACTGTCGATCTCGCAACTGGTCACGACTGCCTGGGCATCGGCGGCGTCGTTCCGCGGCTCCGACAAGCGCGGTGGGGCGAACGGGGCGCGCATTCGCCTCGCGCCACAAAAAGATTGGGAAGTGAACCAGCCGGCCGAACTGGCGACGGTTCTCCAGAAGCTGGAGGCGATCCAAAAGGAGTTCAACAGCTCGCAGTCCAACGGGAACAAGGGCGGGAACAAAGGTTGGGTCAAGGGTAAGAAGGTCTCGCTTGCTGACCTGATCGTGCTGGGCGGGTGCGCAGCCGTCGAGGAAGCCGCGAAGAAGGCCGGGCACGACGTGAAGATTCCCTTCTCGCCGGGACGCACGGATGCTTCGCAGGAGCAGACCGACGTGCACTCCTTCGCCGTAATGGAGCCGGCCGCGGACGGGTTCCGCAACTATCTCCGAAACGGAAAGCCCCTGTCGGCCGAGGAGTTGCTGGTGGATCGGGCACAGTTACTGACACTGACTGCTCCCGAGATGACGGTTCTCGTCGGCGGCATGCGCGCCCTGAATGCGAACTTCAGGCAGGCGAAACACGGCGTCTTCACCAACCGGCCCGAGACGCTGACCAATGATTTCTTCGTCAACCTGCTCGACATGAATACGAAGTGGCAGGCCTCTTCTGCATCCGAAGACGTGTTTGAGGGACGCGATCGGGCGACGGGCAAAATCAAGTGGACCGGCACGCGCGTCGATCTTGTCTTCGGTTCGCACTCCCAACTCCGGGCAATCGCAGAAGTTTATGCCTCGGACGACTCGAAGGAGGCATTTGTAAAGGACTTCGCGGCGGCGTGGAACAAGGTGATGAACCTTGATCGCTACGACCTGGCCTGAAGTTGGCGAAAAAAGAAAGCTGTCAGTTCCGTGCTGTTGCTGCATTGCAGGCTGGTTCCGACGGACTGAACGGCGCTTTAGCGTAAGAAAATTTAGGGCGAGCCCTTGTGGCTCGCCTTTTTTGCTACGTGCCGACGGACGCGCTGCGGCGCTCGAGCAGGAGCACATCTCTCCAGGTGTCGCCCAACTTCCCGATACGCGATCTCACGCCGACTTCGTGGAATCCGCAGGACTTGTGCATTGCAATACTGGCGGCGTTCTCTGGGAAAATTCCGGCTTGCAGGGTCCAGATTCCGTTGACTTCGGATTCCTCGATCAACATTCTTAGCAGCGCTTTGCCGACGCCCCTACCCCGCGCCGCAGCAGTCACATAGACGGAGACCTCGGCGACTCCGGCGTACACGCGGCGAGCTGAGACCGGGCTGAGCGCGGCCCAGCCGAGTACCAGGTCTCCCTCACGCGCGATCAGGCGGCAGTCCTGGCGGTGAGCGCTGTTCCACTTGTCCCAGTCTGGCAGTTCGGTTTCAAAAGTTGCGTTGCCGGTAGCGATGCCTTCAGCGTAGATCTCGCGGACGGCGGGCCAATCCGCAGGTCGCATGAATTCGATTTTGTAATTCATGGTGAGGCCGATCGCGTCTCAGGTTTCGGCGGGCGCGAAGACGACCAGGACCGTCAGTTCTTCCGTGATGTCGTAGAAGCGATGGCTGACTTCGGCGGCGACAAAGATTACGCTGCCTGGGGAAACCTCGCGGTCTTCTTCCCGCTCTTCTTCCCGGTCATCAAAGCCGGCTTTGAAGCGAGCTCGGCCGCGGACTACATAGTAGATCTCATCTTCGTGATGAGGCCTTTGCCGGTCTGAGGCTCCGGCAGGCAGGACGTAGAGGCCGGCACTCATGGCCGGGACGCGGAGAAACTCGCGGTAGGGCTTGCCGCTCTGGGCGCGCTGTTCCTCGATCTCCGGCAAGCTGGCAAAGGTTGTCTTCACGCGAAGATGCCTCCGAAGATGAGGTCAGTGAATTGTGGAATCAGGTTCTGAGCCTGCAGTTCGCCTTCCGGCTTGTGCCACTGGTAAATCCAGTTGATCATGCCCAGTAAGGCGAAGGCAGCTGCGTGGGGGCCGACTTTCCCTCTGGCGTGACGCGCGCGTTGCACTTCCTCCATCAGGTTTTCAAGGAAGTGAACGTATTCTTTTTTGCGGGCGTTGATGCGTTTGCGCAGGGCCGGCGGCAACGGGTGGTTCTCGTGCAGCATCACCGTGATCTCGCGGTCGCGCGGGCTGAGCACGACCTCGATGTGCAGGCGGATCAACGCGCGCAGGCGCTCCTCGGGATCGGCGATACCGCGCACCGGATTGAGCACGCGTTCCTGCGTGATCTCCATGGCATGGTTCATGATCTCAAACAGGATTTCGTCCTTGCTCTGGAAGTGGTGATAGAGGCCGCCCTTGCTCAGCTTGAGCGCGGCGGCGACGTCGTTCATGGAAGTCGCATCATAGCCGCGCTGCTGGAACAGGCGGGCGGCGGTGCGCAGGATTTCCTGGCGGGAATCGACCGTCGTGTCACGAGCCATCGGGTGACATGGTAAACAGTTGCGGCCGGGAATGCCAATGGGCGTCTAGCTTCCAGCCCCAGGGGTTCTAGCCGAACCTTCAGCGGAAGGGAGCAATATACCAAACGTAGTAAGTCCCGACACCAGTGATCACAACCACTAACCAAAGCAGAAACTCGGTTCGCATCCACCGCTTCCAGTTTCTGAAGCGCAGCCAAACCGGAAGAATGTTAGTGGCCGCTACGAGAACTATATAGAGTCCCAGAAACTCAGCCGCCATTCCCAGAGCCGCATGAATCACAGGCACAGCGTAATACGAGCGATGAAACGCCCTGGCAAACCTTGGAGTTACCTGTCGCTGGAACGCGGGCAACATCACGAGGCCGATCATCAACAAGTTGAGCAGCAGCACCGTCGTCTGACAAATACCGTGTGCTCGGTAACGTTTCTGTTTCGCAAGAAGGACCCCCGCAACCAGCGCCACTGCCATCACCAACTGCACGACGAGGTTGAGATCAGCCTCGAAGGTGGCGCCGGTCCCGAGGAATCCTTTGACTGGCAACGAAGACAATGTCAGTAACCTGATCTTTACTTGTCCTCCTTACGCAGGATTCGGTCGTCGACGGATTCCGCTACCTTCCTGCCCAGAGTCTTGCCCGCATTGTGGTCCGTTCTGAAATGTTGGCCCGCGAAAATTCGGCTCAGCCCCGCTTCTTCGGCGGCTGCGGAGAAGCTGGTGAAGTGCCGCGTCACTCCTGCCAACGATTCGGAAGTGACATCAAAGGTGAACTGATTACCGAAATAAAAAGTCAGCACGGTCGCACCCGCCTTGCTGATCGCGCTGTGCGCTCCGGGGTACGAAGGATCGGGAGCGGTCTTCGTGCTCAGCGGAAGCCATGCTGGATCCGGGACGGTTTGCGGATTTCCGTCCGTACCCGCCAACTCCACGGCCGTGACCGGACGCCAGAAGTTGTACGCATATTTGGCATCGAAAAACGCGATCGCAGTGTCGGCAAGGCTTATGTTCAGCAGCGCGAACAGACGTGCGCTCTGCTCCAGGCTGAGGTGATGGGCAAGCGCCGCAGTCTGCGCAATCTCGTTCCAGAAGTCCTGGATGTTGCCGTTCCAGAACTCGCCGATCACAGTTTGATCCGCGGTTCGCGTGGTGCTGGTAACGAGCCCCAGATCTTTGACTTCGTTGAATACGTCAGTGTAAATCTCGCTTGTGAGGGCCGGAGGAGGGCCGGGACGAAACTCATCGGCTCTTTGCAGGGCAAAGGGAATGACATTGGGCCACTGGGTAAAATCCGCAGGCGCAAAATTCGGCGGAGTCAACTGGTAGTCGCCCGGCTGATTTCCCGGAACAAACGTCGGTTGAGGTGCATTCGCTCCATCAACGCTGCGCAGAGCGAGCAATAGGCTGGCGACCTCCTGCCCAACGGTTATGCCCTCGGCTTTCCCCGCATTATCGGGAAGCTCCGCCAAGTCCTGTTGCAGCTCCGTGTCCAACGATGCTTGAAACGTAGGGTATAGGGACAAGAGGACATCATGGGCAGCCTGATCCGCCGCGGCGATCTGGGAAGCGCTCCGGGAAACGTCGGGAAGACGCACAACGTACGGACTGAACCTTGGCTCGATATTATTGACTGCGTCGAAGATGGCGGCGTGCAAAATTGCAAAATTGCGAGTTGAGTGAATTGTGGCGGGCTGAGCGAGGGGAGTGCGAACGATCGTCAGAAGAGTTCGATTCCACTCGATGACTGCGTTGACCTGCTGAGCTGGATTCTGTTCTCCGGTTGTCGCTGCGTTCGCAAGGGGACCGACCTGCAGGAAGGCGCAAATTAGCGCGAGCATGGCCGAGATACGAGACATGACTTTGTAACCTCCATTTTGTTGTTTGTGGTTTGTGCGAAGGCCGGCGCTTACTTAGGCGAGGGTCCAGCATGCTCCGGCTTGCATATCCTTAGAACTGGAGCACTACAGGAAATATTCCCGGTGGGAGAAGAAAATTTTGAGAGATTGGCGGGGTGCCCTCGCCGGGAGCGAAGGCCATGCTCCGCAAGCCCCCCTAGTTCGGCACCGGCTGTTGTGCTGCGAGCACCGGTTTCAGTTCCGGCTCCGATGGAATGATGATCCATGCGAGCAGGTAGGTGATGACGCCCGGACAGACTCCGGTCGCGAGCGTGATGAAGAGGCAGAGGATGCGCACGAGGGTTACGTCGAGATCGAAATGCTGGGCCAGCCCGGAGCAAACGCCCGCAATCTTTCTGTCGGCTCGGGAGCGCATCAGTTTCTTCGGCGCGGGCCGCACCCCCACTACGTTGCCGCAGTAGGAGCAAAAGCGGACATCCTCAGCGATGGTTTTGCCGCAAGCGTTGCAGTACATAATTGTGCCTCCCTTTAGTTCGGGATACGAAGATTTCGAGGAGAATGTTCCGCATTCAGGCTCTCAGGGGCTGGGAACCCGACTTCCTGCTTGACAGCGAACCGGGGCAACGATACCATCTGTCTATTGCCGACCGACCGGTCGGTTTGTACAAAATGGATTCCGGCCCTCCCCCAGACTCGTGGTTGACCGGAATCCATCCCCAAAAAGCAAGGGCACTTTCCCTCCCCTTGTCTGAGAGGAGCACGCTGGTGGCTACAATTTTTTATGAGCACGACGCGAATCCCGATGCCCTGAAGGGCAAGACCATCGCCATCCTGGGCTACGGCAGCCAGGGACACGCGCAGGCGCAGAACCTGCGCGACAGTGGCTACAAAGTAATCGTGGGGCTCGAGCCCACGCGAGCCAGCGCGCAGCAGGCCCGTGCCGATGGCATGGTGGTGGTGGCGCCGGATGAGGCCGCCAAGCGCGCCGACTGGATCCACGTGCTCACGCCGGATGAGACGCAGGCTGCAGTCTATGAGCAGTACATCAAACCCTATCTGCATCCCGGAAAAATTCTTGGCTTCTCGCACGGCTTCAGCATTCATTTCAAGACGATCGTCCCGCCAAATGACGTTGACGTGGTCATGATCGCGCCCAAGAGCCCCGGCCATCTGCTGCGGCGCGTGTATGTCGAAGGGCGCGGCGTGCCGTCGCTGATTGCCATCGGGCAGGACTCGAGCAAGCGCGCTCACGAATATGCGCTGGCCTTCGCGCACGGGATCGGGTCGACCCGTGCCGGCGTTCTGCAAACCACTTTCAAGGAAGAAACCGAGAGCGACCTTTTCGGAGAGCAGGCAGTGCTGTGCGGCGGGTTGACTTCGCTGATCAAGAAAGGATTCGAGACGCTGGTCGAGGCCGGCTACGCCCCGGAGATCGCTTATTTTGAATGCCTGCATGAGGTGAAGCTGATTGTCGACTTGATCTACGAAGGCGGCCTCGGGCGGATGCGCTACTCGATTTCGAACACAGCCGAGTACGGCGACCTGACGCGCGGAGAGAAAGTTGTGGGCGATGCCACGCGGGCTGCCATGAAGAAAACGCTGGCCGACATTCAGGATGGCACGTTTGCTCGCGAGTGGATCAAAGAGAACCAAGACGGCGGCCATCACTTCGCCGAGTTGCGTAAGAAGGAGTTACAGCATCCGATCGAGATCGTGGGTGCGCAGTTGCGCGGCATGATGAGTTGGCTGCCGGGACGCGAGACGAAGAAACCGGCCGAGATGCCGAAGGACGAGGCTAAGAAGGTTGCGGTGAATGCTTAAGGGAGCCGAAATCGTTCTGCAGTGCATTCGCGCCGAGGGGGTAGACCTGGTGTTCGGTTATCCCGGGGGCGCGATTATGCCGTTGTACGACGCTCTGGATGGAAGCGGCATACGGCATGTGTTGACGCGTCATGAGCAAGGCGCGGCGTTCGCGGCGGAAGGATACGCGCGGGTCACGGGAAAAGTTGGAGTGGCCATGGCCACCAGCGGGCCGGGCGCGACCAACCTGGTGACCGGCATCGCCGACGCGAAGATGGATTCTGTTCCCCTGGTCTGTATCACGGGACAGGTGCGGACGGCGATGATCGGCACCGACGCGTTTCAGGAGACAGATGTCTTTGGGGTGACGCTCTCGCTGACAAAGTGGAGCCGGCTGGTGCGCACGATTGACGAAATTCCGGAGGTGATTGCCGAGGGATTTTACTGGGCGCGCAGCGGCCGGCCGGGGCCGGTGGTCATCGACATTCCTACCGACATATTGAAGGCCAAGAAAGACTTCTCCGGGCCGGTGAAGTTCGCTCCCCACGCGCGGCCGGCCGATGCAAAGGCGGATGGCGCATTCAGCGACACGATTGTGGCCTTGCTGCAGCGGGCAACCAGACCGGTGGCGCTTGTCGGCGCGGGGGCAAAACTTTCGGGAGCGATTCCGCAACTGCGTCAACTGCTCGACGACCTGAATGTTCCCACGTTTGCCACGGTTCACGGATTGGGCGCGGTTCCTCCGCAAGCGCCATATTACCTGGGCATGGTGGGCATGCACGGGACGCGCGCGGCCAACACTGCTCTGCATGAAACCGATTTGCTGATGGTGTTCGGAGCGCGCCTGGATGACCGCGTGACCGGCGATCCCACGCGCTTTGCGCCTCATGCGAAGATCGTCCACTTTGAAATTGATCCGGCGCAGCTTGACCGGGTGCGCGCTTGTGAGCTGCCGGTAATTGGAAGTCTCGCAGATACGATTCCCGCATTTCACGCGGAGTTGCGCCACGCTTCCCTGCCCGACTGGAGCGGCTGGCGCGCGGTAGCTTGCGGGCCGGAGCGCGCCGAGCTTGATCCGCGGGGACTGGCGCAGCCGACGATTCGTTTTCTCGATGAACTTTTCAGTCGCCTGCCCGAAGAAAACGTGATCATTGCCGACGTGGGCCAGCACCAGATGTGGGCGGCGCAGCGTTACCGGTCTTCGTCGCCACGCGGCTTTATTACCTCGGGCGGCCTGGGTGCGATGGGTTTCGCCCTGCCCGCCGCCGTGGGCGTGCAACTGGCCAAGCCGGAGACTTGCGTGCTCTGCGTTTCCGGCGACGGCGGATTTCAGATGAACATTCAGGAACTCGCCACGGTGCATCGTCTCGGACTGCCCATAAAAATGGTGATCGTCGACAACAAATATCTGGGCATGGTGCGGCAGTGGCAGCAACTTTTCTATGCGCGTAATTATGCCGAGACCGATTTGAGCGACAATCCGGATTTCGTCGAGATCGCGAAGGCTTACAAGATTCACGGATGGCG
>Ga0073928_10008196_pt1 | contig 13214 bp, 9 predicted proteins | sample PaiPotPPA55metaG_FD_76969 | JGI IMG/M metagenome (GOLD analysis project Ga0073928, IMG submission 76969) | Iron sulfur acid spring bacterial and archeal communities from Banff, Canada, to study Microbial Dark Matter (Phase II) - Paint Pots PPA... ...
AGCGCCTGTTCCCTCAGAGGCTCCCGGAAATCGACGGCCTCGATTACTTTGGCCGCTGCCGCACCGCCCTCGGTGTCGGCGGCGACTACTACGATTTTCTCGCTCTCCCCGAAGGCAAGCTAGGCGTAGCTCTCGGCGACGTCTCCGGCAAAGGCATCGCCGCAGCTCTCACCATGGCCAGTCTCCAAGCTTCCTTGCGCGCCGACGCCATGCGCGCAGGCAACGACCTCGCCGGCCTAATCGCCCGCGTCAACGCCATGCTCTACGACGCCTCCACCGAAGATCGCTACGCCACACTCTTCTACGCGCAATACGACCCCGCCACCCACCGCCTCAGCTACGTGAATGCCGGCCACTGCCCGCCAATTTTGTTGCGGAGCGCCGCGAAGAATAGCTCTGTCGAACGTCTCGATAAGGCGGGGGGAACGGTCGTGGGATTGTTACCGGAATGCGCCTACGAACAAGCGGAAGTTTCCCTGTCGCCAGGCGATCTATTGGTGATCTACACCGACGGTTTCAGCGAAGCCATGAATCCCTACCTCGAAGAATGGGGTGAGAGTCGGTTGATCGGCGCCATCGCCGCCTGTAACGGTCTCCCTGCAAAAAACTCCATCGGCAAAATCATGCAGGCTGCCGACGCTTTCGCCGCTGGCGCCCCCCAGAGCGACGACATGACCCTCGTCATCCTCCGCGCCCTGTAGCTCACCAATAACCTGAGCCATCACCGAATTGTCAGCGACCCAGCGCAAACCCCGTGTTTAGCAGGGTCTATACCATAGCGAGTCACCAGTCACTAATCACCAGGCACTCGTCACTCGCTGCGGTCACTCCATCATTCCGCAAATTAATTCTGGTAAGGCAAGTATCTCCACATGTCGTTGAGATAGCCATTCCCGGTTGTACTCGTGGAATCGTAGCCTGCACCGCCGAAGAGCCAGAGCTGGCCTCTGCCATCGACCCAGTGCGTCGCATTGCTGCGGCCGCCCGGAGTCCATATCTCGTACGTCTTATATGGCCGAAACTCATCGCCGTAAACACCGTTGGCGGCACCCGTGTTCGATCCCTTAATCCAGGTCCACGTGCCGGGCTGGCCAGCGGTCGAGTTCGGAGTGTATACCCATAGGTCGTTGAGGGCGCCGTTGCCATTCGTTCCGGTTGAATCCAGACCCCAGCCACCGTAGAGCCAGAGGTTTCCGCCCGCGTCGGTCCAACCACTAGCACCCCAACGCGACCCCGGAAGTGCACCAGTCGTGGAGACAGGAGAACAAATGACATTGCTGCCAACCGTGAGGCCAACAGTTAGGCCACACGTGCTCGCTGCACCTGTGGTACTCACCGGCCCCACCACCTTTTGAGCTTCGTAAACGCCCGTCTGATTTGCCTTGGTGTTACCCATTACGAAAGTCCACTGCTTGGCTGCGATGTTGTATTCCCAAAGATCATCCAGAATTCCGTTTGCCGTCGCGGGATTGTTTCCATCTTCGCCTTCTCCCCCGAAGAGCCACAGATTTCCAGCGGCATCCGCCCAGGCAACCGCCTCTTGGCGTCCTCCAGGCGCGTTCGTGGCTGATGCCACTCCCGGAGTCCCATAGATGCCGATCTGGTTAGCCAAGCTGGAACCCGAGACGAAAGTCCACACGCCACCCGAGTACTCCCACAGGTCGTTGAGGAATCCCAGAGTTCCGGCGCCGTCTTTGCCGAATCCGCCGAAGAGCCAGAAATTCCCTGAAGCATCCGTCCAGGAGACAGCGTTCGTTCGAGCCCCCGGGTATGGATTGGCGTTAGGCGGGTAGATGCCGTTCTGGTCGACCAGGAAAGTGTTACCCCCACTTTGCCAACTCCACTGGCCAGCCTTAGCCGTGAAGTCGGCGCTCAAGGTGCTCGCATTGAACTCCCAAAGATCGTTTAGATAGTTGCCGCCATCGGAGCCTCCAAAAAGCCAGAGATTTCCGGTTTTGTCGGTCCAGGTGGCCGCTCCCAGCCTTGCTGGCGGCAGGCCAGGAGTGCCATACGAACCGCCTTGCCCCTCGTGCTGCGCGTTGAATATGATCTGCGCGCCAACTGTGGTGGGCGGGGTGGGGCTGATCACTGTCGGGTCATAGCCGCCCTGCAACTGCCATTCACAGTAATCGCCAAAGTTGACACATACCCAGAGGTCGTTCATGGGTGCATTCAGCGAGTCGGGCTGAGGGTTCCCTGACAATTCCCAGCCGTTGCCACCGAACAGCCAGAGGTTACCACCTTTGTCTGTCCACCCAGCTGCGCCGTATCGTGCTCCAGGGGTGTTGGTAAAGGGGTTAGGAATTGTCGTAGGTGCAGTTGTTGGGAACTGGCCGTATTGCGGCGCCGCAATCGTTCCGGCCGTTTTTGTGCCGTCGATCCATGTCCAGTCATTATGCGCACAGTCGACTACAACGGTGTTGACGCTCGCGGTTACCACGCCCTTATAGTTCCACAATGTGCAGCCCTGGCTCTGGGTGCTAGCCGTGTGAAATATCGAGATCTGGTACTGGTCGTTGAGAGCCTCCTGCGTGGCAAACGTGAAAGGTCCGTTTTCCGTGATATTTAGGGTGTTACCCAAGTTGTTCTGCAAGAGGAAGCTGCCGTCCGTAAGCACGCCATTGTTGGGCGGAATCCCCGCAAGGCCGACGACTGTTCCACCGACGCTATACGTTACCGCGGGGCAGACGATCGCAACGCTAGTGACGTTGGCAGTAGCAGTGCCGCTGCCTGTGCCAGCGCTGACAACGCAAGTCTGGGTCGGCGCGGTAGGCTGCGCGAAGATTGAAACTGTGTAGGCCGTACCAGCGGGAACGAGATTCTTGAACGTGAATGCTTGATTCCCATTGGCGGGGCTAATCGTGAGCTGTTCGGAATCGCTACTGTTTTGAAGAATCAAGCCGGTGCCGACAAGGCCAGTGACGGTGCCACCGATGGTGTAACTCAACACGCAATTCACGGCAACATTGGTGACGTTTGCGCTGGCCGTTCCGCTTCCACCCGTTACCGTGCAAATCTGGTTGGGACTCGTCGGCTGTGTAAGAACCGTAACGAGGTAGATATCCGCGCCGGTTACGGCTGTTTTGAAGGTGAAAGGTCCATTCGCCGTGACCGTCAGGCTGTCGCCGCCGTTATCCTGCAAGATTACGCTGGAGTTAGCGACGAGCCCGGAAACGGTGCCGCCGATCGTGGCGGTGACCGGATTTGTGGTGCAGGAGACGGTGACGGTGACGTTGGCGGTGATGTTGCTCCCTGAGCCCGCAGCCACACCGCAAGTCTGGATCGGATTGCTGGGTTGCGTTTGAACGGTTACCGCGTACGATCCGCCGCTCGCGATGGAGGTTGCGAACGTAAAGGTGCCGTTCGCAGTGATCGCAAGGTTATCCTTGCCATTATCCTGCAGAACGAGCCCGGTGCCCTTGAGCCCGCTGACCGTTACGCCAATTGTAAAGGGCCCGCCCGAGCCGGAACCCGAACCTGCACCCTTAGGTACCCCCGCGCAAGCTATCATTAAAATCGAAAATGCCATCAAGTACATGAGAAAGAAAGGCCTTAGGGCGGCTTTCATAAATGTCTCGTCTCCTTGGATTCGTGCCAATAAAGGCTCCGACAGAATTTGAAGCCCGTTCGCCTTACCCTGCCGCACAAGAATGAATGGTGCGGGGCCCGAACTGGTCTCACAACGATTGGAGAATGGAGTCGCCGCGTCTGCGGTGATTCCTCGAAGCCTTATTTATCGCGAGATCAGCATACGTTGCGGTTTCTCAGCAAATCAATTCACACTCGCAATAGCTCTGCGCACATAAACAATATCCGTTTGGGACAACACAGTGGAAAGATGCACTTGGACTCTCAGCGCGAGGAATTCAGACGCTATCGTCTGGGCCATGCTGCGCGCGGGCATTGAGTAAGGGATTGATTAAGTTGGAAAACTAGGTTAGTAAAGTTCCTATAAGGTTGAAAGCTTTAGTAAAATGGGAGTTTATGGCGGTAGACTGTGGCGTTTTGGGCCGAGAGGCTAGCCCAAAACGGGACGCTCGTTGTGTATAGGCGTGGTGCTAAGTCCCTCCCCCGATGAATTGGGGGCGAGGCGGGAATACGGAATGACGCGGTCGGATGCGATGAAAAATGTTACGACGGTGGCGGGGCTGGCCGTGGTGTACTTCGTCGCGGGGAAACTGGGTTTGCAGCTGGCGTATGTGTATGCCAGTGCGACGGCGGTGTGGCCGTGTACTGGGATTGCCATTGCGGCGTTGCTGGTGTTTGGGTATCGGGTTTGGCCAGGGATTTTGATCGGGGCGTTTCTAGTTAATTTGACGACGGCCGGATCGGTGGGGACGTCGATCGGGATTGCGATTGGAAACACCCTGGAAGGGTTGGCGGGGTGTTACCTGGTCAGCCGCTTCGCGCGCGGCAAGGAAGCGTTTGCGCGGGCACAGGACATTTTCAAGTTTGCACTGCTGGCGGGAATGGTTGCGACTGCCGTAAGCGCGACGATTGGGGTGGCAACTCTTGCAGTGGGCGGTTTTGCTGATTGGGCGTCGTTTGGCTCGATGTGGTCCACGTGGTGGCTGGGCGATGGGGTTGGCGCGGTGACTGTGACGCCGTTGCTGCTGTTATGGTGGGAGAATCCTCGCCTCCGATGGACTCGTGAGCAAATTACAGAGTTGGCATTCCTGTTTTTGGGGCTTTTCTCCACGGGCTGGATCGTGTTTGGCAAGCCCTTCCATTCCGAACTGAAGAATTATCCTCTGGAGTATCTGTGTATTCCATTTCTGATCTGGGCGGCCTTTAGATTCGGGCGGCGGAAAGCTGCGACTGCGCTCTGCGCGCTTTCGGTGATCGCAGCGTGGGGCACCTTGCATGGGTATGGACCGTTTGCGAGAGAATCTCAGAACACCTCGCTTCTGCTGATGCAGGCCTTCATGGGAATCATGGCGATTACTGCGCTGGCTTTGGCCGCGGAAGTTTCTGAACACAAACGGGCCGAGGAACGCATACGGAATCTGGCGGTCAGCGATCCGCTGACAGGGCTTGCCAACTACCGTCAGCTGGTGGAAGCGCTGGAGACGGAGATCAAGAGGTTTGGGAGAAACGAGCGGCCGTTTGTGGTTTTGCTGCTGGACCTGGATGGGCTTAAGAAGATCAACGATGCACAAGGGCATATTACGGGCAGCCGGGCGTTGTGCCGGTTGGCCGATATGCTGCGGCTGTATTCGCGGGAGATGGATACGGCGGCGCGGTACGGCGGCGACGAGTTTGTGCTGATTCTGCCCGAAACGGATGTGGAAGCGGCGCGGCTGGTGGCGCAGAGGATTTCCAAGCGGCTCGCGGAAGATGGCGAGGAGCCGAAAATTTCTGTGAGCATCGGGATGGCGGTGTACCCGGGCGACGGGGAGACCTCGAACGAGATTTTGGGAGCGGCGGATCGCGACCTTTATCGCGAAAAAGGTGTTCCGAAGAAAAGATTTTTGCTGCCTAGTTAAGCTGAGCTTTCCCGTTTGGAAGGCGTCTGCCTCGAAACTAAGTCCAAGTCAGCTTCAAGTTCGCTTCAAATTAGATTCATTTCAAGTTAGTGTCGAAGAAATGGTAGGCCATGACGGCTGTTTGCGCGTGAATTTCATCGCGGAGGATGCCGGCTTGGTCGATGCAGAGTTCGGGGCGGGTGCGGTCGCCGAGTTCGGCGCAGGTAGCTAGAAATGTGTAGTGGCCGACGGATTGAAAGATGGTGAGTTGGGCGTGAGGAATGTGGGCGGCGAAGAACTTGGCGCTGGAGTCGAGGGGGACTATGGTGTCGACTGCCCCGGCGACGATTTGCGTGGGAATGGAAATTTTTGCGAGCGAGTTTGGATCGAACGCAGGGCCGAGGGCAGGCGCCATGGCGAAGATGGCGCGGATGCGCAGATCGCGATGGGATTTGGAGCCCTCGCGAAGAGCCGCTTGCATGGCAGGATCGGATTGGGCAAGAGCGGTAGCTTTGGCGGTGAGGCCGGGGAATTCAGGAGGGTCAGCGCAGGTGCCATCGGCGCGGGGAGATTTGCAAAAATCCTGGTAGCGAGAAAGCTCACCGATACCACCGGCAATTTCAATCACCGTGAAGCCGCCAAGAGAAAAGCCGGCTGCGCCGACGCGTTTGGGGTCAATGTGAGGGCCAAAGGTGGAATCGCCGAGCAATTGATCGAGTACGACGCTTAGGTCGCCGGCACGTTCCCACCAAATAGAAGCACCCTGAAGGGTGTAGTCTTCGAGCGAATTGTTGCCGGGATGATTTACGGCGGCGGCGATGAATCCATGTGAGGCGAGTGCGGTGCCGAGCCAGGCCATCATGGAAGAGGATCCGCCGAAGCCGTGAGAAAGCAAAATCAGTGGGAATTTTTCGGAGCCTGCGATTGGCGCGGCGTCGCGGGCTGCTTTTCCCGCGCTGGCAAACGGCGCGTCAGGGGAGCCGATCCATTGTGTTTGCTCAACCGCGACGGGACCAACTGGATACCAGATGTCGGTGATTAGGGCGTGCGTTTTTGCTCCGCGCCAGTCGTAAGGTTCAGGTGGAATGAAATGACGGTTCATCACCCCGACCTTATAGATGATGGTCTTTGGCGCGCCCGCTTGGGCGGTAGACAGAAATACGACTGATGAAGCAAAGCAGAGAGCGAAGAGGAATCCGCGTGTACGGTTCATGTGGTTTTCGTGGCCATGGAATTCCAGAAACACTTTAGACGATTTGCGGTGGTATATGCGAGTTGTTAGGGGACTGGCTAGTGCGTCAGTTTCCGATTTGCGCGTAAGTTCTTAGACCGGAATAGGAAAACGCGCTGCGCTTTGACAGCCCAGCGCGTCTGCTTTGATCGGAGAGGCCTCCACCAATAAACCTAGGCTAGAGCAGAACGCAGAACACGTTCGTCCGGGCCACGGCCAGCACAGCATCCGGCCAGCTTACCGTCAATGACTACGGCTGGCACGCTTCGGACGCCGTGTTCTTTCGCCTTGGAAGCTACTTCAGACTTCTGCATATCATGAATGACCACCTCATGTGAAGAGCCTGCAATCTTCTTCACCAGTTCGATGGTTTCCTTGCATGTTGAGCAGCCAGCACTGAAGACTTCGATTTTCTTTCTTGTGTTCATGGTGTTCTCCTAGCACTTCTGAATTGAGTTCATCGGACTTCTTTTCGCTCGCAGCCGGGGCACATTGCCACTTCGCCAGGGGCGTGGCGCGGCCACGCATTCCATAACGAAGCGACAACAAGCAACCCGAATGCGGTATACACGGTGGGTCTTGATTCCCATACAAACTTGCCAAGCAGGACCGCAGCGGCAGCAGCCAATGCCAGCAGAAAAGGCCCGTATCCGTTGCGCTGCTTTGCTCTGAATGCGATTGCTCCCAGAGCGAGACTGAGCAACGCAACGGTCATTGGAAGTAGATAGACTGTTGATATCAGAAAGCCCAGACCCACTGAAGATAGCAGAGCAGCGTAAGCCGGCCAGCAGGCAGGACAAGCGAGTTTGGGTAGGATGGAGGCACCGACGCCCGGTAGCGTCATTAAACTCTGCTTCCATGTGCGGTTCATGCTTCCTCTTCAAGACTGTCAAGAATTGAACATTGGGCCACTGGTGCGCATCCATCACACGCTTTTGTCAGCTTCTGCAACGTCTTTTTCATAGATTCAAGACTACGTATTTTGGAATCTATATCGGCAATCTTGGCTTCGGTTCGCGTGCGAATTGCTGCGCTGGTGGTGTTGCGGGAAACCCGGAGAGACAACAGTTCTCGGATTTCAGCAAGCGAGAACCCAAGTTCCTGAGCGCGCCGAACGAATCTAAGCCGCCGTGCGGAGTCTTCGGGGAATTGACGATAACCGGATGACGCGCTTCGCGGGGGTTTTGGCAGAAGACCCCGGCGTTCGTAATAACGAACGGTTTCCAAATTGACACCAGCTTCTTTTGCGAGCTTACCGATTGTTAGTGACTTCACTCTTCTTCTCGCTTTCTGAGTACAGTCTAAACCCCGGACTATGGTACGGGGTCAAGGGGTATTTTCTAGTGAGAGATCTGGGTAAGTCACTCTGACCGCGAGGATTACTCTCACTAAGCCCCTTCCCCCACCAAGAGACGACCAGCCGCTGCCCGATCATCGGGAAAAGACCCACGGGGACTGTGGAGCGCGTCAGTTTCCGATAAGCGCGTTAGATAAGGATAGGACGACGTCGGGTGCACAATGAGCCGAGAGGTTCCGCACTTCAACTTCACTTCGTTTTGTCGTTGTCGGGAGCCGCTTTAACCGGATGAAGCTTGTTATAGTCTTTTATATACACGCGCAAGCCGGAGCCCGGTGTAAGTTTTGAATAGCCCGCCATAATCTGTTCTTTGTAGTGATCCAGGAAGAAATCGAGTGGATCATTTTGATCCATGTCGATGAGGATCAAATCCGTATCGTTCATGACCAGCTTGCCGAGACGGACACGATTGTTTTTGAAGGCCATGTAATTTCCCGTGCGGATATTTTTCACCGGCTTGGCATCTGAACCCCCGAAAATCTGAATAATTTTCTCGCCTTCCATTCGTACGGAGATCACCTTACCTTCAATGTGGGGAGGCGGCAGGATCTGCTCGAGATCAAGAATCAAATCGTCTTCTTGTGCCTGTACGCCGGGAACTTTGCCCTCTTTGATCAAACTGCCTAAATCGATACCGAAAAGATCCATCAAACCTTTTACCGGGAGATGCATAGCCTTAATCTTCTCGCTGTGCAGCCGAATTTTTCCGTCGGCGGTGGGGGTGAGAATTCCCTCCGTCTCGAACGGGATGTCTCCTTTGTCATGGAGCTTTCCCTTCACTTTCAAGTGGCCCTTCTCTACGCTGATCGATAGCTCAGTTAAGGGCGACTGCGCGCGGGCAAAAACATAAGAATTGAGAACGTTCGCCAGGTCTGACGAATTCATGGCGATCTCCGCCGTGCCTACGCGCAGGTTAAACGAGTCTTTGTCGTCGAAGTTGGGAAATTCATTTTTGCCGAGGGGCACGAGCACACCGTTCAGTGATTTTATTTCCACCTCCGCGGTGTCCGAAAAGCGAAACGTGACGTTGCGCATCTGCGCCTGGACCGTGCCCTCCTGGTTGTCGTTGGCCGGAGGGTTTTGGCTAATGACGATTCCCGGCGTCGCGGCGCAAAGAAAAGCGAACAGTGCCAGCGATATCAAAAGCGGTTGAGATATGTGGAACGGCGAGACCGAATTTCTTCCGATTTGCAATATTGCACCTCTTTCGTATCTTAACCGGAATTTGCGGTTTGGACCTCGCACTAGCGCATGGTACGCGCCTCTACCCTGGACATAACGAACCTGCCACTAGGTCAGGTTCCAGCGAGATCTCAGCAGAGTAGCGCACAGAAACTGGGTAATGGATCATTCACAGCGCAATGCGGTCATTGGGTCTATTAACGAGGCACGGCGAGCAGGCAAGAGGCAGGCTATTGTTGAGGCGCCAATCAATAGCAGCGCCGCGCAAAGAAGGAACAGCGGGTCGTGCAGGTTCACTTCCGTCCAACGAGCGAGCATCTTCGTCAAAGAAACGCTCAGAAAAACTCCTGCCGCAACGCCACTGCTCACGCTGACTGTTGTGGTCGAGAGGACTAGCCACAACACGTCCCTCCGCTGCGCACCCAGCGCCATACGAATCCCAAATTCACCGGTCCTTTGCGCAACGCTATAAGACACCACGCTGTAGAGCCCGACCAGCGCCAGCATCAGCGCGGCGAAGGCGAAAGCGCCAAGAAGCATCGATGCCAGATGCCCCTGCTGCCACTCCGGTGTCCTGGCGATAAGTCCTTCCAGGCTGACGCTTTGCCCCTCGCCCTCCACTTGCTGATCGGGGTCCACTGAACGCACCTGTGTACGCACATTACGAAAGATGGAGGCAGGGACGCCTTGCGCGTGTACCAGAATATGCGTATACATTTCCATCCAGATTGTGAAAGGCACGTAGACTGCGGGTCTCACAGGGTTTGCCAGACCGTCATTTCTTGCGTCTGCGATGACCCCTACGATCTGGAACCACTGGTCGCTTCCCGGCGGCGCAAGACGGAAGGGCTCATTCTTCACTTTCGGCATTCGGATCGCGCGACCCAGCACATCACCACTGGGCCAATACTCTCGCGCCATGGTCTGGTTAATCACCGCTACGTGCGCACCCTGCATCGTCTCGGACTCGTCCCACGTTCGTCCCTGCAGAAGCGCAACATGGAGCACGGAAAAATATTCCGGGCTAACCATAGATAAGCGAATCCGCTGCTGCTCGACCGCCCGCCGGCCCATGATTTCCACTGTTTCGTCTTTTCCGTTCATCGGTGGCGTCGCTTCAGTGGAAATGGCCGCTGAAATCACTCCAGGAATCGCGGCCACGCTCTCGCGAAGCTGATGGAAGTACGCCGCCCGTTCTTCCCATTTCATATAGGTGTTGTCATGAAGTGGTATGCCGGCAACGATTGTGTTGCGGGGATCATATCCAAGCGGGGTATACATCAAGTGGAGAAAGCCTTGTGTGGCTGCAGCGGCGGCCGCCAGCAGCAACAGGGTTAGCGCGATCTGCCCGGCAATCAACAGACCATGCGTTCGCTTCGCGCGTGCTCCGGCTCCAACCGTGCGAGCGCTGGACTGCATCACCCGCCTTATTTCTGGGCGGCTAAATTGAAGTGCGGGCGAAAGGCCAAACACTAGCCCGGTCAGAAGCGCCACTCCAACACTGAAACACAATACCGGCATGTTGATTTGGACAGCCGCTTCGTAAGGATAGGCGGTCCTCGGGAGCCAACGAACGATCAATATCAGACCGGTATACGCCACCCATATTCCGAGGGCTACGCCGCTCAAAGATAGCAGTAAGGCTTCCGTAAGCAACTGACGGATGATGCGACTGCGACTCGCCCCGACAGACGCTCTCACCGCCAGCTCATGCTGACGTGCAGCGCCTCTGGCCAGTAGCAGGATCGAGACATTCGCGCAGCCAATGGCCAACAGCAGCGTGACTCCTGCAAACAACAGATAAAGCATGCGCTCAAAGCTCTTGCTGTGCTCGTCGATCAGCCGGCCAAGGTGGACGCGAAAGTTTTCCGGAAAGTTCCTCGGGGTCTCCTTCGCAAACTGCTCCAGCAACGCCTGGAACTCGGCCTCCGCCATGTTTTGGCTCACACCCTCCTTGAGCTTCACGCAAGAGACCCAAACAAGATCTTTCTGGCTGTTTGTGACTTTCAAGGGAAGATAGACGTCGGCAAAGGTCCAGGCAAATCGTTCCGGGAGAACGCCCACAATCGTGTAATTCTTGTGTGCCATTCCCATGGTCATGCCCAAGACATCGGGGTTTCCGCCAAAATGTCGCTGCCAAAATGAGAAGCTGAGGACGACAACCGGCTGTGGGTCCTGGCCATCCGGCGCGTCCGAGGGAAGCAGTCCTCGGCCTAGAGACGCTGGCACTCCGAAAAAACTGGACGCGTTCGATGTTAGGAAAACTGCACGCACATCCTCAGGCAACTCGCTGCCGGTGGTCGATTGTTCCCAGTTTGTTTGTGCCAGCACGCTCTCAACAGAATGCGCCTGCCGCAACTGTTTTAGTTGGGGGCCGGTTAAGAAAAAGTTCCGCGAAACTCCCGCTTTGTCTTCCGCCTGAACGCGCACCATGCGGTTCGCGTCCACATATGGGTAAGGATGGATGAGCACGGCATAGATGACGCTAAATACGGCCGTGGTAGCGCCGATGCCCAGCGCGAGTGAGAGCAACGCGGTGATTGTGAAACTCGGACTCTTCCTTAGGTTGCGCGCGCCATACCGCACGTCTTGACAAATGCTGACCATCGGCTCATCTCGCTATCCAAGATTAGATTCATAGTTGCCTTTGCGGGATATGGTGGCAAGCGTTTTGTTTGCTCCAGAGAACGCCTCAAAATGAAACTGATTGAGCGATGGCGCCGGCTTGGATTGAGTAGTTTAGATCGTAGTACCGGTATGGGCCTGCCATCCGGCGAGTGGTTGGGTGACTGGGTAATGGGTCCAGTTCGGATTAGTGCGTCTAACAGGCAAGTGAAAATGGCCTCGCCGGTTGCCTCTAGGAAGCAGTCGACTGAACCCGTTTACTCTCGCGTTGTGCGACACTTCGCCCGACGAAGGCAAAAAGCAGAAGAACCACCGCCGTCAGCCAGGCGCCGAGGCTGAAGACAGACGGCAAGTACACGCCGATCATCCAACCCGCTCCAATCAGCAATGCAGCGAGAACACCAAATTGCGGCATTCCATACATGAAGATGAACGGCAAATGGTGCGTGCCAAGCGCGATCATCAAGGCGGGGTAGAACCAGTTCAGATGATAAGCGGTGGCAGCAGCCACGAGCGGGAGATTAAACGGAAGCGTAAACGCAACCTGCATACCCAGAGCATTCATCGGGTGCCCCTTGGGCAAGGATGCGCGCCGACCCATCAGTCGCAAGAGCAATTGGGTAAGAGGAAAGATGAAGAAGCCGCCCACGACCAGTGCGATGATCGCTGTCTTGGGCGACTGCCAAGTGGCCAAAACGGCTGACAGAAACCAGACCAGACTCGACACCAATTGGCCCGCAAAGCCACCTAAGAAAACGCTTCGTACATCCCGTTGGGCATCACTGATATTCACGCAGGTTCCTTTCCGAAATGTCACCTATGACGGTGCTCTGTATCGCTCGGGAGTATCCTATGTTGGGCGACCCAGGGGCAAGAATTGAACTTGGCGAGGTTGTCTGTTCCAGGTTAACCGTAACGGGGTACCCCTCCCCAGTTTTTCGTAAGTGTTGATTCTGAAGAACTTAACTTTTCTGTAAGTCGATTAGAATCAACACTTAGAGGAGGTTGTGGAAGTGTTGATTCTAAAGAATTTGTTTCTACTGGTTTGCACTAAAACTGTGCAAACGCGGTTTGTTTCGTAAGTATTGCAAATAAAGGGCTTAGGTTATAAGAGAGTCTCTCTGAAAGCAAAAACGCCAATCAGGAGATTGGCGTTCCCGGGAGCGAGGCAGAATGTTACCCAACAGACACTATAAGATAATAGCTAATTTTTGTCAAGCAAAAAGATGGCGAGGTAGCGTCAAGGATTTTGTGTAAATTTGAAAAAGGGTTTTCTTTCCCAGGAGCTGTTTAGGTGCGAGAGGACGCCGTAGATGATGCGGTCGCAGCTTTCGAGATTGGTGAAGCTGGACAT
>Ga0073928_10008198_pt1 | contig 13211 bp, 9 predicted proteins | sample PaiPotPPA55metaG_FD_76969 | JGI IMG/M metagenome (GOLD analysis project Ga0073928, IMG submission 76969) | Iron sulfur acid spring bacterial and archeal communities from Banff, Canada, to study Microbial Dark Matter (Phase II) - Paint Pots PPA... ...
CTGTTGAGCTTTCAATGGGTGTCACCCGAATCTAGTGCAGCGCCTGCCGAGGCGCGTTGCATACATAGGACCTACTATGCAAGCGAACAGGGTGTGCTGTCTCCTCCCGCTGCCTCCGCTTCCTTCCGCACCACCACGATCGGTTCGATTCGAAAACCGTTTTTACTTTATTGACAAAACTCTCTTTCGTCAGATGTGGCCGAAGAAAAACTACATTAATTATTTGGGGGAATCGCTGAGCCGACCGAAGTTGCAGACTTACGTTCAAGGCAATGTTATTGTTAGCAAACCGGCGACCGCAATAAGGAGATGCCGAATCCGGGTGAGCGAATTAGATATGCCGATTCCGGTCGCGGCGGAACCGGCGATGAACGGAACTATATACAGAACGCAGCGTACGAATACGTTAACTAGGGCGATTCGCTGCAGAACCAACGAGTATACGATCGTGCTGATTGCATAGAGAATGAGCCACTGGACTATGCCGTAGCTTGCCGTAAGTGGAGCGCCGAAACCGGCAACTAGGTGGGGAAGAAGTATGGCAAGTACGACGGATGTAACCAACAACCAGGTGATGACGCCTACACAGGATATAGCAGAAAGGTTGCCCGCGGCCAAAGGGCGACCACGCCTCAAGGGGTGGCAACGGTCGGCTTCTAGCTCAAGAAGATCGATCACCATATATGTGGCAGAGGTACACAGGCCAAAACTGAAGAACGCTAACAACGCGGCTACGATAGGACTGAGAGGATCCGGCCAGCTCCAGATGCGCCCGAGCAGCAGCGGAAGAAACACGAGCAAGTTCTTTGCCCATTGATGGGGCTGAACTGCCGCGAGCCATGCCTTCAACGGTGGAACAGAGTCTTGGAAAATCTTCGTTGGCACAATTCCTGCTAATCGGAGCCCGGATGTTAGTCCTGAGCTCGGGTTGGCCACCATCGGGTCGATGCATTTGGTTAGAATCGGCAGGTCAGGTTTCGAGTTTCCGATGTACGAGAAAGCTCCGCCAAATCGTTGCCGGAATGCCTGCAGCTTGTTCTCGCCAGCGAGATTGTAGGAACCATCTGATGCCAGAACGTCCTGAAAGAACCGGCAGTGCTGCGCGACGCGTTCCGCGAGCCTCCGGTCCGCTGCGGTTCCCAAAAAGAGTGGACGCCCGGCGGCGTTCTGTTGCACCAGGTACTCAAGCAACGGCTGATTGTACGGCAAGCTTGACACATCAATAGTCACAGCTTGAGTTACGCGATGTTTGAAAGCCGCCTTTCCCTTAATGAGCCAGCCCGGAAGCGAGAGGAGGGCGTGTGGATTCTGACGAGCGAGAACCAGCACAGAATCCACCAGAGTGTCGGACTTGACCAGTGTGCCGTCGAGATCGATGCAGAGTGGAACGGACGGTGTTCCGCCATCGGCAACATTCGGTTGTGGTAGAACGGCATCACCGGGCGATTCTTCGCCCCGCATACCTGGTTCAGCTGGCGGAGTCTCGGCGAGTTTGTGCTCCCTGGAATGGAAGGCGAACAAAAGTATTTTGTGCGTTTGAATGTTTAAAATCCCTGACGCCTGTGGATTCTGTGCATAAATCTCATTATCCGAACCAGCGAAATGGACATATTATGACCGACGTTTTTGGGATTCAAAAGGAAATTCGGGGATAAGACAATGAGGTCAAAAGTATGAAGACATTCATTGATTATCGCGACGGCGGGGCGAGGCTGAAACGGGGTTCACGCTCCTAGAGTTGATCGGCGCGGCGACTATCCTGTCGATTCTCACGTTGATGGCACTGCCATTGGCGCCTGACCATCCAGCTGGAGAAGGAGAGGCAACTGCGGCGCGCCGTGTGGGAAATGCGGGATGCGATCGACAAATACAAGATAGCGGCGGAACGGGGTGCGTTTCAGATCAAGGCCGGCAGTCAAGGCTATCCGCCCGATCTGGAAACTTTGGTGAAGATGTAGCGGTCATGCCCATCGTGGCCGCCATGGTTCAAATTGATTTGCATAAGCTGTTTACTACTCCTGCAGCGCGAAGCGCCTTCCTCGGCTCACTTCTGGGTGAGTGCAAGAGGCATGGATACAGCGGGTTTCAGATTGACTTCGAGAATGTGAATTGGACCGACCGCGATCTGCTTTCAAGTCTTGTCGCCGAAACCGCAACCGCTCTTCACAAAGAGACTCTCGAACTCACGATTGCCACTGTGTCCAACTCGCCGGGCGTTCCCGGGAAAAGCAATTATTCGCATTGGCTTTATGCCAACTGGCGCGGCGCCTACGATCCGAAAGCTCTGGCTCAGTCCGCCGACCTGATGTGTCTGATGACCTACGACCAGAACACGCGCTGGACCGAGCCCGGCCCAGTGGCGGGCTACGCCTGGACTGCGCAGAAGCTGGAATACGCGCTGCAATTCATTCCCAAAGAGAAATTTTCGTTGGGCCCGCTTTATGGCTACCACTGGTTCGCAGGCGATCCCGGCAAGGAAGAAAAGCCGAACCCCACCACGGAATACATCGGACAGCAGGACGTCGATCAATACCTCGCCGCATATCACCCGCACCTGGAGTGGAACTTCGCCGATCGCACAGCCTGGTTTTATTTCTTCTATGAGAAGGTCATAATACCCGAGATATTGGCATTCCATTTGACGAAGGTACTAAATGAGCCCGAGGACGACTCGATCCGACAGCTCTCCAGATCTCGGTATTATCCAGGATTACAAAGCCGAAAGGGGTTTCGTAGTTCCTCACCCATCAGCGTCCGGTCCCTCGATCCGTTTGCATACTTCGTGGTTCGCCGTTTCTCATCGCGCCCACAAAAATGGCACCACTGAATCGAACCCAATTATTGTGTTTGCTCAACGGGCCTCTTGGTTTGCTGACCATACCATTCTGCCGTCCGGCTGATGCTCTCCTCCAGCCCGATGCTCTGGCGTAGCCCGAGCACTTCGCGAGCACGATCAACGCAGGGAACGTAGCGGATTGGGGCGGTTCCGCGAACAGCTTGTTGGGCGACAAGAATTTCTGTCTTGGGATTGAGAGTAGCAGCGACCGTGTGCGCTAACTCGAGAATGCTCACGTCGTGCGCCGATCCTACGTTGAAAGGGACCAGTGCAGGTGCTCGAAACAACATGGTCCAGAGCCAAACGGCGAGATCGGCAGCATACAAATAGGATCTTCTTGGGGTTCCGTCGCCCAGAATTTGAATCGGCCTGCCTGCAAGAACGTCCCCGATGAAGTTTCCGATGGCGAAGTGCTGATCGAGGGGGAGATGCGGACCGCAGAAGGCCCAGCAACGCGCAATTTTGCAACCGAAGCGGGCTCTTGCCCGATACGTCGAGCATAGGCGCTCGGCGGCTCGTTTGCTCTCACCGTACACGTTCACCGGCGCCACGGGGTCTAACGATCCGATGTAATTCTCTGAAAGGTGGGTTACTTCGGGCGGCTGCTTTCCATATACCGCCCCTGAGCTTGTGAGCAGAAACTTCATTACGCCGGAGGCAGATGCAAACTGCAGCGTGTGTTCGGTTCCCTCAACGATTGTGGAGCGTGTATTCTGCGGGTCTTCGGTCGCGGCTCTGGTGCTTGCGTCGGTAGCGGCATGGAGGACGTATTCGAATTTGCCTTCAGGGAAGGTAAAGGTCCGTACGTCACCGCAATGAAGTGCAACCCCGGGATTTGCAGCAAGGTGAGGACATTTCGCCGCGAACGCCGCGGGTTTACGGGTGAGCACAACCATAGTAGCCCCGAGGGCGAGAGCCTCATTGATGTAGCAAAAACTCTCAACGAGCCAACAGCCGAAAAAACCTGTTCCCCCGGTCACAAAAATGCGATGGCCGCGTACTTCCTCCCACAGCGGGGCAGTGCGCTCCAGAATCAATTGCAAATCTTGCCGGGGAAGGCGGTTCGCTGGGCTCATCAATCTTCCGAAGGGAAACTGACTGTCTCCGAAAAGAACACATCGCGTAGAAGCTTCGACACGATAACATCCGGGGGAAGTTCACCAGGGTCCCGGCCAACCTCCCTCACCTGCTCAACGGTCCCTCGATCCACATCCTGTACCCTCGATTGTATTATTTCAGCTACCCTGTGCAAGCGTAGGCTCTGGCTCTCCGCGTCGAGCCTTGGATTGTGCGATGAATCCCTTGATGGTCGCTGCCACGAAGTCGAGCATTGGCGCCGTCAGGCCCGGGTATACGCCCACCCAAAATACGTTGTTCATTACAAAGTCGGTGTTGTGCAGTTCTCCGGCTACGCGATACTCGCAATCCTGATAAGCAGGTTGTCGAACAAGATTGCCACCGAACAAAAGGCGAGTTCCAATTCTGTTCGCATCAAGGACGCGAATCAGATCCTCTCGCCGGAATGGCGCATCCTCGCGCACGCCCATGGGAAAGCCAAACCATGACGGGTCGGAGTGGGGTGTCGCTTCAGGCAATATCAAATATTCCTGAAGCCCCGCCAGAGCTGTCTTCAGATGATGAAAATTCGCCTTGCGACTCGCGATAAACTCAGGCAGCTTGGTCAATTGTGAGGCTCCGAGAGCGGCCTGCATGTCGGTGGCCTTCAGGTTATAGCCGATGTGCGAATAGGTGTACTTGTGGTCGTAGCCGCATGGCAGTGAACCCAATTGCCAATCAAAGCGCTTGCCACAAGTGTTGTCCTTGCCCGGGTCGCACCAGCAATCGCGACCCCAGTCGCGAAACGACTCAATAATTACCTGCAACGGCGCCTTGTCCGTCAGCACAGCTCCGCCTTCCCCGGTTGTGATGTGGTGCGCAGGATAGAAGCTGAGGGTGGCGATATCGCCGAAGGTTCCGACATTTCGTCCCTTATAGGTTGAACCGAGCGCATCGCAGCAGTCTTCGATCAGCCAGAGATTGTGCTTGCGTGCAAAAGCGCTGACCGCATCGAGATCAAAAACGTTTCCCAGAGTGTGCGCGAGGAACACGGCCCTTGTACGGTCGCTCCGCGCAGCCTCAAGTTGGCTAACATCGATCTCATATTCTGGAACCGTCACATCGACGAATACTGGGACCAGACGATTCTGGAAAATCGGGTTGACCGTTGTCGGAAAACCTGCGGCCACGGTGATAACCTCATCGCCGGGCTTTAGCCGCCGATCGCCGAGTTTTGGCGAGGTCAGAGCGCTCAGGGCAACAAGATTGGCCGAAGACCCCGAGTTGACCAATGCGGCAGAACGGACTCCTACGAACCGGGCCAGATTCCGTTCGAAGGTTTCGCCGAACCGGCCGGTCGTAAACCAGCCGTCAAGAGCCGAATCGACCACCGCACTCACATCGGCCCCATCGATCACTTTGCCGGATACCGGAACTGGCGAAACCCCGGGCACAAAAGGTCGAGCGCTAGATGATTCCAAACAATATCGCGCCGTGAGGTCGAGAATCTGCTTGCGAAGCTGGGTTGCGGTATCCGCCATGGGTTCGGTATGAGGGTGCTCAAATCATAACATTTAAGCAGTTTCCGAACCGCTTGATTGCCGTGCGGATAAGCTTATGATGAGCAAGGTTCATTCATTTCCGTACCGCGGATGCAGGCAGGCAATGGATACTCTAGAAGAGAAGCGGCGACTGGAAGAGCTGTTGATCAGGAGGAGGGCATCCTGGGAGATCCGGTAAAAACCTGGCGGGGACGGCGTGTTTTTCTTACCGGTCACACCGGTTTCAAGGGCAGTTGGCTCGCGCTTTGGCTGAGCAGTCTGGGCGCGAAGATCCGGGGATACGCGCTCGATCCCTCCACCGAACCCAACATGTTCACTCTCGCCTGCGTCGGTAGCGTGGTTGAGGATGTTCGCGGTGACGTCCGCGATTATGCCGGGCTCCAAGCCTCCATCACGGAGTTTGCGCCTGAGGTGGTTTTTCATCTGGCCGCACAGCCGATTGTTCGACGCTCGTATGCGGATCCTCTGGGCACCTACGGCACGAACGTCATGGGTACGGTTCACGTGCTGGAGGCTATTCGCAAGACTCCGAGCGTCCGCGCCGTGGTGTGTGTCACGACCGATAAGTGTTATCAGAATCAGGAATGGATTTGGCCATATCGCGAGACGGATCCGTTAGGCGGGTACGACCCGTATGCCTCGAGCAAAGCCTGCGCCGAAATTGTCAGTGCGGCCTACCGCAGCTCATTCTTTCCGCCCGACCAACTGCATGAACAACACGGTGTGGCCTTGGCCACAGTGCGCGCCGGCAACGTCATTGGCGGAGGGGACTGGTCCGAAGACAGGCTCATCCCGGATATGGTCCGCGGATTCGTCTCCGGACAACCCGTTTTGATCCGGCGCCCCAACGCCATCCGTCCTTGGCAACACGTGCTCGAACCTGTGCATGGCTACCTGATGCTGGCCCAGGAACTCCTGGCCCAGAATGCACGGTTCGCTTCCTCCTACAACTTTGGACCGAACGACGACGATGTATGGCCAGTCGAGCGCATCGCGACCAAGCTAGTCGACATGTGGGGCAGCGGTGCGTCTTGGATTCACGACTCGTTTCCCAGCGTGCACGAGGACCATGTTCTAAGGCTGGACTCCAGTAGGGCCCGCGTAGAACTCGGATGGAAACCACGGCTCAGAATCGAAGGCGCGCTGGCATGGACGATGACATGGTATCGCGCTTGGAATCAAGGCGACAACATGGCGGAGTTCACGGGGAAGCAAATTCTGGAGTATGAGGAGCTGTGCGCTCGCTGATGGCATGAACACGAAATACAAAACCGGCTCGGACGACGTCCCGCACGTGCCACGGCTTTTACCACGTTTTCCATGGCGCTCTTCCGCTGTCCCAGCTAGCCAGCGAATTCCATCGAGAGCCCGAATATTGTGGGACTGCGAACTCATTTCTCGTACACACGAGACGCTTCAATACGTGACCGTAGTAAAGGCAGCACAATTCTGGAATCTGTTAAGACGACGACTCAATTCCCACGATCACAAAACGAGTAACGCTGGTGCACGAATTTATCACGAATTGCGCGCGCTCCCGATGATTAAGATAACCTCGAACTTTTGTTTGTTTCGCTTTCTCATTGGTGCTGGGATGCACAATGCCCCGTCTTTATTCAGTCTTGGGGCTAGCTGCCGATTGGACGACGCGCATTGATGCACAGTTGACGAGTTTGAGCGCAACTCAACTGCTGCGAGGCCCAGCCAAAATGGCCAAGCAAGCTATAATCTACAGAGAGAATTGACGGCTGAATGCGACTACCCGACGGTCGACCCCAAGCAAGGCTTGCAGAGTGATTTCCATATTGAGCTCACTTCGGTCGTCCAAGTCAACCTCTTTCGCGTTGAACCGGCGAGGTTTTTCATTTCCATCGACTGCCCGTTGTCCCCATTCATCTCTGGTCGGGCGACCGTCCTCGCGCCTCGAGGGGCACTGAATGTCTGACGGTCTCCATGAAGTGGCCCGACTCCCCCTGAATTCGTCGGGTCCAGTTCGTGTTCGTCGCTGGATGCGACAGGTCCTAGGTCTTGACCGAGCGGTGGGATTCACCGTTCTGGCGCGATTCTGGTCCAGTGCAGCGGGCGTTGTCACGGTTGCCCTGATCGCACGATTCCTTTCCCCTGCGGAACAGGGGTACTACTACACATTCGGCAGCCTAGTCGCGATGCAGATGATTTTTGAGCTTGGCTTCTCGTTCGTGATTCTGCAGTTGGCGAGTCACGAGCGGGCCCAGCTATCCATCTCCAGCAACTATGAGATCAGCGGAGACACAATTGCGCATGCCAGGCTCGCATCCGTGGTTCAGAAGTCGGTGCGCTGGTATTCGGCGGCTGCCGTCCTTATGGCTGCGACGTTGCTTCCCGTCGGCTTTTATTTTTTTTCCACGCATCAGCACGCTGGGCCACCTGTTTCCTGGCCACTTCCTTGGACTTCTGCAGCCTTGATGGCCGCACTCAATTTCCAGATTGATCCCTTGCTGTCCTTTTTGGAAGGTTGTGGATATGTTCCGGAGATTGCGAGCCTTCGGTTCGTGCAGTCCGCGACCGGAAGTCTTCTTGCGTGGATCGCGCTCGCAAGCCATCACGGTCTTTTCGCCCCGTCGATGGTGCTATTCGGAATGGCATCCGCCTCGCTTGTGTGGCTGTTTGGGAAACGGAAGTTGTTGTTAGGCCTGCTGCGATATCAAACAGGAACGAATCGAATCCGATGGACGCAGGAAGTCTGGCCGTTCCAGTGGAGAATCGCTGTGAGCTGGTTTTGTGGCTACTTCATCTTCTGGCTTTTTAATCCGGTTCTGTTTGCCTATCGCGGTCCGGTGGAAGCGGGCCAGATGGGAATGTCGCTCAGCTTGGCCAATGCGCTTCTGAACATATCTGTTTCATGGGTGAGCACAAAATCGGCACCCTTTGGTACCCTGATCGCCCGCAAGGAATATCGGCAGCTCGATCGAACATTCTTTCGGGCAGTAAGTCAATCCTTTGCGGTCTCGATAGCAGGAGGTCTAACGGCATGGCTTGGGTGCCTCTACCTTAATTGGCAACACATTCGATTCGCTCAGCGGCTACTCGACCCGAGTTCCATCGCAATGCTGATGCTTTACATGATCACAAATGTCATTATCTTCGCAGAAGCTTATTATCTGCGAGCGCATAAACAGGAGGTATTCTTCATCAATTCGCTTGTGGGCGCGTTGGTAGTCACGTTGTGCACTTTTATTTTTGGACGGTATTATGGCGCCACGGGCATCGTGGCCAGCTGCTGCATCAGCAATGTCATTGGACTGATATGGGCGACACAAAAGTTTATGAAATACCGGAGAGTTTGGCATACTCCTTAAGAAACAGACCTGCACATCTGTTCCGCTGGTCCTGGATGGCGACAGCGACACAGAGCGATTTTAACTTCCCAATAGGGTGGGTGAAGAGCCATGTTTTACTCCGATTCCCACATCAACCATGCGCACTTTCTGCCGGATGGCATGGCATCGATCGTCCGTCAGAGCCGGATGAATTCAGGATCGTAATGAAAATGTATCGGAGAACAATGCTGAAGAACTTCTTACGTTTGCGCAATCCCCGCTTGGATCGCGTAGTTGATAGAATGACACCCTTGGACGCTGTGTTTCGAAACGTTCGGGACCCGAATCTATGATGCGAGAATTACGACTGCTTGCGTTGTTCCACCTTCTCTCGGTGGGTATGTGTCTTTCGCAAATCCCAAGCGACACTTCTTCCGACACTTCTTCGCAAAATCCCACCGCTCCGAGTATAGCGGTGGATTGTTCTGATCCAGCACAAGTGGATAGCCCCGAATGCGTTGCTGCTGCTGCGCAAGGTCAAACGTCTCGCGGTGCCCAGGGACGCGAGTCCGGTCCTGCTCAGGTGGGCGGAGTGCCGCAGTTGTCAGCACCTCCGGAGCAGAATTTTCCACATACTACTCTGGTGAATCCATCGGAGCTGCGCCAACGCAAAACAACTCCTCCTTGGCCGGAAACCGAGTTTGAGCAGATGGTCGCCGACTCTGCAGGGCGATTGCTTCCTTTATTCGGCCAATCGCTGTTTGACCAGCCGCCGAGCACATTTGCGCCGATGAACCTGACACAGGTTCCCAGCGATTACATCATTGGCCCTGGGGACGAACTTCAAATCAGGATTTGGGGACAGATCGCAGCCAACTTGCGCGTCATCGTCGACCGTTCCGGACAAATCTATATCCCGCAGGTGGGCCAGATTTCTGTAGCCGGGATCCATTACCAAGATCTTGAACAACATTTGAAAGATGCGATTTCGAAGATTTTTAAGAACTTCAGTCTCACCGCCAACGTGGGCCGACTTCGCTCCATACAGATACTCGTGGTTGGCGATGCTCGCTATCCCGGAACCTACACCATCGGTTCTTTGAGTACCCTCGTCAATGCGATTTTTGCTTCCGGCGGCCCGTTGCCGCAGGGATCATTGCGGCATATCCAAGTGCGACGCGATGGTGCCACCATTACAGATTTCGATTTCTACGACTTGCTGGTCAAGGGCGACAAATCAAAAGATGTCCGTCTGCAGCCCGGTGATGTTCTCTTCTATCCGCACGTTGGCCCACTGGTTGCCATCTCGGGCTCTGTGAATACCCCCGCTATCTACGAGATGACTGAAAAATCTACCTTGGAAAATTTGACGGAAATTGCCGGCAACCTGAGCACCGTTGCCGATACGAGTAAGATCACGATTGACCGCATTAGCGACCACCAGTCGCGCGAGACTTTGGAATTCCCCTACGACGCGCAGTCTCGCACTCTTCCCCTCAAAGATGGCGATATTGTTCGTGTCTTTTCCATCATTTCGCGTTTCGATAACACAGTGACCTTGCGCGGCAATGTCGCCAATCCCGGGCGTTATCCCTGGAAACCCGGGATGCGCGTCAGTGACCTCATTCCCGATGCCCAGACCTTGCTCACCCGGCGCTACTGGATGAATCGCGCCGCCATTGTGAATGGCCGATCTACCGAATATCCATTGGGCCCAGAACGCCTGCGATATCCCCTTTGCCCGCCCAATCAGCAACCAAGCAACGGCACGACCACGGGCGCCGCCACACCCGGGAGCGCTCCCACGCAAAACTCCAACCCGTCCAACAGCAACGTACCATCTGATCTTCTCGACTCGACCGCAAACTTGCCGTGCATTCCTAGCCAACAGGGAGCCGCTGACGCTACGGCCCCCATGACTGGCGGCCATACGACACCCAGCAATACCCTAGGACGTACCCAGGTGTCTGGAGAAAGCGTCACTAACGAGAGGAACGAAAGAAATGTGACCGAGGACATCAGACGTTCAGCTCCACAGATCAACTGGGACTATGCCATCATCCAGCGCGTCAATCCCACGGACCTCTCGTCGAAACTGCTCTGGATCAGCCCGCGGAAGATAATCCTCGAACGCGACGAGCAAAGCAATCTGGAGCTCCAACCAGGCGACATTGTTACCATTTTTTCTCAACGAGACATTACCGTCCCGCAGACCGAGCGCGCTCGGTACGTGATCGTCGAGGGAGAAGTGACGCGCCCCGGTGTTTATGAACTCCAAACCAATGAAACACTCCGCTCGGTTCTGCAGAGAGCGGGCGGGCTTACCCCCGACGCCTACGTTTATGGTTCCGAATTCACCCGGGAATCGGCCCGCATTGAACAGCAAAAGAGTTTGGATGAACTGGTCCGCAACATGGAGGTACAAGTCCGCGAAACGAGTTTGGCGATAGCCGCTTCCCTCAGCGGCGGCGATGCCCAGGGACTGGCCCAACTCCAGGAGGGTATGCTGTCGCAGCTTCGCAGCACTCGTGCCAGCGGACGCATTGCACTCCCGGTGAAACCCACCAACAAGAGTCTCACTGACTTTCCGGACATGGTGCTCGAAGACAGCGATCGGCTTACCGTTCCCCATACTCCTTCCATCGTCTCCGTGGTCGGCAACGTCTACAATCCCGGATCGTTCATTTTCGATCCGCATATCACCAGCGGAAAGTATCTCGAAATGGCAGGCAAGGGAAAACCCCACTCCGATTTACGTCATGCGTTTGTGCTGCGTGCCAACGGCATCGTGGTTGCGGCCAATAGTGTCAATGGACTTTTCACCGGCGCAAAATTCGATCATCTCCGCCTTTATCCCGGGGATGAAATCATCGTGCCCTATAAGCTTCCCACCGGCGCGTTCGTGCGAGGGCTTCGCGACTGGAGCCAAATCAGTGGCCAGCTTGCCTTAACGGCAGCCGCGCTAGCGGTCGTGCTTCCGTAGTGGAACGATGGCGGCAGATGGAATGCCCTGTTGAAGCCGTCGGTGCTTCACCTGACTTGATATGATTTATGCCGATCAACGATGGATCGGCCAGCACGGCATTGGCCGCTTTGCACAGCATGTCCTCGTGGGACTGGATTATCGTCCAGTCCCCTTATCATCGAAACCTGCTGCGCCGCTGGATAGTTGGTTCTTGGCGCGGGCACTCGGCGGGTTAGAACGGAACGACCTCTTTTTTTCTCCAGGCTATAACACCCCGCTATTTTGTCCTTCCCCCTTCGTCTTTACGATCCATGACCTAAGTCATATCTACTGCCCTGAAATCAGCAGCCGCGCCATTCGTTTGTACTACGCAACCGTCATGAAGCGAGCTTGTCGTCGCGCCGCCCGCATTCTCACAGTTTCTGAGTTTACGCGGACACAGATCATCGACTGGTCGGGTGTATTGCCGGAAAAGGTCCTGAATGTCGGGTGCGGTGTTGACGCTACATACCAGCCGACCGGCTATTCGTTCGGGCTTCCGTTTCCTTATCTCCTGAGCGTAAGCAACCGCAAACGGCACAAGAATGAATTTCGAACGGTAGAGGCATTCGCGAAGGCCGATTTAGATCACCAAATGCATTTCGTGTTCACCGGTGAACCGTCCGCGGACCTTCTTCGTTGCATCGAGTCGCACCAGGTGCGCTCCCGTATCGATTTTCTCGGCGTCGTTCCAGAAGCAAAATTGCCGTCCCTCTACCGAGGGGCTGAGGCATTGATTTTTCCTTCTCTTTACGAGGGATTCGGTCTTCCCATATTGGAGGCGATGGCTTGCGGTATTCCGGTCGTTACCTCAAATACCACCGCTATGCCGGAAGTGGCAGGCGAGGCGGCTCTGCTGGTGGATCCGAATTCGGTGGAGCAGATTTCCATGGCGATGGAAAAACTCGTGAGCGATAGCTCATTACGCGAGCAGCTCCGAGATAAAGGAATCACGCGCGCGGCTCGATTCTCATGGGCAAGCACCGTTGACAGGGTGCACAAGTTGCTAGCCGGAGACTCGGCTCGGCCAGTCCACGGGTCAATGTAAACGATTGCGATCATTTCACCATGGATGCCGACCCACTTGACAAGAACATCAATCATTAAGAACAATGCCCTACCCTATCTATTTCCCCCGGGTTTGGAGGCTCGCGTGACCATCTCGCGAGGAGCACTATGCTCCTCTGCCGTCATTCTATTAACTCTCGTATCGCTTGGCTGTGGGGCCGGTAATTCTACGCCCGTCACAACAGTTACTCCGACTGCAAATCCGCTGGTTGCCCAGTACAACATCAACCATTTCCACCCGGGATTGACTGCGTGGGTCGAGTTCGGCACCACCACTACCTACGGCCGCCAGACCTCCGTCATGACAGATTCAGTGAGTGTTCCCGGCGGCCAACGGCTTAAGATTTTGGTAGCGGGCATGTTGCCGCAGACGACCTACCACATGC
>Ga0073928_10008200_pt1 | contig 13207 bp, 8 predicted proteins | sample PaiPotPPA55metaG_FD_76969 | JGI IMG/M metagenome (GOLD analysis project Ga0073928, IMG submission 76969) | Iron sulfur acid spring bacterial and archeal communities from Banff, Canada, to study Microbial Dark Matter (Phase II) - Paint Pots PPA... ...
GATCAGTGTCTGTCGACAAGACCTATTTGGCTGCATCAGCGGTGAGATTCAGAAGTTCTTCGACTTCAGAGAGCGTCGGCATGGAAGGTTGCGCTCCTACCCGCGTCACCGACACAGCGGCTACTGCACACCCAAATCGAGCAGCGTCCAGCGGCTCCATGCCTTGAGTAAGCGCATAGGCAAATCCTCCGTTGAATGCATCGCCTGCGGCCGTCGTGTCAACAGCCTGCACCCGGTGGGTGGGAATCAAGGATGTTGGAACATCCTCGCCGGCGAGGTAGATACCGCGAGCTCCCAACTTCAGGATGACGTTGCGAACACCTGTCGCAAGGATTCGACTCGCCACAATGGGTAGCGCATCGTCCTTGATTGTGTCATCAGATATAGGATGATCTAGATCTTTCAGAATGCTCCGGGTTTCACTTTCATTCGGAGTCAACCATGTTACCGTTTGAAGAAGCCCTGCTGACAACACCTGAGCAGGTGCTGGGTCCAGTACAAACGGGATATGAAGCTGGGCTGCCAGGCGACCAAGGCGCTCCACCGTTTCGAGTGGGATTTCCAATTGGGCAAGAATCACACCAGCGCTTCGAAGAAGTCCAACGTGCTCTTCCAGATGCTCTGGTCGCAAGGAAGAATTTGACCCCGGAATCACAACAATCGAATTGCCGCCCTGCGGGACTACCAGGATCACCGCGCACCCTGATGGCTCATCGACTTGACGCACGTGCTCCGTGTTCACTCCTGCCTCGTTCAGTCCTTGACGAAGTCGTTCTGCGAAAAGATCGTTACCAAGGTGTCCAACCATTGCCACTTCCGCTCCAAGGCGCGAGGCCGCGACAGCCTGGTTCGCGCCTTTACCGCCTGGATACGTGGCGAATCCTTCTCCCATCAGCGTTTCTCCACTACCGGGCATATGGGAGACGGATGCCACCAAGTCGAGATTGATGCTACCGACCACCACTATTTTTTTCTTCATATCCTCATCTTCAGTTCGTTTGTTGTTAGCGAATGATGAGCGGAGCTACTGCAATTGCACCCAACCCCGTCAAAAAGAAAAAAAACATCCAGGGGATCAACTTGCGCGAGCCCGCTGGCGCAGACGAAAACTCGCGCCAGACAAAGACACCCCAGAAGGCCGAGACCATTGTTGCGCCCTGCCCTATGGCATAGGACACAGCCGGCCCCACCAATTCTGCCTTGGAAGCTACAAAGCTCGCGACAGCGCCGGTGGACCAGATGACGCCTCCGAGGAGTGCCCAAAAGTGCCACGATCCCCTCGCCGACACGTATTGGCGGAATGTCGTGGGGGCTTCGCCAGTCAGTGAATGTTTCATCAGTAACATATTGAGAGGCAGTGAACATAATGCAACGCCAAAAGCAAATACGAGGGCGACGGCATATGGACCGAGCGCATGATCTCCTAGCGTAGATTTCGCGACAAATGGGTAAAACGATCCCATCAGGGCCCCACTTACAACGCTTAGAACCACGCCACGTGTGCTCGTCATGCCGCCAGGCTCGCGACGTTTATACGCTAAAGCGTCGAGCACAATCGCAACGGCAACCAAAGACACTCCACCGAAGATCAAAAAGGGATTCCCCATCGGATGGATGACATAGTTGGACACTACGCCAACGATGAGAGCTAAACCGATGCCAACGGGAAATGCTACAGCCATTCCCGCAAGATCGATGGCTGCCACCAACAGCAGATTCGCGACGTTGAAGATGACGCCACCGAGCACAGCATAAAGGTCGTGGGTCAAATCTGCGGCGTGAAGATTTGCAACGAAGGACGTCCCTGCTTCTCCGAGGCTGCCCAGCGTGAATCCCCATACAAGGCTCCCAACGATGATTCCAAGCACATAATCCCAATAGAACAGGGAAAAGGAATAGCCGGCGGTAAGTTTACGCGTGTTAGCCCACGAGCCCCAACACAACATACTTGTAATCATGAACAGAAGTACGATGCCATACACTTGCGGTTGATACACGAGTTGACACTCCGAGAATGAGCAATTTGTCCGCTGTTCTGAACAGCGATGAAACTAACGTATTGGGCAAAGGAAGCTGGATAGTGAATTGTTCTTAACAATCCTCTATCCAGCCCAGGAGCACAACTAGAACCGAATGTGAGCCAGAAGTTGAATCTGACGAGCGGAGAATTGCCCGGTCGATTTTCCGAAGTTGATATTGTTGAGATCACCCACTGGCCCGGTGTAGTTAACTCGGTTGAAAAGATTCAGAAATTCGCCCCGGATATCGAATTTACCTGCTTCCCCAAGGAACGGAAGGGGAAAGGCACGTTGCACGGATAGGTTTACATTTGCATAGCCGGGACCGGAGTAGGTATTACGGCCAAGATTACCCTCCTGTCCCTTCGTGGGAGCCGGAAAAGCGGAGGCCGGGAACAAACCTTTAAGGTAAGCTGAACGCTTCACGCTGATGGTCCTCCCAAAGCTGGGCACATTCGGCATATCGTAGTTATAACCATCGGCGTTATAGTCGCCGCCCGACGCATAGGGAGCGGCCGTATAGACATTGAACGCTTCCCCCGATTGCAGGATTACGATCGGAGCCAGCGTGAAGCCATCCGTGACGGTATGCAGGAAACCATGTCCGGCTCCGGGAACGCTCCACACCGCATCCCCTGAGAAGCGGTGACGGGCATCATAGTCTGAACGTGCATACTGCCGCTCCGGATGTTGCACGTCGTAAACTGCCTCTCCGCCAGCAACACCGTTATCGTTGCTGCTGAGATCATCGAGCGATTTGGCAAAAGTATAGGTCGCATGCGCTGTCCACCGGTGAGCAAAGCGTCTCGATATACCAAATGCACCAACGTTCGTATTGGCAAGATTGTCGTTGCGGCCATAGATGACTCCAGCGAAGCTCTGGTTTAGACGAAGCTGTGTTCCATTGTGGGCGATCATGTCGCCGGCGATGCGATTCGCATCGGTCTGAAGAAAGAGCTTACGGCTCGCGGTGCCAAGGTAATCGCCTTCAAGAACGAATCCCCCGATCGCCTTCTCCAAGCTAAGAGCCCAGCTATGGACCATGGGAGGCTCCAGATTAGGATCGATTCCCCCAACCTGGGTCCGAGTTCCGACTAACCCGCCGTGGGCATCGATTTTGTAAGACAGGCCTGGTGGCGGAGCAAAGCCTTGAGCACCCGAGGAACTGGTCCCATAGGAGAACTGAGCTGCAGTAGCACCGCTGAAGAGATCCAGCGATGGATTGGCATATCCAGGAGGGTTCGTCCGCATGTTATTCACATAGGAGTACTCGCCGATCTTATTGCTGTAGATGCCGTAGCCTCCACGCAGCGAAAGTTTGCCCGTGCCGAAAACATCCCACGCAAAACCCAGGCGCGGGGTGAAGCGATACTGTGCTGCCGACGTTGCTGCACCGTTGCTGCCGCGCGTTTGCATGCTGCCGTTGGCAACCTGCGTGGCAAAATCGACACCTGCGCCCGGCGTGAAGAAGGCGATCGATTGCCGCCCGTTCTGCACCGTACTCAGATGGCCATAATCATCCAGCCGTACACCCAAATTCAAAGTCAGGCGGGGAGTAATCTTCCAGTCATCCTGAAAATAAGGGGCGACATAGAGCATCATGATGCGCTGGTAGAGATTGTGCGCAACCGTCTGAGTAGACAAATCGACAACCGGTCCACCCTGATGAAATGGCTTATCGATGGCGAAGTCCATTGGACTCAGGAAGTAGAAGAACGGACGCACAAGCCCGTTGGTGAAGTCGTCGAGATCCTGCAGACGATCGATGTCAATGCCGACATGAAAAGAATGCTTGCCGCGGATGTACGTCAAGCTGTCCTGATAGATGAAGTTGTTCTGCGTCCACGCCGATGGTCCCCATTGCGAAAAGTCGTCGCTGAATCCACCAATGTAGTACACGTTAGGCAGGGACGGAATACTGTCTGACTGGCTGCCCGTATTGCGCACGTAGCTCACACCCGCCTCATTAATCAAACGTGGGGAGAACACATGGAGGTAATCCATTTTGGCGAACATCGTTCCATTAGGATTCGTGTAGGAGTAGACTGGCCGGCCATCAGCGGATTCACCGTTGGTCGTATTGCGAAAAAAGCTGAAAAATATCTTGTCGTTGCCTTCGCGCATGTTGTGATCCAGGCGCACATGACCTTGAAATCCGTTGGCCAGAGGAGACACATTGATATTTGCTGTACCAACCGCGACGAGAGTCCCCGGTATCGTCGTCGGAGTCAATGTTCCATACTTCGTCGCAAGCTGCGAGACTGTTAGAAAGTTGTAGGTTGGTTGAACGCCAGGGGGAGCCTGCGTAAGGAATTGGGTCCCGATCGAGTTGGGAAAGTGTGCCTTCGCGTAGTCTGTGAACGCTTGTGTTTCAAACGAGCGCACTAACGTAGTCCCCAGCACGGAACGCGACCAAAACAAGGACCCAAAGAAGAAGGTGTGGTTTTTGAGGATCGGACCGCCGATCGCTCCTCCGAAGTCGTTGCGTATGTACTTTGGAACGGTCGTCTGAAAGTCGGTGCGGGCCATCAGCCTGTTGTCCGTGTGAAATTCAGACACCACTCCGTGGAACTTATTCGTACCCGATTTCGTGAAGATCTCCAGCAGCCCTCCACTCTGGCGTCCCTTCTCAGCTGAGAAGACAGATGCCGTCACCTTCATCTCTTGGACCGTTGCAGGCTCCGGTGTGATATTTAAAACCCCATCGCGAGAGTTGCTATCGACGACGGTACCGTCTACCTGGTACTCATTGGCCTCCTGACGTTGGCCTGCGGCATTAACCTGATAACCGGACTCCGAATTGAAGCTGCTTGTCCCTATAGAACCAGCAGCGGAGATGTTGGCTGAGCTTCCGAGACCTGTAACCCCCGGCGCCAGGGTTGCGACTCCAGCGAAGATGTTCTGTCCCGGCATGGGTGATTCTTCGATCGTTTTTGCCTCAAGCGTTCTACCGACATTCCCCTTGGTCGTCTCTATCTGTTCGGTTTCGGCTGTCACTTCGACCGCCATGCTCTGCTCACCAATGAAGAGCTTGGGATAGATCGTGCGTACACTGCTGCCCTCGATCTGGATGTTCGTGAGTTGCCATGCCTTGAATCCGGGGAGATGCACCTCAGCTCGGTAGGTCCCGGGAAGCAAATTGAGAATCCGAACGAACCCCTGAGAGTTGGAGGTCGCCCTTTGGGAAACCTGTGTCGCCTGGTTGGTCAGCAATAGTTCCGCACCAGGAATGGCGGCGCCTGAGGGATCGACAATCGTGGCTTCAATACCGCTGTCAAACTGCGCAAACGCAGGAACCGCTGACAAACAGAACACGGCAAACAGCGAAAAGAGCAAATTACGTTTCCAAGCTACAAACACCGGCGCACCTCCAAAATGGATCCATCTTCTGCAAAACCAACTAGGTTGTTTGAAAGCTTTCAATTCAGCAGCGAGCAAATAGTAAGAACTTGGATAGAAACCTGTCAAGAGATTTCTTTCGCCACACTGAAATGCCTCTCGACATGCTGTTTGTAAATCCTGGTTCCTACCCGCTATAACCAAGCTTCTATTGAGAGAAGCGACTACAATTTCCGGGCGGGCCGCTACAGACAACCTGATAAGCGGTTTCGGTTTGCCTCCCTAGGGTGCCCTTTTTCCGATTGCGCATTGTGTTTGAAACGTTTTATATTTGTGGCCACTTCCATGTCTTAGGGATGAGGTATTGCATGTCACGATCCTTCCATTTGCGGGCCGTAGTTGCGCTCTTCGCGTCCATGACCGCGGTCGCCCAAAATTCTCCGGGGAACAACAGGAGTGGTGAACAGATGGACGGTCCCAGTTGCGCGGGACTCCCCCAGTGGTTTATGCGCTCTCCGGCACATACATGCAGCAATGCCGAGCTGCACGCATGGTTGGGCGAGATACGTCATTGGCGTGCAGAATATCGCATCCGCATCGGCGCCAATGGCGACAGTTATGAGAAGCCCGAGCTTGCCTGGACGCTATCGAGTTTCGTTCAACCCCAGATGATGGTCCATGATCGCTTCTTCTTTGATGCCTCGACCGGCCGCTACACCATCGACCGTTACCTGGACGACGTCGATCATCGTTATGGCGGCATTGACAGTGTGCTCGTGTGGCCAACGTACCCCAACATAGGAATCGACGATCGCAATCAGTACGATCTATTTCACGATTTGCCGGGTGGCGTTCCGGGGATCAAGAGCTTTGTTGAGGAGTTCCACAAACGAGGCGTGCGAGTCCTGTTCCCTACGATGCTTTGGGACCAGGGCACGCACGAAGCCGGTAAACCGGATGCCGAAGCGTTAGCTGAGCAACTCGTCGCCGTCAATGCAGACGGCATCAACGGCGACACGCTCCAGGGAGTTCCCTACACATTTCGCGCAGCGGCCGACGCCCTACACCACCCGCTCGCGCTCGAGCCGGAATTGGGGCCCGGTTCTGAAGAAATGCTGAACTGGAATACGATGACCTGGGGTTATTGGAAATACGATTTCGTGCCCACCATCAGCCGCTATAAGTGGCTCGAGCCGCGGCACATGGTCCACATCTCCAACCGCTGGGCGCATGATCATACGGATGATCTGCAATTTGCCTTCTTCAATGGCACCGGATTTGAAAGTTGGGAAAATGTTTGGGGAATATGGAATCAATTGACTCCACGCGATGCGGAGGCCTTGCGGCGGACCGCACTCATCGAGCGATTCAACAAACCGCTCTTAGTGTCTTCCGATTGGGAACCCCACGTCGGCATGCAGCAATTTGGCGTTTTTGCGAGTAAATGGCCCGGCAAAGACTCCACCCTATGGACGATCGTCAACCGTAACTCCTACCCCGTGAATGGTCGCCAACTCACCATCCCTCACGCAGAAGGGATGCATTACTACGATCTGTGGAACGGGACAGAATTGAAGCCTGAGCGGGAAGATCGCAGAGATACGCTCACCTTTCCCTTGGAGGCGAATGGTTTTGGCGCGGTGCTCGCGACGTCCTCCGCAGGCGCAGACCTTGACGGGCTCTTACACAAGATGCAGACACTCAGCGCCAAGCCGCTGAGTAGTTTCTCCCATCAATGGGTTGCGCTTCCGCAGGAGGTGAAACCAATCGCCACCACAAAGCTCCCGGTTGGATCTCCTGCAGGAATGTCGCTGGTGTCGGCAACTGATTTTCTATTTCGCGTGAACGGCGTCGAGATCGAAGGGACCAATGATGAGGGCGTCGATGTGCAATATTCCGGGGAGGCGTCGCCGCGCCGATTCCACGAGCTGAAGATCCACATCCCCGCCTTCTGGATGGATACCTATCCCGTCACCAACTCCGACTTCAAAAAGTTTCTCGATGCAACGAACTACCACCCCAAAGACGATCAAAACTTTTTGCGAGACTGGAAGAACGGAAACTATCCTCCGGAATGGCAGGATAAACCAGTGACCTGGGTCTCCCTCGAGGACGCGCGGGCCTATGCCGGCTGGGCCGGAAAACGCCTTCCCCACGAGTGGGAATGGCAATACGCTGCACAAGCCAAGGATCATCGCGACTATCCCTGGGGCAACGAGTGGGTTCCGGCGAATGCACCGGCTCCAGACAAGGGTCGCATTGAATTGCCGCCGAGCGATGTCCACGCACATCCGGAAGGCGCCAGCCCGTTTGGAGTGCAGGATCTCGTCGGGAATGTTTGGCAATGGACGGATGAGTGGACAGATCAGCACACGCGTGCGGCAATCCTTCGTGGCGGAAGCCACTACCAGCCCACCGGCTCGCAATGGTATTTCCCGCAGGCCTATAAACTGTCTCAACATGGAAAGTACTTGTTGATGGCGCCAAGCCTTGACCGCTCGGCGAGCATCGGATTTCGATGCGTCATGGATGCTGCTCAATAACGAGGTCGATTCCCTTGCCGAAGAAGAACACAACTGAGAGTACCTCGCGTGGCCGGGCGACGATGCACGATATCGCCAGACTGGCAGACGTGTCTCTCGGCACCGTTTCCCATGTGATCAATGGCAAGGTCGGCGTTCGCCCCGAAGTCCGCGCTCGCGTACAAAAGGTGATCGATGAACTCAGATATCAACCAAATCATCTGTCCCGAGCTCTCCGGACCAATCGGACCAACCTGATCGGAATGATCATCCCGGACATTATGAATCCATTCTTTCCTGCAGTGGTCCGCGGTGTCGAAGACGTTGCGTACAGTTCCTCGTATCGTCTACTCCTCTGCAACGCCGACAACGATACGGCAAAAGAGGAAGCCTATCTCAGTGATCTCCGGTCCTTTTTGCCGGCAGGGATCATTCTGATGCCCTCTTTCGAGCATAGTCTGTCGTGGGTCAGCGAATTTCCTATTGTCTGCATTGATCGCCGCCCTCCTGATTGGGAAGGGGACAGTGTCACGGTCGAAAACTTTGAGGGCGGGTACAAGGCGGGCAGACACTTGACTCTTCTTGGCCATCGGACAATCGGCATTATCCGAGGCCCGTTCAATGTTGTGACTGCCAATGATCGTGTTCGTGGCTTCCAAAAAGCACTCGGCGAAAAAGGAGTAGAACTCCTACCCGAGTACATTCACGAAGGCGTCTTTACCCAGGAGAGCGGCTATATCTGTGCCATGCGGCTTTTGCGTCTTGTGCCTCGACCTACAGCCATTTTCGCAGCAAATGACCTCATAGCCTTTGGCGCTCTCGCTGCTGTCAAAGCGTCGAAGCTGAAATGTCCACAAGACGTCTCCATCATTGGATTTGATGGTCTCGGATTAACCGATATTACAGAACCGGCCCTAACCAGCATTATGCAACCTAGCTACCAACTGGGGTCCACTGCCGCGCGCCTTCTGCTGAATCGGATTGGAGGAGACACATCTCCAGCTCAACACATTGTCCTGAAGACGGAACTCGCTATTAAGGACTCGGTGCAACCTCAAACGGCTGTATAGCAGTGCACTTCGCCGGGCTCGAGACCCTTCAGTCTGGAAGAGAGAGGGGGCTCATGGCATAATCGAAATTGTTGGCCCACGGAACTCCGGTGCTCGTAAAGTGGCGAGGGCTGCGGGAACAATGTTCCTGGAGCTCAGGATGATCTTAGCCTTCAGCCGGCGCGCAAGCTCTTCAAGATCCATCTCGCAGTTCAATCTCGTTTGGGCGTGGGTTGTGGCTAACGGTGATCCTCGTCTGGAAGTCCGCGACCGGCGGATGATGCAAGCTGATGAAGACGAAGCGCGTGGATTTGGGAAGGTACGTCTGCGCATTGAGCCAGTTTAATTGGTCGCTGCCTTTCTTCAAAGAGGTGTCGCTGTCGAGCGCAATAGTGTAGATTTCCTTCCCCAATTGAACCGAGTACCATCTCCGGCCACGCATCTGCGGGAAGGCGTTCCACCAGTGCTCAAGTGCTTCCTGAGGATCTCCGTGAAATTCATGATTGCCGAGCGCAGGATAGACACGGAGGTGATCGGTCCGCCATATCTCCTTCTCTGTCTTGAATACGTTGTAATCATCCACCACATCTCCACTGTAAGGAACGTCCCCATTCATCAGGATGGCATCAGGATACTCTTCTGCGATCTTCTGCACGAGCAGGCGGCGAACTTTTGGGTTCGTCACTTTTGTGTTGCTCGGGTCGGTAAAGCGTTGGTCCCTATAGACGATGACCTTGGTCTGCTTTTGGATTTCAGCCTGCGATACGACGAAGCTCGGACCTGGTTTGCTGATCAGAGAAGACGTAGGCAGGTCTTCAAGGCCTGGCCCCTCACGCTTCCCCTCTTCATCCTAGGCGCGAAGGAAAACGGAGATAAGCAGGGCAGAAAGAATGATAAGTCGACTAGGTTGCATGGAATCGTCCTCCGAAGATAAAGTTTGCAAAGTAATAGGGAGTGGTTGTGTCTCTTGGACTTAGAGTAAATCGCTCTTGAGAAGAAGACATTCTGCCGGTCCCAGATGCTACTTCGTAATTTGAGCCGCCCGCAACTCGGCCTTCGAAGCTTGGATTTCAGACCTCATATTTGGACTATTCAGCAGCAGAACTCCAAGTGTGGTTCCGAGCACATGGCCGGCTTCAACGTCAGAGTGGTAATGATCGCCGCAAATCTCCCGGCTGTACGCATAGCTGGCAGAGCGCGCCAGAATTGCCTGTGACTTCTCTGGGATCAGGGCAGCCAAGACGACTCCGAAGGTATAAGCCATCGTTGCGTGACCGCTAGGATAAGACCTTAACGGCAGCGCCGAGGGTTTCCGATCGGCCGCATCACAGGTCCATTCGCGGTAAGACTCGCCAGGCTGTTCAGCGGCGACTGGAAACCTGCGCTTGAAGAAGTCCTTAGCCTCGCTGGTCACAACCGTTTGGTCATTAAGAACGTCCTTGAGCAGCTTGGCCGTTGCGGGCAACTTCGTCAGATCGAAATTAGATCCGATCACAGCCGCAAAGGGGGTCGGATCTTCATGTCGTGCGTCCCAGGTGGCCTCGGCGTATCGTTCTTTCGATCGCGTGTGGATCAAATTTTTAACCGCGGACATTTCTGTTTGTTGAACGTCGGAACCGTCCTTTGCGGGCGCTGGTAGAAGTTGAGCTGGATCGATGTCCGCGGGGTTCAGGAACTTCAACTTCGTTGGCATCGGCGGCTTGGCGCTGGCGCTGGCGACTGCAGCGAGCTTGGCATGGGGGGACTGTGCGAGGATGGCGATGGCGGGCAACGCAATGGCAAAGGCTAGAACTGTGTATTTCAGACTCAAGAGATTCTCCTTTGGATATGGACTCGACGGGCACAGCCCAGCGGGCCAGCCATTTCGGATACATTTGACGGTGGACAGCGAAGCTCAACGTACTTTGTTCCATTCACTCGAACGGGAGAGGCTCGCATCCAACTCCTGCCGTGGAAGTGATCTCGTACGGCTTGAGTGCTAGAACCGTTGCATCGCTGCCTTTCAAGCAGTGAAGATGCAGGGCGTTGAGAGCATGCATTCCTCAACGCCCCACAGTCAGGACTTACAGGGTTGCGGGTTGAAACAAGGCCTGGTGACTGGGGATCTTCGGTGCAAGTTCTTGGCGAATTCCTTCCGCTTTGTGAATGGCTTCCGCCTCGTCTGCTACCGAGGTGAAAGGAATCTCCATCACAAGAATTCCGATAACGCGGCCGGATGCGTCTTCAAGCGGCATCTTCACGTTGAAGAATGCGCCATCGTCCCTCTTCACGCAATACGTCTTACCATCTTTCACCGCATCCAGGTCGCCCTGCGACGACTTGTAGCCGATGCGAGAGGTATTGGTATTGGCGATGATGACGCTATCCTTCGCGCCCGGTGGAACGGCATGCAGTCCCATCTTCCGGAGATCGGGATGGGCGGACATTGTCGCCACTTCGAGCTGAAGGGCTCGTGGAGCGTCCACCGACTGGGGGACCTCCGTAGCTGCCACCTGCTCCGTTACAGGAGTATTCAAAGGCTGGAAGACCTGAACCGAGGCTTCGCCGCTGTCCGCCTGCGGAACTGCCACGAAGTACCGATTGATCGGCGCGACAAGCCGGGCGGTCTTCGCGCCGGGGCCGGTAGCGACACTCCCAAGCGAACGATAATGATCCGCGTCGACCTCCTGGAACACATCGATGGTGCCGGCTCCGATGGCATAAAGACGCTGACTGGCGACGTCAAACTCCAGGTCGTCGATTCCTTTGGCGATGGGGAGAGACTGCAGCTCTTTGCCTGTGTTGCTGTCGAACATCACGACATGGCCGCTGCGGCATCCGACGAACAGTCGCTGGTGCTGTTCATCAAGCCCAATGGCCACGTTGTCTTTGCATTTGGTGAGCGGCCAGGATGCAATGACCGTATTCTTCCAGCGATCGATCACCACGACACTGTTCTGCGCACGGTTGTTGACGTAAAGGCGCGGCCGCCAGATATCGACCGCCATGGCTTCCAGCGTATCGCTCTCGACGCGAATGTCAGCAATCTTCTTGCCTGCGGTGGTATCCACCACACTCACAAACGAGTAAGGCGTCCCAGCATCCTTGCCGCCGTTATTGATATACAGGTAATGGCCTGAGATTAGACTCGGACCGCTACGAAGAGTTGTTCGTCAACCCAGCTCTTCTCACGCTCGCCCGACAGCGCGGCAACCTGGACTTTCGAGGAGCATAGTTCGTTTTAGTCAGAAGCTTCGTGGGCTAATCGGAGTATCACTCTTTGGCCGCACCGAAGTGTGGCACCGTACTCTAGGGGGCTGTTGCGGCCTGTGCACTGTAGACCCAATTCACGAAGCGTCATCCGTGTCTTCACCTAAAAAAGAAGTGGCCTTATTGCATAATCGGAATTGTTGACGCACGGGCTCTGCGGGAACAACCTGGGCCCTTAGTGTAAACGGGCGGTGAAACCCACGCAGGCGAATCAGCCCACTTCGAGCACCTCCGCCGCAACAGAAAGTGCTCGCTCAGCCATAAGACATCTGCTCAGGAGTGTTCGCTGGCTTAGTTATCTCTAACCCATCCCCGGCGTTCCAATCTCAAATGCTGTTCTGGTTCCAGAACACTTGCCTTGACGCTTACGACCAGGCCGACCACGAATAGCGCGCAGAGAATGTATGTATAGATGCTGAGGCGATTGTCGTTTCTCCTTTACTAGTAGACTGCTTTTATCGATTTCAGAACACTTGCATGTTCCCGTAATTAGTAGAAATGTGCCGTAACCGGTAGAAATATTCCTTTACTTGTAGAACAACCGGGCATGCAATTAGCAGGGGCCACAAAGCCGCCACGCTAATTTCCGATGCTGCTTCCGACGCAGCGGGGAAACGACCGTTAAGCGAGCCGATGCGATGGACAAACTGATGGACCGCAAGGTCTTCAACGCCCGCGACGCCCGCTGAGCGCCGACCTGATCGAGGCGTACGGTTCTACTAGTTTGAGCCCTTTTCTACGAGTTACGGGTCAGGATTTCTACTAGTTAAGGGTAATAATCATCAACAAAATTGCGTTTTCTACTAGTAAAGGAAAACGACACTAATCCTCGAAAAGGAGCCCTATTCTGGGTCAATGAGCGAGTTACTCGGAACGTAGCGCTTCCACCGCGTTCACTCTTGCGGCACGCGCCGCAGGCACAGCTGAAGCAATTACGGCGGCACCCAGAATGACCACAGCGGAACCGACAAACGCAAGTGGGCCCGGCTGATGGATATCCGTTACGTATTTGGCGATTACGCGTGCCAGA
>Ga0073928_10008201_pt1 | contig 13206 bp, 8 predicted proteins | sample PaiPotPPA55metaG_FD_76969 | JGI IMG/M metagenome (GOLD analysis project Ga0073928, IMG submission 76969) | Iron sulfur acid spring bacterial and archeal communities from Banff, Canada, to study Microbial Dark Matter (Phase II) - Paint Pots PPA... ...
GCCGTAGAAGAAGAAACCCGCCGCCGCGAGCACGGCTTTCCTAACACGCTCGAAGTAGCGGCGCTGCCGGATAAAGGTGCGTCTGATCCTGCCGCAGAGTTCACGGTGGAAGGCACTGTATTGCACGACGGCTCGCCACGCGTATTACAAATAAACGGGATACCGGTGGAGTCGCAACTAGAAGGCACAATTCTGTACTTGCGCAACCGAGACGAACCCGGGGTGATCGGACAAGTAGGATCAACTCTGGGCCAGCTCGGCGTCAACATCGCCACCTTCGCCCTTGGTCGCCGTCAAGCTGCGGTAGGCGCCGAAGCCGTCGCCCTAGTGCGGCTCGACGGAACCGTGTCGCCTTCGATTTTGGAACCCATAAGGAAAATCCGCGCCATTACGGAAGCTCGGGTCCTCCATATCTGAGCTGGCGGGGCCCGAAAACTGCTTACATTAGTCGCTTTTAGGCCGGCCTTTATATATAACTTCTAAATCTTACCTAAACTAGAATTCGTCCCAACCCCCGACCGATTCACAAAATCGTTCCAATGTAGTTGAGATATGGTTCGCCGCCGTCTTGACATCTCTGTCTTAACTGAATAAAAGCTATGCACACAGCTGCAGGGTTTTTGTGGGGTGTAGGCGGTTGCCCATTTCATTTGCCCGCTGAAGCTAGCGGCCGGCGCCGCATTGTTTTCGCGCATCTCGAAGGCACGTCTCCCCAAGCTGTGTTCGCATACGAAATTCATAAGCAAAAGGAGCAGTGCATGGAATGGCGTTTATATAAAACGTCTTTGGTTGTCGGCCTCATGTTCATAGTGGCGGCGAGCGCGTGGGCGCAAACGGGCACGACCTCATTACATGGAAGCGTGGCGGACAAGACGGGCGCCGTAATTGTGGGGGCCAAAGTGCATCTGAGCAATGCGCAGCAAGGATTGCATCGGGAGGCGACGACCAATTCCGCCGGCGAATACGAACTTTTGGCTCTCCCGCCAGGTAACTACGCACTGACCGTGGAGATGACGGGTTTTCGCAAATACGAGCAGAAAAACCTGCAACTCCTCGTTAATTTGCCGACCACCACGAACGTGGCCCTCGAAGTAGGAACTACCAGCGAGATTGTTGAAGTTTCGGCGCAGACAGAAACGCTGAATGCTACGGATGCCTCCATCGGAAATGCGTTCAATGAGAGTCAGGTGAAAGAATTACCGCTCGAGGGACGCAATGTGCCGGACCTGCTGAGCCTGCAGCCGGGCGTTGCCTTTACTGGTAACCGCTCAGATGTACCGACTTGGGATACTCGCAACGGCGCCGTCAATGGCGCGCGCAGCGACCAGAGCAACGTCACCGTGGACGGTATCGCCGTGAACGACGAGGGCGGGCATGCGTTCACTTCCGTTCTTCCTGTGACTTTGGATTCCGTGCAGGAATTCCGCGTTACCACAACGAACTACAACGCCGACCAGGGAAGCTCCTCCGGCGCGCAGGTAGCCATGGTCACCAAGAGCGGTACGAATGAAATTCACGGCTCGGCCTACGAATATCACCGCAATACCTATACCAGTGCCAATGATTTCTTCATCAAGAATAGCCAGCTCCAGAATTGTGTCAGCAACGGAACGCCGCTCAGCGATCCCAGTTGCAACAAAGCGCCCAAGCTGATTCGCAACATTTTCGGCGGGTCGCTCGGTGGTCCAATTAAGAAGGATCGCCTCTACCTCTTCATGAACTATGAAGGGACGCGTCGAGCGGAAGCCCAGAGTCAAACGGTCGCGGTGCCCTCCCTCGCCATGCGCGATGGCGTCATGCAATACGCGTGTGCCGATCCAACACTCTGCGCGGGAGGAACGGTCACCGGCATTAGCGGCGCCACCTACACGGTGGCAGCTGGCAACAATGCGGTTTCGCCGGCTCAGCTTACAAACATGGATCCCCTGCACGCGGGTCCCAGCAAGCCGGTCCTCGCTTATCTCAACACCTTCCCAGCGCCGAACTGTAATAATGCCGGAGACGGCCTCAACTATAGCTGCTTCAATTTCAGCGCACCCATCTCCGACATCAAGAACGAATACATTTCCAGAATGGATTACAACGTCACACGCGATGCCAGGCACCGCATCTCCCTCACCGGCGCAATGCGGAACGAAAACAATGCCCAGACTCCCTTCCTTCCGGGGCAAGCGCCTTCGGAGAACATCGTCAACTTCAACAAAGGCCTCATCGTGAATTACAGCGGGGTGCTGACGAGTTCGATCGTCAACAATTTCCGCTATGGTTTCGTGCGCGAAAGCGTAGGCATTATCGGCAACTCCAACCAGGATTGGATCTACTTCCGCGGGCTGAACGACCAAACGGGTGCGGTCACGCGCACTCATAGCTTCCAGCGACCCGTCAATAGTTTTGCCGATGATGTCTCCTGGATTCGCGGGAAGCATACCTTGCAGTTCGGCACCCAGGTTTCTTTCATCCGCAACCCCAGCATCAGCTACCAAACGTCTTTCAGTGGCGCCAGCGCCAACGCCTCGTGGACCACGCTGTCTGGCTACGCCCAAAAGAAGTCCCCGCTTAACCCCGCGTATACCTGCGCGAACTCCAGCCCGAGTTCGTGCGTGGCCAACGGCACGCCATTTGTGAATCCCAGTTTCGCAAACTCCTACGATTTCCCACTCCAGGCCTTACTCGGAATGGTTACCGAGGTCGATGCACAGTACAACTTCAAGCGCGACGGAAGTGCGCTCGCCGATGGCGCGCCAATCCAACGCAGGTACGCGATGGACGGTTATGAGTTCTACGCGCAGGACACTTGGAAGATCAAGCCGACTTTCACCGTCACCCTTGGCCTCAGGTGGTCGCTGTTCTCTCCCCCTTGGGAAACCAACAAGCTCCAGGTAGCTCCGACCACCAACCTCGGCACGTGGTTTCAGGCCCGCGCCAATGCCGGCGCCAATGGCATACCCTCGAATCAAGACACGCCGGTGGCCTTTGATTGGTCAGGCCCAGCCAACGGTAAGCCCGGATACTACAATTGGGATAAAAAAGACTTTGGCCCTCGCGTCGCCTTCGCTTGGGCACCACGTTTCAGCAGTGGCTTCCTCGGAAATGTTTTGGGCGAGGGTAAGACCACCATCCGCGCTGGGTTTGGCATGGTTTACGATCGCTTCGGGCAAGGCATTGCCGACGATTTCAGCCAGAGAGGCTCCTTCGGACTATCCACGCAGCTGGCAAATCCGGCGGGCTTCCTGTCCCCTTATAACGCCCCTCGGCTTACGAGTATCAATTCGATTCCGACCACCGACCTTAATAAAAACCAGATCTTTCTTTCGGCTCCGCCGGCGGTCTTCCCGCAGACGTATCCGTCCGGGAACTTCGCCATTGCCCACAGCATCGACGCAGGCATCAAGACCCCTTACGCCTATACTCTTGATTTCTCCATTGGACGCGAATTGCCGCGAGGGTTTACTCTCGAAGTCTCGTACGTCGGTCGCCTCGCGCACCGCCTGCTAACACAATTGGACGTGGCCACGCCCCTCAACTTGAAAGACCCGAAAAGTGGGCTTGACTACTTCACCGCCGTGACCGCACTGGCCAAGGTCTATCGTACCGGCGTCTCGACGGATAACTTCAAACCTTCCATGGTCCCTGCTAACGTCGCCCAGTACTGGGCCGATATTATGCAGCCTTTGGCTGCCGGCGACTCCTTCACGACCGGCTCCTGCGGCAAAAATAATACGACTGTGCCCGTAGTCGCCATCTATGACCTCTTCTGCGGCAACAGTCTCAACGAGACCACCGGCCTCCTCGTCCTCGATTACTACGGACTTTCAGGCGCCTCCGGTAACTCCTACCTCCCGGCGGGGGGGCAATACACCTTCTACAATCCCCAGTACGCAACGCTCTATGTCTGGAACTCGATGGGAACCTCCAATTACAACGCCATGCAAGTGAATCTGAAGCACAAGATGTCGCACGGCGTACAGTTCGACTTCGGCTATACGTTCTCGAAATCCATCGACTTGTCTTCCGATGCCGAACGCGTGGGCACCATTAACGGCACCGGCGCACAGGTCCAGAACGCCTGGAGCCCATTTCAGTTCCGCAGCGTCTCGGATTTCGATGCCACCCACCAGATCACCGCGAACTGGGTTGCCGACCTTCCCTTTGGCCGCAACCGCTATATCGGCCGAAACGTTAATCGCGCGGTGGATGCTGTCATCGGCGGATGGCAACTCTCTGGCCTCGGCCGCTGGACCAGCGGCTTCCCCTTTAGCGTCGGCAACGGGTACCAATGGCCCACAGACTGGGATCTATCTGGCAACGGAATCCAAGTAGCTCCCATCAAGACCGGCACATTTTACGACCCGAAAACTATCGGCGCTGTCAGCGCATTTTCCAATTTGTCGGCTGGTGCTAGTTCCTTCCGCGAACCCTTCCCAGGTGAAGCGGGCCAGCGCAATAATCTTCGTGGCCCGGGATTTTTCAGCATTGATGCGGGGCTGTCAAAACGTTGGACTATGCCCTGGAAAGACAACCACAGCATGCAATTGCGATGGGAAGTCTTCAACGTCACTAACTCCAAGCGCTTCGATCCCCAGAGTCTCAACGGGTCTCTCGATGTTTACGGATCGGCATTCATGGACTACACAAGGCTCTCTACTAAACCGCGCGTGATGGAATTCGCATTGCGCTACGAGTTCTAGGCGGCTAGTCCAGCTTACAAAGAAGCCGCCGGGGACGAGAGTTTCCGGCGGTTTCTTTTTTTGGGTATGCTTGTTCACCTCGTGAATCGGCGTTCCGCGTCGCGCGATTACCGTGTTAAGCTATAAGCCCGCTCGGTATTTCATGGTCTGAGTGGGTTGTTCGGGGCGTAGCGCAGCCTGGCTAGCGCGCCTGGTTCGGGACCAGGAGGTCGAAGGTTCAAATCCTTTCGCCCCGACCACTTTCTTCTTTCAAGTACTCGCGCTGACCGATTCTTTGCATAACTTACTGCGGTTCTTTGCATAAATTACGACGGCTGAACCGCCGCTTTCTGATCTCATCCCGTCACAAGAAATTTTTTAGAGTCACCTTTAGGAAAGCTTTTGTCGTCGCCTCAAGCGGGCTGCGTAGGTGTCGTAACTTTCGGCTATGGCGCGGATTTCCTCTAGCGTTTGATCGCGGCGGAGAACGCCGTTTTCTAGCACGATTCCTAGTTGATCGTCCGCCCTGGGCGTTGCGCCATCAACCTTGACGGTCACGAATTCCTGCTCTTCTTTCAGCAAGACGAATCGGCCGGCGCGCGAGTCCTTACCGGGATCGGTGACGGGCTGCTTGTAGACGTCGTGCCATTGGCCATTGATGTCGATCGCGGAGCATTTCAGCGCGAAGCGCAGCGTGTCGCGATTGACTTGTTGGAGGAGCGCGCCGCCCATTCCGAAGCTCCAGTTGTCCATGGACCAACCCTTGCGAGTTAGCTGGAAAATCATGTTTTGGATTGTGTGGTAATTCACACCGTCGCCCTGGATGAACCGAACCTGCGGCGCAATGACCTTCCAGCCTTTGCGGTTCACTTCGTAGCCGAACTTCTCAGCGGCAATATTGAAAATTTCTTCGAGAACCGAGACGGCATCTCCACTGTCCGGACGAATCACCAGCGTGCCTTTGCGATGCAGCACTTTACCGCGCAGCTTACCGCCCCACAAATTACGCACGGCATTGTAAATGTCGTAGGAATCGCTCACGCACGCAACGACCCCTTCAGGAACGTTGTCGAGCACATTCTCAAAGGCATCGACTTCATGATCCTTGCCCCACGCCGTCATCGCGGAGTGCTCGGAAGCGGGAATGCTGATGCCTGGCATATCCGCGTGGTAATACTGCTGCAGCAGCTCGATGGCGGCGAGATTGTCCGTACCTAGAAAATTGAACAGATGCGCGGCGCCGCCAATCGCGGCGGATTCGCGGCTGCTTACGCCGCGGAATCCGAAGTCGTGCAACTTGTAAGGCAAAAGGGACGGATCCCCGGTGCGCACCAACGCTTCCCCGACCGCTTGTTTTATCGCGCGGCTAAGCGTTGCGACCGTCACCGGATACCAAACCTGAAGCAAAAGGGTTTCCGCCCAATTCGTCAGCCAATAAAACTCCGGATCGGTGTTTTCGATGGTGATGATGGCATTCTGCGCGCCAACCAGCGAGCCTTCTTTGACGGCCTTAATTCGTAGCGGCAACACTCCGCCGTATTTCGCGTGCAAACTTCTCCAGCCTTCATAGTTGAAGCACTTGGGATTTCCGGAAAAGTGTTTCTCCGCGAATTGCCGTGCTTCTTCCACATCTTCGGCGGTAAAAACCTTTCCGGCGAAGTTCGCTTTTACGATGTATTGGAGTCCCGCCACTTGCACGTGATCGAAAAAACCGCCGCGCGAGCAAACGTAGGAGTAGATGAAGCGCGTGTTTGGCGGGTATTGCCACCAGTGCGTGAGTTTGTAGCTATCGGTGTTGAGGATCGGGTTGAGACGAAGGGGCTGGATCGCGATCTCCTATTCTGTGGCTACGCTCCCGCAGTGAAGTTCCGAAATTTCGTCATAGTTGATCCAGCGTGAAGGCCACGTAGAGAAGACGCTGGTCGCGTTGAATTTGCAGCACTACGGGTGCTCCGGGTTGCAGAGCGCCTAGCGCGGACCGAAGACGATCTAGCGTGGTCATGGGCTGGCCATTCAGAGTGCGGATTACGTCAGCGACCGTGAGCGGGATATCCGCGCCGGGCTCTGAAGCACGAGCTACGACAATGATCCCAAACGGATCGCGAAGATCGTCTACCATTGCGGCGATTTTGGAGTCGATTTCGACACCTATGATGCCGAGCGGACGCACGAGATTTTTTTCGGGGTCTGCGAGCGAAGTGATCTGATCCATTTCGTGCGGAGCGTGGATGACGGGAACATCAAACGCAAGGCGCTCCTTGTTGCGCAAAACTTCGACGTGAACTTTGGCGCCGGCATCGATGGACATCAAGCGAAACGAAACATAGGGGACGCTGTCCGCAATCCGGCCATCGACACTCAGCAGCACGTCCCCAACGCGGAGCCCAGCGGCCATTGCAGCGCTATCGGGCAGAACATCGGAAACAATTACGCCGTAACTTCGCGGAAGATTGAGGGCGGCGGCGAGCACAGGCGAAATCGTCTGCATACCAATTCCAATTTGCGTCTGATGGACGTGACCAAATTTCCGGAGCTGTTGGTACGCGACATTGACGACGCTGCTGGGAATTGCGAAGCCGATTCCTTCGTTTCCGCCGGATTGCGTGAGTATGAAGGTGTTAATGCCGATTACTTCGCCATCGACATTCACTAGTGGTCCGCCAGAATTTCCCGGGTTAATGGGCGCATCCGTTTGGATATAGACCATCGGAGAATCGGGATCGGTTTGCCGCGCGACGGAGGAGACCACGCCCAGCGTGACCGTGTTGCGCAAGCCCTGTGGGCTGCCGAAGGCAAGCACCATTTCGCCTTGGCGCACATTGCGGTAGGGGGCGAGAACAAGCGCGGGAAGCTTCACATTGTCGGCCTTAAGAACCGCCAAATCGATGTCCTTGGCTACCCCGACAACATGAGCGGACACGATGTTAGTGCGGGCAGAGAGGATCGCCTGTAGCGGCGGACCTTCTCCCGTCATAGCTTCGGGAACCACTACCTGCACGCGCTGTGCGCCGGCGACGACATGCGCGTTGGTGAGGATGTACCCGGAGGGGTCAATGACGAAACCGGAGCCGATGGCACGCTGCCGGCCAAGCGTCAGGGCTGTGGTGCTGTGGTCGGTGGTTTCGACGGGACCGTAGCCGGTGACTAATATTTGGACGACGCTAGGGGAGACTTTCTTGATCAGCGTGTCGATCGATTCGTTGAGTTTGTGAAGCGTGTTGTCGCCGCGGTCCTGAGCAGGCGATGCACTCGGGAGGGCCGCGACGAACGCAGTGGCTACGACAACGACCAGAAATCGACGGACACGGAAATAACGATGAATCATGGGAACCTCGTGGTCAGGCTGGCTCCGAGGATATAACGGGCAGGAGCATCCCGCAAAAGCGCAGAGCGTGAGATGCTGCCAACGCGAGCATTGATAGACTGAGGCGGTCCCTCCGACAAAAACAAGCGGTCGCGGAGAGACGCGACCCCCTCCCCCCCGGGTTTTGCGTAAGTGTTCATTCTGAAGGTAGTTAAAGTCCTTTGTTTTGACACACTTTTGCAAGTGTTCATTCTAAAGGTGGTTAGCACAGGGCGCTCGGCTTCGTTGTGACTGGGACGCGCAACCTCGGGTACGAGTGGGCCAAAGTGAGCGGATGGCCCTACCACCCCGGTGATTTTGTGCAAGAGTGCGCATTCATCTGATTCCAAAGGAGTTGTCATTCTCGAGAAGAACAAAGAGTGCGCAAGAGTGTGAAAGCAAATGGTTTGGCTAAGAAAGCGGGTCGGAAATTGAAAGCCCGAGGAATTGGAGCGGACCGAGGCGGCTGGCAGACGGCGTTTTCGAGGAAGGCGGAACGAGTGCAGCGCGATGTTCACGGCTGACGATAACAGGAGGGGTACGCCGGGACAACTGACCGGAGGGACGGTTCGAGTGCAGGTGGACGAATAATTCAGACCCAAAGAAAATTCAAACCGCACGCTTCAGAAACGTCCCGTCTGGTCTGTCCCCGCTGTTGCATTGCTCGAGGAAACAGAGGGAGTGGGCGAGGCGAAATTCTTCAACTGTGGCAACAGAAAGATGGCGCATGGAGCTCACGCGGGTGATAAGGCATCGACCGGCGATACCGAGCCGCCGAGCGGCAGTTCGAGAGTTTTTATCGGCGTCTCGGCCTCTGGATCAAACAACAGGCCATGGAACTGTTCTGCCAGTTCTTCTATTTGTTTTGATTCGACTTCGCCAAATGCCGACCAATACTTATGACCGCCGCCAGCTCGGAGAATAGCTCTCGCAGCAATTGCGATTGGCTTCCTCCGGTTTCTGATCAGCATCTCTTCTGTTTCATCGAGCGGCGTACCCTGGGAGTTGATTTTAAAGAACGACGTTTCAGCAACGTCCGCATTTCCATGAACCCATTGCAATGTAAGGGCCCGGGTGAAGAGGGTTTTCGCCCGCCGTACAATCGGTGTCGCATCCACTTGGTCTCTAAGTCTCGAAAAGCGTCCCACAGTTTGCTCAATCAGTTTCCGCGTGCGCTTCGCAATTCGTTTTTGATCCTCGGAAATGTCGGCGCCATAGAACGCTAACGAAATTGCGCCGTCGCCATAATCATCACTGATCCATGCTCGCAATGCACTGAGGCGATGACCGCCGTCGATTACAAAAATGTATTGGGGTGACTTCCATAAAATCAGTGACGGAATTACTTCGCTATCTACATAGCTCGCCACAAAGGTCGCTATCTGCTCCGGGCTCCAGTGATTTGTCTCTCGTTGAAAATCTGGTTTCCTTAACAGTTTGAGGACGGGCGACTCCGACGTAAGGTGCGATATGGGAAAGTCCCTAATCAGTTCGCCGGATGAATTCGCCTCGTCGTCTGCAATACCAAAATCCGCCCGAGGGATCATTGCGTCCAAACTAACCCGCTGTGGCATGTCTGTGGCTCCGCTAAACCAGTGGAAGTATCATACACGCGCATGATAGTGGCGCTAAGTCAGATAGCAACTAAGGTTTCTAACATTCAAGGGCCGACTCACGGGATCCGCGAAGAGGTGAGATTTCCACCACAGAGAGCGCAGAGGAAACAGAGAGTCGCTACGTGGATTGGGCTGGGGTGGCGGCTGGCTCGGCGGCGACGAGCCGACGGACATTTTTCACGAGCTCCACGATGACCATGATGACTGCGAACCAAATGCAGTAATAGATGCTTTGGTTCACGATTTGCGCAACGCGCGCAGCATCGGGCGCTTTGCCTAAATCGACAATCACGATGGAGTCGCCTCTCTTAAGCAGGAAAAGAGCCACAATCAGGTTGCCCACGCTTACTAGAACGCGTATTAGCCAATGGAGGCGAACCCAATCCGGCCGGACCAGGCTGATGCCTGCGCCTATGATTCCGAGCAAAATCAGCGCATTTATCGGCAAATAAAGCTGAGTCCAATTCGGAGAGAGACTGAGAAATGAGGCTGCTGGCCCGAAAAACAGGAATTGATGGTGCTGCACCAGGCGAAGCCAAAAAAGAGCGATCAACAGAGCGATCAGGTGCGATGCCGAGTTTAGGCGCGGGATGCGCGGGCCATCTTCACGGGTCGTGAACGCCGGGTGGCGAATGCCGTATGACTTTCGTGGATCCCAGCGATCCGGGAACCTAGTGAAGTGCTGGTCCGCCAGCCAAAAGATCAGGGTCACGATCGCGAACTGAATCAGGAGTTGATAAAAGAAAACTTGCAGGAAATTACCTATCGGCTGACCGCCGGCAAACAGGGCCGCGAATATTACGAGCAAAATCACGCCGGTGAGCCCCAGGTTGAATTTCAGCACGCGAATGTAGAAGGGGAACAAAGCGGGACCAATAATCTGGCGGCCGAAGGAGACGCTGCGCTGCTCCTGGCGATAGCGACTGGCCACAAGCAGTGGATGGCCATGCTGCTTGAGGATGGCCTCGACCTCGGCCTCGGTAAGCGATCGTTGCAGTTCGCTTTCCTTGTCCTCGATTTGGGCGTAAATGTTCTCGGAAAGCTCATTAATAATATCGTCGGCCTGCGCTGCAGGGAGGCACTTCTTCACAGATTGCAGATAGCGATCGACAATTTGCATAACAGCTCCTTATATGCCGCAAACGCGCAAGACAACGAGGCCTATTTCACAAAGTTGCAGCGAAATCCGGGCTAACAGGCGGTGCAGCTCAGCAATGGTGCGTAACGCAGCGGGACCGACCGACAGGAACAAAGTGAGGCCCAATACTTTGGAGAAGAGTTTCGAAGCGAAGCGGTGAGAGTTTGCGTGCATAGGTCTACCTCCGGACAATTCCGTTCAATGAAGCGTCGATGCTTTTCCATTCCGCGAGAAGTTGCTTGAGCATAGTTTTGCCGTCGGCGGACAAGACGTAAAAGCGCTTGTTGCGCTTGTCTTCTTCGCGCCATTCGCTGACTAGCAGGCCCTGGGATTCGAGACGGCGCAGGAGGGGATACAAAGTGCCTTCGTCGATCGCCATGCCATGCTCCGCGAGAGCCTTGCGGAGCGTATAACCGTATTGCTCCGTGCGAAGCTGCGCCAGGACCGCCATGATCAGCGAACCGCGGCGAAGTTCCAGGCGAAGGTTCTCGAAGAGATTGGGTTCGATGGTCATACTGTGCATCACCCACTGTATGGCATACACTGTATGGCGCACAGTATAGGTTGTCAAGTGTTTTTTTGAGGGTATGCAGAGCCAACTAAGGGCGCAGTGACAAAGCAACAATGAGGACCGAATACTGTAAAAGAGGTGCGAGACTGCGGCGGTCAACTGAACGAACGCGGAAAGAGAAGAAAAAGCCGCAGGGCTCCGCGGACTCCGCCCTGCGCTACAGGGCTTTGTGACGTGGCACACGCGTAGCTGGCGGGACACGTGCGTGCTGCGCGGCGGCCTTGGGGTTGCGGAAAAGTGGGAAGATGTTTGTTGCTTTTTGAGGGGATGGACAATCTAAGAGCCCATGCCACGAATACAAACCGTTGAAGACCGCAAGCTGGAAGAAGCGCGCACCCGGAAGAAACATTGGAAGCGCTGGGGGCCGTATCTTTCGGAACGGCAATGGGGAACGGTGCGCGAGGACTACAGCGCGGGGGGAACGGCTTGGGAATCCTTTCCTCACGACCATGCGCGGTCGCGCGCGTATCGCTGGGGCGAAGACGGAATCGGGGGCATAAGCGACCGGCACCAGATGATTTGCTTTTCGGTGGCAATGTGGAACGGGCGCGATGCGATTTTGAAAGAACGGCTTTTTGGGTTGACGGGCCACGAAGGAAATCACGGAGAGGACGTCAAGGAGCAGTATTTTTATTTGGATTCAACGCCGACGCACAGCTACATGCGCATGTTGTACAAGTATCCGCAGGCGGCGTTTCCGTATACGCAGTTGGTCGATGAGAACCGCAGGCGCGGCAAGGAGCAGCCAGAGTTCGAGCTGCTTGATACCGGAGTGTTTGCGGAAAACCGCTACTTTGATGTGTTTGTGGAGTACGCGAAGGTGGACGTCGAAGATATTCTGATTCGCATCACCGTGGTGAATCGCGGGCCGGACGCGGCGACCTTGCACCTGCTGCCCTCTTTGTGGTTTCGCAATACATGGTCGTGGGGCAGGGACGCGCGGCGCCCCTCGGTGCAAATTGTGACAGGCGCGGCAGGAAACGCGTGTGCTGAATTACAGCACTGGCAATATGGGAAGCGCTGGTTGTTTTGCGCGGGTCAGCCCGAGCTGTTGTTCACCGAAAACGAAACGGATTTTCAACGACTGTATGGAGGGCAGAACCGTCCGTATGTGAAGGACGCCTTTCACGAATATGTGATTCGGGGCAATAAGGCCGCGGTGAATCCTGAGCAGGTGGGGACGAAGATGGCGGCGGTGTATCGCCAGGAGCTGGGGCCGGGCGAATCGGCGACTGTGAAACTGCGCTTGACCGATATGGAGCCATTAACCGCAATCAAGAATAATTTGCAGCCGATTGGCACATTCAACGGACCGGTGCATGCGGACAGTGCGGAAAGCGTTCCAGGCACGAACGACTTTGATAGAGGCTTTGACGAGGTGTTCGCTGCACGGCAGAAAGAGGCTGACGAGTTCTACGCCTCACGTGTTCCCAAGGACTTATCGGAAGAGGCCAAGCTGGTGATGCGGCAGGCGTTCGCTGGAATGATGTGGTCCAAGCAATTTTATCACTACGATGTGCGCAACTGGCTGGATGGCGATCCGGCGGGTCCGACTCCTCCAAAAGAGCGACTGCATGGGCGCAACCATGATTGGACGCACCTGTACAACGACGACGTGGTTTCCATGCCGGACAACTGGGAGTATCCGTGGTATGCGGCGTGGGATTTGGCGTTTCACACGATTCCCATCGCGCTGATCGATCCGGATTATGCGAAGGAACAGCTCATTTTGCTGCTGCGTGAGTGGTACATGCATCCGAACGGGCAGTTGCCGGCTTACGAATTCGCATTCTCCGACGTGAACCCGCCCGTGCACGCCTGGGCCTGCTGGCGGGTCTACAAGATCGCGGCGCGCCACGGCGAGCGCGACC
>Ga0073928_10008202_pt1 | contig 13206 bp, 17 predicted proteins | sample PaiPotPPA55metaG_FD_76969 | JGI IMG/M metagenome (GOLD analysis project Ga0073928, IMG submission 76969) | Iron sulfur acid spring bacterial and archeal communities from Banff, Canada, to study Microbial Dark Matter (Phase II) - Paint Pots PPA... ...
CCGATCGGACCGAGCCATTCACCGTTCTACCCTCTCTGGGAACTACGTGGGCCGAGCCGAACCGTGTGGGTAGACAGCGTCCTAGGAACGATCTGGAAAAGTCTCGACGTCCCGTCTGGAGGGGGCAAAAGCGGATGAGCGACTTGCACCCGGCGTCATCGGGGTTCTCAGCCGTGTCGCCAGGGAGCAGTTTTTTCGATGTGCAGCTTCCGCGTCGGATTCGTGGTCGCGTACCCGCGATTGATTGCCTCGTCCATCAGCATTGGATTGATTGCCCCGTCCATCAGCATTGCCCAGGAACTTGATTTCATGGATTGCCGTACTCCTGTGGCCTCCATGTTTCTGCCGCCACTCAAGATAATTGATGACGTGCTTATCAGATACTTATTGCGTCCGGCGGGGCTCGAACCCACAACCTTCGGCTCCTGGAACAGGGTGAAATCGGTGGCAGAACGTTGCACTTTCCTAGGGGGATGTTGATGAAGGGTTTGTTTCATTTGCTACGGCTTGCTACGCTGATTCGGAGAGGTCGGTAAATGCCCTCTATATATAGAGTGGCAATGCTCATTCATTGATCGCGCGACATGTCCGATAGGTTTTGTTCCCCGTCCTTTAATACCCTTTCCCGATTGCGATAGTCTCCCGGATAAATCGTGTAGATTGGGAGCACTGGAAATCGCAGCCAGATCGTTCGCGTCTCGTTATATGCAAATTCATCCGCCCAGTAACTGATGTTCGTTAGTCGATCGTCCGGCGGAGGGCATTTGAAAGTCAGGACAAATCCGAACGGCGGGAAGGTAAACTCAGAGAAGACATAGCTGGTCGGTGAGCTGCCGCCAAATCCTTTCGAAAGTCCCGAGACGCCAGCAGACCGAGAACGATCGCCGATCGAGTAGAAGGCAAAGAGGCGGATATGGTCTGGTAGGTGCCTCATTTCCCGGTTCAGCACGAGCCGAGCAAGCTCAGGTTGGGCGCTCTGAAACTTCGGGCCGTTCGCGCTCATGAACATGCAAATCACTTGCTTAATTACGCAAAGAGGTTTGATCCGAAAGGAGAAGGTGAAGGCGCTTGCTGATCGGGAGACTTGTAGGTACTCCATTCCTTGTCTCGCGAACTTTACATAAGCGGCTCCGTACCAGCCACCTGTGTTGTTGTTGCAACTATCGCAGAGGGTGTAGGCTCCTGCGCCACGTTGTTGAGTACGCCCACCTTGATCATAATCGTTCGGGTTGCCCCCGGTGCGTAATTTTTCCACGTCTGCAAGCAGGATCGAATCGTCGTTAAACGCACTGGCCGGAGGGCAATGCTCGAACGAAAGCTTTCCGTAGATTCCGCAGATGCAGCAGTGTCCAAAAACTGGCGGTCTCATAAACGTTGCCAGGGAACACTGATCACAGAGTTCGAAAAGGTATGGATGAAGGTCGAACCGAGTATTCGGGAGTTCCTATCTTACCCAAAAGCATTGTGCAAGAATTCATCGCTAAGTTCACATGCGGGGTGGGACCCACCACGACTCTAACCTTCTTATTTGCGAGATCGAGCGGTACTTCGAAATACGGCTTCAGCAATCCCCCTTGTGGGCGCAATTTAAAACTCGGATCGTCGCTGCGTATGGGCGCGGAAACCGCTCTCCACTCTTTCTCTTCCGCGAAGCCCGGATGTTTGATAATTGGAGCGATTTTCATCAATCTTTCCAAGGAACCATTGAACGATTTGATCGGCGAGCCGTGGCAGTTGGTCAGGGGGGACGGTGGGAATGTTGAGCAAGCCCGGCAAGATCGTATCGATTGCATCTTCAAGCAGGACGCTTTGCCAAGACCAATCGTAAACGCAAGGGAGGATTGTGAAATTTTTGGTGTCGAAGGCCTTGATTAGAGATTGGCTCTCAATGCCCAGGCAGTAACCGCCCGCCGGAGGACAATAGCCTCGCCATTGACTTAGCAGGTCGGACTCCTCTGTAAAAGAACATACACAAATATTTACAGACTCTATACGGCTTAACGTCTCAGCAAGGAACAGAATTAGGTGCTTCGACCATGTCTCAGTCTGGCGATCCGCTCTTTCGCGCAAAAGAGACGCACATCGTTCAGTTGCACCGATGAATTCCTGGCTATCGTTAAGATATTGGATTTTCGAGGCCCAGATACTGTCCGAATGGACGATTCCAAAGAGACCTGAATTCGAGGTGTAGTGGTAAAGAAACTCTGGAACTCGCCTCGCACGCAATTTATCGAAGGGACGGAGTGTAGGAACAAGGCCAGCGTTAGCCATTATCGAGAATAGATGATTCGGTGCCAGCGCCGTCAAGAGGAGACCCTTGCTTTCAAGGTGTGCTAGACGTCTGCATTTCCTTTGGGCGTCCGCACCTGGGGCAATCATTGCAACAAAGCATCTGCTCGATCAATGAACCTGTTCAACTCATGGACGGCGTGAGCGTATTCCGAGCCTCGCAGCGTTAACGGTTGCTCAGATGCTTTCCGGTATTCGCGAATGGCGTGAACAGAGATCATTGAGGACGATCTGGCGATCCCTGAGACATTTTCGAACACTCTCTTTGACCATTCGGCCTTCAAGGTCAATCGTCTTCCTGGTAGGCGGAGGCAACTCCGCGCCAACCACATCCTTCAGCACCCAGCGGATTTCTTGCAGGATCTCCCAGGCACGCTTACAAGACATTACGTACATCAGAGAGAACAAGCCCGAAGCAAAACGTCGTTGTTTTCTTCTGAGGGTGGCGCTGGCTAATGCGCGACATTATCTGCTCGAATTGGAAACTATCCTGTGAGCAGACGAAAGCCCAGGATGAGGGCGGTCTGACTCCAACGATCTTCTGGACATCCACCGGAGTTTGAGGTCGAAATACTTTGGCTATCACACCTATGCCACGTAAAAAGAGCGTCAAGCACTCCGCTCAGTTGTTCCGCAATGCCGCTGATGATATTGCCGACTTTCTGACGAAAGTTTCTCCCAACCAATCGGCTCAGCACGTCTCTTGGTTGCACAACTACGGAATTATTCGGCTTTACCGCGAGTTTGAATCATTGGTTCTGGATGCTTTGGTAAGCGCGATTAACAACGATACCGCGACTGTTACCGCTACCACCGGCATCCAATTTCCAAGGCACCTTACAGACGAGGTCTGCGAGTTTCTCATCACGGGTACCGGTTACTTCGACTTCAAAGGAAGATCGGGCCTCATCAAAACCCTTAAAGAATTTGTGCCCGCCGACCATTACCTCGTCACGAGCGTTAAGAAGGCGGCTTATAAAGACGCGCTTGAGAGGCTTTCCGCCCTGCGGAATTTCGCAGCGCATGAGAGCGCGACATCGAAGCGTGCCGCGCTAGCCGCGATAGGCGGACAGCGAATTGAGTCTAGTGGCGCATGGCTTAAATGCGAAGATCGCTTTCAGACGATTGTCGACCGTCTCAAGGCTCTGGCAACGGAAATCGAGCATGCCGCACCATACTGACGCCTGCTCGATCTTCTGATACTCAGCGCCTGAGAAAATTGTCCCGGTTGTGCTTATTCGCCGCTGCTTGCCAGTGTGGGATGGTCATCGGTGTCCGGTAATTCGCTTCCCAATATGACCGCTAAAGGCTTGTGACAGTGAGTTCGGTAAGATTCTTGGAAAGTCCGTCGACGGCATTCTCGATCCAGTCCCGTTGTCTTACCAGACAGTTAACATCAAGTTCAAACACCCGTTTTGGCTCAGGAAAGCCACTTCCACCGTAAATTCGCGTCACGTCCCCTTCCCACCACTGGTCAAGATCTATGCCGTGGGGAATGTTCCCCCCTAGTCGAATGCTTCTTCCAGGGACAACCCGGTGCACTAGGAGGTTACGCATCGCGTCGATTAACCTGTATTCGTCCGAGTCCAAGCAATCCCGGAGATGATTGGTGAATGCTGAAGTAGGAGCAAAGGCCCTGTACGATTCCAGTGTGCTCTTCGGATAAATCCGTTTGAGCTTTGTAAGGGTGCCGCTAAGCGGTGTACCGAAGGGGAATAAAACGGGATCAAGTGCAGCGCCGACAAAATAACTGCCGCAGCAGAAGCTTTCAAATGAAGCCAAGGCATTTGAAAAGAAGTCGAAAAGGATCTGGTTTTGCTCCCGTCTTTTGCTGAGATCTGTATTAGCGTTCATCGATGCCCTCGGGAATTGTTCAGCTAGGGAGTCCAGGGAGATGAGACGGACGGGTATGGCGGACATCGATGTGCAAAAGAACATGTATTGAGGCTTTAGAGAGGTATTAGCTTCCTCACGATTGCGAAACGCGTCTATCAAAGCGGCCAGAAACTTTTCAGGATCTCGCTCTACCATTCTTAGATTCCTCTTCGCTCATGACCGGCATCATGGGCACTTTCCTTATCGGAAGCAATACGGAGTAGGCTGGACATCACAGTCGTTTGCGGTCGAACTACCAGTATGCCAGACGAGTATGACCCAAGGCGTTTTACCGCAGCAAGGCGCACCCTTGCAGAGTATCTCGAGCGAGAGAGCCCGGAGATATGGCGAGTGCTGGAAGATCCCGACGTCGCATTCCACTACACCGAGCACTTCAATTCGGCTTTTCTTCTGAGGATGAAGATGTCTTCGAGCGGCTGATAATGCCTGACTCTCTTGCGATTCTTAAACGCGCAGCCCAGGCAGCGAACTATAATGTGAAGCTGACGCTAGGGCGAGGCACGAAAGAAGTGTTGATTGAGGCAACCTGATCGAACATTACGGCTTCTTCTCCGAGATTGAGATGTGCTTAGAGGCAGTGAAGGTTCCAACGTTTTGGATGCTGCCATCGCCATACACCAATAAAACATCGTTCGTGTTATGGTCGAATAATACGGTTGGGCTCTCCAAATCAGCAGTGTTTCTCATGGCTCCGATCCTCATTAGCTCAAATCGTTTTGGGGGATCTTGGGAGCAGCCCGCACACAAGAGAACGAAAGCGATCGCAATATTCATTTGGACTTCTTTAAGCCGAAGTGCGGCGTTTTCGAGCGCTTTTGATTTTTCCTTATCGCTTGAGGAACAGGCCACGTTGCCATCTCTGTTCCGCTTGCGCCCATAGCGGGTCTTTCGAAATTTGGACATTCACCACTTTTTCAGCAATGCACTTGGCTCGTTGCAGGTCGCACGTGACGGGGACACTGTCAGATAAAATTCCGCCGACGTAAAAGTTCAGCGTCGTCGGCTTGCCGGTCGTCGGATCGACCAGGATTCGAATTCTGACACCCCGCATCTGCCCGTGCCAATCCAGTAATGTCCTGCTTTTTCGCCAATTTTCTGTGCCCATATTCTCGTCGCCCCCGCGCTGTTGTTAATGCGCTGGGGGAGGCTCTACGTGACAATGCTCCAATACAGTTTGGACCCCTCTATTCTGCCCGCCGATGACCAAGCATGGGCTAATCCCGGCAAAGGCATCGTCAGTGTAACTGTTGCCGCCCTGACGCTGAAAATCCGCTATCCCAGTATCGGCTGCTGGGTGAAGCTTTGGTTCGAATTTTTATTTAGTCGCCGAAGCCCAAATCAGAAAGCCGGTTAAAAGGATGGCTGTAATCCACATCGTCTCAGTTTATCAGAATTGAGAATCGCAGACACAGCACCAAAGCTCTCATCCCGGAAAACAAAATTATCGTTGGTTACGAAAAACGCTAAAAAATGCAGGAGAACTGGGCGGTAGAACAAAAAGTACTTGCGTATCGCGGAGGGTTCGCGCTCGCGAACGATCTTCTGGACATCGAGCGGAGTTGAGGTCGAAATGAGCCATGCCAGAGAACGGGAAAGGAGAACTGACTTTTGAGACGTATTGCGACCTCATCTAGCGGGAACTGCGCGAAGCCCTAAAGGACATTGCGGCGATGAGGGAGGACCAGTCCGAAGCCTAACGCATTGCGTGCTTGTGAGGGCAGCTCTGGAGAATGCGCGATACTATCTGCTAGAATTGAAATTCAGCCTGTAAGCAGGTCAGCCGATGCCGCCCCGGTGGCTGAGTTTCTGGCCTGTCGCATTCGTTCGTTTGTATGAATAATGCGGTGTAGCTCAATCGAGCGATGTATATTTACAAGGGCGACTGTTTTCTATGGTGGTAATGGGTATCTATAGAACGCGCGAAATAAATTCAGAATGTTGATTAATATTGCGGGAACATATGCGTATTGGAGTCTCTATATGAGTTCGTTCCGCTTACACAATCGCATTCGCAAGGGCTGCGCTTTGTTCGCAGCCACCTTAATTCTTCCCACACTAGCGTATGCCGACCGCGATCAAGATAGAGGTAACAATCGCGATAAGGACGAACACTGGGGACGCGACCGCGATCGGGATGACCGCATTCCGATTGTACCTGAGGCGAACGCAGGGTGGGTGTTGATTCCCTTCGTTGGTGCAGTGCTATTTTTTTCCTGGCGCCAGTTTTCTCGCGCTAAGACATAAATACACCCTAGTCTATGCCTCGTTGACCTAGCGAGTGAAACGCAGCTCTGAACCCATTGGAAGCCGTCCATCGGTTGCCAATTCCTGACAATGCGGAGCACCTTACCGCAATTTTGCGGCAACCCTCCACGTGGGTGTCAAATTAAGCCGACCTCTCAGCGCCGGAGGAAACTGTCCCGCCTATTCGCCGCTGTACAATGATGAAGGCTGCTGCTTAAATGTCCCAGAAGCAACCGGGTCCACCGGGCGACACGGCCAAGAGCGCCCTGATGGGCCGGTAGGGAACCTAGCGTTTATGGCAGCACCAGGGCCGCAATGAGTTCGCCCCTGATCGTCGTTCTGGATGCACCAGAGCGGACGCTCCAGGGGTCGATTTCAGGCACGATCAGCCGATAGTTACCAACCTGACCGATGCCGTCCGTTGCCGTCTATTGCCATTTATCCGTTGAACTTTTGTGTCGTACTGGTACTTTCTCGGCGTGATGAAGGCCTGCACAAAACCTTTGGTTAAGAGCGTGAGAGTGGTATCTCCTGCAACCCGTAAGGCTACCATAACGAAGGTTATCCGTGTTCACGGAAAGGCTTTGGCGCGTCTTGCCGATCGTTGAACGGAGAAGTTGATCCAGTCTTTCTGGACCTGGAATACGTCCTGGACGCTCACCGCACCTACTTCGGGCGCGAACTGCCCTGCGACATGGGTCTCTTAGAGTCCGCCGTAAATGCTGCCAAATATGCGTACTTGTACGCTCCAGAGCGGCTGGACCTGTTCGATTTTGCTGCATATTACGCATGCAACATCAGCCAATCTCATGCGTTCGCTGACGGGAATAAAAGAACCGCACTCCTGGCCGCGATGGGATTTCTTGAGGAGAACGGTATCGACACCAGTCACTACCATCAAGACGATCTAGCGGAATTGCTCGTGGAGGTGTCTTCCAAAACAATTGACCGAAGGCAGTTTGCGGGACTTCTTAGGTGCCCATGAGGCTCTTCTTCGATTCGCTCCATAGGTCTCACGGCTTCTTCCAAATGTCGCTGTTATGCCGGTACTCGGCATTAGCCCATGCCGCATCCTGTGCTACCTGCCGGTCTACGACTTCCAGGGCTATCCTCTTGGCGATCTCCACGGTGCATGTGACCGGCGCGGACTCCGTGAGTTTGCCGTTGAGATACCAGGAAATTTCAGTCGGATTTTCGGTTTCGGGGGGTCAACGGTGATCTTGATTCGGATACCTCGGTAATCCGTCGAAAAAGCACGGCTGACCGAGTTTTGTTCCCACACAGCCTTCATTTTCGATGCTTTCTCCAGTTTCGCCAGTGCCGGAGGAGTGTCATTAATTCTTTACAACGGAAAGTTTAAAACGAATTTCCGCGATGGCTACAGGTATGGCGGCGGGATCCAACCACCCGATCGATCTGGAATCACGCTGGAATTTTGGCGACTCCCGCAGCACCTCCCTTTCGCTGGATGAGTTTTTGGCTCAGAAGGAGGCTGACGGCGTCGAATTCTTCGCCGGAAAAGAACCCTGGCTGAAGGGTGTCAACAAGCTCACCTGGCAATACCTTTTCATGGTCGTCACTTCAGAGATGGACGACCTCTCTCAAAGGGCTGTAAAGCTCGTGATAGAGTATTGCCTGGAAGTCCTGGAGGAAGTTGAAAAGATAATCCGAGGTAAGGCCACGCTTGCTCGGCTCGAGGCCGCTCTCGACCTCCAATACGCCGAGCAATTCGAAAATAAGGTTTACCAGTACCGCTGGGCGTTGCGCCATCCGGTCGTAAAGGAAGCAATTACCAGGGCCATCCGTTATCGCTACCCCCTCGCGCTAAGGACTAGGCATCCAAGTTCCCCATGGATCTTCTGGACATCGACCGGAGTTTGAGGGCGCTCTTCACGCCCGGCGGCGGCGCACGACAAAAAAGGAAGTGGATTGCGCGGGGAGGTATTCGTCCTGAATAATCCGACGGCCCTACCCGAAGAATAGGCCGGAGTAATCATGGCCAAGGTCGAAGTTGGGTTAAGCGCGCAACGCATTTACCAGGATTTGGTGGAGGAAAACGGCTTTACCGATTCCTATCAATCGGTAAAGCGCTTTATACGCAAGCTGCGAGCGACCCAGCCCGAGCGGGTTTGGCGCGCCTGGAATGTCAATAGGGAAGATGCCGCGAAGTTCTGGGCGATCCGACCCTGAACTCGTGAAATGTAGAAGTGTCACACTAGATCAAATCACAGAAATTGATAGAGAGCTGCTCGCTGACCGGTACGGGGCAGCGGTAATGAAAGAGTTCAGGGAGGTAGCTACTTGGTGGTTCCAGATGCATCTTGATGAGCTGATCGCCAAAAGCCGTGCGCATGGCAGGGTGTTTATGAACGGTAGTAACTTTTTTCTAAAGACGGACGAAATCGTTATTGAGTACGATTATGAGTTCGAGCTACTGAGCCGGATACGCCGTGAAGGTGCTAAAGCGCTCACGGCCAATAACGCAAAGTTTTTGACAGAACATTCTTCTGAGATCGCCGTGTTGGACCTGGAAGAGATCCTTGCAGCGATGGTCAAACACCGCTATGGCAAGCAAAGTCTCGTCGATGGCATCTGCGTGGATGTATGGCCATGAGCGAATCATCCCAAACGGAACCAGCGCCGGAAGACCGTTACTTGAAAAAGATGCTCGGGATCATCAGGTCTCACACCCATCGAGAGCGGATCAATGCATTATTTCTTCTATCAAGGCGCGGCTCCAAAGGGCGAAAGAGGTTGGAGCAGGGCTTTTCGCCGATAGACTAGATGGGTCTGGCTAGACATTGATCCAGGGCCAGAAACGCGCTGTGAAGAACTCCATGCGAGTCTTGTAGGTCTTTAAAGACACCCAGTGCGGCCTCGCGCTCCAGCATGACCACGACGGCTTCACCGGTGTGGTCAGCTAAAGCTTTGGCGAGGGCGTTCTTCAATGACTCCACAGTTTGATGACCGTGGAAAGCTTGCAGGGCAATCGCCGCGTCCCGGTCCAAAATGCATTCGACTTTTTCCATGTCTACTACTTCAATTACTCCACGGGTTTGATAACCGTGGAAAGTTCCTACAGTGCAGGTTGAACGAGCCAGACCAGGGGAACAGTTGCGAACGGGCCTTCAGGTACAAATGCTGATCCGTTCGATGGCCAGATCACCTGTTGGCCGGTAATCACGTTCGACCAAAGAATGCTGCCTACGCCATTTCCATTAACGGCTGGCGTGCCGCGAATCTGCCAGTCAGGCGAAACGGCTCCCGGAAACCACTGACCGACAATCGAGAATCCGTTCATGATCCAGGCATCGACAGAACCATCAACGGTGTTGCGCCAGAGGATGTCTTGCCTGCCGGAGCCTGTGAAGTCACCGAATCCAGCGATTTGCCAGTCAAGAGGCGGAAAACCGAGACTTAAATCTTCGATAACGACATTTCCACCCAGCCGCCAAGCCCGCACTTCACCCGAGTTTTGGTTTCGCCAAATCAACTCCGGAAACCCGTTTCCTAGAAGGTCAGCGGTCCCGACGAGGTTCCAGTCTGGAGGTGCGGTCCCGAGCGATTCGCTGACGAAATTAAACGGGCTAGCGCTGAACCACACTCGAACCTCGCCGGTGACAACATTTCGCCACAAGATGTCCGCAAGTCCTGTGTGGTTGAGGTCCGCTAAGCCTGCGATTGTCCATTGGGTAGGCAACGGAAACTGATGAGACGCAACACTGTCACCTCTCATCGTCCAGATCGCAAAGCTTCCGTCGACAGTATCCTCCCAAAGGATGTCACTATAGCCGCTCCCATCAAAATCTCCGATTCCGACAATGTGCCAATTCAGCCCGACTGTCGCGACACTGTCATTGGATATAATGGACGAGCCACTCATATACCAGATGCGAACTTCACCGGTTTGCAGGTTTCGCCAAAGGATGTCCTGTTTGCCGTCCCCATTGAAATCGCCCGAGTAACTAAGGAAGTTTGCCGGTGGAGAACTTGGATTTGGATTTGCTGGATTCGTCGGATTTACCGTATTTGGCGGATTTGTTGGACTCGTCGGGTTCGAAATGGGCTTTTGAAATTCGCCTGTTCCGCCGACCTGGGCGATAGCCGCTATAGAGGGCACGCCGCTCGTATTAACGATAAATAGCATGTAATTGCCCTGAGGCGCGAGGTTCGAATTCGCCGGGGCTGTGACGGTTAGCGAGCCGCTTCCAGCCGTAAACGCCAAGGGAAGAAAGTGCTGGCCTACGTCAAACCCGTGTGTCACGGCTCCAAAGCGCATCAGGGAGACTTTGGCGATTTGCGCGGCGTCTGGCGTTTGTACGGTGAAAACTTGCCCATAGGAAAGTTGTGTCGGAGCAGCAGTGATAGCCGGTCTTGGTCCTTGGAAGAGGTATGGTGGCTCAAAAAATTCAGCACTTAACTGGTCAGTGGATTCAGGACAGTTGACGGAGCGTCCACCACCAGAGATGACAACTCGCGCATCAGGCAGAAGCAATGCGTTGGAGTGATACAGACGAGGCGCGTTCATCGACGCGAGCGTCGTCCAGGTCTGGGTGACCGGCGACCATAGTTCTACCGGATAGACAGCGCCCGGGAGATATGTTGGATAAGCGTACAGACCACCGCCCGTGACCAGAACGGTGCCATCCGGAAGAATAGTCGAAACGTGGTAGATGCGCGGATATGACATTGAAGCCACTGGAGTCCACGTGGGAGTCGTCTGAGTCATATCGAGCGTGTAGGCGGTGGCAGCTGCGGCAAAGGTGTCGGTCGACGGATCTGCGCTGGTGCCCATTTTCAAGATTTTATCGGGCAGGAACATTACAGCACTCCCGCCGTCTACGGCGGCTCCCCCGACGGCAGTCCACGTCAGCGCATTGAGATCCAGCACCTCACTGACGATGGGATCTTCTGAAGTTCCCGCGACCAAAACCCGTCCGTCCGACAAGTCGAAAACGCGTGGGTAGTACGGGAAAAAGAAGGGCGCACTGCTGAGCTGACTCCAGGAATTCGTAGATGGATTGTAGATTTCCTGAACCGTGACATCGCATCCGGCGCAGTTTGTTTCACCCGAAGTCACGAGGATGTTTCCGTTCGGAAGAATGTTCGCTTGGGGGTACCAGCGCGAATAGGACATATCCGGCAGCACCGTCCACGTTTCGGTGCTCGGATCAAAGATATTCGCAATCGGTTGACCCGTGTCGGACCCGAGATTCCCTCCAGCAATCAGGAGCCGACCGTCCGACATTTGGTCCATTCCGTTACAGAAAATATTCGCCGGTGCTGTTACGGTGTCGACAATATTGGTTGCGCTGTTCCAGACATAGGCATTCATTCCGCAAGTCTGGGCATCCGACATAAAGATTCTAGCGCCTGGAAGCAGCGCTTCATGGACAGATACACACGGTAGAGGAAACGTCCCTGACATCACCCCGTACACGGCAGGGTTTCCTGGGTTGGGGTTGGCGAAACTAACTGAGACAGGGCTCGAATACCCTATATTATTCGCAGCGTCCCAAGCCGTTGCCGTAATGGAATGCGTGCCATTGGTATATAGCGCCGTATTAAAATAGAGCGTGTAGGGACTTGTGTTAGTGGCCGTCCCAAACGTGATGCCATCGATCTGAAGCCCTACGGCAACGATACTCGTTCCTGTTTCTGACGCGTTCACCGTCACGGCGGCGGTCCCTGTCAGGACAGTGCCTGCGCCAGGGCTTGTAATTGTTACGCTTGGCTGCTGCGCGGCCAAGGAGCCTGCCAGGAACAAACTATTCGCCGCAATGAGTAAAGACCTCCAAAGGTTTCGGGAAGTCGGAGCTACCTTCTTTCTCATACGGCTCAGTTCGGCAAACCAATGGAAAACTTTAGCGTTTATCTTTTAAGGGTCACCAGACGGCATAAGCAAAGACAACCTCCTTAAATAATACTATTTGTGCACCTACTATCACACGCTGGCAGTCGGTGGTGACGAAGGTCGAGTATTTGTATGGTTGGTAGGTGATCCCGACCCAAGGCACAAACGGCACTTCCGGCGCAACCTCGCCTTTGATGTAGGCGTGCACGCAACGCACGCCCTTTCTTGATATATGTTCCTCGCCAATTGTGTAAAACCGGCGACCGCGCCAAAGTCGTTAAGACAAGTTGGGAAGACGGTTAGATAGGTGGTAGGGACCGAAACCATCAAATCCTGCACGTGCTTGCCCCGTGATTAACAGGGCGTGTGTAGCAGCAATGGACCAATTGCCGCCCTGCCCGTTGCCGCCGATGATGGTGATGATGTCTGAGGTGATGCCGGTAGCGGCGACCTGCCCCAGATTGTTAAGCGCAACCACCGTAACGGGCTTGCCGTTAAAAAGGGGCAACGGAGTGATTACTCCATTTGGTTGCCGCAACCCGTTACCGTCGACACTCTGCCCGAGGTCGTTAAGAGCGAGGAAGGACGAGTTGGGGAACAGCTCTAAGAGACCTCCTGGATAGTAGTAAATGAAGCTACCATAATTTGTCCCAGCAGCATATGACCCGATGACCTCATCGAAGGCATTGACCGCATTAGCCGAGCTAGAGGTAACGCCCGATGAGGGTGGGAAGAGCGCCCCGATATCGATGAGTTTACCCTTCTCATAGAGGAAGGCGTGGCCCCCACTCGCCCCCACGACGTTCATAGCCGAGGCACCCGTATTATTAACCGTGCCCGGCAAAAAAGGGATGGCGGCGATAGTATAGTTGGGAACGGGAGGTAGTTGAGCGGATGGTCCCGCTATTGCACTCGTTATCAGG
>Ga0073928_10008203_pt1 | contig 13203 bp, 14 predicted proteins | sample PaiPotPPA55metaG_FD_76969 | JGI IMG/M metagenome (GOLD analysis project Ga0073928, IMG submission 76969) | Iron sulfur acid spring bacterial and archeal communities from Banff, Canada, to study Microbial Dark Matter (Phase II) - Paint Pots PPA... ...
ACTCTGCACGATTCGCCAGAGTTCCGTGAAACTATCGCCCGGCTCGAACGCGAATTCGCACAAGTCAAGATTGAATACGTCTGAAAGATGGCCAGATCATCACACTCCCCGTTCGCGAGAGTGGTCAAGGGCCGCCAGGTCCGGCCCGCGGCTCCCCCAAGGAGTTTCAAAACCCAATGAAAAGTGTCTTGTATTACTACAACGCTGTAGAAGGCGAGGAAGAAATCCACGAGGATGAAGAGGTAGAAAAACTCGTCAAAGGTGCGATCATCGAGCGTAACGGCGAATACTGGCGGATCGCAGACGTAGTGACGCCGGTCGCGGAAGTAGAGTCTGACATCGATACGATTGACCTTGACGTGATACGAGTTTATCTCGCGGGTCCTCAGCCATGACGCCAAGATGACTGGATAATATAGATCAGTCGTGGGCGAAGGCAGACCTATCCCGCCACCTTCTTCGCCTGCTTCCCAACCTTCGCCCACCGCTTCTTCGCCGCCTTCACAATTGCGGCTCTGCCAGCAGCCGACCTGACGCGTAACCCGAACGTCTGAACAGAATCCATCAAACATTCGTTGACTCGCCCTCCGCGTCGCCTCTAACATCGCACCACAGAGATGCACTTCCAACGATGATCGGCCAATCCATTTCACACTACCGCATCCTTGAAAAGCTCGGTGGTGGCGGCATGGGTATCGTTTATAAGGCCGAAGACACGCGACTCCATCGTGCGGTGGGTCTGAAATTCCTGCCTGCCGAAATGCTCCACGACTCCGCTGCTTTAGAACGCTTCCGCCGGGAAGCACAGGCTGCCTCGGCATTAAATCATCCGAATATCTGCACCATTTACGACATTGGTGAGCAGGACGGGCATTCGTTCATAGCGATGGAGTTTCTCGATGGCGCGACATTAAGGCATCACATTTCGGGCAAACCATTGCCTTTCGACGAACTGCTAGAACTGGCGATTCAGATTGCCGACGCGCTTAGGGCGGCACACGCCCAAGGCATAGTCCACAGAGACATCAAGCCAGCCAACCTTTTTGTGACCAAACAGGGCATTGCTAAAGTGCTCGATTTTGGTCTGGCGAAGTTTAGTCCTGTCGCGGGAGGCGGTTTCTCTGAAGCGCCGACGGCCGTCGAGGATACCTTGCTGACAAGCCCCGGTTCTACAGTGGGCACCGTCGCATACATGTCTCCAGAGCAGGCACGCGGTGAAGAATTAGATTTGCGAACAGACCTGTTTAGCTTCGGCGCAGTGCTTTACGAAATGGCCACTGGGCAGATCGCATTCTCAGGTAACAGCGCTGCGGTGATACACGATGGGATTTTGAATCGAACACCCATTCCAGCGTCGCGGGGTAACCAAAGTCTTCCACCGAAGCTGGACGAAATAATCGGGAAGGCGCTCGAGAAAGACCGCAAACTGCGTTACCAGAGCGCGGCAGAAATCCCTACCGACTTGCAGAGACTGAAGCGAGATTCAGATTCCAGTCGGTCCGGCGTCGCAACAAGTGCGGCCAGGGTGAGGCCCGCCCGCAAATCAATTCGATGGATGGCGGCCACCGGTGCATCGATACTGGTCATCGGATTGGTCGTGGGCGGTTGGTTGTTTCGCTCCCGCAAGGCCCATGCGCTGACCGACAAGGACACCATCGTCCTCGCTGATTTCACCAACACCACGGGCGATGCGATTTTCGACGACACGCTGAAAACAGCCCTCAACGTTTCCCTGCGGCAATCGCCTTTCCTGAATGTGCTCTCGGACAGCGAAGTTGCGAAGACCTTGCAACAGATGACCCGTGCGGCGAGCACGAAACTCACCCCAGAGGTGACCCGCGAGCTTTGTCTGCGGTCGGGAAGCAAAGCCTACCTTGCCGGATCGATTGCCAGTCTGGGCAGCCAATTCGTGCTGGGATTGAAGGCGGTGAATTGCCAGAGCGGAGACACTCTGGTGGAGGAGCAGGTGACGGCGGCGTCCAAGGAGAAGGTGCTGGACGCGCTCGGCGAAGCGGCATCGAAACTGCGCGGCGAACTGGGCGAATCGCTGGCGACGGTGCAGAAGTTTGATGTACCGCTCGAACAGGCCACCACGTCTTCCCTCGATGCTCTGAAAGCGTACAGCCTTAGCCAGAAGGCGCTCAACGAGAAAAGCGCCGCCGCATCCCTGCCGTACGCTCAGCGGGCCATCGAGCTTGATCGAAACTTTGCCCTGGGTTACTTGGCAGTGGGCTTGGACTACTCCAGCCTCAACGAGGCAGGACGGGCCCGCGAGTACTTCAGTAAGGCGTTTCAGTTGCGGGAACATGCCCATGGGCGGGAAAAGCTAGCGATCACCGCCAACTACTATAAAGATGTAACCGGGGAACTGTACAAAGCGGCTCAGACATATCATGAGGAGATTGAGAGCTACCCGCGAGAACCCGGACCGTACGGCTTTTTGGGCATCGTGTACAGCGCACTGGGGCAGTATGAGAAGGCTACCGAGGTCGCGAGGCAAATCATGCCCCGTGCGCCGGATCAGGTGTACCTTTACGAGAATCTCGCCGTTTACGCCGCCGCCTTGCAACGTTTCGATGAAGCGCGACAGATCATCCACGAGGCGCAGGCACGAAATATGGATGATTTCGGGCTCCACCAAACTCTCTACGCTCTTGCCTTCCTCGGGGCGGACACTGCTGCGATGGTGGAGCAGCAACAGTGGTTTGCCGGCAAGCCCGAGTTTGAGAACTTTGGACTGGCGCTGGCATCCGACACCGAAGCGTACGGCGGCCATCTCGGCAAGGCGCGGGAACTGACCAAACGGGCTGTGGACTCAGCCACCCGGGCTGACAGCAAGGAAACTGGGGCAATATGGCAGGCGAATGCCGCTCTGCAACAAGCAGCTTATGGCGATGCCACACAGGCCCGGCAGTCAGCGGCACAGGCTTTGAAGCTTGCTCCCACGAGTCAAGGAGCCGAAGCCGCGCTTGCGTTTGCCATGGCGGGTGATACGGTGCGAGCCGAGAACTTGGCCGGAGACTTAGGGAAACGCTTTCCGCTGGATACCCAGATGCAGTCACTTTGGTTGGTTGCGATTCAGGGGCAATTGGCGCTAGATAAAAAGAATCCGGCAGCCGCCCTGAACGCAGTGCCGGCTTCTACACCCATCGAGTTGGGGGGAATTCAGTTCGTCAACAACACTTCCTGTCTCTACCATGTGTATCTGCACGGAGAGGCGTACTTGGCAGCCAGACAGGGCAGGGCTGCCGCCGCCGAGTTCCAGAAAATTCTCGACCATAGCGGGATCGTCTGGAACTGCTGGACGGGGGCGCTGGCGCATCTGGGCGTGGCTCGCGCCAACGCCTTAGAGGCGAGAACCTCGCAGGGAGCGGATGCCGATGCCGCCCGCGTCCGGGCGCTTGCCGCCTACAGTGATTTCCTCGCCCTCTGGAAAGACGCCGACCCCGACATTCCCATCCTGACGCAAGCCAAGATGGAGTACGCGAAGTTACGGTAGGGGCTTGGGTTTTCTAATTGTTGTCGAAGTAGACCAATCCACGTTCGTTATGCGTGACAGGAGCGGAAGACATCCAGTTATCCCGCCACCTTCCTGACTTTTGCCCATCTTTTCTTCGCCGCCTTCACAATTGCCGCTCTGCCAGCAGCCGACAAAACGCGCTTCTTCGCGCCGACGACTTCGCGCTCAGCGGAATGTCCCAGGGCTTTCGCAGCCGCTCGCACACCGCTCAATTGGTGGCTCAGCTTGCCTAACTGCTTTTCGAGCTTTCTCTCTTCGCGCTTAATTGCTGCCAGAATGTCCATGAATCCTCCGGGTGAAATCTACCTCAACCGAGGGCGAGGCACCAGATGTACTGCCGAAGGTAAGTAACTCCCCTTGCGCCCCAAGCTGTCGGGCAGAGTCCGAGTATCGGGCGGTCGATGTTACACTACCTCACTCCGAACAATGGCTGGGCGTATCTTGAGGGTGTCTTATGCCCCTAGCGAGCACCAGCATCCCTAGATTCAGTGTGGGCATCTGCAATTCTACCGACCTGTTTGGGTAGGAGGGCCCGTCGCATTAACCGGTTCGTTGTTGCTCTGTGCCAGTAAGCAGAGATTTCTGCTGCGATTGCCATCGCCAAGCTGTAGCGACGATCTCGTCCAGGCTCGAGTGGAGAGGCTTCCATCCCAATACATTGCACGCAGATTCAGAATCCGCGATCAAGATGAGCGGGTCACCAGGTCTTCGAGGGCATTCGCGGATGTTGACCCTTCGACCGCTAACTCGCTCCACCGAGGAAATGACTTCCCTGACAGAATGACCTGTTCCCGTACCGAGGTTAAAGGCTCGGCTTTCGCCACCTTCACACAGGTACTTAAGTGCTCTCACATGCGCATCAGCGAGGTCGGTGACGTGGATGTAGTCTCGCAAAGCTGTGCCGTCGCGGGTTGGATAGTCATTTCCAAATACGTCCACCGAAGATCTTTCTCCCATTGCAGCTTGAAGGGCCGGCGGGATCAAATGCGTCTCGGGATCGTGGCATTCACCGATCTCACCGGCCGGATCTGCTCCAGCGGCATTGAAGTACCGTAAGACAACCCAACGCAAGTGATGGGCCTGGCCGCACCAATGCAGCATGCGTTCGACAACCAGCTTAGTTTCCCCGTAGGGGTTAACTGGGTGCAGCTCATCGCCTTCGCGGATGGGAGTTCGATTGGGGATCCCGTAGGTCGCACAAGTTGAGGAAAATACGATGTACTTGACTCCCAGGTCAAACTGTGCTTCGAGGAGATTAAGAGTATTCGCAACGTTATTCCGGAAATATTTCAGTGGTTGAGTCACAGATTCGTCGACATAGGCATCGGCAGCCAAGTGAATAACCGCTTCTACCTTGTATTTCTGGATGGTTTCAGAGATCAAACAGCTGTTCGATAAATCACCGACGATGAGCGGTCCCCACTTAGCCGAAGACTTACGCCTTTGTCCAATGCGATCGGTCTGAAACCGGCAAACGCTATTGCCTTTGCTGTATGACTCCCGATGTAACCAACTCCCCCAGTTAACAGAACCGTTTTCATAGGCGTCCTAGCGATCACTCGTCTAGCTCAGCTCAATTCTTTCGAGTCTGTCGTTCCGGTCCCCTGCATCATTGATTGTGTGATGCGCGCATTCGTTGTGCCACCTACTCTTGTGTTCTCCGCAACCGCAAGTGCAAACAAGTTCTCAAGCTGTTTGGCAGTGCGTTCCCACGTGTACCGTTTCATTGTTTCCTGCGCAGCGCGGCCTAAGCGTTCGCGAAGCTCGGGCGATTCCACTAGCCGCCTCACTGACGCGGCAAAGTCCTGCGCATTCGCCGGCTCTACCAGCAGACCGCTGTGCTCGTCTTCGACGACGTCTATCATCCCGCATGTCTCAGTTGTCACCACCGGCATCCCAGTCGCCATCGCTTCGAGTAGCACGATCGGCAAGCCCTCCATCAACGAAGGGAAAGCAAAAATGTCATGCCGCGAATACAGCGCGGGCATTTCGGCCCTCGAAACAAACGGCAACACATCCACGTGGTCCCGAATCGCCGGCGAAAACCATTGCTTCACGCTTTCCGCATCAACAGCGCAGCCCGCGACGGTTAACCGCAACTCCGGATGAATTTTGGCCAGCGCTTCGAACCCGTCGCGCAAATAGTAGATGCCCTTGTGATCGAGCCAAGTCCCGACAAAAAGTAATCGAAGCGTGCGTACCGGGGCGTATTTGCGCTCCAGAAAAAAGTGCGGCTCAACTCCATTGGGAATGTACCAGACGCGCCCTTCGAGGTGATAATGCCAATACAACCAGCTCCACGACTCGCGATTGATCACAATGGAGTGGTCTGCCGTCTTCATCGACCAGCGATATAACCGCATGTTGTAAGCATGCTGCCACAAGCGGTTTTTCCACGAGAAGTGCCAGGCTCTCCCCTTTTTCGCCTCGCGCGACATCGCATAGTTACGCTGCTCTTCGATTCCGTGCATCAACATCACGTATGGTGGCAACGCCCCGGCCATCCGCCAGCGCCTCAGCAATCCATACACGAACCCCACTGGCGCATGAATGTTCACCACGTCAAACTCGTTTCGACGTTTTCGCAGCAGTGCCGCCAGCCTCCATGCAAAATGGACTGCTTCGAGCCTCGGAATACGAACCGGCCCTTTCAACACGTCTTCGCGGAATATGCAGGTCACCTCGTGGCCCCGGCGTCGCAGACCCTCGGCAGCGTTGTACACGACATTGGCGACACCTCCTTCCCGCTGCTTAGTTGTCGGAGCGGCAATTGCGATACGCATTTATGCCGCACTCCGCTTTTCCGCGATGAGAAAATAATGATAGGCGAAAGGACTCAGCATTCGGCGTACAGTGCGATTGGATTCTAGGATAGGAAAGCCGATCGGGTTGCGTCCTGGGATGAAAGGAAACTGATGCACCGTTCCATCGCTGCGAAGAATCTTCCAGCCAGCGTGCCGTACGTAGCGGCGGACTTGCGGAAACCACTGCCGGCGGTCATACGGTTGGTCGTCTTTGCGCCCCGGATGCGCGAACCACGCGTAGAGTTCATAAAGCCCCATGAAGTTCAGATAGTTCGGCGTCGTGAGGAACAGTCGTCCGCCTGCGCGAGCCACTCGATACATCTGTTTCATGGCCAACCATGGATTGGGAACATGCTCGATTGTCTCACAAGAAATCACGATGTCGAACGACGCGTCAGCGAACGGCAATCCCTGCGCATCCCCCTGCACGAGGCGCTGCTCGCCTTGCTCCGCAAACGTTCGACAGAGTCTCTCCTTGCCAACGTGCAACGCCGCGCTGGAAAAATCACAGCCTGTCACACGCGCGCCTTTTTGGCGCAGATCGCAAACGAACCCTCCGCGGCCGCAGGCGACCTCCAGTATGCTAAGGCCCGCCACGTCGCCAAGTCTCTCACGCACGAGCTGATACCAAGGGGTTGACGCATCCTCGCGCTCCGGGTCCGAATCGAACACCCGTCGGTGCCACATATCGTATTCGCGGCGCAGATCCGTGATTCCAGGCAAACTCAACCCCCCGTTCCGTTACAGTTTACGACTGCCTCGTGTCAACTCCATCCAAAACGAGCCTTAATCCGCCCCCGCGACCGTTTTTCCCACGCGCGTCCCAGCAGCGCCGCCCCCACCGCCGCTTTCGGCACACTCTGTCCGGCAATCTCTCGTAATTCTTCCAAAGCGCAATCCAGTGCCCCATTTCCCGCAAAATAATCCAGGTAGGTCAACTGCACCCGTGCTTCGGGCCACCCTCGCGCCGGAGCCGACAACTTCCCTTCATCGTGCTTTACGAGGTTCAGCCATTGTTCCACACGTGCGTCGTAAGTGTGCTCCCGCATTACTTTTTCACGCGCACAATCGGCAATCCGGCGGCACAGGACTTCATCTGACAAATAGTTGCGAAGCAATGAGGCAAGCTCATCATAATGTCGAAAACCGGCGTAGTGTGTTCCGTCCTGAAACCCCATCCGGTCCAGCTCGCTCGGCAGTTGCGTCACAAAAAGCGCACCTGCCGCCATTGCCTCGGCAAAGCGCAGCGACACATCCGTCGGATAATCGTCACGTCCGATATTGACGACGATTCTACTCTTTCGGTAAACATCAGCGAGTTCCTGGTACGTATGCCGTCGCCGCCACTCATTCATCCGAAACTCTTTCTCTAAGGCCGTCAGCACGAAGTGACGCGTACGATAGTTCGCGCCATCCACACGGCCCACCATGCCTACTTCGAAGACCCGACGATCTTCCGGACCCTCGAAATACGCCCGATCTACAGCATGAATGAGTGTTAAGGGTGCTCGATGTCCCGCTGCTCGAAATCGCTCCTCGAATCCCTCGTGCATCAGTAGCACATAGTCGAACAACATCGCCCAGCGCACCCGTCGGTGCGTGTATGCGTATGGATCAGCTTGCAGGAGAGCCGTGGGAATTGGGATTCGGTTCAAGCCCCGCGGCATGATCGGAAAATCTGCATCGGGGTGCAAAATCAGCGAAGGGCGCTCCGGACATTGCCCAACCAGTTCGACGAGATCCCCATTCAGGGGAGTTTCGCTCGGCACAAACTGCACCGCGACGCCTCGCCTACGAAACGCGTTGGCGTAACCGGCGATTTCCCGCACTGCGTTGCTCGCCAGACAAAGGAACAAGACTGTCATCGCTCGAAGACCAGCAACACCGTACCTCCGGCGTGCCGGTACGGCGGAAGTAAATAGAGCACTCGCTTCAAGAGTCGCACGGTAGTCTTTGTTCCCCACATTCTGTCATCGACTTCGGCGTGCACCAATCGGCATCCAAACCGCTTCATTTGGCGGATCACCTCGTAGCTCCAGACCACGTATACCGCATCCGAGTCGTAAACAAAGACTCGATGAAAAGCATCAGGATCTTCGATCCGCATGAACGGCAGGTGGCCAAATAACCAGCCACGTAATTGCCCGAGTAACCGTTTTCGAGCATACGCCATTCGCCAACCAGGTTGCTGCAATCTACTCTGCACCGCGTTGGGATACCAGAACGGCAAATCCCAACTCGGTCCCAGCAGTACAATGCGCCCTCCCCCACGGACCACGCGTTGCAGTTCGTACAGCATGCGCGGTGGATTCACGCAATGCTCCAGCGCAAAGGTCGCAATCGTGCCGTCAAACGACTGGTCGGCGAACGGAAGCTTATCAGCATCTCCGCACACTAGCCGCAACGCGGGAGTGTTCGCTCGTCGCAGACCCGTCTCTGAAATGTCGCAACCAATGTAACCGCATCTCGGCGTGATTAACGAAGCGTTCGCCGCGCTCCCGCACGCTACATCCAAGATTTTCGCGCCGTCCGGGAGGAAAGAAGCTGCTCTGAAGCGTTGCGGCGAAGCAGCAGCCTCCTCCGTTGAGATTCCGTCCCAATATAGTTGCTGACTGTTCCAAAAGTTAACTAGCTTCTTCTTGAGCGCTATATCGCGAACCAGCTCCTGCTCGCCCACATTCCCAACCTTTGGCACCGGCAGCATTCTCCTCCGTATGGCGGCGTATTACCCTTATAGTCCCAACAGGAGCGCCCAGCCGTGGGAACCGTCCACGTTCCTGGAACGGATTTCGTACCTCGCCCTGAGCTAACGCAGAACGCACCTTGCCCAAGTCTACGACATCTCGATCTTGAGGCCCTCAGTGCTCTTGAGAGTGCGGCTGATAAGTCCTACAGTGCTCGAACTTCAGCAAGGAAATTCGGGAAAGCCTAGAACGTGTCGTTTCGTTCTGATGATGCGCTTTGATGCCTGAATATATGCTTCAACATGCTCTCTCCTTACGAGGCCACGGCGGACCCGGTCTTCCCACCATTTAACTTCGTCGAGTTCTCGCTTTAGTTCGGCTGTGGCGCGTACTTGAAACATCCTTACGATATCGTTTGTGTCGAGATTGATGCTCATGGCGGCGTCCTGAAGGTTGAAATCGCTGGGTTGATGCTCCTCTCGGATTCTACCTAAAGGCGTTTTCTAAAATCTAGCTATCCTTCGGTTCGACTTAAAGCCGAAAGTCCAGGCCGTAAAACCAAGCGTCGCTCGCCAATTCCGCATCGTATACAATGACTCAACGATTGTCCCCACAAGGAGATTAAGAATGGTGATCTGCGACCGGTTACGAGAACTGCGCGAGAGCAAGAATCTCTCTCAAGGAGACATCGAAAAGAGAACAGGACTATTTCGGTGCTACATATCCCGCGTTGAAAACGGCCACACGGTTCCTGCTGTCGAAACGCTGGAGAAGTTCGCTCGGGCTTTGGAAGTGCCTCTTTACCAGCTATTTTACGATTGCGAAAAGCCGCCTCAGCTCCCAAATCTTCTGAAACGGAAGACGTCCGACGACATTGTTTGGGGCAGCAAGGGCAGGGATGCGATTTACCTTCACAAACTTAGAAAGTGCCTTAGCAAAGCAGGAGACAAAGATCGCAAGATTCTGCTCTCGGTCGCTCAAAAGCTGGCATCGGGTCGCACTCGCGTCGCGCAGACTTAGTATGCGATCTGCTTTCACAGGCATCGCAATCTGGTTTCTTGTGCTGACGGTATGTCCGTGTTCTGCATCCGCGCAACAGGGCTTGGCCAATCACAATGTCATCCTTCGTCGCGATCCGTCTACATCGAGTCCAGCTCTCGCTCACCTTCAACAAGGAGCCCGGGTCACTCTCGTGGATGCCAGTCCCGACAGCGGTTTCTATCACGTCCGAACCGAGGACGATCAGGTTGGATGGGTATTCGGAAAGTACATCACGCTTTCCCAGGCTCCTGCCATTCCAGCAAGCTCTGCCCCGCCTTCCACTTCAACTCAATGCGACGCCACTCTGTGGACCCATGTGTACCACCCCCAGCGTCTTATCGTGAAAAACCAATGTGCCGTAGTGACAGGCACAATCGTGGACGCAACCAACGGCAAAAAACATGATGGAGTCCGACACGAGGCAGACGGGGACACACACGGATGGCTCAAGCCAGACCCTGAGTTTGCGAGTCTTCTAAACGCCGGAAACATCAGCGACGAAGGTGGCAATCTCGTCTTCGAAATTGTCTGCCGCTTTCCCGTTACTCAATCTGACGCCCAGACGGCCTGCCAAAACTATACAGATCACGTCACGTTACCTTCTGTCGGCTCTCACGTTCGTATTGTCGGGACCTACGTGCAGGATACGTTCCATGCAAAATGGATGGAGATTCATCCGGTTACGAGCATTACCGTCATTCCTTAGGATCAACTGCGCCGCGCACTATTGAATCTCCGGTCTCAGGGGAGTGCGTCCTCAGCTTCCCACTTCGGCAGATGCTGTTCGACTCTGGGCGCATCGCTCCGTACCCGTCGCTTTAGCCGTCGCGCTTGATCGCATCGATCTGCCTCGGCATTCTTTCCGGGCGCTATAGGCCGAAGGTAGAAGTGGAAGAACCGTCGAGCGCGTCTCCACTCTTCTATTAGTTCGCTCGTCCACGGGCTTTCATTGTAGCTCCACAGAAATGTGATTTCGTCGCATTACAGTTTCGTCGGAAGACCACGAACCCAAATGTTTGAATATCAAGTGCCTTCCAATTGGTTTGGCATTGGCCGCAGCGATTCGCAGAGTAAGCCTGTACTATGACTTTTTATTGGTAACAAGAAGTATACTAACAATATGGATTACAGCGTAGGCTCCCGCGTGCGGGTCAAACTCTACAGCGGCAAAGTTGTCGAAGCTGAGATAACAGCAATCACCAACCAGTCCACTGGCCGAAAACTGCAAATCGTCTACGGCAACGTGACGGCATCGATCAATCCAGCGCAGATTACCGAAGTCCTGCCGATATAATGCAGCAAGCAAATCCAAGTTGGCTCAACTGCACTGGTCAGCCTGTGCGACGGTCGTGAAGTCGTCGCCAAAATTACGGCTATTGCTAAGGTCCAGCAGGACAGAAGGTGCATATCGCATTCGGCGCGTTCGCGTTGAAGGTGGATGAGACGTAGATTATAAGATTAGCGAAGGAGTGAGAAAATGACGGATATCCCAGTCTCCGAACCAGCCGTTGCCGCGCCTCAGCCTCAACTTCAAGGACCCGCGCCGCTGACCGTTGAACAAGTGTCGGGAATCGTGTCCGACCGATTTAAAGATTTGTATGAATTCGCTGGAAAACAAATATCCGAAAGTCGAACGAGCTTCGAAAGCTTTTACAAGATCACACTAGGAGGTATCGGCGTCGTTACCGTTGTGGCGTTGGGATTATTTTATTATCTGATTGGTCAGCAAAGGAAGGATATCAACGCTATCGTATCCAACCAAGCGAATGCTCATTTTGAAGACTTAGATAAAGAGCTTCGAGCAAAAATTACGGCTAGAATTGATGATGAGTTTCGTACCGATAAAATGCAGGAGATGATTCGCAACGTAGCGCGTGAAGAAACTGCCAGCGGTCTCAACAATCAGTTTTCGAGTTTGCGAGGAGATTTGGAATCTATACATGCCGAATTGTCACGCTACGTACTGCCACGAACGTTCACAGCGAAGCAGAAATCCGATTTAATCAGCTATCTTTCTCACAGCCAGTCTCGGGCAACGGTAATCGTTAGAGCCGACAGCAGCGACGGTGAGTCAATGAATTTCGTGAACCAAATTCTTGAAATACTCAAAGCAAGCGACTGGGAGTCTCAATTTGATGCCGCGCATCCACCGACCGTCCCAGGACTAACAATCGCGGCTGACGTGGAAGGCCAGGGCCGACCAATGGACTTGAAACACCCAACTCCTGATTGGGTTTTGAACCAGGCGTTTGTACAAACTAAACTCGCATTCGGCGGTCGCACCTCGATGAATAAGCCTAGCTATGCTGTATACATTGAAGTTGGTAAACGCCCCTGGGCAATCGAGAATCCGACGCCGGGAAGAAAGTAAGTGCAGGCCCAACCCGAAAATCCTCAAGGTTCCTGCGAGGTCTGATAGAATTCTACTCCCGCTTCCTCCCGTTCCCAGGAACCCATGATCCAATCCGACCCCGAAGACATCGAGCAAATTCGCGAGCGCATCCGCAAAATGTCCGACGCCGAACTTCGCAAGTACGGTCGCGCTGCCAGGGATTTGTCCGACCCGAAGAAAAACTTCGGGCCTCCGAATCCAGCGTTCAAGATTCAATTGGACGAAGCGCGAGCGGAATGGAAAAGACGACACCCGAAGTGACGGCGTCGATTAATCCAGCGCAGATTTACCGAGGTCCTTCCAGAGTAGTCGCGGAACTGCAAAAAGTGGGGATATCCCTAGAGTTTATTTGTATCCGCCTTCGCCTCTTCCCCTATCAAATAGGTTAGTTCGCCGAGCATCGTACCAAAATTTCCCGCGTCATGGTCCCGGTCAAATTCATCCACAGCCTTTTTCCACCTGTCGAACATTTTGTGATGCCTCACCTCCTTTCCGATGAAAATCCGATTATTTAGCACTGAGAGCGCGACCGCTCTGGCATCGAGGACAGCAGGCATTGCAGCCTTCTTCTCTTCAACCGTGCTCAAGTTCCTCGCCGCGTCGAACTGCGTTATCAGTACCAACGATTTGTTCAACGTTGTTATTACCTCGCGCCATTCCTGAATCCTGTTGTCCGCGAGCCATTGCCTTCTTTGCTGCGACCGCAAGAGGCGATGCCCGACATATATTCCCACCAGTGGCCCGACTGCGGCCCATATAGCC
>Ga0073928_10008204_pt1 | contig 13202 bp, 9 predicted proteins | sample PaiPotPPA55metaG_FD_76969 | JGI IMG/M metagenome (GOLD analysis project Ga0073928, IMG submission 76969) | Iron sulfur acid spring bacterial and archeal communities from Banff, Canada, to study Microbial Dark Matter (Phase II) - Paint Pots PPA... ...
CGTAGTCGTTTTTGCGCAAGGGAACGTGGCAGTTGACGCATTCGTTGGCGAAATCCGCGTTCTTGCCGTAGGGCTTAAGGCTGGTGCCGCGCCATCGACCCCATCCCCATCCGGCGGTTTTGGCGTACTTGGTCGAGTCGCGCAGCATGAATTCGACCTGGTAGAAGGCGCCGGCGTGGACCAAGCCCTTTTCGTCGGGCGATTGAATCCATGCGACTTTGGCGAAGGCTGTCCCATCAGGCCAGGGATTGATGTGGTTTTCGGCAATGGCCTTGACCGCGACATCGTTGCCCAGGATCACGCGCATGGTGTGGTTGTCGACGCGATCGGTGCTGCTGATGGCCTTCCAATTCTTGTAGTCGGGCAGGAAGGCGAAGCCGTCGGGCTCGGGCTGGACGTTTTGCGAGAGGGCGGTTCCGGTTGCAATCCAGCGGTTGTATTCGGCGTCGGCGGTCTGGACCGCGGCCGCTTCCAGAGGCTTTGGAAGCTGGGCGGTTGCACTGGAGGGAAGCAGGAATTGCCTGAGAACGGCCAGTTCGGCGGAGGTGACACCGCTGCCGGGATGAACGCGCAGATAGGCTGGCAAGGGCATTGCGCCCTTCTGGATCTGGTTGACGGCCTCAAAGAGCATGGCTCGCTGCTGGGCGGCGGGGAGGTTGCCAATTTCAGAAAAATTGAGGTGGCGGCGGGCTACCTGGATGTCGTGGGTGGCAATCCAATAGGCGGGTACGACCTGATCAAGCAGGGGCAGTTCGACCTGGTTGGAGTGGCAGGTATAGCAACGCTTGCGAAGGATCCGCCGCACTTCCGGTGAGGCCTGGATTTCGGCGGTCACGGGTCGATTCTGCAGCGCAGGACGGGCGAACTGGATGGCAACGCCTGCGATCAGGAGGAGAGTGAGGATCCAGGAAAGGGGTCTTCGGGAGCGTTGAACGAGGAGCATGTCGGTTCCTCTCGTGGGATTCGGTGCACTTCCTCAGGATAAGGGCTGAGCACGGCAGGCGAGGCTTGGCTTCGGGGCGATAGCGGATCCCTCCCTCTTGGAATCCCACTCTCCCACAGCCGGATAGGTGATTGATGATCTTGGAATTTTGACACGGTAAGAATTACGCGAATCGTGAAGAAATGTCGGGTCGAGCTGGAGAACAGTGTTGAGCCGGCCGGAGAGTCAAATCGCTCTGGATCAACTGTTTGAAGGCAATCGGAGCGGAGATTCCGGATTTGGTCAGTCGGTTGCAGGCTGTTTGACAAACCTCGCTCCGCGTCGTCGACGTGGGATTGTGGGAAATTGATGGAGGATCTATTGATGAAAACAGGCATAGCGCTCGCGGCAATCTTAGTCGCCGCAACAAGCATCCCCCTCTTGGCGCAGCAGCCGTCCACTGCCAGCCAACCGACGACACCCCGGCAAACGGCACCAAGCCAACCTCCCCAAGGCACTCCGGCGGAGCCCAACACACCGGCGGCGAATAGTCCGGCGGCAACTTCCGATGCGCCCGCGGTGGCCATGAGCCCGGTCAACGGCGAACTCATGAGCAAGTTGGATTCGAAAACCGCCAAGGCCGGAGACGACGTGGTGATTGAGACGAAGTCGTCGGTGAAGACTGCCGACGGGACAGAGATCCCCAAAGGCTCGAAGCTGACGGGACATATCGTCGCCGCGCAGCCCAGTTCGGTCGGCGCCAGTGGAAATTCGCAGGTTGCGCTGGAGTTTGACAGCGTGGAGATGAAGGGTGGACAGAAACTTGCGGTTCACTCGCAGATTCAGTCGATTGGTGCAGTCTCGAGCGATGCGGCAGCGGGCACGAGTGCGCCACGGGCCGCCGGGTCGCCAGCCGCGGGCTCAGCGCCGAGCGGCAGCAACCGGGCAGCGGCCACAGCACCTCAGGGCTCGAGTGCAGAGCCCAACGCGGCTCCCGCAGCGGGCGGGACTCCGGCGGCAGGAACAGTGGTGGCCCGCAATGGGCAGATTGCCATTTCGACCACGTCCATTCCGGGCTTGCTGTTAGCCAACAATGCGCCGGGGCAGCAGGATCCGCGCATGGCCAAGGCTTCCAGCATTCTGCTTGGGGCAAAGAAAGATATCGAGTTGACGAATGGAACACCGGTTGTCATAGCGCTTGCAGCTACCGGCAGTGGGCAGTAAGCGAACTGTTTGAAGAGCAAATACAAGGGCCGGAGCGATCCGGCCCTTTTTTTGGTGTGGAATCCTAGAGCACTATTACTGTTGCCGTAATTTAAAAACAGTTGTCATCCTGAGCGCCGGGGTCCCCGCGGACAGGTCTTCGTCCGTGGGGTGACAAAGCGAAGGATCTGCTTTTCTGCTCACATTACAGCAACCCTGATTTTGCCCTAAACATAGCCACCCGTGACCTCGATGCGCTCCGCATTGATCCAGCGATTGTCCTCAGAGAGCAGCGAGGCAATCATCGGACCGATGTCGTCCGGAAGTCCTGCTCGACCCAGTGCTGTCCCTTCGGCGACTCTTTTGTTCATGACCGGATTGTCGCGGACAATACCGCCGCTGAAATCCGTTTCCGTGGCGCCCGGTGCGACCACGTTGACAGCGATCCTGCGCGGTCCGAGTTCCTTCGCCATATACTTCGTCAGGACTTCAACCGCTCCCTTCATCGAGCCATACGCCGCACCTCCCGGCGAGATGAGGCGCGTTCGCGCTGTCGATACATTGACAATCCGGCCGCCATCCTTGATGAGGGGGAGAATCTTCTGTGTCAGGAAGAAGACGCCTTTGAAATGGACGTTGTAGAGGCTGTCGAGCTCTTCCTCGGTCGCCTTCTCGAAGACCATGTTGTGATGATTGTTGCCGGCATTGTTGACCAGGTAGTCGAAATGCGTCGCTCCAAGGCTCTTGAGCGCCAACTGCACACGCTGCACAAACCTATCGAATGCACCCACATTGCCGGTGTCGAGCTGCAAGGCAATCGCCTTCTGTCCTGCCTCGTCCACGACGCCGACGACCTTTTCGGCTTCTGCCTGATTTGAGTTGTAGGTGAAGATCGAGTTGACGCCGCGCTTGGCGAGGCTCAGCACGGTGTTGCGGCCAATACCGCGACTGCCACCTGTGATCATCGCGATCTTATTGTGTGTGTGTTCAGACATATTCATGATCCTTTCGAATTGGTCGGTAGTGGACTTGCAGGCCAATTATTTTGGAATTGTCGACAGGAAGGCGCGTGTCTCGGCGACGACGCGATCCGTAAACTTCGGATCGCGCACGAACTCGGAGCCGAGCGTCGGATGGCCGCCCTCGTCGTAGTAGATACCGGTCCGGCCTGATGCATCGGTCAGCACGGTGGTGAGCACGCGCGCGGCTCGCTTCGGGGTGCTCAAGACCTTAATGAAGGGCATGAGCAGCGGCACGAGCAGCGGAATGATGTATTTCGACAGAAAGCGCACCAAGGCGCCATGATCGCGGGAGAGACCGGTGGCCGGATTTACGCCCGGCTCGGCCGCGTTGAAGTGCAGCCGTGGAGTCTCATGTGCGAAGGACATCACCGTCGCAAGGGTGCACTGCTTCGATGTCGCGTAGGCGTCCGCGCCCGCCATTTTGGAACCGCCGGGTTTCCACTCGCAGCGCGCGCTCGCCTCTGCTGAGATATAGCGACCGCCGCGAAAACCGGCCATCTTGGCGGGCTTGTGCTCGGGATTTTCTACGGCAGAGGCGACGAAGACAACGTTTGCACCGTCGCGGAGATACGGCACGAGCGCCTCGGTCAAGGCGAACGGGCCGAGGTGGTTCGTTGCGAACGTCATGTCCCAGCCCAGTGCGTTCTTCGTGGCGCGCGTTGGCATGATACCCGCGTTGTTGAGCAGGCCGACGATGGGGAGATCGAGCCCGATAATCTCCGCTGCCGCGCGTCGCACGCTCTTCGGCTCCGAGAGATCACACACGACCGACACCGCGCGCTGCCCTTGGCGCTCGATGGTTTTCTGCACCTCGGCGAGCTTGCCGGGGTCCCGGCCCACGAGCACGACCGTGCCGTGCTTGGCCAGCTCCAGGGCCGTGCGGCGACCGATCCCGGAGGTCGGTCCGGTGATGATATACGCCTTGTGATCTGTTGGATTGCTCCTCAAAGCAGCCTTCGACATTTCTCTCTCCTCTTGCTTGCGCGTCTAGTCAGTCATTCATCAGCCGAAATATCAGGCTAGGATGCGCCAGAGGGCATCGAAACCGATCTTGCAGTGCTTCTCCGCGTTGCTCGGGTCTTGAACCATGAAATCCATCGTCGCTTCCGCCAGAGAACTCATGATCGCCACGACAAATCCCATCGGTACGTCGCGCATGGGACCATTGGCGCGGCTCAGTTCCAGCAGCTCGGCGAAGCCTGCCATGGTCTTATGCCCAGCGGCTCGGCTCGCCGCCGTGATCTCGTCGGAAACTCCGAGCTGCGCCAGCGCACGTCGCCTGTCAGGGTTCGACATCGCCCAGCCCATCCAATTCGACCAGATGTGAAAGAACTGCTCACGAAGCTCAGCCCCTGCCGGAAGTCCCTCCAGGGCAGCAGACGCCATCCCCGCTTTCAGTTCAAGATAGAGCTGGTTGAACAGGTCAGTTTTGGTCTCGAAGTAGGTGAACAGCGAGCCGTTCGATACGCCAGCCTCTTGAGCTATGAGCGCCGTCGGCGCACTCAACCCATGAGTAACGATGACGTGGGTCGCCGCCGCGATGATCGCGTTCCGCTTATCGTCGCTTTTCGGTCTGGCCATGTTTCCTGTCCTGCAGCTCTATGGCCAATATATAAAAGAGTGGCTGATCAGTCAATATGCTCCGAGATCGGAAGACAAGCCATCGGAAGCTGCGCTACCTCGAAAGTCGACACAACTCATTTCGACAATTCGTCGATCTTCAAATGGTATGGATCGAGCAAGTTGCCCGTGGCATGGCCAAGCGACGCAAGTGCTACCTGGTAATTCACCTGCGTTTGCAGAAGCACCAGTTCCGCCTGCGCTAACTTGGTTTGAGAGTCAAGTACAAAGAAATTTGTTTCAGCGCCCAGCTCGAATTTGCGCTGATCCGCGGACAGAGATTTTTGCGCAAGGTCGAACGACGCTGTTCCCGCAGCCAAAGCGAGTTTCGCTTCTTCGAGTTGATGGACCGCGCCGCTGACTTCCCTCGCAATCTGTTCGCGCGTTTGACGTCCGGTATACAAGTCCCGGCTGCGCGAGGCAAGCGCGGTGCCCAGAGCCGCCTGTCCAGCGCGATTCTTCACCGGTAGCTTGAGCGCCAGCGTCGCACCGTAGCCCGGGAAACCGAAACCAAACAGCTGATTGAATGAGGAGCCAAAGCCTCCCGGCGCGATGAGTTTTCCGGTCACAAGGTCATACTGATTGCCGCCCAAACCGCTGCTTTGATAGAAGCCCGTTAAGGATAAATCGGGCTTGAGCTGGTTGTGTGTAAAGCGAATGCCGGTCTCATCATTGGCAATGGATTTCAACGCGACGTCAATCTCCGGCCGATGCTCGAACGCGTCTTTCAAGGCCGCTTCTGAATCCACGCTTTGAAGATCGCCGGCGGGCTGCGGCTTCTCCGTCAGGCTCAGCGGGAGTGCGCGAAACTGCGGATCTTGCTCGGCGCCGATGGTGAGACGAAGAGCGTCTTCCGCCTGGGCCAGGGCATAGGAGGCCTGGATAATTTCAACCTTGCGTGCGGCGACTTGCGACTGGGATCGGTAAATATCCAATGGCGGCAGAGCGCCCAGTTCGAGTGCGCGCTTATCGCGCTCGTAACTCACGTCCGCCAGGTCAAGAGACTTCTGTTGCACTTCGAGAGCGCCGCGTGCCTGCACGGCCGCCCAGTACTGGCTGACCACCTGCAGGATGGCATCGTTTACTTCGGCGGCAAAGCTTGACTTGGATTGTTGCAGAGTGCGACGCGCAATGATCAAAGGCGCCGTATTGGCAAATCGCCCCGCGTTCCGCAGCAGAGGCTGCGTAAATTGAAAGCTGAGGGCTGAGCTGAAAAACGGATTGAAATAATAAAAAGAGCTGTTGGTAGAGGACTTGGTGCTGGAGACGCCGGCCACTATATTTGTTCCGGTCGTGAAGGTCTGGGTATAACTGATCTGCCCCATTTGGGTCAGAGCGTTTAGCGTGGAGCTTGTCGATTCACCCACGCCTTGTAGTTGGGTGTATCCCGGGGAAGAAAAACGATTCACATTCAAACTGCTTTGGATCAGTGGATCGAAGGGCAGAAAGGCGCTAAGCAGGGCAAATTTCTGCGTTTCGACCAGGGTCTCATCGATGCGAATAGCGCTGTTGTTCTCGAGCGTGAGAAGGATCGCCTCGCGCAGGCTGATGTTGATCTTGCCATCCTGCACAAAGTCTTTTAGGTGATCGGGAGCAGTCATTTTTCCCGTACGGACTGGAGTCGTCAAGAGGCCGCGATAACTCTCAGGAGACTGAGCAAAGACCGGCGAAATGGCGATCCATCCCGCAAGAATCAACAAACCTGAGCGCATGCGCCTCCTCGAACACTTGACCGAATTGCAACCTCACATGAAAGCTGAATACCAAACTTCTGAAAGCCGTGATTCCACGATTCACATGAAAAGAGACAATCACTCATATCGAATTGCCTCCACCGGATCAAGCCGAGCAGCTTTGGTCGCCGGATAGATTCCAAAGATCAGCCCAACGGAAATCGAGACGAGAAACGCCAGCGCGATCGAACTGAAGGTAACAATCGTCGACCATCCAGCCAGCCACGCAATCAGCCGCGAGATGAAGAAACCGAAGACCACGCCGATTGTGCCGCCTGCGAAGGAAATCATGGTTGCCTCTACGACAAACTGGCGCACGATGTCTGATTGCCTCGCTCCCACCGCGCGGCGAAGGCCGATTTCCCGCGTCCGTTCGAGGATGCTGGCCAGCATGATGTTCATGATGCCGATGCCGCCGACAAGCAGAGAAATCGAAGCAATGGCAACCATCACACCGTTGAACAGCCGCTCAGTGCGCTTCTGTTCCGCAAGCAACTCGGCGGGCACAATGATGCTGAAATCATCCGCCCCATGATGCGTCGATTCAAGAATGGCCCTGACGACCAAAGCAGCTTCAGAAACATCCGCGCTTTCGCGAAGGTCCAGATAGACGCCATCGATTTCATCGCGTACGTCGCTATAGCTGTCTTCGAGCCGCAGCAGCGCCGCCTGTAGCGGAACGTAGATATTGTTATTCACGTCGACGGCCGGCGTGCCCGCGGTATCTGTCTGCGGACTGAGCTGCGGCCCTACCACTCCAATCACGCGAAACCATTGTTCATTGACTTTGATGTACTGGCCGAGCGGCTCGGACGAACCGAAGAGACTCCACTTGGCCGCGGCACCGAGCACACACACCGCTTCGCCAGCCGCTTCATCTTTCTGATCGAAGAATTTTCCTTCCATTACGTGAAGCCCAGCGATCTGTTCAAACTCTGGATTGACGCCAAAGACCGAAGGCATTTCCTGCTGCGGCTTGGGCGACATCTTCGAAGGCGTCAAGCGCTTGCGTGGCGTGGAAGCAATGACGCCCGCAACGTCGTCGTGCATGATGCGATAGTCCGAAAAGGTCAAGCCAGGCGAGATCTTGCGAACCTTGGAGTGCGCCTGCCATTCTGTCGTCTCCTTGGCTTCGACAATCAGGTTATGCACGCCCATCTGCTCAATGAGACTCATCACCTTCTGTCTTGCCCCAGCGCCAATCGAAAGCATAGCCACCACAGCGGCAACACCAAAAATCATCCCCAGCATGGTCAAAAGCGACCGCATGCCATGAAGCAGCAGATTCTGCATTCCCAGCTGCGCGTCCCGCAGCCAATGCTGGTATCCGCCCTGCACACTTTGAGGAATCAAGCTTCCAAGGCCAGCCATCAGGGGGTCGCTCCCAGGCCCGGACTTGCCACGCTGCTGCCGGTAGTCTTGCGCGTTGCGGTGGGATCAATCAACGCAACACGCGTACCTTCTTCCAGCCCCGTAATCGCGGCTCGGCTCTCAGTCTCGCTTTGAATCTTGACCTCCCGCTGGTCGTAGCCGTCAGCCTTGCGTGCATACACGATGCGCTTTCCATCCTTGAGAAATACGGCCTGGCGGGGAACGTACATGACATTATTTTGCTTGTTTCCAAGGAACACAACCTGGGCAGTGAACCCTGAGCGAAGGCGCGGATCCGTGTCTGCAAGTTGGATGGAAACGTCGAACCCACCCGGGTTGCTCGAATCAAAGAATTGATGCATCGACATGCCGCCCACACTCTTCACCTTGCCTTTGCAGGTATGCCCGGGCAGCGCATCGAACTGGACATCCACAGCCTGCCCCGGCATCAGGTTGCTGCGCTCCCGCTCGCCAACCTTGGCAATGAGATCCATCCCCATCGGATCAACGACCTGCGCAATCGAGCTTCCCGCTTGAACCTGGTCGCCGGCGTGGTAGTCAGGCAGCGACATGCCAGTGAAGAAGAAGCCTCCCGAGGCATTCATGTTTTTTTGAATCGACACCAGGCCGTCAATGGGAGCGGTGACGCGCATCTTGCCCAGATTTTCCTGTGCCTGGTCCATCGCCAGCTTGGCCTTGTTGTATTTCTCCTGAGCCAGAAAGACCGCGGCTTGGCCTGAGGTCTTGTGCGACTCGAGATCGTTCTCTGACTCGGTAAGGGTGCGCTGCGCCTGTTCCAATGCGAGCTGATTCTTTTCGCCGTCGATGGTGCTGACCAACTCTTTTTTCTTCACCTCAAGTTCAGCCTTACGTACCCCGTATTGAGCCTTCAGCAGTGCGACCTTGTCTTGTGCCCCCAGAACGATGGCGTCGGCCTTGGCCTTGGTGATTTCTTGCTCGGCTTGCAACAGCTCGGAACGATTTTGCTCCAGCTTGTAGCGTTGTTCGCTGGGATCGAACTCCATGACCAGATCGCCCTTTTTTACGGGAGCGCCGGTGCGGGCAAGCTGTGTGATTTGCAGGGCGTCTCCACCAATCGCCGGGGCGGTCAGCATCATGGCGTGGCTTGCACGCAATTCGGCTGTCCCTCGCACTTGCAGTTCGAGGTCCCCGCGCTTCACTTCGGCAAGCGGAATGTCGTCGCTTTTATCAATACCGTGGGCGCGCGATGAAACGACAAAGCCGGCCACTGCCAAGCCTACCAACAGGACAGAGCCCAGCCATACGAAGAGGCGAGAACGTTTCGCTCGCATGGCTCACTCCTTCCCCGTGGGATCATGCAGAGCGACCACGTCGCCTGCATGGAGTCCCTGCGCAATCAGGACACGATCATGGCTGCGTCGTTCCACCTGGATCGCTCGCTCTTCAAACTTCGTGCCGTTCCACACATACGCCACCGTCTGACCTGACCGCAGAAACGAAGCCTGGGTGGGAATGGAAATAGAGTCTGGGATACGATCCACGATCACCGTAACCTGTACCGTCATCCCTGGCTTGAGCCGCGGGTCGGCCTGGTCTAATGCGATCTCAAGGTTGAAGTTGCGCGGGATAGGCCAGCCAGCAGAGAAATCGGAACTGGCAATCGTGCCGATTCGTTCCAACTTCCCGCTGAATTGCCGGTCGGCGATTGCGTCCAGCTGCACGGTTGCCGATTGCGCGACAGCCAGGCGGCCTCGTTCGGTCTCATCGACACGCGCAGCGATGCGCAGCGAGCTCACATCCGGCAATTCTGCGATGGGCGCGCCGGGCCATGCGCGTTCTCCTTCCTTGAACGGGCCTTCTCCCCCGTTGTGCCAGGTAGAGAGCAGGCTGATCGTTCCTGCGGCGGGTACCTTGAGTGTCATCGCCGTCAGTGCGTGTTCGGCACGCTGCGCATCGAAGGCTGCCTTGCTGCTAGCGTGCTCCTTGCTTTCGATGGTTGCCATGTTGACCGCATGATCCGACTTCAGAGTGGCCTCGGCTTCGCGCAGGGATTGCTCCGCATCGTCCAGCTTCAGCGTGGCCTCTGCTCCTTCAATCTTGGAAACAATCTCGCCCTTGCTTGCCTCGAGCTTGGCTACGCTCACGTCGTACTGTGCTTTCATGAGCGCGGTCTTATCCTTCTCTTCCGTCAGGAGGCCCTGCGCGCGCGCCTGCTCAATCTCTGCCTGCGCCGATTTCAGAACCGACCGGTCTTTGGCGAGTTCCTGTTGCGTCTTGGATGGATCGAATTCTACGATCACGTCGCCTGGCTGCATCGCGGCGCCATCGGTGGCGAGCTTGAGAATCTGCAGATCGCCCGCCCCCGCCGGCGCAGAGATGGTCACCGACTTCATCGCCTTCAGTTCCCCACGAAACTGGATCGCATCCACAAATTCGCCGCGCTTGACATCAAACGTAGCCACTGTTGGGGCGCGCCGTGTGTAACGAACCAGAGCGTAGACCGTTGCGCTGCTGACGACCAGCACAGCAATCACCAACATCGCCTTGTGTCTTCGTATCCACGTGGCAACGCTCGGAGTCATCGGCTTACGCTCGCATTGTTGGAGGATGAGACAGATTTGACATCGACGGCTGCGGAGAGATCTGGCATCAAGCGAGGATCGTTGCCCTGAATGGAAAACGTAGCGGCAAACTTGCGAAGTTTCGCGGAGAAATCCCCGCGCTGCCCCATGGGATCAATCGATTCCAGCTGACCTTCAAAGGTCAGATCAGGATAAGCTTCCAGGCGCACTTGTGCCTTCTGCCCGACGCGCAAATCAAGTAGATCTTCCTGGTTGACGGGCACAGCGACCTCCATCACGGAAGGGTCCACAACCTGCAGGAAGGACACGCCCGGCCGCACCTGGTCACCTTCCTGCACTTCGCCCATATTGCCCTGCTTCCAGATGGTGTTGAAGACCACGATCCCATCGATAGGAGAATGAATCTGCATCAGGGCTGCGTTGGCCTGGGCATGCAGCATGGTCTCCTGCGTTCGATCGCGTTGAATTTCAAGAATGCGAATCGACGCCTGCGCAGCTTTGCGCTTCAGATCATAGGTCTCTTTCAATTGCGCCAGCGTTGCCTGCGCTTCGTCCAGATCTTCCTTTGCCTTTTCTGCATCGATCGCCGAGAGTAACTCGACCTTTTGCATTTCCAGCTTAGCTTTGCTCAGGCTGCTCTCCGCCTGCTTGATCTCGGTCTGGTCCTTGGCCAGGGCTGCCGCTTCCTTCGCCTGCTCTTCGAGAACCTTGCCGTTCTCATCCTTGCTCTCGGCTTGTTTGTCGACGAAGTCGCGCAGTTGCGCCTGGCGATCAAACTCCACCAGCAGGTCCCCTTGCTTGACTCGGGTGCCACTATGCACAAGCCGCGTGATGGTCAGAGTGCCCACCTGCGCGCCGGCCAGCAGCGGCGCCTGGATCGAGCGTGCCCGCACGGCTGCCGTCTCGCCCTTCAACCGAAGAGTTGTCGAAGCGTTCGACGACACCAGGCCCGAGCGTAGCCGGGGATCTGAACCTGGCGCTCTCGATTTGCACCCGGTGATCAACCCGACAAGGGCGGTGACCAATACGAAGGCAGAGAAAATTGTCCTCCGCCAACGGTCGCTACCCCGTTCTCGGCGAAAGGAGACGGGCTTATCTGGTTCCGAGCTATGTCCATGTCCTTCGCCAGGAGGTGAATACATGCCAGCGTGCCCCCACGTTTTCGGGTTCCATGCAACTATAACCGCTCAGGGGTTTTCGACAAACTAGAGCATTGTCCGGAAAGGTATAGACCGATTCGCATCCGTCGCGTGGCCTTTCTATCAAGGAAAGACCACACCTAGCCAAATCTCATGGACCACACTATTCCAGAAAGATGAATATCAAGCTTGCTCAGGTTTGCCTATCCATCGGTCTGCATTTTGAGCCCTGTAACAGGGCATGACTTTAGTCGTGCCGCAATCGCTGCCAAAAAACGACCGGGGCTTTAGCCCCTGCCGATTCGCCCATTCGACCTGCAAAACGCCGCCCGCCGGACCAAGCGTGATATTCATCTCCCGGAAAATGCTCTACCCCTGGATGATCAAGCTATCCAGGTTACTTGGAAGGGACGTCTCTTACTAACAGACGCAGCCATTCCCAAATCGTTTGCACTTGCTGAACTCAGGCCAAACCTTGCTGACCATCAATGCATTCGAATTCCTACCAGGAAAGTTCTCTTAGCATCCTTCGAAAAACACATTCGCCGAACCGTGCGGAACCTGGACATCATTCGTGGCTCGCAGCGGGCGCCTCGCACGCCGTGTCCAGCCCCCCAGGCCACCAGTTCCAATCGCCTGCGATGCGAAGCAGTGCGGGGCCAATCACAATTCGAACCAGTGTTGCGTCAATGAACACGGCGATCGCCAGGGTAAACCCGATCATCTTGACCACCAGAAAATTTCCGAAGGTGAATGCCGCGAATACCACGATCATGATCGCCGCGGCGCTTGTGATCAGTCCTGCAGTTCTAGCCAACCCCTCGGGGATTGCGTCCATTTCACTCAACCCGCTTCTCCTGGCTTCGAGAACCCGCGCCACCAGAAACACTTCGTAATCCATGCTTAGTCCGAAGACGATGGCAAAGGCGACGATAGGGACAAGAGGAAACACGCTCCCCGTTCCCCCCTGAACTCCCAGAAACCTACTTCCGTGTCCGTCCTGGAAAACCAAAACCAATGCTCCGAAGGAAGCCGCAACCGAAAGCAGGTTCAATGCGATCGCCTTCACGGCGGCGAAGAGCGATCGAAACCCTGCGAAGAGCGCGACCAGCGTCCCCACCACCACCAGCGCCGTTACGGGCACTAATCGGTTCGCGACAATGGTCTGATAATCGGCATTCAGTGCCGGGATGCCCCCAATTTGCAGAGTTGCGCCCGGAACTCCGGTAAGAGCTACCGCTCCAGTCTTGCGGAGTTGCCTCACCCAGTCGACTTGACCCCGCAGGGAAACCCAACCTGCGGGTAGCACTTCAACCAGCGCCGCGCGTCCGTCACTACTCAGAAACGTTCGACGCGTCTCCCGCGAGAGATTAACGAGAGCGGACCGGTTGCCCTCGGCAATCGTTGTGATGGAAATGACGCGGGCGCAGCGAGGGTCCTTCGCCAGCCTCTTGGAAAGACCCTCCAGGGCGTCCCATCCCGCGTCCGTTTGAGCAATGGAATCCTTGGGCAGCTCGACAAGGATGCGTAATGAATACACAACACCGGCGCGGTCGATATGTTCAAGGGTGTGAAGTGCACGGACGGATTCCGCCGACTCTGGAAGCCAATCGCCTCTGGGCAGGCTC
>Ga0073928_10008209_pt1 | contig 13195 bp, 13 predicted proteins | sample PaiPotPPA55metaG_FD_76969 | JGI IMG/M metagenome (GOLD analysis project Ga0073928, IMG submission 76969) | Iron sulfur acid spring bacterial and archeal communities from Banff, Canada, to study Microbial Dark Matter (Phase II) - Paint Pots PPA... ...
AGTCCACTACATCGTGACCTGTGAGAGAGAGAAGCGAAAAGAAGTCTCGGAATCCGCTAGTTTGGTGAATCATCTGCCGCAGGGTGATGACATGACCATAGTCGGGAAGCTCCGGGATGTATTTGCGCACGTCATCATCGAGCGAGAGATACCCCTGCTCTGCTGCCAGCACTATCCCCGCAGCCGTGAATTGCTTCGACACGGAACCCATATAAAAAACGGACTGCGGCGAAAGCGGAACTCTAAGTTCAAGATTTGCCGAACCGTAAGCTTTCCGGTAAACGAAGTCACCGTTGCGAATCACTCCAAGTGAACAACCCGGTGATCCCGGTTTGTCGTAAACAGCGAAGATTTGATCGACTTTCTGAGTAGGAATATCCTGTGCGAACGCGGCGACACTGGGGAGCATTCTGGCGGCGAGAGTTACGAGGGCGAGCATGCCGCGTTTTTTCATAGTGGCTCCGTTCGAGCACCTTATGGCGCGTACGAAAATGTGTCAAGCGCCGCAAAGCAAGTTTGTATTCGTCCTCTTGGTAGTTGGCAGCAAAAGCGTCTTGGTGAAACAACACTAGTTCGGTGTCCTTTTCGAAAGGATTTGAACTGCATGCGACGCAAGCCTGCGAGGTCGGGAGGAATTGGCTGCTCGGGTTCAGCAGGCGTTGGCGCTGCCGACCAAGAAAGAAGCCGAGGTCAGCGGATCGTCCGGCTACTCGGAGTTTTTCATCGGCCACGAATTCGCCAGCGGTAAGTTGCCAACTCCTGATTAGCCTTGACCGCGTCTCGACGCGTTCACTGGTGCCAGAAACTTGTCCAGAGCTCTCGACTTTTGCAAATCTGACGCAGGGTTTCGATTCGGCAGCTAAGGCCGATATACGACATGGCGCTTCGTGCCCGACAATTAGCATGGCTCCGGTACTGGCGATCACTAGTGTGGTGGCAAGGACCTGGCTGTAACGGCCCTTTGACCCCGTTGGAGAGTTTCTTAAACCGTTCGGCACCGGGCCGAACCGAATCCCTATTTCCAGCAAGGAGAACAGGGATGAGGACGGACAAACAGCTGTGGCGGAATCGCAAGGATTGGAAGAACGCGGCTTCGAGGTTTATCTTGTCAACGCACGGCACACCAAGAATCTGCCGGGACGGAAGAGCGACGTCCAGGAAAGCCAGTGGCTTTTGAAATTACCTACTTACGGGTTGCTGAATAATTCCTTCCAACCACCCTCGAAGATTCTTGAAAAAAGCCACTTGCGTGGACTCGGTCCATGAAGTGCTAGTCTGATGTGATAAGCGATGAAAAACCGCGACATTCAGGCGACTTGGAAGTATCACGATGGCACAAAGCACTCCTATTGGAGCATTCGTAGCAATCCCCACTTCCTGGACTGGGCGAATCGACCGCTGCCTTTCAAAATCTATCCGACGATAGAGCCATTTCCGCTACCGCGGGACGTGCCGCAAACAGGTGTAGCCGCGCTCTCCGCGATCTCAGACCCCATGCTCTCGGCGAGCGGCGATTCGGTTCCTGACCTACGAGACCTAGCTCGCATCCTCTATTTCTCGGCGGGAATTACCAAGCAGCGCAAACATCCAGGTGGAGAAATGTACTTTCGGTTCGCGGCCTGCACGGGAGCGCTCTACGAGATCGAGCTGTATGTCGTGACCGGCGATTTGAAAAGCTTGGATGCCGGCGTGTATCACTTCAATCCCGCGGACGTATCGCTACGGCTCCTGCGAAAGGGTGATTTTCGCGGAAACCTGGTTCTGGCGACAGTGTTAGAACCCTCGGTGGCTCAGGCGCCGGTGACGATCCTCTGCACGGGCACGTACTGGCGAAACGCCTGGAAGTACCAAGCGCGCACCTATCGCCATTTCGGTTGGGATCACGGCACGCTGCTGGCGAATATGCTGGCCGTTTCTGCCGCTTCCGGGCTGCCCGCCGAGATCGTCCTCGGGTTCGTGGATGTCGAGGTAAACCGCCTGCTGGATCTTGACACTCGCCGTGAGGTTTCTTGGTGCCTTGTGCCGATTGGGCGCGCAGCGGCGAGTTCGCCACCCTCCCCGAGAGAGGCCGTGGCGCTGGGGCTGGAAACGATCGAGCTTTCGAAACGTGAAGTGGAGTATCCCGCCATGCTTGAGATGCACCACGCATCTTCGCTTGAGTCCGAAGAGGAAGTCGCCCAGTGGCGTCGGAAGCCACGCGTTGTGTCATCTTCCGCTCCCGAAGGCGACGCGGCTCCGCTCCAGCGACTGACGCAACAAGAGCAGCCGAAGGATACGATCGAGCAGGTCATCCTGCGTCGCGGCTCTTCCCGAAAATTCGATCCAACTAAATCGATTACGCTGGCGGAACTCTCAACCATTCTCGACTCCGCCACGCGAGGCATTCCGGCTGACTTCCTTGAGCCTCCAGGCACACAGCTCAATGACCTTTACCTGATCCTCCATGCGGTGCAAGGACTCAAGCCAGGGGCTTACTTCTTCCGCCGCAAGCAAAACGCGCTGGAGCTTTTGAAAGAAGGGGAATTCCGCGCCGAGGCCTACCATCTTGGACTGGAGCAGCTACTGCCTGCGGATGCCTGCGTGGACGTCTTCTTTCTCGTCGATTTAAACAGCATCTTGGAGCGATACGGGAATCGCGGCTACCGCGCCGTCCAATTGGAGGCGGGCGTGATCGGCGGCAAAATGTATCTAGCCGCGTACGCCCAGCGCCTGGGTGCAACCGGGCTGACCTTTTTCGACGACGACGTGACTCAATTCTTTTTGCCGCACGCGAAAGACAAGAGTGCCATCTTCCTGCTCGCGATTGGCAAGCCTATGAAAAAATCAAGTGAGGCTCCCTAGGCTTCGCGTCCGCTTTCAAAAAAGCCTTCCCGAATTATGGAGCCGTGGACAGTGTTCCAAAATGTGGTCCTACTTCTTTGAAAGCTCGCCCTTGAAATGGCTTTCAACATCTTCACGACTAAGCGGGTTTCTTGCTTTGGTCAATACAACCGAATAGACGACTTCATTCCCTTCAGTTTGCGCGTTAATGAAAGCCCCGTCTTCCGGCAGTTCTTGGTAGATGAATTTTACTTTCCTGCTGTCTTTAAGTGTGGTGATCCACTCTTCGTCTGACATGTACGTAGCTCCTCAGGCGATGTCAGTGTGTGTCGCAAGTATACGTTGGTCGTTCCGAGAAATTGCAGATCGGGAAATGATCGCGCCGGATTATCGGAAACTAGGTTGGACCAGAAAGCCTAAGAACTGAATCGCGCCTGGGAAATCTGGGGACCAGCATCCATGTTTCTCTCCCAGGTGACGAACAGTGCCTTGAGATGAGCCGTCGTCGCTCTTTTTTTTGCACAAAGGAAGTTCTCGATTCTCCTTGACACGCGCACTCTCGAAGAACAGTATCAGTTCGAAGTTTCGCTGTTTGAGGCGAGACTCCCGCATCTCAGTCCATTCGCAATTACTATATAGGACAAGCTCCGTATCGAGCGCCAACAGGGCAGAACCTATCAGGTTCTTTCTCATTCTCGCGCGCGGGGCCCTACCCCTGTTCGACGTGCAGGTTTGTATACCCAAGACGCCAGCGGTTTCAAGCCAGATCACTCAAGCCCGACTCGCTATATGCGAGGTGGAATATCGTGCTTTTAAAAAAGGAGAACCACCATGTCTGAACAAAACAAAAACAACGTCCGTCGTTTGCTCGAAGAAGTTTGGAACAAGGGCCATGTGTCTGTAGCAGACGAGCTCTTCGCACCTACTTACACACACCACGACAGTTCGACGCCCGATGTTGGGCGAGGCCCCGAGAGTGAGAAAAAGAGAGCGACTCTTTATCGTAATGCCTTTCCCGACATTCGAGTAACGATCGAGGACCTCATTGCCGAAGGCGAAACAGTAGTAGTTCGTTGGTCTTGCCGCGGTACTCATAAGGGCGATCTCAACGGGATTGCACCAACAGGGAAGCAATTCAACATCACTGGCGTAAGCATTGCCCGCTTTACGAACGGCAAAATGTTCGAAGGCTTTGTCAATTGGGACGCTCTGGGCCTCATGCAGCAGCTCGGTGTCGTCCTTGAGCTCGGCAAAGTCAAAGCTGTCGCCGCATCCAACTCCGCAAGGTAGCCTCCAGGCTACGTCGATGAGTCGGAAGGCTCGATCATACATCGGGCCTTCTGTTCGACTTTCGGTGAATCCTGAATGCATGCCCGCCCTATCGGCGACAACGTAGTGGCACGACTGCCCAGATCGAAGAAATCGGCGGCAACGATGGGGGCGAAGGAATAATGATCGATTTTCGATTGGTCTACTCTGATTATAGTTATAGGAGGAATGCAAATGGGCGAAAGGAAATTCTCAACACCAGAAAGAATTGAACAGCGGGCATACGAGCTATACGTTGAACGCGGCGGCGAAGATGGTGGCGATCTCGCAGATTGGCTTGCTGCCGAGAGAGAATTAACAGAATTGCCTGAACAACCCAATTCCAACGCGCCCCAGGCACGGGCCACCGCTGCTAACCTTCAGGCAACGCCACCGAAGGGGCTGCCCTAGAAGTCCCCGTAGAATATTCGAACAAATAGTCGGCGCTAACTAATCATTCTACAAGGGCCTCGGTTTTCTCCGAGGCCCTTTTTCTTCTCGACATTGCGCCAAACACGAATATTCCGGGCTGGGCCTGGCTCCGAGAAGTTTGAATGTATAAATCGGAGGAGGAGCGCTTGGTGTACAAAGCTGAACTCAGCGGACACTGATTCAGAGACACCAAGGAGGCTCCCGCATGCAGACTATGTATTACATCGGCCTGGATATTCACAAGAGGAAGATCAGCTACTGCGTGAACGACTCACGCCGAAGGCACGATTGGGCCAAGCTGAAATGTCTATTGCGTCTATGCGCGATCGCCCCCGCCAGCCTGACTGGAACAGTTTGGAATAAGAAAGATAGCGGAGCTTGAAGGATGCTACTCAGGAGCCACTCGCAGCGCGGGCTGCCTGTTGGCTGGCCATTTGTTCCTTCATCTTCTGTTGCATTTCCTTAGGTGTGGGTTCTGCAATGTGGGTAGCGACCATCCAAGTGTAGCCCTCGGGATCGACAACGGCTCCACAGCGGTCGCCCCAAAACATATCCATCACGGGCCCCTTGGGCGCGGCGCCGAGCTCTACGGCCTTGGCAACCGTCTTGTCCACGTTCTCCGTCAGTAGATACAAACTCGTCGGAGAGGCGCCGATTGTTTTCGCGCTGCGGGAACCCATCTGCGGCATTTCCGGACCCAACATTAATGTCGTTCCGCGGAGTGTCAGCTCGGCATGGATCGCCTTGCCGTCTGGGTCATTCATGATCCCCCGTTTGGCAAAGCCGAATGCCTTTTGATAAAAGGCGGCTGCCGCTTTCACGTCGGTCACCGTTAGCATTGCCGTTACCGAACCGTAGAGCTTTTTGTTGAGCGGATCGATTTTTCTGGGCATAACACTCCTTTCGGGAGGCGAGTATTCGAGCTCAATTTCGGCGGCATTGTTCATGATGCACCGCTCGAAGAAACCCCGGGACAGCGGAGATGAAGAATACTTCGATGAGAAACGTCCGGTCAACGTGCCAGTCGATGGCGCAGCACACCTCGCCGAACTCTTCCCGCGCTCGATGGGATGCTGGCGAAAACCAGCCATCACCGTGGTTCTGTCCGAGTGGTCGGCTACACTTCCATAACAGTTCAGACGATTACTCATGGATTTCCGAGGGCGCGTCGGGCTTTGGAATAGTCGCCTGTGCGGCTAGTCCAGTTACTTGCCAACGTTCCGGCCGCCCAGAACACCGCAACCAGAAAAAACAACTTGCTCTGCGGGACACCTGAGCGCCATGCCCAGAGCGCACTCAGAGTTGGGACAACGGCGGAAGACGTCACTCCCGCAGACCACATAATTGCTCTGGCCATGGGTCTGGCTTTTTGCATGGAGGCCTTCTCCGTCTGCACTCCCAAAAAAGGAAGATGTTCGAACAACCACCGCAGTCCAGCAGGCCACCCTTCTGGATTCGCAGTTCCGCCGACGGTGTAAAAAGCGAAGCGAATGCCAAGAATTCGTCCGACCACCCAATGGGCGACAGCATGACAGCAGAAATAGAGGAGAACCCATCCCACGACCATGGCGGAAACGGCGCCGATGGTCGAGCGGGCTGATCGTGCCGCGGCGAGGGCAAGACAAGCGGCCACAATCCCAGAAATCTGCATCGCATTTCCGGCCATGATCGAAAGGTGGCAAAAGATTTTGCGTCTCGGTGACAAGTCGGACCCATTCCTGTTTGCAGTCAACCGCCAGAGCCGCGATTATGGACGAGTAGTCGCCTTGTCACTCGCCAAAACTCTGGAAAGCCAATAAATCTCGTCCCGTAACAATGTTACAGACCCGTCCGCATGCTATTCATTTCAAACGCATTCTGGATTTTGGCGAGGGACAGCCGTTGAATCGCAGCAATTCGGTTCTCATCGTCGCTCCACATCAAGATCGGCGACCACAAACACACAAAAGGCCCGGCTGCTTGTATCCCTAGACCTCGAACGCAGTCAACTGATGGGGATCGAATGTTAGATGCAAGATATCGCTTTTTCTTCTTGACAAGCAGAAGCAATTCCATAATATGGCACGCGTGCCACAATCTAAGACAATAGATTCCCCGTACAAAGTACAAGTTCTTGACCGTGCTTTGGCCGCCTTGGCGATATTGGCAAATAGTCCGAGCGACTGCAGCCTCGCCGAACTGTGCCCTGCACTGAAACTCCACAAGAGCACGGTGCACCGGCTGATGATGGTGCTGGAGCAGCACCGCTTGGTGGTGAAGAACCCGGACACGGGGCGTTATCGCTTGGGGCTAAGGCTGTACGAGTTGGGATCTCGAGCGATTGATGGGCTTGATCTTCGCGGACGGGCGCGGCCTTATTTGGATCGGCTACAAGACGAATTTGGGGAGACCGTGTTCTTTTGCATTCTGGACGAGGGACAAGTTTTTTACGTGGATAAGGTCGAGTCGCAGCGCAGCGTGCGCACAGCGTGCACGGTGGGAAGCCGGGCGCCGGCTTATTGCACGGCGGTCGGCAAAGCCATGCTTGCCGAGCTTCCTGATGCCGAGGTGACCAAGATTGTGCGGCGCTGGGGGTTGAAGCCCGTTACTCCCAATACAATTTCGACCGCAAGTGCGCTGAAAGCTGAATTAAAAGCGGTTCGGGCGCGTGGCTACGCCATCGATGACGAAGAGAAAGAGGAAGGCCTGCGGTGCATCGGTGCCGCGGTGCGTTCGCATTCCGGAAGGCTGGCTGCCGCGATGAGTATTTCCGGGCCAGCATTCAGGATGACGAAAGAGAGGGTTCCGGAGATCGGGCGAGCGCTCATGGAAGCGGCGAACAAGCTTTCCGCGGAGTTGGGATATCAGGCTGCCTCGGCAGAGTTGGTTCAGAGCGCAGCTAGTTAAAGGGTTTGAGGAAACCGGCGAAGGCCGGTTTTTTTGCGGCGTTTTTCGGGAGTGAGATGCAGTTTCATAATGTGGTACGGCAGGCTCCGGCGAGGCGTACTTCCGCACCACATCCGGGTACCAGTAATAAACATGCGCAGAGGTGCTCTGCGCAGGGATAGGAGAAGCCGATGCGTGGAAAATTCGGAGTAAAAGTGATTTTCTGCTTGATAACCGTGCTGCTTCCCAATGTTTTGAGGGCGCAACTTACGACGAGCACGATCTTTGGCCGAGTGACCGATGCGAACGGAGGCACGATCGCCGGTGCTCAAGTGACGCTAACGAACACGGACACAAACCTTTCGCGAGCGGCGCAAACGAGCGCCGAAGGCGAGTACCGTGTCGAACTGCTTCCGGTTGGCAACTACAGGGTGGAGATCGCGGCCTCGTCATTCAAGAGATTCGTGCGAGCTGGTGTGGTGCTGGAAGTAAACGTACCAGTCCGAGTGGACGCGCTGCTGCAATTGGGAGACATCAACCAGACGGTGACCGTCTCAGAGAGTGCACCGCTGGTGAACACCACGAGCCCGGAAATTGGGCGCACTATAGAAAATCAAGAAATCGTTAACCTGCCCCTCGTTAATCGCAACGCGTATCAATTACTGCTGCTGACACCAGGGGTTCAGAACAGCAGCTTTAATCCGGGCCAGCCAAATCCAGTGATAACTCTTGGATACCCGGAGGAGCGAACTTTCATCAATGGCGGCGTGGACGGCGGAGCAGGATCGGTGAGCTATTACCTCGACGGCGGCATCAACATGACGGGATTGCGAAACACGGGAAACATTCTTCCCAATCCAGATGCCATTCAGGAATACCGCGTCGAAACGAACAACTACGATGCGGAGTACGGAAAAATGTCCAGCGGCGTCATAACAGTGATTACAAGATCCGGCACGAACGCCTATCACGGCGAGCTGTTCGACTACTGGCGGACCGATGCCCTGAACGCCGCTCCCTGGGATTCGTCTGTTGGTACTCCTCCCCTGCGGCGGCAGCAATTCGGCGGAACCTTCGGTGGACCTATCAGAAAGGACAAGACCTTCTTCTTCGGCTCCTATCAGGGTCTGCGCCAGCTCAGCAGTTTCCTATTCACTGGCGCTACGTTGCCGACAGCGGCGGAGGCTGGAGGGAATATGGCTGCCCTCCTTCCGGCGGGCGGTTCGTTGCCTAGCCAGTACACCTGCGGTTCACCGACGGTGATCTGTTCTTCGTTGCTTGATCCCGTTGCCCAAAAGCTCTTCACCTCGAGCGTTTTTCCAAATATCCCCACGGCGGTCGCGGGCCCCTTCCAGGCGGTCGCCCCTAGCCCGTACAACACGGATGAGTTTCTGATCAAAGTGGATCACAATTTGACCGGCAACCAACGTCTGAGCGCAAGCTACTTCTACACAAGCGGAAACAATGAGGTCCCTCCGCTGAATTCCACCACGGGCCAGCCCAACGGCAACATCCCATGGGACGTGCAGCAGTTCACCTGGCGCCAGCAAAATGTAAACCTGAGTGATACGTGGACAGCCAAGGCTAATCTGACGAATCAGTTTTGGCTCGGCTACACGCGCAATATGGCAGGAAGATTAAATCTGCCTGGGACTTCTCTTGGCGATCTTGGCTCGGAATTCTCCGTCCAAGGGCCAGGATCGCTGCCGCAGATCACTGTGACAGGCTTCTTTACCGGAGCGAGCGCCATCGCCGGGCCCGTCGCCGGCTCGAATTTCTATTCCGTGCGGGATGTGGTCGGCTATACCCGCGGACGACATTCTATTTCATTTGGAGGTGAAGAAACTCTCGATAAGGACATTCAGCAAACCTTGTTGAACAACTATGGCGTGTTTGGCTTCAGCGGCACCAACATAAAGGATGTCGTGTCGGGCAAGACAGTTGCGGTTCCTGCGCTCGCGAATTTCGTAATGGGTCTGCCAACGTCGATCTCACAGGATGCCCCGGTGACCGGCTACACCAACAGTTGGAGCACTGGGCTCTTCGTCCAGGACAACTTCCGAATCGTCCCGCGCTTGACTCTCAACCTTGGTTTGCGATGGGATATTCAGACTCCGCCAACCGATCCCCAAAATCGAGGGGCCAGCTTTGAAGTGGGGGAGCAATCAACGGCGATCCCAGCTGCTCCGGAGGGCGCCCTCTTCTATGGTGATCCGGGGATCACGCGTGGCATCGTGCCCGTCCGGTGGCATCATGTTTCACCCCGAGTAGGACTTGCATGGGACCCGCTCGGCGACGGTAAAACTTCGATCAGAGCCGGTGCTGGAGTGTTTTACGGCAGCGTATCAGGCAACGAATGGAACACGGTCACCAATTTCGAGCCTTCTGCAGTGCGCTTCACTTTCACCAATGTCACACAGCAAGTGAAAGGTTCCGGCTTGACCGCCGTGCCGCAGGGCGCGACGCTTTCCTGTCCATACAACAAATTGGTGGCGAAAAATGCCTCGGGAGTCCCGCTTGGGCCCACGGTAACTTGTGACACTGGGAGCGGCTCCGGCGTAAGTGGCACCGACCCGTTTCCGTTCATTCCGCCCCAGTTCCTGACCCCGGGAGGACCGTTCTTCGGCTTCGCGAAGAATTTCCAATGGCCGTATACCTATCAGTTCAATTTGTCAGTACAACGGCAAATCACCTCGAATTTCACCGTGTCCGCAGCGTACGTGGGCACTATGAGCCACGACTTGCCCTTCGCACAGGACATTAACGCTCCCGCGACCGGCGCTCTCGCCTCCACGTGCGCGACCAGCGCAGGCGCGAATATCGTCGCACGGCGCCCGATCGACAATACCGGCGTCGCCACTTGCGCTGCTCCGGGAAGCCCGTATGGCACTATTCTGCTTACGCAATCCAATCAAACGGCCTCGTACAACGGCCTACAGACAACAGCCCAGCTAAGAATGACACATGCTCTGATGCTGTACGCCTTCTACACCTTTAGCCACACATTTGACAGCGTCCAACTCGACAACAACACCACGCAGGGTGGCGCGGAGGACATGACCAATCTGGGCCTGGAGCGCGGCCCGGCGGATTTCGATCTTCGCCATCAATTCGTGACCTCACTGGTGTGGCAGTTGCATTACTACCATGGGGACAATTTATTTGCGCGCGGAATAGCGAATGGCTGGACAATCTCTCCAATCGTCAACATCCATAGCGGCTTTCCTTTTACGGTTCTTAATGGCAAAGATGCCAACTTGACCGGCAACACTGCCGCTGAACGAGCCGAGCTCGTGCCTGGGCAGAACCCAATCTCAAGCAATCGCACTGCGGCCGAGTGGTTCAATGTCGCTGCGTTCTCGCAAAATCCCACAAATCTGGTGAACGGCATAGCCGTTAATGGAAACTCTTCGCGCAACATGTTGCGTGGTCCCACGTTTAAGGACGTGGATCTCGCGATCTCTCGTGACTTCGTTTTCAAGGAACGCTTGGGCCTGCAATTGCGCGCCGATGCCTATAACGTCTTCAACATGGTTAGCCTGAACCCTCCGGGCGCCACTGTCGGCACCGCCACATTCGGAGTAATCACTTCAGCGAGCGCCATGCGCCAGCTGCAGTTGGGCCTTCGTCTGACCTTCTGATGGCGGACCGTTCGCTGGCGGCGGTTTTTCTGCGTCATAGCCATCTGGGAAAGGCGCCTCTGGTTCCCGGCTGTATGAGATGCCCAACCCGTAGCCGAATGAAACCGTGTTCGTCTCCAGCTAGTCGAGGAAACACACTTTGTGTTTAAAGGAACTATGAACACCAATGCTGAAAGTCCTTTAGAGAAAATGGTATTTCGGAATACTAATGCCAAGGTTGGGCGCCACATCTCAGTTACGCCCCAAAACAGCATGATGCGGCATCTCGCCTACGGACGCATTAGGCTCGATTCCACAACTCCCGGTGTTTCCTTTGCCACCGGAGGCCGCGAAACCGGGTTGATCCTTCTTTCAGGCAGAGCCACGGTGAGCGCGGTTGGAAAAGAGTTCGAACTCGGCCAATACGACGCGATTTACATCACGAGAGACTCACAGGTCGCAGTGTTCACAAAGAGCGAAGCGGACGTGGCGGAGTTTTCATCGGATGTAGAAGGCAAGTATCCCCTGAAGGTCGTGCGTTACGCGGAGACTTCCCGGGACCCGGGAATGAAGTTTAGCGCGGGCGGGCTGGGTTCTTCGCGGCAGCTAAACATGCTAATCGCAAAGAATGTCGAAGCAGGACGCCTCGTGGCCGGGTTTACGCACTCGGATCCGGGCAATTGGACGAGCTGGCCTCCGCATGAGCACGCGAAAATGCTGGAGGAAATTTATGTGTACTTCGACATGCCCAAACCGGCATATGGAATCCAGCTGGTTTACAACAACACGGAGTATCCGGAATTGGTTACGGTGGTGCGCGACGGCGATGCGGTATTGATGCCGAGCGGGTATCACCCAAACGTTTCCGTTCCGGGCCACCGAATCGCTTTTCTCTGGGCGATGGCGGCGCATCGCGAGGTCGAGGACCGTCAGTTTGGTGTTGTGAATATTCAACCAGGGTTTCAACAAGGCGGATCTGGACTCGAAGTGGGCCGCAAGTAAGTGATCGAATCAAACTAAAGGGAGTCGATGCCAGTAGAGAATCCGATCGCCGAGGCTAAGATGGGCGGCCGCATGGAAGATTCGGCAGGACCCGCTCATTCCCGAGTGAGGGTCGGGATGCTCGCGGGACGATTCCGCTGGCTAATCTGCGGACTCTTATTTCTCGGTGTAACAAAGAACTATATGGACCGGCAGGTCCTAGGCGTCTTAAAAGGCCCGCTTCAGCATGAGTTCGGATGGAACGAGATCGACTACGGGAATCTCGTGTTCGCGTTTCAGACGGCTTATGCGCTCGGGATGATTCTCGTGGGCCGTTTGATAGACCGGCTGGGCACGCGAGTCGGGTATGCCCTCGCGATGGTCTTCTGGAGTCTCGCATCGATGGGGCATGCCATCGCACATTCCCTGGCGACATTTGTAATCGCTCGCTCCGCCTTGGGATTCGGTGAAGCTGGAGTTTTCCCGGCGAGCATCAAGTGCGTTGCGGAATGGTTTCCAAAGAAAGAGCGGGCGCTGGCGACGGGGATCTTTAATTCCGGGACAAACATTGGGGCGATTATTACTCCGCTGATCGTGCCGTGGATCGCGATACACCTTGGGTGGCAGTGGGCATTTCTACTCACAGGAGCTCTAGGATTCGCGTGGCTCATTCTGTGGCTAGTTCTCTACCGAAAACCTGAGAACCATTCTTGGTGTACGAATGCCGAACGTGAGTACATCCGGAACGATCCGACAGCGCCATCTGGAAATATCAAATGGGGGATTCTTCTTCGCTATAGACAGACCTGGGCGTTTGCAGCGGGAAAGTTCATGATCGATCCGATTTGGTGGTTCTACCTGTTCTGGATCCCGGACTATTTGCAGCGGGAACATGGATTACATTTGACACAAATCGGTCTGCCAATCCTGGCGATTTACGTCATTTCGGATGTTGGAAGCATCGGAGGCGGCTGGCTCTCCTCGACTATGATAAGGCGGGGATTTTCCGTGAATGCTGCGCGCAAGTGGACGATGCTTTTCTGTGCTCTAGGAGCGTGTCCGAGAATTCATCTTTGGTTCTGCTGAATTCACTTGAAAAAGAGCGCAAGGGTGTGCGAATTATTCGGAACCATGGCGAAAACCTACCGATCCTACCTTCCCGAACAAGA
>Ga0073928_10008210_pt1 | contig 13192 bp, 8 predicted proteins | sample PaiPotPPA55metaG_FD_76969 | JGI IMG/M metagenome (GOLD analysis project Ga0073928, IMG submission 76969) | Iron sulfur acid spring bacterial and archeal communities from Banff, Canada, to study Microbial Dark Matter (Phase II) - Paint Pots PPA... ...
AGTGCCCCCTGACGGTGCGGTCGGCGACTTGACGGGCCCGTTCCTCGAGCCGGTGCTCGAAGGCGGCTCGGCGCTCGGGCGTATCGAGGGGGTGAGCGGCACTCTCGATCCCCCACAAAAAATCCGCGAGCGGCTGAGCGCGCTCCAGCACCTCGCGCATCGCGGCGACGCCATGGCGCAGGACCAGCGTATCGGGGTCCTCGCCTTCGGGCAGCGTGGCAAAGCGGAGCGAAAGGCCGGGCTTCAGGAGCGGCAACGCGCGGTCCAAGGCGCGGCCGGCGGCGCGCAATCCCGCGGCATCGCCGTCGAAGCACAGGATCGGCTCCGCGGCCAGCCGCCAAAGCTCTTCGATCTGGCGCTCGGTCAAGGCGGTACCCAGCGGCGCCACCGCGCCGGTGAACCCGGCGCGGTTGAGCGCGATCACGTCCATATAACCCTCGACCACGACGATCGGCGCCCGGGCGCTCGCCGCCGCGCGAGCCTGCGCCCAACCGTAGAGCACCCGGCCCTTCTCGAAGAGCGGCGTTTCCGGGGAATTCAGGTATTTCGGCTCGCCGGTGCCCAGGACGCGGCCGCCGAAGGCGATGACACGGCCGCCGCGATCGGAGATGGGAAACATGACCCGGCCGCGAAAATAATCGTAGCTCTCCGCGCGGTCCTCGCGCTTGCGCAGCAGGCCGGCCTCGATCAGCAGCGGCTCCGGGAAGTCCTTGGCCAGTCCGCACTTGATGCCGTCATTCCGATCGGGCGCGAAACCCAGCCGGAAGCGCCGGATGGTATCGAGATCCAGCCCGCGCCGCTCGAGATAGGCGAGCGCCTCGCGGCCCGCCGGCCCATGCAGCTCCGTCTCGAAATGAGCGGCCGCCGCCTCGATCGCGCCGCGCAGCGTCGCCTGGCGCTCGGCGCGTTCGCGCTCCTGCGGAGTGGCCTTGGGCACTTCGAGCCCGGCCTCGCGCGCCAGCGTCTCCACCGCTTCCGGGAAGCTCGCGTTCGAGGTCTGCATGGTGAAGCTGATGACGTCGCCATGCGCCCCGCAGCCGAAGCAATGGTAGAACCCCTTGTCCTCCACGACCGAGAAGGACGGCGTCTTCTCCTTGTGGAATGGACAAAGTCCCAGGAATTCACGACCGCGGCGCTGCAGCTTGACGCGCCGCGATACCGCGCCCGCGAGCGACACGCGATGCCGCAGCTCCTCCAGGAATTCGGGCGGAAAGGCCATCTAAAGCCGTCAGCTCATGGCTGTCAGCCGTCAGCGGACGGAACCGACGGGAAGGCGCATGATAACCCAGATCGCCCGCGGGCCGAAGCCTCGGCTCACCGCTGGGTTGCCAGCCGCACGCCCAGAGCGATGAAAATCAATCCTCACCCCAGCAGCTTCTTCACCGTGCCGCCGGCCTTGGCGAGGTCCAGTTGGCCGGAATATTTCTCCTTGAGCGCCGCCATGACGCGGCCCATGTCCTTGACGCTCCGAGCGCCGGTCTCGGCGATAACCGCAGTGATCGCGGTCTCAGCATCCGCGTCGGTCATCTGCTTGGGCAGAAAGCTCTCGATGACGCCGATCTCCGCCTGCTCCTGCTGGGCGAGCTCGGGCCGGTTGCCCCGCTGGTAAAGCTCGATCGCCTCGCGGCGCTGCTTTATCAGCCCCTGCATCATCCGGTGGATGTCGCCATCCGCGATGCCGTTCGGGTTGCCCTTGCCGCGGGCGTCGATGTCGCGTTCCTTGAGTGCCGCCATGACCATGCGGATCGCGGAGACCCGGCGCGGTTCGCCCGCTTTCATCGCTTGCTTGAGAGCCGTGGTGATCTCATCGCGCAACGGCATGATCCCAATCCTCCAGGGTCGAGGGTGCTCCGGAACGAGTCGCGGACGGTACTCGTTCGTCCCGCCGAAGGCAACTCTCCCGCTATTGCGTAACCAATTGAAATCGCTTGCGATTGCGGTCGACTTCGAGCTTGACGAGAGCGCGGCGACCCTCTATCTCATCGGCTTCAAGTCAGATTGAGGACTTCCTCCGCGCCGCCGATCCCCAATTCGGCAGCCCTGGTCCGGCGCGGGCCCTGCGCTGCAACTCGACGAGACGCATAGAATGGTCGCCGGCGCCGCCACCAAGCCTCCCTCGCCGCCGCCGGGCAGCACGGCCGCGCTCGTGCTTGCCGACGGCAGCGTGTTTTGGGGCCGCGGCATCGGCGCTGCCGGCATGAGGGTGGGCGAGGTCTGCTTCAACACCAGCATGACCGGTTACCAGGAGATCATGACCGATCCCTCCTACGCCGGGCAGATCATCACCTTCACGTTCCCTCATATCGGCAATGTCGGCGCCAATGCCGAGGACATCGAGACGACGACGCCGGCGGCGCGCGGCCTGGTCCTGCGCGTCGACGTGACCGAGCCGGCGAACTACCGCGCGACCCAGGATTTCCAGGACTGGCTCAAATCCCAGGGTCTCGCCGGGATCGCCGGCGTGGACACGCGGCGCTTGACCCGGCGCATCCGCGACGGTGGCGCCCCCAATGGCGCGCTCATCCATGCGCCCGACGGCCAGATCGACTATGCCGCGGCGCTGGCGGCGGCCCGCCAGTGGCCGGGACTCGAGGGAATGGACCTCGCCAAGGAAGTCTCCTGCCGCCAGACCTATTCGTGGGACCAGACGCCCTGGGTCTGGGGCAAGGGCTACGGCACGCTCACGGAGGGTCGATACCGCGTGGTCGCCGTCGACTATGGTGCCAAGCGGAACATCTTGCGTCTCCTGGCGTCCCATGGCTGCGAGGTGTGGGTGGTGCCGGCGACGGCGACGGCAGCCGAGATTCTCGCGCACAAGCCGGACGGCGTCTTTCTCGCCAACGGGCCGGGCGATCCCGCCGCGACCGGTATCTATGCGGTCCCCGTGCTCAGAACCTTGATCGCGACCGGCAAGCCGATCTTCGGCATCTGCCTCGGTCACCAGCTTCTGGCGCTGGCACTCGGCGGCCGCACGCGCAAGATGGCGAACGGCCATCGCGGCGCCAACCATCCGGTGAAGGATCTCGCCACTGGCAAGGTCGAGATCACCAGCCAGAATCACGGCTTCTGTGTCGTTCCGGAATCCTTGCCGGCCGATGTCGAGGCGACCCACGTCTCGCTGTTCGACGGCAGCAACGAGGGTCTCAGCGTCAAGGGCAAGCCCATCTTCTCGGTCCAGTACCATCCTGAGGCAAGCCCCGGACCGCAGGACAGCCATTATCTGTTCAAGCGGTTCGTGGCGATGATGCGGGAGCGGACGTAATGCCCAAGCGCACGGACATCCGCTCCATCCTGATCATCGGCGCCGGCCCGATCGTGATCGGGCAGGCTTGCGAGTTCGACTATTCGGGCGCGCAGGCGGTGAAGGCGCTCAAGGAAGAGGGCTACCGGGTGGTGCTGGTGAATTCCAACCCGGCGACCATCATGACCGATCCCGAGCTCGCGGATGCGACATACATCGAGCCGATCACGCCGGAGATCGTCGAGCGCATCATCGTCAAGGAAAAGCCCGATGCGCTGCTGCCGACCATGGGCGGGCAGACCGGACTCAATACCGCGATGGCGCTCGCGCGCTCGGGCGCGCTGACGCGCCACGCGGTCGAGCTCATCGGCGCCAAGGAAGACGCGATCGCCAAGGCCGAGGACCGGTTGCAGTTCCGCGAGGCGATGGAGCGGATCGGCCTGGAAAGTCCGAAGAGCCGCCTCATCCGCTCGCTCGACGAGGCGATGGCGGCGCTGAGCGATGTCGGGCTTCCCGCGATCATTCGACCGTCATTTACCTTGGGCGGCACCGGCGGCGGCATCGCCTACAACCGCGAGGAGTTCGAGGAGATCGTGCGCGGCGGCCTACGCGCGTCCCCCACCCACGAAGTGCTGATCGAGGAATCGGTGCTGGGTTGGAAGGAATTTGAGATGGAGGTCGTGCGCGACCGCGCCGACAATTGCATCATCGTCTGCTCGATCGAGAACGTCGATCCCATGGGGGTGCACACCGGCGACAGCGTGACCGTGGCGCCGGCACTCACCCTCACGGACAAGGAATATCAGATGATGCGCAACGCCTCGATTGCGGTGCTGCGCGAGATCGGCGTCGATACCGGCGGCTCCAACGTGCAATTCGCGGTCAATCCCGCGGACGGCCGGCTGGTCATCATCGAGATGAACCCGCGGGTCTCGCGCAGCTCGGCGCTGGCGTCGAAAGCGACGGGGTTCCCGATCGCCAAGGTCGCGGCAAAGCTCGCCGTCGGTTACACGCTCGACGAGCTGACCAACGAGATCACGGGGGTGACGCCGGCCTCCTTCGAGCCGACCATCGACTATGTCGTCACCAAGATGCCGCGCTTCACCTTTGAGAAATTCCCGGGCGCGGAGCCGACCCTCACGACCTCGATGAAATCCGTCGGCGAGGCGATGGCGATCGGCCGGAGCTTTGCTGAATCCGTGCAGAAGGCATTGCGCTCGATGGAGACCGGCCTCACCGGCTTCAACGAGGTGGATATCCCTGGGGCGGGCGACCGGAATGCGATCCGCGCGGCGCTGGCGAAACCCACCCCCGACCGTTTGCTGGTGATCGCACAGGCCTTCCGCTTCGGGCTCACCGTGGAGGAGGTTCACGCCGCCTGCAAATACGATCCTTGGTTCCTGCGCGAAGTCCGCAAGATCGTCGACGCCGAGGCGGAGGTGCGCGCCCAGGGTTTGCCGAGCGATCCGCCGGGCTTGGTGCGGCTGAAGCGCCTTGGCTTCTCCGATGCCCGGCTGGCTGAGCTCGCCCATGGGGAGGAGCGCGCGGTAGCGGCACTCCGTCAGCGCCTCGACGTTCATCCGGTCTTCAAGCGGATCGACACCTGCGCCGCCGAGTTCCCGTCGCTCACCCCCTACATGTACTCGACCTACGAGGGAGACGGGCTGACGCCGCCCGAGGATGAGGCCGAACCCAGCGACCGCAGGAAGGTGGTGATCCTCGGCGGCGGCCCCAATCGCATCGGCCAAGGCATCGAATTCGACTATTGCTGCGTCCATGCCTGCTACAGCCTCAAGGAGGCCGGCATCGAGACGATCATGGTGAACTGCAACCCGGAAACCGTCTCGACCGACTACGACACCTCCGATCGGCTCTATTTCGAGCCGCTGACCGCCGAGGACGTGATCGAGCTGGTGCGCGTCGAGGAACGGCGCGGCACTTTGCTGGGTGTCATCGTGCAGCTCGGCGGCCAGACGCCGCTGAAGCTCGCCGCCGCGCTCGAGGCCGCGAGAATCCCGATCCTCGGCACGTCACCCGATGCCATCGATCTCGCCGAGGATCGCCAGCGCTTTCAGAAGCTGCTCCACAAGCTTGGCCTCAAGCAACCCGACAATGGCGTCGCCACCTCGCCGGCCGAGGCTGAGGCGGTGGCCGAGCGCATCGGCTATCCCGTGGTGATTCGGCCGTCTTATGTGCTGGGCGGCCGCGCCATGGAGATCGTGCACGACCCCTCGGGGCTGGCGCGCTACATGACGAGCGCGGTCAAGGTGTCAGGCAGCAGCCCGGTGCTCATCGATCGCTATCTGCAGGATGCGATCGAGGTCGATGTGGATGCTCTCGCCGACGGGAGCGACGTCTACATCGCCGGGATCATGGAGCACATCGAGGAAGCCGGGATTCATTCCGGCGACAGCGCCTGTTCGCTGCCGCCCTATTCGCTGGCGGCGGAGGTCATCGCCGACATCGAGCACCAGACCGCGGCGCTTGCCAAGGCGCTCAACGTCGTCGGCCTCATGAACGTGCAATACGCCGTGAAGGACCGGACCGTTTACGTGCTGGAGGTCAATCCCCGCGGCTCGCGCACGGTGCCCTTCGTCGCCAAGACGATCGGCGTGCCGGTGGCGAAGATCGCGGCTCGCGTGATGGCGGGGGCGAAGCTTTCCGAATTCGCGCTCGAACGTCCCCATCTCAATCATGTCGCGGTCAAAGAGGCGGTATTTCCCTTCGCGCGCTTCCCCGGCGTCGACCTGATTCTCGGTCCCGAGATGAAATCGACCGGCGAGGTGATGGGGCTCGACGCGGATTTTGGCCGCGCGTTTGCCAAATCTCAGCTCGGCAGCGGCACCGACCTGCCGCTCGCGGGCCGCGTCTTCGTCTCCGTGCGCGACCGCGACAAGCCAACCATCGTCGAACCCTGCCGGCGCCTGATCGAAATGGGATTCGCCCTCGTCGCTACCAGCGGCACCGCGCGGTACCTCAAGACCTCGGGAATCGAGGTCGAGTTGGTGAACAAGGTGCTGGAGGGCAGGCCTCACATCGTGGACCGGATGCTCTCGGGCGAGGTTCAGCTCATCTTCAATACCACCGAGGGGGTCCAGGCGATCGCGGATAGTTTCAGCCTCCGGCGGTCAGCGCTAACCATCGGAATTCCTTACTATACTACTGTCGCGGGGGCGCGGGCGTCGGTGCAGGCGATCGCGGCGCTGCGCGCCGGCAGTCTTGAAGTCGCGTCGCTGCAATCCTATTTTATTGGGTCACGCTAGCCGCCCCGACCCAGCCCAGGCCGGGAAGGCGGTCATTTGACTGTCGCGATCCCACGATCTTAACGCCCCACGAACTTAAAAAGCTTTCCGTCCATGAACAAGGTTCCGATGACCGCCGTGGGCTTCAAGCGCCTGCAAGAGGAGCTGAAGCGCCTCAAATCGGTCGACCGGCCAGGCATCATCCGGGCAATCGCGGAGGCGCGCGAGCATGGCGATCTCTCGGAAAACGCCGAATATCTCGCGGCGCGCGAGCGCCAAGGGTTCATCGAGGGCCGCTTGATGGAGCTTGAGGACAAGATCGCCCGCGCCGAGGTGATCGACGTCTCGAAGCTCTCGGGCAAGGCGGTCAAGTTCGGCGCCACCGTGACGCTCGCCGACGAGGAAACCGACGAGAAGACGGCCTACCAGATCGTCGGCGAGGACGAAGCCGACATCAGTCAGCGACGGCTCTCGGTCACCTCGCCGCTCGCGCGCGCGCTCATCGGCAAATCCGTCGGCGAGAGCGTCGAGGTCTCCACACCCCGGGGCTCCAAGGCCTACGAAGTGGTAAAGGTCGCCTTCCGCTAAGCGAAAATTCCCGGGTGGCTCCGGTCGCATCCGCGAACACGAGATCCGTGGTTGCGGGCACTCACTCGCCGCCGATCGGCACGCCCGCCGCGAATTTCGAGGCTCGGATCGCGAGCGCGGTCTTTACATGACTCACATTGGGAGCGGCCGTGAGCTCCGTGGTGAGGAAGCGCTGATAGCTTGCCCAATCTTCGGCGACGATCTTCAATAGGAAATCCGCCTCGCCCGCCAGCATGTGCGCCTCGCGCACCTGCGGCCAAGTCTGCACCAACGCCTCGAAGGCCCTAAGGTCGGGCTCCGCCTGACTCGCGAGCCCCACCTGGGCGAACACCGTGACGCCGAAGCCCAAGGCCTGCGGATTGACCTCGGCATGGTAGCCGCGGACGTAGCCGGCTTCCTCCAAAGCGCGCACGCGACGCAGACAGGGCGGCGCCGAGATCCCGGCACGCTTTGCCAAGTCGACATTGGTCATGCGGCCATTCGCCTGCAGGTCCCGGAGAATCCGGCGATCGATCTTGTCGAGTTTGATCCGTCGCATGGAGACGCGGCGCCTCGCCGGGCTGGGGTTTTTGTAATAATATTATAAGCCGGATTCGGCGGCGCAACAGCGCTTGCCTTGCCCGATCGGATCAGGCTACCACCCCCGCCACCATCACTTAAGGATTTGACGCGGCTTGCGCATCTCGGGACACAGCTCGCCGCCCACCGTCTGGGCCGTTCATGACGGCAAAATCGGCATGGCAAACCAAGTGATGGGCCTCGCCGAAGCCGTGGGCTATCCGGTGATCGAGAAACAGGTGGCGCTGCGCTCGCCCTGGCGCCAATTGACGCCGGCGCTCTGGGTTCATCCGATGGCCGCGCTTTCCATGCAAGGAGCGGCGCTGGAGCCGCCCTGGCCCGACCTGCTGATTGCGTGCGGACGCACCGTCACGGCGCTGGCGCTGGCGGTAAAGCGCCTGAGCCGCGGCCGCACTTTCTGGGTTCAGGTCCAAGACCCGCGCTTCGCCCGGCGCCACGTCGATCTCATGGTGGTGCCGCGGCACGATCCCGCCCGCGGCGACAATGTGGTGCTCACCCTGGGCGCCGTGCATTGGGTGCGGCTGGAGCGCATCGAGGAGGACCGCGCGCGCTTTGCGCCCTGCTTTGCGGATTTGCCGCGGCCGATTGTCGGCGTGTTGCTCGGCGGCACCAATCGCGTCTACCGTCTCGACGCCGCCGCCGTGACAACGCTCGGCGACCAGCTCGCGGCGCTGAGCCGACAAGGCTTCGGCATCGCGATCACGCCGTCCCGGCGCACCAGCCACGCCGCGGTCGCGGCACTGCGTCAGCGGCTCGACGGCGTGGCGTACTACCTCTGGGACGGCAGCGGCGAAAATCCCTATTTCGGTCTTCTCGCCCACGCCGACACTCTGTTGGTGACCGGCGATTCCGTCAACATGGTGAGCGAAGCCGCCGCCACTGGAAAACCCGTGCAGGTGATCGACCTCGAGGGCGGCTCGGCAAAATTCCTCCGCTTTCACGACCTGCTCCGACGCGCGGGGGTCACGCGGCCCTTCGCGGGCACGATCGAGCGCTGGTCCTATGCGCCGCTTGACGACACCGAGCGCGCCGCGGCGGAGATCCGCCGCCGGCTCGCCATTCGCCTCGCCGAAATCGCCTGAGATGAGCCGAGCGCTTCCCCTCCATCTGGCAGCGCTCGCGGCGGCATCAGCGCTATTCCTCGCGGCACCCGGCCTCGACCTCTGGGCGAGCGGGCTCTTCTATCGCGCCGACACGGGCTTCTTCCTGGCGGATTGGGGGGTCGTGCGCTTTTTATATCGCGCAGTGCCTTGGCTCGTCACCGCCGAGATCGTCGTCATCCCACTCCTCGTGGGCATCGGCTGGTGGCGGCATCGTTGGATCTGGGGTCTCGATCTCAAGGCCGGCATCTTCGTGCTGGCCGTGCTGGCGGTGGGACCGGGGCTCCTGGTCAACACCGTGCTCAAGGACCATTGGGGCCGCGCGCGGCCGTCGCAGACCACGGATTTCGGCGGCACGCAGCGCTTCACGGCGGCGCCGCTCGTCGCCGACCAGTGCGAGCGCAACTGCTCCTTCGTCGCGGGTCATCCCGCCGTCGGATTCGCGCTGGTGGCCTACGCTTTCCTTGCGCGACAGCGACGCCGACGGCGCCTCATCGCCGCAGGTGCAATCACCATCGGCAGCCTCCTCGGCGTGGTGCGTCTGGCGCAAGGCGGACATTTCCTCTCCGATGTCGTGTTCTCCGGCCTGTTGGTGAGCCTGGTCGCGTCCGTGCTCGCAACGGTGCTGCTCGAGCGCGACGTCGTCGGCGCGCTTGGGCGGCGTCTCACGTCTCGCTGGGGATCGGCGGCTGCGCGCTGGACGGCCTTTAGCGCGCTCGTCGTGGTCGCGGTCGTCGCCAGCTTCTTCTATGCGGACCGGCCGACGGCACTCTACTTCCACGAGGTCGGCCCCGGCACGGCGGCGTTCTTCCGCTTCGTCACGCGATTTGGTGTATCCACCGGCTACCTGATCGCGACCGCGCTTGCCGCCGCAATCCTCGGAATCGCCGCACGCGTCGCGCGCGACCCAGCGTTGGTCGCCCGCTTCAAGGCTTTCGCCGCGGCGCCGCTGTTTATCTTCGCGTCGATCGCGGTCTGCGGCCTCGCGACGGACCTTCTCAAGATCGGTTTCGGGCGCGCCCGACCAAAACTGCTCTTTAGCAGCGACATCTTCGGTTTCGAATGGCTGGGCATGCGGGCCGATTATTGGTCCTTCCCCTCCGGCCACACCACCACGGCAGTCGCGATCGCGGTGGCGCTCTATTGTCTCTGGCCCCGCTCGCTGCCGTTCGCCGCCGTCTTCGCCTTCCTGGTCAGCCTCAGCCGCGTGATGGTGGAAGCCCACTACGTGAGCGACGTGATCGCCGCGGTCTTGGTCGCCCTTGCCGGCACCATCTATGTGCGCCGCGTGTTCGAGCGCAGCGGCATCGACCTTCGCCAAGCCGCGAAGGGTGTGCCGCCGTCGCGACCGGCGCTGCCCTGGCGCGCCCGTCTCGGGTTCGGGAGAGCGGCGCCTCAATAACCCTTGAAGTCCTTGAGCTCCACCACGAGGTAGCTCCGCAGAGTGCCGCCGCCCAGCGCCACCGTGACATGGCCGATGGTGCCGACTTCGGCGAAATATTGCGGAAGCTCGCCGAGATCAGAGCGCGGGCCGACGAAGATGAAACTCTCGCCCCCATGGTTCTTGGCGTCCGAGGTCAGGTCGAACTGATCGTGGAGAGCGCCGCCGGGATTCCACTTGAGGGCATCAAAAGGATGCGGGCTCACGTAATAGATGAGCGCCGCCAGGATTTCGCGATTGTCCGAAAGCAGGCGCTCGCCGGGATGCTCGCGCTCGAAGGCGCTGACCGACCGTCCGAGCGCGGACCAGCCGCGCAGCCGATGCATGGGATCGTATTTCCCCGGCATGTTCCAGCCCACGAGATTCGCGATGTCGCGCCCGCCGATCGCCAAGACCGCGGCGACGACGTGGAGCGCGACCGAGCCTGTCACCAGGACCGCGCGGCCGCGCTCGATGAGGAACGCCACCACCAGGATGGTGGCGGAGACGTAGATCGGCGCCGCCCAGTTGGGCTGCGCGCGCGAGAGCAGGCTGACGATGATCATCATGACGAGGGTCGGCAGCGCGAACACCGCGAGCAGCCGCGCACGGGGATCGCTGAGCGTGCGGCGCATGAAGATCGCGATGAGCACCAGCGTGGCGAAGAAGATCGGCCCGAACACGCCGAACTGCGATCCCACGAACTGCGCGAAGGCGGCGGGATGGATCGCCATGCCGTGAATATCGGCATTCGCCTCGGTGTGGCGATAGCTCACGAAATGATGCCTGAAGTTCCAGACAAAGTTGGGCGCGTAGATCGCGAGCGTCAGCGCAACCGATGCCAGAAAGCCCTTGAGATGCCGGCGCTCGTCCTTGATCGCCAGCAATAACAGCAGTGCCGAGATCAGGAAGTACGCCATCGCGTATTTGGCCAGCAGGCCGAGGCCCGCGGCCACGCCGACGACAATCCACCAACGCTGGCCGTTGGGTTCGCGCGCGCGGATGAACGCGTAGAGCGCCACCGCCCAAAAGAACAGCAGCGGCACGTCGGTGGAGATGATCAGCGCCGAAATCGACACCCCCGGCAGCGTTCCGTACGCCACGGCCGACCAGAGGGCGATGCGGGCGTCGTAGAGGCGCTCGGCAATTCGATAGACCACGAAAGCGGTCGCGAAATGGAAAAGCGGCGACGCCACCCGGATCGCCATCTCATCGTCGCCCAACAGCGCCGTCGTCCCATGGATCACCCAGGCGACCAGCGGCGGCTTGGTGAAATAGCCCCAGTCCGGCGTCAGCGACCAAAGCCAGTACTGCGCCTCGTCGGGATAGAGGTCGAGGCCGCCCACGCGCAACCAGGCCAAGCGCGCGACGGTGATCGCGAACAGCACCAGCATTGCCGCGCGAAGCGGTCCTTCTTCCGCCTTTGTGGTGGAGGCTGCGGGCCGGGAGTTTGCCATAGACCTCTGTTGCTTGGCCTTGCGCCGAGAATGGCGCACGGTCATAGCATCAGGCGAGCTCGTTGCTAAGCGAAAGAGATCCCCGGCGTCACTCCCGCCGACCCGACCCGGCAGCGGCATGGCCAAGAGCATGGCAATTGGCTCGCTCGCTTGGTAAGTGATGGGTGCGGCAAGGTCCGACGGCAGGCGAGATGAAGCTCAACATCGAGACATTCAGCAACATCAAGGGCGGGAATTCCTTTTACAAGGCCGTGACCCATCCGCTGGCGGCACGGGCGATGCCCGACCTCCTGAAGCGGATCGGGAAGCGGCGCCTGGCGGTCTACGACCCGATCGGGCTGTGCGACGGCATCGCCGAGTTCTATGAGCTGGGCTCCCTCAATGTCGTGGGGACGTTCGTTCAAGATGTGAGCGCCATTGGCCGGCCTGTGCTGGGCCGCCCGGCCGAGCCGGTGACCGCGCTCGGAGAGAGCACCGCCGAAATTGTCCTGATCGCCGCCTTCGACGCCGAGCGTTTCATCGGACATATTCGCCATCGGCTCCCGGCCGGAGCGGAAGTACTGAGTCTGGACGCGCTCCGGCTGCCCGATGACATGCTGACCAACCGGCGCAACTACCTTGATCCCTTGAATTTCGCGACCAATTTCGCATTTTTCCGCGACGGCGCGGGGCACCATACGCGTCTCGTCACCGTCAACTATTGGTCGGGCTACGGTGCCGGCGCCATCACGCTCCGGCTGGCGCTCTTTGACGGGAACGGCGACATCCTCGCGCAATGGCGCGAGAGCGTTCCCGCCAACGCCGCCCTGATTACCCTCGACAGCCGCGCGATCCGCGCGCGCTTCGCACTGCCCGAATTCACCGGGCAGATCTTCCTACACGCGATCGGGGCCGCCGGCCACGACGTGGTCAAATACGCCCTCGACACGTTCGGCGACGGCGAGGATGCCAGTCTGTCATGCACCCATGACGCCAATTCCTGGCCGGCCGATCTCTACGCCGGGCTGCCGGCGCCGCGCGAGGGTGAAAGCGTCCTGCTCTGGGTCCAGAACAGTCACCCGCGATCCATTCCACCCGGCTCGATCGGGCTCAATTTGATGGGTGAGAGCGAGGTCCACTGGTGGGATCGACCGATCCCGGCTTTCGCGAGCGTGCCGCTCGACGTGGCGGCGCTGCTGCCGGCGGCGCGTTGGCCGCAGCAGATCGAGATGCAAGCGGGCAAGCACATGGTGCGGCCGCGCTATGAAGTGATCCGCGCGGGTAAGCGGCGCATCGCTCATGTCAACGTGGAGCGCTCGGACCTCAAGCCCGACCCAGAGATCGCCGAGCTCGGCAATCTCCTGGGCAAAGGCTATCTGCTGCCGGCGCCCGTGCTGCCCAGGAAGGAATGGCGATCCCTGGCGCTGCCAACGCCGATGGCAACGTGCCAAAGCGAATTGCCGGTGAGCGCGATCCTTTACGACCGCGGCGGCCGCGAAGTGGCGCGGCACTCTTTCGGACGTCTCGAGCGATGGCAATCGGTGGCGCTGGACGTCGATGATTGTCTCAATGGCGCGACGCTGCCC
>Ga0073928_10008212_pt1 | contig 13187 bp, 11 predicted proteins | sample PaiPotPPA55metaG_FD_76969 | JGI IMG/M metagenome (GOLD analysis project Ga0073928, IMG submission 76969) | Iron sulfur acid spring bacterial and archeal communities from Banff, Canada, to study Microbial Dark Matter (Phase II) - Paint Pots PPA... ...
CACCGCCGTGCTCGGCCGGGCCGACGGTCACCTCGATCGCGCCGTTCGGCGTGGTGTGGGCGATGGCGTTGTCCAGCAGCGTCAAGATCATCCGGCGCAGCGGGGACGGCGCCCCGAACACCGCGGTCTGCCCGGGGCCGCCGGGATTCGCGAGCACCAGCGAGCGGGCTTCGAGCCTCGGACGCTCGGCCTCGACGGCCGTGGCGGCGAGCTCGGCCAGGTCGACGCGCTCGCGGCGACGCGGGTCGGAGCGCAGGCCGGCGGAGATCAGCAGATCCTCGACGACGTCGTCCAGCTCGCCCGCCGAGCGCACCAGGGCTCCGAGCTCGTCGGCCAACTCGTCCGACAACTGCTCCGGCCGCCTGCGCAGCAGCAGTTGGGCCCTGGTGTGCAGCCGGGTGAGCGGAGTGCGCAGCTCGTGGCTGGCGTCGGCGACGAAGCGGCGCTGCCGCGCCAGGGCGTCGGCGAGCGGCGCGATGGATCGGCGGCCGATCGCGGCGCCGACCACCGTGGCCGCGCCGACGCCGATCAGGCCGGCGAGAAGCAGGGCCCGGATAAGGTGGTCCAGGTCGGCCTGCTGGTACCAGGTGTCGAACACCGCCTGCCGTTCGACGCCGCCGCCGCGCACGGTCAGCACGTCGAAGACGGTGCCCTTCACCGAGATACTCGTCTGCGCCGGCGCCCCGTCGGCCGGGGCGTCGCTCAGCGCGGAGGCGAGCGGGAACCCCGGCGGAGCCTGCGCCGGACCGCGCACCCGGCCGTCTTCGACCACGAACAGCCACAGGCACGGGGTGGCGGTGGCCGGGCTGCCGTCGTCGAGGGCCACGGTCAGCTGCTGCCGCGCCTGCGACTGCTGCTCGGCCAGGACCACGCGGTAGGTGCAGAAGCCCAGCAGCGCCAGCGCCAGCAGGAACCCCGCAGCGATCCGGCAGGCGATGGTCGCGGCGATCCGCGCGAGCATGCGCCGCTCGGGATCGGACGGGGTGCGCCGAGTGTTCACAGCAGGCCTATCCGGTAGCCGAGCCCGCGCTCGGTCCGCACGATCTGGCGGCCGAGCTTGCGGCGCAGGTAGTAGACGTAGGTGTCGACGACGGACTCGGCCCGCGTGTCCGGGAACACCTGGGCGCGCAGCTGGGCGCGCGAGTGGATGGCCCGCGGGCGCGAGGCGAGGATGTCCAGCAGATCGAACTCCCGCGGGGAGAGCGGCACCCGGCTTCCATCGGGCAGCGCGACGTCGCGGGTCTCCCGGTCCAGGTAGCCCGCGCCGAGCGGCAGCAGGTCGGCCTGGTCGGCGAACCTGCGGTCCAGCGCGCGGATCCGGGCCAGCAGCTCGTCCACGTCGAAGGGCTTGGCCAGGTAGTCATCGGCGCCGCCGTCGAGCCCGCGCACCCGTTCGGCGTGGGCGCCGAGCGCGGTCAGCACCAGCACCCGCGCGGTCACGGCGCGCCGGCGCAGCCGGGCCAGCAGATCGAGCCCGTCGAGGCCGGGCAGCCGCCGGTCGATCACCATGACCCGGTACGTCCGGGCAAGGCCCAGGTGCAGGCCCTGCTGGCCGTCGTGGGCCACATCGACCTCGTAGCCCTCGCCGGAGATCAGGTCGGCGAGCAGCGCGGCGAGTTCGGTGTCGTCCTCGACGAGGAGCAGCCTGGGTTTCCCGACGGACTCGTCCTGAGGCATCGCGCCGCATTATCGCACAGCCCTTCACAGGGTTCTTCGTCAGCCGGGGGCGGGGGCGAGCGCGGGATCCGGCACCTTCGGTTCCTCGGGCATCGGCAGCCGCCGGTCCAGCAGGGTCAGCGCCGGAGCGGCCATCAGGGTCGTGACCAGGGCCACCAGCACCAGGGCGGTGAACAGCTCGCTGTTCACGATCCCGGCCTGCAGGCCCACGTTGAGCGCGATCAGCTGCATCAGGCCGCGGGCGTTCATCAGCGCCCCGAGCCGAAGCGCCGTGGCCTGTGGCTGGCCGCTCCAGCGGGCCGCGCCCCAGCAGGCCCCGAACTTGCCGATCACCGCGGTCACGACGGCCAGCAGGGAGAAGACCAGCAGCGGACGGTCCGTCAGCAGCCCGAACCGGGTGTTGAGCCCGGAGTACACGAAGAACATGGGCAGGAAGATGATCCGGTTGCTGGTGCTCACGGTCGCCACCGCCCGTTCGGCGGGGACGCCGCGCGGCATCACCATCCCGACGCAGAAGGCGCCGAAGACGGAGTAGAGGCCGATCTCGTCGGTGAACCAGGCCGATCCGAACAGGACCGCCGCCACCACCAGCACCCGCACGTCGTCGTCCAGGGCGCCGGGCCGCAGCGCCCGCTCCAGCACGCGCCGCACGACGAAGAAGGTCAGCAGCCCGAAGAGCACCGCCCCGCCGACCGCGACCAGGATCGGTTTGGGCCGCCCCGTCGCCACCGCGAGCACCGCGGCCAGCAGGCACCAGGCGACCACGTCGTCGATCGCGCCGCTGGCCAGCGCGAGCGAGCCGTACCGGGTGCCGGCCAGGCCGCGCTCGGTGATGATCCGGGCGAGCATCGGGAAGGCCGTGATGGCCAGCGCGACGCCGACGAAGGCCTCGGTCGCGCCCGCCGGGACGCCGGCGACGAAGATGCCGACCCGGCCGCGCGCGCCCAGCGCGAGCAGCGTGCCCAGCACCAGCGGCGTGAGGATCCCGGCGGTCGAGACGGCGGCCGCGGTGCGCACGATGCCCCGGTTCAGGTGCGTGCGGAACTCGTACCCGGCCTGGAACATGAAGGCCACAAGGCCGATCTGCCCGGCGACGTAGAGCAGGGGCTTGAGCGCGGCGGGGAAGAGCTCCGTCTCGAGGTGCGGGGCGAGCTCGCCGAGCAGGGACGGCCCGAGCAGCACGCCCGCGACCATCTCGCCGACGACGGGCGGTTGCCCGACCCGGCCGATCCCCCAAGCGACCAGCCGGCAGAACAGCAGGATCACCACGACGGCGATGAAGAAACGCGGCGAGAGGGCCGTAACGCTCACGCGGCCACCTCGCTAGCGCTCGTTAGCCCGTTCGCGACTGTGCTCAATGGTGCGCTCGCAAGCTCGCTCACTGCTCGACCTCCTGGGCGGCGAAGTAGGTGCGGCACAGGCCGAGGCGGCGCGCGTCCCAGACCATGTAGGTGCCGAGGACGAGTTGCACGACGCTGCGCCAGACGTCCTCCCACCGGTCGCGGGCACGCTGCACGACCAGCCGCGCGGTCGGACGCCCCGGCTCGGGGCCCAGCGGATCGAGCGGCGTCAGCAGGCAGGGACCGCGGTTGGGCAGCGAACGCGTGTGACCAGCCGAGGTGTCGAGCGCGTAGCGGCGCAGGACCTCGGCGGCCGCGACACGCATGGTCAGCGGGGCGATGCCGCGGGCCGGGCACGGCCGGTTGGCGCTGACGCCGAACGGGATGTGCGGCAGGCTCGCCGCGTCCTGGCGCAGCCACCGTTCCGGATCGAACGCGGCCGCGTCGGGGGCGCCGGAGTGGTGGAAATCCGGATAGTTGAACAGCAGCACGGAGCCGGCCGGGATGACGACCTCGCCGAGCGCGACGTCGGCCGAGGTGATCCGGTGCGCGACGCCGAAGAGCGGGAAGGCGCGCAGCGTCTCGTCGATCACCCGGTCGAGCAGGCCGGTGTCCCGCGCGGCCTCGCGCAGCCGCCGCTGGAGTCCGGGCTCGGCCGCGATCGCGAGCAGCAGGTGCGCCATCGCCTCCGACATCTGCACCACGGCCGTGTTGAAGTACGTGCCCTGCAGGTAGTAGGCCTGCTCCTGCTCGGTCAGCGCGTTGGGAAGGCCGTGCGGAACCGCGCCCTCGGCGATCCGGGAGGCCAGATACCGGGTGAGCCGCTCGCGCCTGCGCATGTGCCGCAGCCGGGTGCATTTCAGGGCGCTGACCACGTCGTCGGCATTGGCGGCGATCATCTCGCGGGCCTGCGGCGGGCACGGCTCCTCGAAGACGACCTCGTAGTAGACCGCGGCCCACAGCGGCATCATCGCGTCACGCAGCCGGATCTGGCGCGCCCGACCAGGGCGGCCAGCCGCAGCGAGCCGATCCAGTTCCTGCCGGGTACAGCGCGCGACCAGCTCCTCCCACTCGTCCTTGCGCAGCCGCGCGATGGTGCGGCGGGTGGTGCGGGCGACGTCGTCGTAGCGCGGGCCCGGCTCCAGATGCTCCTGATGCACCTGCGGGCCCGGCGCGAGCCAGTACCAGAACAGGTCGGACAGCGCCGCGCCCCGGCTGCGGCCGTTCGCGGCGGGATCGGCGTAAAGCCGCTTGAAATCCTCGACGCCGACCAGCCCGCCCGGCACCGAGATGCCTTCCTCGCCGTTAACGAGGGCGAATATACGTACCCGGAGAGCGACCACGACGGAGGGCAGCCAGTACGGCAGGCTCGCCGCCACGAGAAGCAGAACCACGGCGAAGGCGCACCAGCTCCAGGCTGCCGTACTCACCCGCGCTCCCCGGTCCCGGCCGCGGGCCGTACCAGGTCGCGGGTGAGGTCCGCGAGGCTTCGCGCACCGCACAGGGCGAGGGTGTGGTCGATTTCCTCGCGCAGCGTCTCCAGCACGCGCAGGGCGCCGGGTTCACCGGCGGCGGCCAGGCCCCAGACGACCGGGCGGCCGACGCCGACCGCAGCGGCGCCGAGCGCGAGGGCCTTGACCGCGTCGGTGCCGCGGCGCACTCCCCCGTCGAGCAGCACCGGGATCTCGTCGCCGACCGCGGCGACGAACTCGGGCAGCAGATCGATGGTGGCCGGGACGGTGTCGAGCTGCCGGCCGCCGTGGTTGGACAGCAGCAGGCCGTCGATGCCGTGCTCGACGGCGATCCTCGCGTCCTCGGGATGCAGCACGCCCTTGAGTAGAACGGGCAGCGAGGTGTGCGCGCGCAGCCAGTCGACGTGGTCCCAGGACAGCTCGGGCGACATGGCGATCTGCCGCACGTGGCCCGGCTCGTCGCCGCGCAGGTTGCGCAGATTCTCGCAGTACATGCCCGCGGGCAGGTCGTGGAAGCGGTTGCGCCGGTTGCGCTCGTTCATGCCGAGGACCGGCGAGTCGACGGTCACCACCAGCGCCCGGCAGCCTGCCGCGGTCGCCCGGCGCACGAGCGCCGCGGTGTCCTCGAGATCAGGCTGCAGATACAGCTGGAACCACAGCGCCGCCTCGCCGTCGGGCGCGGCCGCGCGGGCGGCGGCCGCCACCTCCCCCACCGCGACGGTGCTCGCCATGGCCGCGATCATGATCGTGCCCGCGCGGGCGGCCGCTCGGGCGGTGGCGATCTCGCCCTCGGCGCACACCAGGCGGTGGAACGCGGTCGGCGAGAGCAGCACGGGCATCGAGGCCCGCGTGCCGAACAACGTGACCGAGAGGTCCCGGCGGGCGCTGCCGCGCAGTACCCGCGGCAGCAGGCTGAGCCGCGCGAACCCGTCCTCGTTGGCGCGCACGGTCACCTCGTCCCGCGCGCCGCCGGCTATGTAGTCGTAGTAGACCGGATCGAGCGTCGTGCGGGCCGCGTTTTCGAAGTCCCGGACGGTGAGCAGGCCGTCGAGGTCGGTGGACGTCGCGTCATCGAGGGCTGCGACGGTGTCGGCCGTATCGACGTTCACAGGGTCACCGCCTTCTCGAGGAAGGCCGCCAGCGGGGCGCGATGGGTGGCCTCGCTGTCCCAGTGGTTCTCCAGGTTCTCCGCCAGGTGGTGCTCCGCCAGCATCGTCGCGCCCCGGTAGACCCGGATGACAGGGTGCAGATACGCGGCGTCGTGCGCTTCCTCGACCCGGTCCTGCGCCGTGCGGCGCACCGAGATGTCGAAGGGGTCCACCTTGTCGTGGTCGGGACCGTATTCGAGGGTGACCGCCGCGAGCAGGTCGTCGGCGGGCAGTCCGGTGTCCGGCTCGGCGAGGCCGCCGTCGAGCAGGTACCCGACCGGCACCTCCTCCAGGTACCGGGCCTCGCCCTCGGACGGCAGCAGCAGCACGTCGGCCAGCACGCCGAACTGCTGCCACAGCGCCGAGGTGCGGTTGACCCGCGCCACGACGGCGTCGGCCAGCGCCTCCGGGTCGCGGGGCAGGGTCCGGTGCGGCCACGGCACGCCGTGTTCGCGCTGTTCGAGGATGTGGCCGAGCGCCCGCACGGTGTACCGGAAGCCGTGGATGAACCCCGTGGTCGACTTCTTGAAGTCCCGCTGCTGCATCAGGGTTCCGGCGAAGTAGAGCCCTGGCACGTTCGCCGACTCGTAGGCCGGGTTCAGCTCGGCGAAGCGGTCGTTGATCGCGAGCCTCGGCCGGCAGCTCTCGCCGAAGGGGGCGGCGTCGAGCCGGAAGCCGGTGCAGCACAGCACCCGGTCGTAGAACAGCTCCTTGACGACCTCGTCGGCCCGGGAGAACGAGAAGCGCACCAGGAATCCGCCGCCCGGCTGCGGCTCGATGCCCAGGACGGAGCCGTCGAGGATCGCGTTCTGCGACTTGAGCTGGTAGGTGTCCAGGAAGTTGTTGTTCACCGCGCGCAGGTGGCCGACGTAGTGGGTCTGCCAGGCCATGCGCAGCGACCCGGGGCCGCCGACATGGATGACGGCGGCCCGCTCCACCAGGTTGTCCGCGCTCTCCAGCGCCGAGTTGCCCTTACCGATGATCAGCACCCGCTGATCGGTGAAGCCGTCCGGGTCCACCGGCATGTCAGCGTACTGCTCGGCATGCTCGATCCCGGGGATCGGCGGAATGTAGGGCATTGAGACCCCGGTGGCGACGACCACGACCGGCGCGGTCCGGCGGCTGCCGTCCTCGGCCGTGACCAGGAAGTCGCCCCCGGGCTCCGGCCGCTCGACGCGCGCGACCCGGGTGTTGTACCTGATGCGCAGATCAAAGGCAGCGGCGTAGTCGGCGAGGTAGCGCCGCAGATCGTCGGCGGCCGGGAAGTAGCGCTCGGTGTAGCGCGTGAACAGCAGCCGCGGGTCGGGCGTGAGCAGCGAGTTCCAGTCCATCCGGAGGTTGAGCTCCGGGTCGTCGGTCCCCGTGTGCGGCTTGTTGATCGATATCAGAGTGCGATGACGCGGATAGGTCGCGAAGAAGGCGCCGGGCGCGTCCCGCGCCTCCAGCACCGCGTAGGAACGCCCGGCCTCCTGCAGTTGCCGGGCGAGTTGGAGGCCGGCCGGCCCGGCTCCGATGATGAGATGGCTGAACGTCTCGGACGTGGGTTCGGACACGCTGTCCTCCGGATCATCCGCGGCTCGGCGGGGTGGGTCCCGCGCGACGGAGCCTGCCGGGCGAATCTCAGAGGAATCTCATAAGGGGCGTGCGATAGGCGAAGCCCGCGATCAGCCCCTCATTCCGGGGGCGGCACCGGCGGACGCGGTCGGCAACTGATCGGCCATCAGCACGTCGACCAGGGCGAGCAGGATGTCGCGGCCGACCGCGCGCTCGCGCAGGTCCCCCATCAGGATCGGCACCCGCGGGTCGAGGTCGAGCGCGTCGCGCACTTCGGCTTCGGTTCGGTCCTGGCGTCCGTCGAAGCTGTTGACGCCGACCACGAAGGGCGTGCCGCGGCTCTCGAAGAAGTCGATGGATCCGAAGCTGGCCTCAAGCCGCCGCGTGTCCGCGAGCACGACCGCGCCGAGCGCTCCGTGCACCAGGTCGTCCCACATGAACCAGAAGCGCTCCTGCCCAGGGGTGCCGAACAGGTAGACCACGAGCGCGGAGCCGATCGTGATCCGGCCGAAGTCGAGCGCCACCGTCGTGGTGACCTTCTCCTCCACCAGGCCGATATCGTCCACGCCCACGCTGGCCGCGGTCAGGTATTCCTCGGTACGCAGCGGCTCCACCTCGCTGACCGCCCCGACCATCGTGGTCTTGCCCACGCCGAAGCCGCCCGCGATCAGGATCTTGACCGCCGTCGGCGCCGCGAAGGCCCACGGGCCGCCCGGCCCGTCATCAGAGTCTGAGTAGCCCATCTCTCACCGCCTGCAGAAGTCTTATATCCGGTTTCTGGCCGGCGGCCAGTGCCAGTGGAGGACGGGCCGCGACCCGGCCGAGCGCGATCAGATCGCCGATCAGGATCTTCGCCACCGCCACCGGCAGGTTGAGCCCCGCGGCGATCTCGGCCACCGCGGCCGGGGTGCGGCACTGCTCGAGGATCATCCGGTGCTCGGGCTGCAGCCCGCGCACGTTGGCGGCGCCGAACTCCGCGTCGATCGTGCTGACCACGGTGATGAGGGTGAGGTCGCCGCGCTCGGGCAGGGTGCGGCCCCGGGTGATCGTGTAGGGCCGGACCAGGGAGTCCTCGGGATCCTCATCGAGCCGCTCTTCGCTCCAGTGGTTCACCCAGGCCCACCCCTTCCCCGCTTGCCGCGCCGAGCCGCACTTCGGTCCCCAGATGCTGGCCGACCTGCTGCACGAGCGTGTGCATGGCCACCGCCATCACCTCGGCGTCGACCTCCAGGTCGGCCACCACGGCCAGGTGGGTGCCACGGCCGGCGGAGCTGACGAACAGCCACAGGTTCGCCAGTTCGACGATCACCTGGCGGACCGGGCCGCCGTCGAAGATCACGCCGACGCCGCGGGCCAGGCTCTGCTGGCTGGTGGCGATCGCGGCCAGCCGCTCGGCGTCGGCGCGCTCGACGCCGCCGGACTGGCTGATCACCAGGCCGTCGTCGGAGAGCACCACGGCGCAGCGGGCGCCCACGACCTGCGCGACCAGCCGGTCGAGCAGCCAGTCCAGGTCCTTGTTCGTGGCAGTGGTTCGCTGGTTCATCGTCGGTCTTCCTCGCGGGTCGGCTCGGCCCGCGACACGGGATTGGCGTTGTGGCCGGGATCGTCGTCGGCCTCTTCGACCGTCCGGGCGATCCTGGACTGGCGCTGGAACGCCCCGATTGTTGCACTCGAACGGCTCACCGCGGCGGACCCGGGCGGCGTTTGCGATCCGGGCTGGTCCTCGGCGGCGTCATCCGAGGACTCGCGCGGCTCGCGCAACTCGGTCGCGAGGCTGGCCAGCCGCACCCGGCGCGGCAGCGGGGAAAGCCGCGGCGCGGGTTCGGGCTCCGGATCCTGCGGCGTGTTGCGGACGGCCACCAACACCGGCGCGGGCCGGCTGTTTCCGTTAGTGGAGAACACTTCGGACACTTCGGACGCCCCGGACACTAGCGCCGTAAGCCGTGGCGGAACCGAATGAAGGCTCTCAGTCACCGAATCGGACGCGGGTCCCTGGTCGAGCACCAGCTCCTCCGGCACGAGCACCACAACACGGGTGCCGCCGAACGACGAGGGCCGGAACTCGACCTTCACGCCGAGCCCCGCGGCCAGCCGCGCCACGACGTACATGCCGAGCCGGGCGTCGTCCGCGCGCGAAACCGCGTCCATCCTGGGCGGGTTCGCCATCAGGGCATTGGCCTCGTCGAACTGCTCCGGGGCCATGCCCATCCCCCGGTCCTCGATCTCCACCGCCAGGCCGTGACCCACCCGGCTCGCGCTGACCTCGACCGGCGTGGGCGGCTTGGAGAAGGCCACCGCGTTCTCCATCAGTTCGGCCAGCACGTGGACCATGGCGCCCACCGCGCGCTCGGCCAGCCACATCCGGCCCTCGATCTCGATGCGGATGCGCTGGTAGTCCTGCACCTCGCCCTGGGCCGAGCGCAGCACGTCGAGCAGCGTCACCGGCTTTCGCCAACGCCGCTGCGGCTGGCCGCCGCCGAGGATCACCAGGTTCTCCTCGTAGCGGCGCAGCCGGGCCGTGAGGTGGTCGAGGTCGAACAGGCCCTCGAGCATGTCGGAGTCCTCGTACCGCCGCTCCATCTCGCTGATCTTCTTGGCCTGCAAGCCGATCAGCAGCTGCGTGCGCCGCGCGATCCGCTGCAGCAGCCGCTCGAAGCCGCGGTACTGCTCGACCTGCCCGACGGCCGTCTCCAGGGCGGTGCCGCGCGCCGCGTTCAGCGCCTGGCCGAGCAGGCCGAGCTCGTCGGTGCCGTACTCGATCTCGGGGAACTCGGCCTCGGTGTCCACGCTCTCGCCGCGCCGCAGCCGCTCAACCGCTTCGGGCAGCCGGACCTGCAGGTCGACCGCCGCGGCGCGCAACTCCTGGATTCTGCGCCGCAACATGCCGGTGAGCAGCACGGAGATCACGAAGACCAGCACCACGCCCAGCGCGCCGAGAACACTGTTGAAGATCAGGGTCAGCGCCATCGAGTGGACTTCGCGGCTGGTGTCGTCGGTGAGGCTGCTGGCGTAGATCAGGTTCAGATCCTGAAGCTGGGACGTGACCGCGACGATGCTCTGCTGCCACTGCTGGCCGAACGTCGCGGACAGCGCCGTCGTGCCGGTACCCGAGGCGCTCAGCACGGCCTGCTCGACCTGTGTCTTCTGCGTCCAGGCGCTGCCAGCCAGCAGCTTCTGATACTGCGCGCCCTCCGCGGCCGGGAGCGTCGGCACGACCTCGTCCTCGTAAATGAGCTGCTGGGCGCCAATCAGCTGGGCGATCTGCGAACGCTGAGCACTCGTGACGCTTCCGCCGACGATGCTCGGGGTCAGAACCGCGTTCTCGCGGGCGAGCATCTCCATGCCCCAGAGCGATTCGACGACGGGCCGGGAGAGATAGTTCACGTCGGCGACGCCCGAGTTGCTCAGGTTCGTGAACATCACCAGGTCGGTGGCGATCAGCGCGGTGTAGTCGTCGTACACCTGCTGCTGCGTGACGGTCTGCCGGTCCACGGCAGTGCGGTAGCCGTCGAGCTGCCGCAGGCCCTCATCGACCTGCCGGATGCCGCTCTCGATGCTGGCCGGGAGGGAATCCGGCAGCGCCTCGAAGCTGGAGACGATCGCGTCTGTGAGCTTTCGCTGCTGGTCGAGCCTCGCCTTGTAGTCAGCGGGAGCGGCCAATGCCGCAGCGCTCAGCTGACGCTCCGTCTGCAGCTCGTAGAACAGGGTGAGTAGCGGCGAGGCGCCCTGCACTGTCGCCGTGTTGTGCTCGCTAACACTGTGCCAGTTGTTGTAGAGCTGGTCCGAGTTCACGGCCCAAACGCCGATCATGGCCGCGCTGGGCACCAGGGCCAGGATCAGCAGGACGGCACGCAGCGAGAGTTGCCGCTTTCTTGATGCCGCGTCCGGGTCTCGCAGGCGTCGCCGTTGTACTGCTCGTGCATGGAGTGCCATGCCCAGCCTCCGGCATGCTCGCGATGACGGAGTGCCGTACGGTCACGTCCGCGTTGATGTCGAACGGATCCTACCTGTACGCATAATGATTTACTTCAAATCAGATGCATGAATTAGCTTAATCGTTACGCACCTTTGGCCGGTACGACGAAGCCAGCAGCGCACCGGCGGCAACAACACCGACCAGGAGCGCGACACCGGCCCAGCCCCCGCCCGACAGTTGAAGCCCGAGCGCGTGGTCGAGCGACCAGTCCCCGGGCCCGACCGCCGCCAGCGCCACCGCCACCATCGCGATCAACAGCGTGTACTCGTACCCGCCCTTGAAGACGAAGTAACCCTTACCCCGATGGTCGGTCAGCGCAGCCACTGCCATCAGCCCGACGAAGGCACTGGCACCGAGCCCGGTGAGCAACCCCACCGAGACCAGCACCCCCGCGCCCAACTCCGTAGCCGCAGCCAGCCGGGCGTGAAGCCAAGCAGGCCGCAGCCCCAGCCCTTCGAACCAGCGCACGGTGCCGCCGATCCCCCCGGCCCCTGCGACCTTGTTCCACCCATGGATGAAGAGCATGGGCCCCAACGCCAGCCGAACCACCAGCATCCCGAGATTAACGTCCACACGCCCTCCATCCAGACATCCAGATGAGCTAACTCACTGTCACGTCGCGATGAGCCGAGCCATATTCCCGCCCATGATCTTGGCCTGATCCTGCGCGCTGAGCTTGGTCAGCTGGTCCACGTACGTGACCGGATCGGCCAGCCCCTCCGGGTGCGGATAGTCCGAACCGAACAGCACCCGGTCGACGCCGATCAGGTCGGAGAGCTCGGCCAGGTCCTCCTCCCAGAACGGGCTGACGTGGACGTTCCGCTTGACCACGGCCACCGGGTCCTCAAGAAACTGGTGCGGCATCTTCTTGTAGAGATCGGCCAACGTCTTGAGCAGCGGCTCGACCCAGGAAGACCCGTTCTCAATCACGGCGATCTTCAACTCGGGGAACCGAGACAGCGCGCCGTGACACACGAGCGCCGACACAGAGTCCTGAATCGGCCGCCAGTCCGCCGTCATCCGGAAGACGTCCGGCTGGAAGGGCAGGAACTCCCGCTTGCTCCCCTCCCAGTCGTTGGCGTACCGGCTGTACCCGCTGTCCGACGAATGCAGTGCGACCAGCACGTCCGCCTCGACCACCCGCCGCCAGAACGGATCGAACTCAGGCAGCCCAAACGACCGCGAGCCCCCGTAACCAGGCACCGGAGCCGGCCGAACGAGAATCACCCGCGCACCACGCTCAACGCACCGGTCGAACTCCTCGATCGCCTTGTCCACAATGGGCAGCGTGATCACCGGCGTGGTGAAGATGCGGTCCTTGTAGTTGAAGGACCAGGTCTCGAACAGCCACTCGTTGAGCGAGTGGATGACAGCGTGAATCAGCTCCGGATCGTCCCGCATCCGCTCCTCGATGAGGCTGGCGAGCGTCGGAAACATCAGCGTCTTCGCGATCCCCAGCTCATCCATCAACTCCAGCCGCGGCCCCGGCTCCCGAAACGCCGGAATCGACCGCATAGGCTCCCCGAAGATCTCCCGCCGGCTCTTCCCGCCCGGATTCCCAACGCGGTAGTACTCCTCCATCGCCCCGGGCCGGGCCACGACCTCAAAGGTCGGATTCGGAATGTATTCACTGATCTGCCCGCGAATCGCGATCTTAGTGCGGCCGCGCACCTGCACATACTCGATCGCGCCGCGATACTCCTCAGGAAGATGTCTAGTCAGCGCCTCCTCGGTTTCGTACAAGTGGTTGTCCGCATCGAACAACGGGTACGGCAGCTCACGCGACACCATGAGATCCTCCTTCTCGACTATCGAGAATAGTATTCTCACCAAGGGTGGGCCGCAAGGCTCGGCCCCGAGAACAGCAGGCGTGCCGCTCGTGGTTGGTTCTTCTAGCTCTCCCTGGGGCTGCGTCCGGCTGTGTGCCGGGTCTTCGCGCGGGCGGGTCGTGCGTTCCTCGGGTGTTTTTTCGATCCTCCTTCTGGTCGTCCCCGCCGCGCGTACGCCGGGTGGTGCCTGA
>Ga0073928_10008213_pt1 | contig 13186 bp, 12 predicted proteins | sample PaiPotPPA55metaG_FD_76969 | JGI IMG/M metagenome (GOLD analysis project Ga0073928, IMG submission 76969) | Iron sulfur acid spring bacterial and archeal communities from Banff, Canada, to study Microbial Dark Matter (Phase II) - Paint Pots PPA... ...
AGGAACGCACCCGTCAGATTCGTATCCACGACGGCGCGCCAATCGTCCAGACTAAGTTCGTCGATATCGACGGGCGGTGCGCCACGGCCGGCATTGTTGAAGAGCACATCGAGGCGGCCGTAGTGTTGTCGTATCGCATCGAAGAGGGCGGCGACGCTGGCGGCGTCGGTGACGTCGGTGGGAACAGCAAGCGCCTCGTGTCCGAGTTGCTGCGCCTCGTCGGCCAGCGCCTCGAGGGGGGCTTTGCTGCGTCCAGCGAGCACCACGCGGTAGCCGTGCTTAAACAGCTTGCGAGCGGTGGCGCGTCCGATGCCGCTGCCTGCGCCGGTGATCAAGGCGATCTTGCCGGGTTCTTCATTCATAAGACAAACCTCCGTGTATAAAATGCGACGCCCATACGATTGACCCGCGCAATACGGTCATCGCGGGTTCTATCGCAATAGTGAAAAGCGGTTTGAGAAGACCGATATCATCCGGCGTTCTTATGCAACCAGAACCCTCTACGCCAGCGGGCGACGGCCAGTCAGCTTCCTGCATCGCGGCATGCGATTGGTGTTGGGACCACGCCCTCGCCTTCCCGATCACGGAGATAGTCGTTCTTCGCGCTCTGCAGGTGATCGACGCTTAGCTGTGCGAGCGCCCAGCTATCGGTTCCCTTGAGTGCCTGAATCATCATGTAATGCTCGTTGGTCGATTTGCGGGCGTGCTCGATGTCGACCGTCTTGGTTGATCGCACGGGCAGGCTCAAGCGCATGTAGTGCTTGATGGACTCGACCAGATAATCATTGTCGCAGGCCGAGATCATGGTCATGTGAAAGGCGTCGTTGCATTCGTGCACTGCGCCGAAATCGCGTTCAGCCAGGAAATGAAGATACTTCCTGTGCAGATCTTCGAGCGCTGCAATCAACGCGGCGGGCGCAGGCAAGGGAATGCGCAGGACCGCCTGGCGCTGAAGCAATTCACGAACTTCATAGATCTGGCGGACTTCGCTTGGCTTCAGTACGCGAACGGAGACTCCCTTGTTCTTTTCGCGTACCGCGATCCCCAGCCGTTCGAGTTCATTCAATGCCTGGCGCGTGAAATGCCGCGTGGCGCAAAAGCGCGCCATCAATTGATCTTCCACCAGCCGCGCACCCGGCGCGAGACGCCCGAAGATGATGTCCTCCTGCAGTGCGCGGGCGATCTCGTCGACCTGCAACTGTCTGGGCGGGAAGTCGACGACCTCGCCGGGTAGGCAATGAGCGTTCATTCGAGGGATGTGCAATATTCGGGTTCGGGTGCTCAGCCGCGCGCGTAGATTTGCTCAACGAGTTCCAGCGTCCGCAGATTATCTTCCGGCGAGGTTTCGAACGGCGTGTCGTTTGCCAGGGCGTCGGCGAAATGCGCGATCGCGGCCGCATAGGAATCAATATAACAGGCTTGCAAATCGTACTTCTCGACCGACCGCTCAGCCCCATGACAGGTGAGCGTCTCGCCCGCGAGGCGCACCGTGCCGCGTTCGCCTATCAATAGAAGCTGGTCGCTTTGAGCCGGCGGTTCACCGTACACGCAGAAATTCGCCAGCAGGTTGACCGCTGTTCCGTTCTTGCTGACGAACGCAAGCGCGGCGCGATCTTCGCCGGCGATCTGACTGCATTGCTTGCCGAGCCGGCTATGAACGAGTTCGAGCTCGCCGAGCAGAAAGCGCAGGGTGTCGATGTGATGGATGAGCACTTCCATCACCAGGGCACGATCCAACTGCGCCATGAACGGCTGGCGCTCGATTGCGGGCAACTTGCCTTCGGCGTCGGGCAGAAAGCCCGATGTCAGCAGTGTCATCTGCGCCTGCGTAATCGGACCTGCCAGTCCCGCTTCGAGCCACTGTCCGATCTGCCGGTAGTAGGCACGATAGCGCCAGTTCTCATGCACCATCAGGCGCGTCTTGCCGGACACCTCGGCAACGAGCGCGCGTGCCGCTTCATAGGTTGGCGCGAGCGGCTTTTGACACAGGATGGGCAAGCCTCGGGCCGCCGCCATCTGCACCAGTTGCGCATGCACTTCCCTCGGCGCGGCGATATCCACCGCATCGATTCCGCCGTTCGCCATCAGTTCTTCCGCGCTGGCGTAGACCCGCTCGATATCGAACGAGCGCGCCCGTTCGCTGGCGCGTTCGAGCGACGGATCGGCGATCGCCACCACTTTCGCCCGGTGCGCCTGCCGTCGCCACCCGAGAAGATGGTATTGCGTGACCCAACCCGCACCAATCAAGCCGACCTTCAGCATTACGGGATCCCCTTTGTTCGTCAGTACCGCCTTCGTCGTAATTATTGATAGTTTTCAGCCGATTGACAATGGATCAGGGGTTAACCCGCACTTTCAAGCCATTTTCCGCCCAAGCGGTTGACGCCACGTCGGCAGATTATTAATAATGTGCCTTCAATCCGACTGTCGGACAGAGGCAGTGCGAACCGAGGAGACAGAATGAACGTCAGCACTCATGCCGTCCTCGCTGACGCGAAATCGCAGCCCATGCGCATGGGCGTCATCTACATCGGACGCAAGCCGATCCTTGCCGCCAGCTGCACGATCTTTCTGTTGCTGTCGTACCCGCTCGTCTGGGTGATCCTGCACGGCGGCAGTTTCGCGCTCTCGGTCGCCATGCAGGCCTTCCTCAGCGCCAATTGCGGCTTTTTCATCGGCAGCATGGCGGCCGCGCTCGTCGAAATGTTTCCCACGAAGCGCCGCCTTACCGGCCTGAGCACTTCATACAATCTGGCGTCGATGATCTTCGGCGGGTTCGCTCCGTTCATCGCGACATGGCTGATTTCGCGCACAGACTCGCCCATCTCGGTCACCTACTACGTCATTTTCGGCGCGGCCGTTTCATTGCCCGCGGTGCTCGCCTTCCGCGAGACCGCGTGGAAAACGCTGGACTAAGAACCCGACCGTCATCGCCGAATCAAGGAGAAAGAACTTGAACTGGTACAAAGCGTTCAGCACAGAGGAGCGCACGACCTTCCATTCCGCATTCCTCGGATGGGTGCTCGATGCCTTCGACTTCATGGTCTTCACCTTCGTAATGACGTCGCTCATCACGCTGTGGGGCGTGAGCAAAGGCGAAATCGGCCTTCTCAGCACCGTCAGCCTTCTGTGTTCGGCGATCGGCGGTTGGGTGGCGGGCGTGCTGGCCGATCGATTCGGACGGGTGCGAATCCTCCAGTACATCATCCTCTGGTTCTCGCTCTTCACCTTCCTGATCGGGTTCGCGCAGAACATGCAGCAGTTGTTCGTGCTGCGGGCGTTGCAGGGCTTCGGCTTCGGTGGCGAGTGGGCGGTGGGCGCGGTGCTGATCGGGGAGATCGTTCGGCCCGAGCATCGTGGCAAGACCGTCGGCGCCGTGCAAAGCGGCTGGGCGGTAGGCTGGGGGCTGGCCGCGCTGCTCTACACGGTGGCGTTCTCGCTGCTGCCTGAGGGACTCGCATGGCGCAGCATGTTCTGGATCGGCCTGCTTCCCGCATTCCTCGTCTTCTATATCCGCAAGCATGTCGCTGAACCGGAAAGCTTCAGGCTTGCGCAGCGGGCGATAAAGGCCGCGGGCGAACGGCCGTCGTTCCTGCGCATTTTCTCGCCGCGCATGATGTACACCACGGTGTTCTCCTCGCTGATGTGCGCCGGACTCCAGGGAGGCTACTACGCCATCGCGACCTGGATCCCCACTTTCCTGCGCACAGAAAGGCATTTGTCGGTGATCGGCACGGGGAGCTACCTCGCGGTTCTCATCACGGGTTCGTTCATCGGTTATGCCAGCGGCGGCTACATCTCGGATCGGATCGGTCGGCGCGGCAACATGCTGCTGTTCGCGACCTTGTCGGCCCTGTGCACGATCGCCTACACAAAGCTTAACTTCACCAACGGCGAAATGCTTTACCTCGGCTTTCCGCTCGGACTGTGTGCGTCCGGGATCTTCGGCGGCATTGGCGCCCATCTCACGGAATTGTTTCCCGCGGCGCTGCGGGCGAACGGGCAGGGCTTCGCCTACAATTTCGGCCGCGGCATCGGCGCGCTGGCGCCCGCGCTGGTCGGCATGATAAGCGCGAAGACCGGGCTCAGTAATGCGATCTGCATCCTGGCGGTGGCCGCCAACGCCATCGTCTTTGTGGCGGCGCTGCTGCTTCCCGAAACACGGGGGCGCCGCCTCGACGACGCCCGCGATCCGCTGGCCGCACCGGATGCATCGCCGGCGGCCGAGCATACACTACAGCACAGGGCGTGAAGCCCGCCGCGCGCTGACGTGCTGACAGCGGGCTTTCGCCATTCATGGCTCGGGCGGTGCGCTCGACTCTCGACGGAGATCTGATGACAACACCTATCGATGACGGCCGCGCGCCGCTTTGTCCACCGCCCGCGCCGGTGCAAACCGGCCCGTCGGCTTTCGACATGTCCGCGGGCGTGGTGGACACGCATGCGCATGTGATCGGCGGACCACCGCGCTATCCGTGGATGCCGGATCGCGCGTACACGCCGCCGCCAGCCACGCCGGACGCATACATCAAGATGCTGGACGATGTCGGCTCGCAATATGGCGTGCTGGTCCAGGTCAGCGTGCATGGGCAGGACAATAGCCTGATGCTCGAAACGCTGGCCGCGAACCCCGGCAGATTGCGTGGCGTGGTCGTGCCCGCGCTCGGCCTGAACGATTCGGCCTATCAGGCAATGAAGGATGCGGGAGCCGTTGGCATGCGCATGAACGTGTTGTTCGGGGGCGGCGGAGCCGGCTTTTCGCAGCTGGCCGAGTACGACGCACTGGCGCGCGACTGGGGCTGGCACATCCAGTTCCTGCTCGACGCCCGGGACTTGCCCGACCTGATGCCCCGACTGGCGAGACTGCAATCGCCGGTCGTGATCGACCATATGGGGCATTTGCCTGCATCCGCCGGTGTTGCCAGCGCCGGTTTCCGGCATCTGCTAGCGCTGGTGCGCGACGGCGCCTGGGTCAAGCTTTCAGGTGCTTATCGACTGAGCGCCGAAGAGCCGCCTTATCGCGATACCGTCGCTTATGCGCAGGCATTGATCGACGTCGCCCCCGGGCGTTGCGTCTGGGGATCCGACTGGCCGCATGTGTCCTTGTGGAACACCATGCCGACCGTTGGGCAACTGCTCGATACGCTTGCCTTGTGGGCGCCGGATCCCGCCGTTCGCAACGCGATCCTAACGACTAACGCCCATCAGCTGTACGGCTTCCGGTAGATCGCGACAAGAAGGAATCGGCTCTGATGTGATGGACGACTTCCTCGCTTCGGGCATAGGCATATGCCAAAGAGGAGAAGTCGTGACTTCCACGGCACGTCAAGGGCGAATGGCGGTATCTTTACCGGGCCGTCGACAAGGACGGCAACACCATTGACTTTCTGCTACGCGCCCATAGGGACAAGACTGCAGCCCGGCGTTACTTTGAGAAATCGATCGCCCAGAATGGCGTGCCTGAGAAGGTGACCATCGACAAAAGTGGCGCCCATCTCGCCGCACTCGAAGCCATCAATGATGATCGTGAAACGCTCATCAAGATCCGCCGGTCCAAATATCTCAACAACCTTGTCGACCAAGACCATCGCGCGATCAAGCAACGCACGCACCCCATTCTCAGATTCAAAACTTTTCGCGTGCCCGGATCCTTCTGGCCGGCATTGAGATTATCCACATGATCGCCAAAGGACAGATGAAGTGTGCTCGCGGAACCCACCCGCGCTCGCAAATTTCGCGGATCAAGCGATGCATTGGAGCGACCCTGCTGACGCAAAAGATCGCCTCGCAAGAGAGCGAGGGCGTCATCATCGCCAACCTCATTAACCTCTGGAACGCCTTCGGCAAACCGGTTTGCGTCAAAAATGCATAGTCGCGTCCATAGCACGGGAATTCGCACTCTTCCGAACAAAGCCTAATTGCACCAGATGCCTATGAGGCGGGGAGCGGTTCAAAATGGGCACGTCGGCTTTCGCTGTCATAGTCTGATGCCCAACATTTCGGACGCGTTGCCGCTCAGGATTGCGGTGCGCTCAACCTCGGTGAGTTGAGTAGCGAAGACTTGGTCGACCGGATGCTGCTCCCACGGGATAGGATAATCGGTACCAAGCACTACACGGTTGACTCCGACTTGAGATATCAGGAATTTCAGCGCTTCCGGAGTAAATACCATCCCGTCGACGTAGATGTCGCGGATGTACTCGCTGGGCTTCTTTTTCAGTTCGATGTTGGGATTGCAATTCTGAGGCGACACGAAGCAGGAGCGATCCGAGCGTGCCGCATAGGAACCGAGATACCCGCCGCCGTGCGCCGCGAATATTTTGAGGCTGGGAAATGTATCCAGCGTGCCCTCGAAAATCAGATGCTCCAGCGCGATGGTGGTGTCCAGTGGGTTGCCGATGGTGTTCGATAGCCAGCCGTTGCCCTGGTAGCGCTTGCGCATTTCCGGCTGGCTTTGAGGGTGGATGAACAACACTGCGCCCAGTTCTTCGGCCTTGGCCCACACCGGATGGAATTTGGGATCGGAAAAATCCTCACGGTTGACGCTTGAGCCGATGGCCGCGCCGCGCAGGCCTTGCTTGTGCACTGCGTCCTGCAGCTCCTGGACCGCAAGGTCGGGATACTGAAGCGACAGCGAGGCAAACGCGGAAAAACGTTGGGGATACGCCGCGCACAAATCGCCGAGCTTCTGATTGTGGATCTTGACGATTGCGGCGGCCGTGTCGCGATCCTTTTGATACCAGAATGGGTTGATTGACAATACCTCCATATCGATGCCCATGTTATCCATGACAGTCAGCCGCTGCGCGACTGCTGCGTGGTCGTCGGCTAGGATGAACATTTCCGATACGCCCTTGACCGGCGGGAGTACGTCTTTCGCATCTTCGTCCATCAGCGCGATCGATTCGTGAAAGTAGCAGTGCGCATGGGCGTCGATGGCTCTTACGCGCTTGCCTTTCATCATAACGGGCAAGTGTTGTGAGGCCGGGTGTGACTTCGCCTGCGCGGAACCCAGCAGGCTGCAGGTGCAGAACATGATGCCGCTGTTTGCCGCGCCTTTCAAAAAATCTCTTCGAGTCGTCATCCTCTGTCTCCTTTCGATATTGTTTTTTCGGCCGCTAGATATGGCATCCTCCGGCGGATATATTTTTCGAGCGCTGCAGTCCCAGATGGTGTGCCGCATAACCCCGTCTCGCCTCGCACTCTCACTCGCCCTTACGTCCTTATTGCTACGGAACTGGTTTGGCCGATCGTTGCCATGCCGCACACAGGCTTTCCTCTCGAGCTTTGGCTCGATTCGCCGGCGCTTCGCGCTCAAGCGACATCTACTACGCGCCTCGCTCTATCGCAAACAGCTCGCCGAGCGCTTTGTCGCATTGCATCGCTTTACCGAACTGGTCTAAATCCGTTCGCTGCATTCTGAGTCATCGTCGGCTTCTGCCACCGTTACGTTTATTTGCGCCAAGTTGACAAAATCGATTGAAGTTATTGCTCCACCAGCCGAACGTCAGGCGGGAAACACACGGCTTCAACCTGCCAAATAAAAAGAGGTGGTCGGAGTCTGCAACAGGCCGTCGTTCGCTCCATGTGACAGACGGCCGCGACATCCGACCGAGCAGCGACTGTCTGGGCGATGTGTCGTCACAGTGACCACAACGTACTAGCGTAAAGCCTAAGACATCTTTCGGACGGATCTGAGGCTAACTCAGTAGAGTGATGCTATGCGGCAGAGCGTTCCCCGAGTCGCTTGCGGTAGCGCGAGGCGCGCTGTCTATGCCACTTGCGCGCGACGTGCCACAAGGCCACTCCGAACCTCGTCAGAAAAGCCTGCGTGCGTTTCGGATCGCCAAAGGCAAGCATGCGGCGCTCCCGTTCCCGCCCTGGTTGATGGCGATGGCCCGGCCGTTCAGCCGAGCGATTGCCTGCTACGCGTTCCGCTCGTCCCTCAGTTCGGGTAGCCTCAAGACCTTCGGAAACAGGAAGAACGTGACCAGCGCACAGACTCCGGACACGCAGCCGATCAAATACAGGGCGGGGGTGATGCTGCCGGTGACATCGATGATCTTGCCGACCATTACCGGACTAACGATGCCTCCCATTTGGCCGGCACAATTGATTAGTGCGATACCGCTGGCCGCGGCCGCTCCGGTAACCACCTTTGGCGGCAGCGACCAGAACGTCGTATAAGCGGTCAGTACGCCTGCACCGATCAACGCCAGGCAGACAATCAATGATAGCGTGCTCTTTTCAAACAGGCCGGCGGCAAAGAACCCCATACTTGTCACAATCATGCAACTGAAGAAAACGATGCGCCGGTTGCCAAACCGGTCGGCGATACTGCCCACCACGAGCATGGCGACGGCGCCACTCAGGTAAGGGATTGCAGTAATCAGACCGATCACCACGCGGTTCGTAACGCCTGAGTCACGGACAATATGAGGAATCCAGAAGTTCATCCCGAAGGCCGCGATCTGCGTCAGGAACCATACCAGCGCGACCACCTGGAAGCCGGGCGAGCACACGGCACGGCGCAAAGATCCGGCCTGCATTGTCTGCGCTTGCGGACGATGCTCGACCAGTGCCAGGCGCAACCGGTCCTTTTCTTCGGTGGACAACCACTTTACACCTTCGAAGTTGTCATCAAGACGAAACAGTACGAGCACCCCGAGAAAGACGCAGGGTATGCCGCCGAACAGGAATACCCAATTCCACGCCGGCAGGCCGCCAACTCCGTCAAAGTGAGCCAGGATCAGACCCGAGAGCGGCGCCCCCAATACGCCGGAGAGCGCTACGGCCTGGTAAAGCACGCCGTAGACACGGCCGCGCTGGTACGCCGGAAACCAGGTGGCGAGATAGTAGAAAATCCCGGGCGTGAAGCCCGCTTCCGCAGCGCCGATGATAAAGCGCAGCACATAGAACGCGGTTTCGCTACGCACGAACATCATTGCCGCGGAGGCCAAGCCCCAGGTGATCAAGATGCGTGCAAACCAGCGCCGGGCACCCACCTTGTACAACATCATGTTGCTGGGCACTTCAAACAAGATATAGCCGCATACGAACAAGCTGGCACCCAGCCCATACGCAGCGTTGCTCAGCGGGAACGAATGCTGAAGGTCGAACTTCACGAAGCCGATGTTGATCCGGTCAAACCAGGCAAATAACAAGCAGATCATCAGAAGCGGAATGATGCGCCACTTTATCTTTGAGAATAACTGATGCTCATCAATCGTACTCGCGGCGATATCGCTGATTGAATTCACTACAGTCTCCGAATTGCTTCACAGAGTGACGCCGTCGGTACGCTGTTGGCCGCAATACATCTTCGTTTCAGCAACAAGGCCAGCGACCCCGGCGATGAACGCCCCTGGAGATGGTAAGAGCGGAACTTCGTGGCATCCAATGCCGATTTCGTTCGCGGCCATATCATTTGGCTATGGCGCGTGGCAGGGTGATGGCGACCGGGTTGCGGTAAAACTGAACATGCCTGCCAGGGCCAATTCGTCGAGTTCCGTAACAACCAGGTCCTTGAGCGCGGATAAGGCTGAGTTCTCCTCGCGCTTGATGCGGGTGGCCATGACAAGCAGACGGCTCAACTGCACGCCCGAGACTTCAGCCATCATCACTCGGCTGCGCACGCGTGATTCGTTGAACACTGACACAGGCATCAGGGTGGAACCTTGGCCTTGCAATACAAGTTCGCGAATGGAATCGACGGAATCGATCTGCGCCTGCACGTTCAGGTGCCCGCCCAGCGGGGCAATCTGGCGTTCGACGATGCCGCGGTGGATCGTCGTCATGAGCAGTGGGATGCGTGTCAGCTGGCTGAGCGAAATCGTGGGACCGATCCGCTTGCCGGCCTGGGCGATCAGGGCGAATGGCTCACCCAGCAACGCATGCATCCCATACGCCCGGCCCGGCTCGGGGTTTGTCACCACGGCCAGGTCGATCACGCCGCGCTCCAGCCAGTTGAGCAAGCCGGGCGTGAATGCTTCGCGCACCGTTAGCGTCACGCCGGAGAGTGACCGCTGGCATCGCGCGAACACGCCCGGCACGAGCAAGCCGGCCAGCGTGGGCGAAATACCGAGTACCACGCTTGCCTTCTCGGTATGCCGGTGGCCTGTCAGTTGTTCCCGCACGCGCTGAGCTTCGGCCAGGATCCGGTAGGCCGATTCATAGAGGGCGGCTCCGGCCTGAGTCAGGCGCACGCCGCGCGAGCTCCGATGTAGCAATTGCACGCCCAGATCGCTTTCCAGTTCGCGCAACTGTCGGCTGAGAGCTGGCTGCGCAATGGCGATCGCCTCAGCTGCCGCCGTCAGGCTACCGGCATCCGCAATGGCGACAAAGTACTTCAGGGCACGTAGGTTCACGAACACAGTCCTCGTTGCTTATACATAGCAGAATGATATAGCGGCGGAAAAATTGGGTATTGGACCCGGTTTCCAGTAGACGCTAGACTCGTCTCCGTTCGTGCGTATTCAGTAACGTTCGTCGACACTCGGCAGACAATGAAACAAGATAGCAGCCCGATATGGGTCGATGTAACTTGCCTCGCGAATTTCATCAGCTCGGCGCTTCGGCATACCGGTTTACCCGCGGCGGATGCGGACACCGTCGCGGGCCTGATGGCACAGGCCGACCTGCAGGGTTCGGACGGGCACGGCGTCATTCGCTTGCCGCAGTACCTGCAAAGGCTGCAGACGGGCGGGATTAATCTGCGGCCTGAGATCAGGGTAGCGACCGAACGCGCCGCGATGGCGATCGTCGATGGCGACAACGGGATGGGGCACCTCGTCATGTCCTATGCTACCGCTCTCGCGATCGAAAAAGCGCGCACAGCCGGGGTTGCCTGGGTCGGCGCACGTGCAAGCAATCACGCGGGGCCCGCCTCGCTCTATGCGCGCATGCCGCTCGAGCACGACATGATCGGCTTGTACTTCGCCGTGGGCAACGCCAATCACTTGCCTCCCTGGGGCGGCATGGAAATGCTGCTGTCGACGAATCCGATCGCCGTCGGCATTCCGGCCGGCAGCGAGCCTGCAGTGGTGCTGGACATGGCCACCACCGTGGCAGCGTACGGCAAGGTCAAGGCAAAGGCCAAGCGTGGCGAACTGATGCCCGAGGGATGGATGATCGATCGGCAGGGACGGCCATTGCTGGACCCAAATCGCGCTAACGACGGCTTTCTACTACCCATCGGCGGCCATAAGGGCTTTGGCCTGGCGCTGATCGTGGGCTTGCTGGCGGGCACGTTGCAGGGTGCTGCGATGGGTCGCGATGTGGTCGATTTCAACCAGGACCACACGACGCCCACGAATACCGGTCAGGCCATTCTCGTGATCGACCTCAAGGCGTTCGGCGAACCATCCGACTTCAAGTACTCCGTCGACCGGCTGGTGCGCGACATCCGCCAGAGCGAGCGATTACCGGGCGTAGAACGCATCTGGCTGCCCGGGGAGCAGAGTCATGGCCGGCGCCGCGAATATGCGATCTCGGGAATTCCGATTGCCCCGGCGGTCGTGGACGAGCTCGATCAACTGGCAGGGCAGCTAGGCCTCGAGAAACTGGTCCGACGCTAAACGTTCACCAACTTGCACCACTTGAACGTGCAAGCTTGTGTCTGCCATTCGAACCTCGGGGAAGTGAGCGATGCTGCGTCTATGCGCGAATCTTAAGTGGTTGTTCACCGAATTGCCGTTTATTGAACGGTTCGATGCCGCCGCGAACGCGGGATTTACGGCGGTCGAGTATGCTTCGCCCTACGAGCATCGCGCCTCCGAACTGCGCGCACTGCTCAGGTCATCCGGCGTGCAGCAGGTCCTGATTAATACACCAACCGGAGATCCAGCGACGGGAGCCGGTTTCGGAGTCGCCTGCTTGCCTGGGCGCCAGCAGGAATTCCGTGCTGCAGTGAAAAAGGCGCTGGACTATGCCGTCGAGTTGGAATGTGGCCTAGTTCATGTGATGGCCGGCGTACGGCCGCCCTCGATATCGTACGACGCGGCTCTCCTCGTCTACGTGGCGAACGTGGCGTGGGCGGCGGAGCTTGCGGAGAAGGCGAAGGTGCGGTTGACGCTCGAGTCCATCAACCAGCGTGACATTCCTGGTTTCTTCCTCCAGACACAGGAGCAGGGCGCAGCGGTAATCGAGGCAATCGGCTCGCCGCAAGTCGCACTGCAGTTCGATGTCTATCACTGCCAGGTCGCCCAAGGCGACGTGACGCGTCGACTCGAGGCGCTTATGCCGCTGATTGCACACGTTCAGGTTGCCGATGCACCGGCTCGCAACGAGCCAGGAACCGGCGAGATTGCCTGGGACTATGTGTTCCGACGCATCCAGCAACTGGGGTATGAGGGATGGATCGGCTGCGAGTATCGGCCGGCACGTGACACCATTTCCGGTTTGAGTTGGCGACACCCTTATCGCGTGTGAATGCCGACACGTCGATCGGCGTCAGTGTCGACGCTTATCAAGGTGCGAAAGCAATCTCTATGGCTCTCGCAGAAGCGGTTTTCACCGGCACGCGGAGCAATCTTCAGTGCGCTTTCGAGTCCAACGCTTTGGCAAAGCGTCTTCGACAATTGGTCCGTAGCTGTCAAGTTCCACTCGTGAAAAATACAGATCTTCTACACGTTCCAAAAGCGCTTTAAAGGGCTTTGATAATCATATACGGGCCTGAACCTCGCAGCGAAAGGCGCGGGTAGATTCAGGGTGGGGCAAGCTCGTTTCGATGTATGGATGATGACGACCCCGAACGCCGCTGTGATCAAGGTGCTCAAGCGACTCCATTACCCGCTGAATGTGGTGCTCACCTGCGTGCGCTGGTACGTGCCCTACCCGCTGGGTGTCGCAGTAAGACAAGAGGGCCGAGCAATGGCGATATGCCAAGGATTGCTTATGAAACGAGCGAGTAGAACTGCTGGGCGGCGGATGGCGTTGTTGAATTAATCGATCTACCGGCCCAAGGGCGGGCGATCTGGCATGATCCGCGGTTGACTTCACCCGCAAGAGAGCCGATGCCGTACAAACACAACGAGAGCCGCCGTCACAACTTACATTCCGCACATCGAGGACACAATTTGGCGCGAATTTCGTCGCTAGTCCGGCGGGCGAAAGGCGTCTTCCGGGACGCCGAGTAGCCTGAGCAGCTGACGCTGCAATTCCGTGAGGGGAACGTCGAAGACCTGCA
>Ga0073928_10008214_pt1 | contig 13185 bp, 13 predicted proteins | sample PaiPotPPA55metaG_FD_76969 | JGI IMG/M metagenome (GOLD analysis project Ga0073928, IMG submission 76969) | Iron sulfur acid spring bacterial and archeal communities from Banff, Canada, to study Microbial Dark Matter (Phase II) - Paint Pots PPA... ...
GTACTTCATGAGCAGCGAGCGTTTTGCAGAGTTTGTCGGTACGCTCGATCTTAGACGAAAGCATGTGATCGATGTAGGGACCGGGACAGGGATATTGGCAATAGCGGCGGCGCGGTCTGGCGCGGAAACAGTACTTGCTACGGACATCAACCCTAATGCCGTTCTATCTGTGTCCGAGAATGCGTGTGCGAACGGAGTGGGGCGCCGCATCGTGACGGTATGTATGGATTTACTCTCCGCATTTGTAGCGGCCCCGCTGTTTGATGTCATCATAGCTAACGTGCCAAAGCACACCGATGAGCCACGGGATGTTGCGGATCGAGGTTGGCATGGAGGACCGGGGCACTGCTACATAATTGCCATTTTCGATCAGGCGTACGAACGTTTAAAACCGAATGGGCGTTTGTATGTTATGCTTTCATCTCATTCCGATCTTGACTTGCTTGAGAACGCAATGAAGCTCGCTGGGTTTGAGTATCGCGTTGCTGAGAAATATTCGATACTCATCGATTCATTTATTCTTTACGAGTGCACCAAATCAGTTCAGCTTACCGAAATGGCACGCGACGAAGAGGCGAGCGCCTGAAGTATCGACTTCCTGCTGTATTCCACATCGGACTCCCCCGAGCCCACTCATCTTTTCCGCCTTGCAGCGGCTGCAGCCAGCCAGCGACTCGGAGGTCGGTCTCTAGGCTATAGATCGCGGCGTCACGGCATCGTTTCGCCCCTTAAGTGATGGCTGGTCATGCCAACCATTTTTGATCCTATCGCCAAGCGATACTGCTCAACCACACTCGTTGGGGTCACGCGCGCGTTTTCGGTCGCGGACATTACGGCACTGGTAACCTTCGATGTTGCCGTAATGGCAATCGACCTGATGGTTCCAGAGAAGAACCGAGCATTGACGCGCTGGTAAGTCTCGGACGCGCTCTCGCTCTGCAATCGAGGCCGAAACTTCCGGCCGATCGCGCGGCACTGAATCTGCTGATGAACGCCGTCGCGCGACCTGAGATCATCAGATATGAAGACTGGCAGCGTGCCGCAGTCGAGACTGGGGGGCAGGGGATCGGATGAGGCGCTCAGGTGAACTGAGACCTAAACACAGCCTTGATGTGCGCGAGCCGTTGCTCGAGCCGCATCACGTCCTCGTCGCGGCCAAGCCGGCGCGCGAGGCCGATGGCGTCGGCGAGCGCTTCCTTGGCATCGCTGTAGAACGCGGTGGCCCCGTTCGGTGAACCGGCGTCGTACATCTTGTCGTACGCAGCCTCGGCAAATGCCTCCAGGTGATGCAGATGTGTTTCGTCCGTCATGGCCTTATGTACCACACGGCTTCACTTTTCCGAGGACCTATTCGCACAGCCTACCTCAGCTAGGGCGTGAACTATAAACCCCTGCGCGGATGGCTTTCGACTCACTTTCGGGCGCACCAATTTGGCCGATGGATGCAGAGACCACCAAATCTAAGGTCGCGCAGCCAGGAAATTCGGGACGGCAATCCAACCCAGGGTGCCTTTAGGGCTCTGCAGTGCATGAGTCCGCACGTTGCGCTCAAGAGATGGTCAGCTCCGCCGCAAGAGGGTCCGCTTTCTGAGGCGCTGCGGAAGCGTGTGTGCGTGGTCCTGGACCGGAATCGCGCCCGGCGGCTGCTCCCGCAGCAGCTTGGGTTCACCGCACCTACATAGCCAAATGATCGGGAGCACCTCACGTGGTGCGCGCCCCTTGGGGGCATTCGCTAACAGTCGTCAGCGGCACCGGGCCGCAATCGCATTTCGTATCTCGAGAGCGACCCGCAAGCACAGGCCTGGTACGCGGCGTTCCGGGAGGGTCTCCAGAAGCTCGGGTGGGCAGAAGGCCGCAACATCCGGATCGACACTCGCTGGGTGGCACCTGACGACGCGGGATCGATGCGACGAGGCCCAAGCCCTATACCCACGAATCCCATTCGTGTTCAATTTCTTTTTCTATGCAGAACGCACGGAATTCGTCGACTGACTCATGGCGTCGATCCATCGGTTTATGGGTTTATGACGCAGTAAAGTTAGAGCATGGCTGCGGAAGGCTGCTGCCGCTGGCGCCGGGCAACCCGCTCCTGAGCCCTGGAGACGCATGATGAAGGTTACGCGATCGGTTCTGCACCTCCTCACGGGTACTGCCGCGCTGGTTTCGACCTTTGTCCCCCTGGGCAGCGGGATGGCGCAAGTCTGGCCGACGCGGCCCATCACCATGGTGGTCCCCTACGCCGCTGGCGGTCCTGTCGACACGATCGGCCGTATCACGGCGGCGGGCTTGAGCGAGGTGCTGGGTCAACAGATACTCATCGAGAATGTCGGCGGAGCCGGCGGCATGACCGGATCGAGCCGGGCCGCCAAGGCGGCGCCTGACGGCTATACCTTCCTGTTGGGCGGGCTCGCGGTGCTTGGCCTCGTCCCCAATCTCTACAAGAGGCCGCTCTATGATCCGCTCCGTGATTTTGCTCCGATCTCTCTGTTCGCCGACTCCGCCCGCATCCTGATTGCGCGCAAGGACCTGCCGGTAAATACGTTTACGGATTTCATCTCCTACGCAAAAGCCAACCAGGCGCAGATGCAGTTCGGCTCTTCCGGCGCCGGCTCCGGGATGCATGTCTGTGCCGTGCTGCTCGACCGAATCATGGGGACTGCCATTGCCCATGTTCCGTATCGCGGGGCTGCCCCCGCCATGCAGGACCTGCTCGCTGGTCGGATCGATTTCATGTGCGAGCAGATCTCCACCGCTTTCCCTCAAATAAAGGCCGGCGCGGTGAAGGCCATCGCGACACTCGGGCCGGCGCGGGTCCCGCTACTGCCCGACTTGCCGACCGCGAAGGAACAGGGTTTGGCGGATCTCGACTGCAGCACCTGGAGTGCTTTCGTGGCACCCAAGGGGACACCGGAGGCGGTCATTCGCCGCATCGCCCAGGCGACTGGCGAGGTGGTCGAGCGGCCGGCAGTGCGCGAGCGGTTGGAAACTCTCGGAGTGAGCGTTGCACCGCGGGAACGCCGCAGCCCGGAATACCTTGCCCAGTTCATGCGGCGTGAGCTTGAGAAGTGGGCAAGACCGATCAAGGCGAGCGGCGTGTCAATGGACTGAAGCGATGCCTTGCGACCCCCCATCCGGCTTCGGAACCACGACAACTCTCTTGACAAAACGAGCGACTCAGTGTACAAAACGAGAACAAAATCAGAGGAGGGATGATGACCGGATCGACCGAGCCCAAGTCCGACACCCGACCGCTGGCCACCGCGCCCCTGCTCGGCGCGCGGCCCCTCGTACAGGGCGAAAACCTGCGCAGCTATGACCAGCTCCTTGAGCGCATCTGCGCAACGCTGCAGCCGCGGGATAGCCTCGAGGAAATCTGGGTTCGCGATATCGTTGATCTGGTCTGGGAGGGGTTTCGGCTGCGCCGCGCCAAGGCTTTGCTCATGACCGATGGCACTCACACCCGCGTCAAGTGGCAGCTGGACTACAGCAGTCATCGCCGTGCTGCCGAGCAGATCGCCCGCAACTGGGCGGCTGGAGATGAGAACGCCACCGAGCAAGTCACGAAGGCGCTCGCCTCCGCTGGAATGTCAATTGACATGCTGCTCGCTCGCGCGATGTCGACTGGCTTCGACGCCATGGAGCGGATCGACCGCATGCTGGTGAGCCTGGAGGGTCGCCGCCGTGCTGCACTGCGCGAGCTCGATCTCCATCGAGGACCCCTCGCGCAAAAGCTGCGACTCGCCATTGCGAAGGCAGAAGAGGCCGAACGCGTAACGCAAGCGCCCCCGCTCGCCGCGGCTCAGCCGGCATGATCAGCGAAGCGCGACGCGAGGCGAGCCGCGGCAACGGCCGGCGCAGCCGCGGCCCGAGCACGCCCGAAGGCAAGGCGCGCTCCTCGCGCAACGCCATCCGGCACGGCTTGAGCCGCCCCGCGGGCCTTGACCCCGCCTTTACCGAGCAGATCGCCGCGCTGGCGCGCGCCATCGCTGGGCCGCAGGCCGGCTGGGAACGCTTCGAGATGGCGTGCCGGATCGCCTGCGCCCAGGTCGAGGTTTGGCGGGTGCGCCGCGCCCGTGCCGATCTCCTCGCCGTGCAGCTCCCGGATGACGCAACGCTCGCTCGCGCCGTGGCGCTCGACCGTTATGAGGCTCGCGCCCTTGCGCGCCGCAAACGCGCGATGCGGGCGTTCGACGCCGCAGCTCTCATCGCGTGCGGGAAAGAAGACCACGATGGTGTGTGGCCTTCAGCGTTTTGCGGGCGAAGCAGCGCTGGACTGGCCGGGCGCTGCGAGTACTCTCGCTCGCCTTATCCTCGTGACCCCTATCGTCAGCCCGACCCCTACGCCGAGGTCAACAAGGAGTTCCGGCGGATCGCCCGCCTTTTTGGCCACACGCGCCGGATCGAGCTGGAATATCTTGGCCAAACGAACCCGAGCCGTTCCGGCTGCCGCAACACAATGCGGCCGAACGAACCCAAGGCGGTACAGCCCGAGCAGGATGTGCGCCAAACGAACCCAAGGCCGTGCGCGCCGGCCGACACGGTTTTAGCCGAACGAACCCAACCGGCGGAGGTCGACGGTAACTTCCGAAGGCGCGACGCATGCGTCCGCCCTGCGGACGCCCAACGATCAGTCCGGCTTGAGCCCCGCGTCGCGGATGACCTCGCCCCATTTCACCCACTCCGAGCGGATGCGCTCGGCAAAGACCTCGGGCGAGCTCGCGATCGAGAGGATGAAATTCGGAGTAAGCAGCGTGTCGCGGAAAGCGGGATCGGCGAAAATGCGCCGGGTCTCGGCGTTGAGCGTGGCGATGATCTCAGACGGCGTGCCCTTGGGCACTGCCAGGCCGTACCACGAGCCCGCTTCGTAACCGGGCAGCCCGCTTTCCGCGAGGGTGGGCACATCGGGATGCACCGGTCGGCTGGGATAGGGTTGCGCGCATGCGCTCTTGCTCGCGATCGCGGCGGCAGCGATCAGCGCGATGCAAATAACCCGATGCGTTTGCAATAACCGCCTCGCGTCATTCCGGGGCGCAGGAAAATCGGCCGTGCCGATTTGCCTGCGAGCGCCCTACGCACCTTCTCGGCGCAATGGCAGCGGGAGCGGTGAGCAATATATGATGCACCTGGCGGCAGCGGGGCGTGCTTATTGAAGCGCGATGCATGAAGGATTTCTGGCTTTCCTGCGGGCATCACCTGCTCGACCGCGATGAGGGCGGTTGGCTCCTCGTCAGCGACGAGCTCGTCAAGGCCTATCTGGCACGGCCCGAGCTCGCTCCACCAGCGGATGCCTGCACTGCCGAGCGCTCGCTCCACGCCGCCCTGCTCGAAAATCCCGGTTTGCCCGTCGCTGCCGCGGACATCGCCGCCATCCGCGATCACGATGCCGGCGAGAACTGGAGATTGATGCTTGCCTTCCGTGATCGGCTCCTTTGCCACCGGACCGTGGAGGCGGCCTACCTCGATCTGATCCGGCGCGGAGTAGGCGATACGCCGCCCATTTTCATCAACCAGCTTGTGCACGTGATCCTGCGCAATCTGCTCGATCGCTGCGAGGACCCGTTCGTGCTGCGGGCCGCCGAGCTGTTTTTTCGCCCCCAGCGGCTGGGCCTGCATGGGGGCTCGCTGATCGCGGCCGACGAGGAGACGGTCGCCGGCGCGCATCTCGGCCCGGTCTCTCCTCTCGTTGCCATGCTGGGATTGCCCATGGCGGGGGAGATCGAGGTGCTCAATGCCGACAATGCCGAAACCTATTGGAGCCGCAGCGACCGGTTCGATATGGCGCTCGATCTCACGGCGGGGCGTCGCGCCCTGGCGGCGCTCGCCGAGGTGATCGAGCGCTGGCTTGCGCATCTCTTGGCGCTGGAAGCCAAGGTCGAGCCGCTGGTCGCAGCGGAGAATGTGAATCTCGGTTGGTACGTGGGCCTTGATGCGGAGGCGACCGCGATCGGCAACGCTCTGTGGAATGGCCAGGAGCTCGATGACGGGGCGCGCGAGCGCATCGTCGGCCTCTATCGCCTGCTCCTGCGGCGAGACGTAAGGCTCCTTGAAAAGATGAAGAGCAATGACATGTTTCTGATACTGGCGATGACGCCGGAGCGGATCCTGCGCATGAAGCCGCAGAATCTCATCACCGGGCTCCCGCTCGCGCAGCTCGAGTCTGCGTCGTGATCAACCCGCTCGCGCGCATTCCTGTCGGCGTCGTCGTCGAGCGGCGCAAAGCAAAAAGTCCGTGGATCGATTTCACCTGGAGGCCGGTTACGGTGCTTGCCGGGGCGCCGGACGCGCTGCCATGGACCAGGCTCAGCGAGGATACCGACGCGGCTACGTTCTATGCAGGCGCGGCGCAGATCGAGCTGCATCGCACCGAGACCGGCAATTATCGCGACAATATTGCCTCCGGCACGCCGTTGCTTTGGGTCGCGCTGCGTCCGACCGGCAGCGATCCCCCCTACGCGCTGTTTGCGGTCACGGCCGATCCCGCCGAGGGCGAGGCGTGGACGGCGACCGACAGCAATCTCGTGGAGGCACTGCCGATGCCCGATCCGGTGCGCGCGCAACTCGACGCATTCGTCGCCGCGCATCACGTGGAGCGGCCGTTCCACAAGCGTGAACGCGACCGACCCGACCCCGAGGCGCTCGCACGCAGAGGTCCCATGCGAAAGGAATCGGAATGAGCGAGCGCGAAACGTTCGTGGCGCGTTGGTCGCGGCGCAAGCGCGCGAGCGCGCAAGAAAGCGAAGCCGCGGAGCCCTCCGCGCCGGCGGACGCAACGGCCGACGCCGCGCAGGGCGGCGAGGATGCGCTCGCCTCTGCCGCCGTTGGACGGGGTCCTGATGCAGCTGAGAGTCCGCTCCCGCAGCTTCCGCCGATCGAATCGATTGTCGCGGAGAGCGATGTACGCGCCTTTCTCGCGCCCGGTGTCCCCCCTGAATTGACCCGTGCGGCGCTTCGCCGCGCATGGTCGGCCGATCCCAAGATCCGCGACTTCATCGGGCTTTCCGAAAATTCGTGGGACTTCAACGACCCGGGCGCCATTCCCGGATTTGGGCCGCTGGAGCTCACGGACGAGCTTCGCCGGGAAATCGCGCGCATGATCGGCCGCAGCCTGGGGGAGAATGCACCGGATACGCCGAGCCCCTCGGCGCCCGATCTACCTCAGCCCGAACCGAAGCCTCTGCCGGCGCAAGCGACATCTGCGATGCCCCCTGCGCAGGCGAATAGAGCGCTGCCGCCCGCACAGCAGGACGCACCAGTGCAGGTGAACGAGTGTGACGCTCCGGTTGCCTCCGCCCCGGAGGGGGACCGCCGCGAGCCCATCTCGAAGCGGCGCCATGGCCGCGCTCTGCCGCAGTGATCCCATTCGCTGTAACTATTGACCTGACCCTCTACCGGTGTAACCTGCACCCTCGAATTGTAATAAAAACAAAAGCGCCCGATGAGGAACCCTGGTCTGGAGCCAGCGACAGCTGTCGTGGGGCATTCCTACGCGCCCGCGGGTGCGATCGACACCCAAGCCGCAGACCCGGTGCACGCCCCTCCTGCTTGCGGGGAGGGATCGGGGGTCAACGCTCCCGGCAGCGTCTTAGGCGAAACCGAGATGACTCAGTCCATTCCCAAGGGCGCGAGGACGATCGATGAGATCGATCTGGCGCGCGCGCAGGAATATGCGCTCCTCTCCGTCCTGCTCGCGCAGGCACCGGATGCGACCCTTCTTGCGCGGCTCGCGCAATTGCGCGGCGACGCCAGCCCGCTCGGATTGGCGCATGCCGCGCTTGCCGAGGCGGCAAGCCGCGCCAGCGTCGAGCGCCTGGAGCGGGAATATTTTGATCTCTTCATCGGGCTCGGCCGCGGCGAGCTGCTGCCCTATGGCTCCTACTACCTGAGCGGCTTCCTGCACGAGCGCCCGCTCGCGCGGTTGCGCGCATATCTGAGCGAGCTGCGGATCGAGCGCGCCGCGAGCGAGCATGAGCCGGAGGATCACGCGGCAATCCTCTGCGAGATCATGGCGGGGATCGTCGGCGGGCGCCTGTCCGCCCCCGCAGGCGCGGACCGCGAGCTGTTCGAGCACCACCTCGCTCCGTGGTTAGGCCGCTTTTTCGCCGACCTCGAACGTGCCGAAGCCGCCGACTTCTACCGTCGCGTAGGCACGCTCGGCCGGGTGCTCGTGGAGATCGAGACGCAAGCCTTCGCGCTGCCATCCTGAAAAGCTGCTGAATTCTCCGAGGAGATGACGCCCCATGCCAAGACAATCCAAAGCCAGTGCCGGCCGGCGTGACTTTCTTCGCACTCTCGGCCTGGGAGCGACGGCAGCGGCTGCCGCGCCGCTCGCGAAGAACGCGCATGCAGATACCGAGAGCAATGAAGAAAAGCGCAAGGCTCGTTACCGCGAGACCGAGCACGTGAAGGCGTACTATCGCGTCAACCGCTATCCGAGCTGAGGAGGCACCCATGCTCGTCAGAAGATCGGAACGTCAGGGCCGGCGCGGCATGCTCGCGGGCGCGCTGCAAGGCGTGCCGGATCGCGGTCTCGACCGCAGGTCGTTTCTGCGGCGCTCGGGGCTCGTTGCCGGGAGTCTCGCCACCATGGGCGCGCTGCCGCTCACAAGCGTGCGCCAGGCGCAAGCCGGCCCGCCGCCCGCTCCGGGCGCGCAGGTCACCATCCGCAAGAGCATCTGTACCCACTGCTCCGTCGGCTGCACGGTGACCGCCGAAGTCTCCAACGGCGTGTGGATCGGCCAGGAGCCGAGCTGGGATTCTCCGATCAACCGCGGCTCGCACTGCGCCAAGGGCGCCGCCGTGCGCGAGCTCGTGCATGGAGACCGGCGGCTGCGCTACCCGATGAAGCTCGTGAATGGGCAGTGGACGCGGGTCGCCTGGGATCAGGCCATCAACGAGATTGGCGACAAGCTCACCGCCATTCGCGGGAGCTCGGGTGCCGATTCGGTCTATTGGCTTGGCTCCGCAAAATTCACCAACGAGGGCGCGTATCTCTTCCGCAAGCTTGGCGCCTTCTGGGGCACCAACAACACCGACCACCAAGCGCGTATCTGCCATTCGACCACGGTCACCGGCGTAGCCAACACCTGGGGCTACGGCGCGATGACCAACAGTTTCAACGATATCCGCAACGCCAAGACGCTGTTCTTTCTCGGCGGCAATCCGGCGGAGGCGCATCCGGTCTCGTTGCAGCATCTGCTCGAAGGCAAGGAGCTCAACCGCGCGAACTTCATCGTCGGCGACCCGCGGCTCACGCGCACGGCCGCGCACGCCACCGAATACATGCGGATTCGGCCAGGCACCGACATTCCGGTGATCTACGGGATGCTCTGGCACATCTTCAAGAACGGCTGGGAGGACAAGGAGTTCATTGCGCAGCGCGTCTACGGCATGGACGACGTGCGCAAGGAGGTGGAGAAGTGGACGCCCGACGAGGTCGAGCGGGTGAGCGGCGTGCCGGAGGCGCAGCTCAAGCACGTCGCCGAGATGTTTGCCAAGGACCGGCCTTCGACCCTCATCTGGGCGATGGGGCAGACCCAGCACACGGTGGGCACCGCGAACGTGCGGGCAAGCTGCATCCTGCTGCTCGCCACCGGCAATGTCGGGCGGCCCGGAGGCGGCGCCAACATCTTCCGCGGCCATGACAACGTGCAGGGTGCGACCGATGTCGGGCTCGATATCGTTACGCTCCCCTTCTACTACGGGCTGGTCGAAGGCGCTTGGCGCCACTGGGGCCGCGTCTGGGAAGTCGATTACGATTGGCTTTTGTCGCGATTCGACTCCAAGAAAATGATGGAGGGCCCGGGCATTCCGTTGACCCGCTGGTTCGACGCGGTGCTGCTGCCGAAGGAGCAGGTCGACCAGAAGGACAACGTTCGCGCGATGTTCGTGCAGGGGCACGCCAGCAACAGCATCGTGCGCATCCCCGAATCGGTCAAAGGCATGGAGAAGATCGAGCTGCTAGTGGTGGCTGATCCGCATCCCACCACGTGGGCGTCGCTGGCGGCAAACGGCGGGAGGCGAGACAACACCTACCTTCTGCCGGTTTGCAGCCAGTTCGAAGCTTCCGGCTCGCGCGTTGCCTCGAACCGGTCGCTCCAATGGGGCGAGCAAATCGTCAAGCCGATATTCGAGTCGAAAGACGATCTCGAGGTGATCTATCTGATCGCCAACAAGCTCGGCTTCGCCGACAAGATGTTCAAGAACATCAAGGTCGAGAGCAACCGTCCCCTGCCGGAGGACGTGCTCCGCGAGATGAACCGCGGCAGCTGGTCCACGGGCTACTGCGGGCAATCGCCGGAGCGGCTGAAGCTGCACATGGCGAACCAGAAGGACTTCGACTTCCTGACGATGCGGGCCAAAGACGGTCCCGCCAAGGGCGACTATTACGGCCTGCCCTGGCCATGCTGGGGCAAGCCCGAGTTCAAGCATCCCGGCACGCCGCTGCTCTACAACACCAATCTCTCCATCATGGATGGCGGCGGTACCTTCCGCGCGCGATTCGGCGTGGAGCGCGTGATCAAGACCAAGGTGATGGAGAACGGCCAGGAGGTCGAGAAAGAGCAGAAATTCAATCTGCTGGCGGAAGGCTCCTATTCCAAGGACTCGGAGATCAAGGATGGTTATCCCGAGTTCACTTTGGCCGTGCTGAAGAAGCTGGGCTGGGACAAGGATCTCACGCCTGAGGAGCTGGACGTGATCCAGAAGGTGAATCCGGCCAATCCGGACGCGGTTTCATGGTCGCTCGATCTCTCCGGCGGCATTCAGCGCGTGGCCATCACTCACGGCTGCATTCCGTATGGGAACGGCAAGGCGCGCGCAAATGCGTTCGGTTTGCCCGACCCCATTCCGGTGCACCGCGAGCCGATCTACACGCCGCGCGTCGATCTCGTTGCCAAATACCCGACCCTGCCCAATGCGAAACAATTCCGGCTGCCGAACGTGGGCTTCGACGTGCAGAAGGCGGCAGTGGAGAAAGGCATCGCCAAGGAGTTCCCGCTCATTCTCAGCTCCGGGCGTTTGGTCGAGTATGAGGGCGGAGGCGAGGAGACGCGCTCAAACAAATGGCTGGCCGAGCTTCAGCAGGACATGTTCATCGAGATCAACCCTGCCGATGCCGGCGAGCGCGGGATCAAGGACGGCGCCTGGGTGTGGGTGACCGGCGCCGAGAACAGCTCGCGCGCCAAGGTCAAGGCGCTGGTGACGGAGCGAGTTGGCAAGGGCGTGGCATGGATGCCCTTCCACTTCGGCGGCTGGTTCCAGGGCACCGATTTGCGCGACAGCTACCCCAAGGGGGCAGACCCCATCGTGCTCGGCGAGAGCGCGAACACAATTATGACCTACGGCTACGATCCGGCTACGGGCATGCAGGAGCCGAAGGTCACTCTCTGTCAGATCAGAGCGGCCTAGGGAGCGGACCATGGCTCGGATGAAATTCCTCTGCGACGCCGACCGCTGCATCGAGTGCAATGCCTGCGTCACGGCCTGCAAGAACGAGAATGAAGTGCCGTGGGGCATCAACCGGCGGCGCGTGGTGACCATCAATGACGGCAAGCCCGGAGAGCGCTCCGTCTCCATGGCCTGCATGCATTGCACCGACGCGCCGTGCCAGGCGGTATGCCCGGTGAGCTGCCTCTACACCACGGCCGACGGGGTCGTGCTGCATTCGAAGGATCTCTGCATCGGCTGCGGCTACTGCTTCTACGCCTGTCCGTTCGGCGCGCCGCAATATCCGAAGGTCGGCAACTTCGGCTCACGCGGCAAGATGGACAAGTGCACCTATTGCGCCGGCGGGCCGGAGGCGGACGGCTCCAAGGAGGAGTACGAGAAGTACGGCGCCAACCGGCTGGCGGAAGGCAAGCTGCCGCTGTGCGCCGAGATGTGCTCGACCAAGTCGCTGCTGGCCGGCGACGGCGACATCATCGCGCAGATCTACAAGGAGCGAGTGAGCAGGCGCGGCTACGGCTCCGGCGCCTGGGGTTGGCAGACCGCATACCGCGAGACGATCGCATCCTGAGGAGATCTTGACATGGCGATGCTCGTTTCCCGTCTGCGTCCTCTGCTCGGCGCCGTGCTCTTGCTCACCATGCTCGCGGTTGCGCCTCCCGCGAGCGCCCAGCAGCGCAATCCCGACGCCTCGGTCAATCCCACCGCGAGCTCGGTCAAGGAGAACCAGCTCCTGCAGGAGCTCAAGCGGATCCAGGGGCGCGGCACCATCCCGGATACCAGGTCGTATACCATCGAGCAGCCCGCCGGCCGGGACTGGCGCCATTTCCACGAGGTGACGCTGCGCTGGATCGGAGCCATATCCATTCTGGGCATGCTCGCGGTGCTGATTGTGTTCTATCTCGGCCGCGGCATGGTGCGGCTTGAACAGGGTCGATCGGGTCGCGTGCTGGTGCGTTTTTCCGCCTTCGAGCGTCTGCTGCATTGGATGACGGCCACATGCTTCATTGTGCTCGCCGTCTCGGGTCTCAACATCACCTTCGGCAAGCCGCTGCTGCTGCCGCTGATCGGGCCTGAGGCGTTCGCCACCTGGTCGCAATGGGCAAAATATGCCCACAACTATCTGAGCTTTCCATTCACGCTCGGCGTGGCCATCATTTTCCTGATGTGGCTTCCATTTAACATGCCGAGCAAAGTGGACGTGCAGTGGCTCAGGGAAGGCGGCGGCATCGTCGGCCATAGGCACCCGCCGGCGGACCGATTCAACGTCGGCCAGAAGCTTGTCTATTGGATTCAGGTATTCGCCGGCAGTGCTTTGGCCGTGACCGGTTATCTTCTCATGTTCCCGTTCTACGGCACCAACATCGCCGACATGCAGGTGGCCGAGATCGTCCACGGCATCACCGCGGTCCTGTTCATTGCCATCATGATCGGCCACATCTATATCGGCACGATCGGGATGGAGGGCGCTTTCGAAGGCATGTGGGACGGGACGGTCGACGTGAATTGGGCCAAGGAGCACCACAGCCTCTGGCTGGAGAAGGAAGCCTCCCAGGGCAGGGTCAACGCGCCGCGGGCGCAGGGCACGATGCAAGCCGCGGAATAGGCGTCTCGTAAATTTTGTAGATCCTATGGGTTTGGGTGGCGGGTGGTCAGGAGGTAGGTTTTCCACCATTCGCAACCCTAACCTCGAGGATCGAGATGACGAAGCTCAATCACACTGACACACCCGCCGCCCCCGAA
>Ga0073928_10008217_pt1 | contig 13181 bp, 10 predicted proteins | sample PaiPotPPA55metaG_FD_76969 | JGI IMG/M metagenome (GOLD analysis project Ga0073928, IMG submission 76969) | Iron sulfur acid spring bacterial and archeal communities from Banff, Canada, to study Microbial Dark Matter (Phase II) - Paint Pots PPA... ...
CATCACGGTGCAGGCCAATGTGCGCGCGCGACCGCTCGCCAGCTTCGTGGCCGACGCGCAGCAGGCAGTCGCGGCCCAGGTCCGCCTGCCGCCGGGCTATACGATCTCCTGGGGTGGGAGCTTCCAGGACCTGCAGCAGGGTATGGCGCGGCTGTCCGTTGTCGTGCCCGTGGCGCTCGCCGTCATCTTCGTGTTGCTCTATCTAATGTTCGGAAGCGCACGGCTTGCGACGTTGATCTTTTTCAACGTGCCGTTTGCGGCCGTGGGCGGAATCTTCGCTCTCGCGCTGCGCGGCATGCCCTTCAGCATTTCGGCCGCGATCGGCTTCATCGCCTTGTTCGGCATCGCGATTCTGAACGGCGTCGTGATGGCGAGCTACATGGAAGAGCGGCGCAAGGAAGGACTTGCGGCTGCCGCGGCGGCCTGGCAGGCGGCGATGACGCGGCTACGCCCGGTGCTGATGACAGCGACCGTGGCCAGCCTCGGCTTTCTGCCGATGGCGGTTTCGACGAATTCCGGCGCCGAAGTCCAGCGCCCGCTCGCGACCGTGGTCATCGGAGGCCTGATCAGCGCGACGTTGCTTACTTTGCTGGTGCTCCCCGCACTCTATCCCTGGTTCTGTCGTGCGCGCCGCTCCGTTGGCGCGGCCGCAGGCGATGCCCCCTATGCGCTGCAGCCTGCAGAGTGACGACACTTTGACAGAACGCGGTGGCCGTCGGCTCGACGACGGGCCATTAGGCGGGACAGGCTTTTGCCGAAATCCCATTTTCCGGCGATAGCTCAAATGGTGGGTTTTGGTCCAGGGAAGGTCGAAAATGCTTTGTCCTTCAATGGAAATTGACTGACCCTCTCTCCGCCACTCATACCTTTGTCCGGCCCCGGAGACATGGGTAACAGAGCGTACCTAAGACATGGGTGACAACGTCGTGCCGAACGGATTGTCGAGGGGTTGCAGGGTCTTCTGCTCCATGTCGAAATATCCGAGATCATGGTGCATGTTGCACTGTTTGAGCCAGGGCGGGTACTTCATGTCCGAAATAGGCATGTTCGAGCCGTTGCGGCAGATTTGCTTCTCCGGTCGGCGCTTGTAGCACGACCTGCCCTTGCACCAGCGCGTAAACGCGATCGGCGACGGCGAGCGCTTTTTCCAGCAGTTGCTCGACCAGCACCACGGCGGTGCCCTGCGTCCGCAACTGGTCGATGACGCTAATGACGCGGTCGACCAGCACCGGCGACAGGCCGGCCGACGGTTCATCGAGCATCAAGAGACGCGGGCGGCGCACCAGACCCTGCGCCACCGCCAACATCTGTTGTTGGCCGCCCGAGAGCGCGCCGCCGAATTGGTGCCGCTTCTCTGCGATCTCCGGAAAGAACGATAGCGCTTCCTCGATCCGCGCCGCACGCTCGCTGCGCGCCAGGTCATAGCCCGCCAGCAATAGATTGTCGGTGACGGATATCTGGGTGAATACGCGATGGCCTTCGATCACATGCACGAGCCCGGCGCGCGCCGCTTCGCGCGGCGAGGCGTTCGTCAGATCGCGGCCGCCGAAGCGTACGTGTCCGGCATTGACTGGCAGCAATCCCGACACCGCGCGCAGCATAGTGGTCTTGCCGGCGCCGTTGGGACCGAGCAGTGCCACGACTTCGCCCGGAGATACCTGGAAATCAATACCATGCAATACGCGGATCTTGCCGTAGCCGGACTGGAGCCCGGCGACGGAGAGCAGGGGCTCAACCGCCGAGGTAAGCACGGACCACCTCCTTGTGGACGCGAATTTCGGCGGGCGTGCCGGCGGCCAGCGTGCGGCCGAGATTGAGCACAGTGACCTGATCGCAGATGTCGAAAATCAGGTCGGCATGATGCTCGACCAGCAATACCCCGGTGCCGCGTCCGCTGATTGCCTTGATCAGCGCCGCCAGGCGCTCGATTTCGTCGCTGGAGAGACCGGCGGCGGGCTCATCCAGCAGCAGGAAATCCGGCTCCAGCATCAAGGCCCGCGCGATCTCGATGAAACGAAGTTCGCTGTGCTGCAGGCGGTCGGCGCGAATGTCGGCCAGCATTTCAAGTCCGACGACGCCGAGCAGGGCACTGGCCTTGGCCGCGAGCAGGCGCTCGTCGCGCCGGTGGCGTGGCAGCGCCAGCAGGGCTTCCACGAACGTCACTTGTCCCGCGATAGTGCCGCCGATCATGACGTTCTCCAGCACCGAGGCCGCGCCAATCACGCGTGGTGTTTGGAAGGTGCGGGCTATGCCGATGGTGGCGCGTAACGCGGGCGCGCCCGGCCGCAATATGTCGCCTCCCAATGTCATCGTCCCGGTTTTGCCGGCGTAGTAACCCGAGATGACGTTCAGCGTGGTGGTCTTGCCGCTGCCATTGGGCCCGATCAGGCCGTGGATTTGTCCGGGCGGCACGTCGAGATCGAGGCCATCGATGGCGCGCACATTGCCGAAACTTAGCGTGATGCCGCGCAGACTGAGCGTCTTGCCGCTGACGCCGGTGCGCATGACAGCGTCGAGTGCCGAGGGACGCGGCACGATGGCGCGGTTGCTGGCGAGCGGACGACGGTTGCGAAAATCCAGCAATGCGGCGATGCCACCGGGCATCGCCAGCACGATCACCAGCAGCAGGACCGCATAGAGAAAGGTCGACCACGCCGCTAGCGGGGCAGCTATCTCAGGCAGGATGGTCAGGATGATGGTCCCGAGCATGGGACCCAGGATCGAGCCGCGTCCGCCGATCAGGATCGCTATGAAGAAAAGTATCGACAGGTCGAACGTAAAGGCATCCGGCGTGATGTAGGTCTGCAGGCTCGCGAACAATCCGCCCGCGATTGCCGCCAGCGCCCCCGCGAGCAGAAAGATCGAGATCAGGATGCGTGGTTTGGAAATGCCGGTAGCTTCGGCAGCGACCTCGGCGTCGCGCACCGCGATCAGGGCACGGCCGAACCGGCTGTGCGCGACGTTGGCGCTCATCCAGGTACTGACTGCGGCAAACGCGATGCAGAGATAGTAATAGCCCCATGCGGTATTGAAGGGCGCGGGAAACTCCGGTCCGACGATGCCGATGCCGCCACCGGTGACGCTCTGCCAGGCCAGCGCAATTTGGGTGACGATGGTGGCGAAGCCGAGCGTCGACATCGCGAAGTAGAATGTGCGCAATCGCAAGGCCGGCAAACCTACGATCACGCCGAACACGGCGCCGACACAGCCCGCGACCGGCAATGCCGCGAATACCGGCACCGGCGGCAGGACATTGCCGGCGACGAGCACGCTGGTGACGTAGGCGCCGAGCGTCAGCAGCGCGACATAGCCGATGGCGAGGTGCCCGGCGAAGCCGACGACAAGATTGAGGCCGGAGACCAGCACCCAATAGATGGCGGCCCGGGTGCCGATCAGCGCCCAGTAGTCGTTGCTGACGAAAGGTAAAATCATTGCGGCCGCAAGAATGGCGAGAAACGGCGCGAGCTGCGGCAGCAGCGCACGAAAGGCGTGCGTCTCGCTGCGTTCGGGTGTTGCGGTGACTGCGGTCATCACACCCTCCGCGCGGTGGTCGCGCCGAACAGGCCTTGCGGCGCTGCCAGCAGGACGACGATGAACAGCGTGAACACCGCCACCGAAGAGAAGATGCCGCCGACCAGGAAGTTGGCGGCCTGCTGGAACAGGCCGAGGGCGAGGCCGCCGATGACGGCGCCGCGGTTATTGCCCAGGCCGCCGAGCGCCACCGGAACGAAACCGTAGAAATTCAGAAGCGCGCCATTGGCGAAGAACGCCAGCAGCAACTCGCCACCAGAAAATCCGGCAACGCCGCCGATGATTCCGGCGAGCGCGTAGCTGGCGACGCGCAGGTTGCGCTCGGGCAGGCCAAGCGCGCGCGCGGCGAAATTGTCCTCCGCGATCGCCAGGAACGCGCGGCCGACCAGCGTGCGCCGATAGAGATATTCCAGACCGGCAATGGTGAGAGCGCAGGCGACCACCGGTAGCCAGAATTTTTCGTCCCAGACGCCGCTGCCCCATCCGATCAGGCGCGGAAATGGCTGCGGCTCGGTGCCCCATTTGATCGCCGTCAGCTGCTGGATCATCAGCGCCAGCGCCAGCGTGGAGAGCACATAGAGATGCTGTTCGAGGCTCTTCAGCACCGGCCGCACCGCGACGAATTCGGTGATCACGCCGATAATCGCGCATCCAAGCAGCGTCAGAAGCAATCCGGCCGCTATCGGCAAGCCAAGCTTCAGCGTGAACATCGAGCCGAACACGCCGCCGAGCATGGCGAGCTGGCCAGCGGTGAAGCTCATCACCCGCGAGGTCGAGAACATGGTGTTGTAGGTGACGCCGACGAGCGCGTAGATCGCGCCGGCCGCCAGGCCAGATGCGAGAATCGAGGCGAGCATCGGTCGCGCTCTCCGCCGCCGTTATGTGTACCCCGGCGCCAGCGCGAAGGTGCCGTTCCTGGCGGTGCTGGCCTCCGACATTACGATCTCGTCGGTCAGGTAGCCGTTATGCTGGGTCGGCGTGAAGGTGTAGTTGCCGAAGTAGCCCGGATATTTCGACAGCGTATTCCAGTATTTGATGATACCTTCGCTGTCGGTGGATCCGCTTTCTGCGACAGCCTTGGCAATCAGCTCGATCGCATCAATGCCGCCCGCGACCCACCATAGCAGCGTGTCGTTGATCGCAACGTTGGCTTTGAGGAGGCGGCCAACGAGATCCTCGCTCTTCGCCGGCAGCTTGCCGGCGGCATCGTAACTGCAGCTCTTGTAGCCGATCGCGTACACTTTTTTCCAGTTCGCGGGCTTCTCGACGAGTCCGGAGATTTCGCCGGAGGACATCGACGGATGGCCGACGAACGATACGTCCCAGTTCATCGCTGCACGGGTGTTGAACATTCGCGCTTCCATGCCGGTCGAAACGCTCCAGACCACGATCACTTCGGCGCCGGCGGTTTTTGCGCGCAACATGTCCGGGGTCATGTCGGGCTGGGTTGAATCGATGTTGGCCTGATAGACCACATCGGCCCCATCCTTCTTGAACGCCGCTACCGACGCACCGACAGCGGTGACGCCATAACCCGTGGTGTCGCCGATCACGGCAACCTTTTTCACCTTGAGGATATTGAGGCAGTAATTCCGGACGGCGTCGTCCCATTGACTGTTCGAAGGCGCCATTCGGAACGCATTCGGGAATTTCGTTGTGTCGATCAGGCTCTCGACGACGCAAGGATGGATGTCCGGCATCCTGGCGCGCGCCATGATCGGCGTGGTGGCAAGCGCCTCCCCCGAATTGAGCGGCCCCCAGATCGCGTGGACTTTGACCTGGCTGATCAGTTCCTGGGTAGCGTTCACCGCCTTGGTCGGATCGCCCTGGGTGTCGCGCACAACGATCTCGATCTTGCGGCCCTTGACGCCGCCGGCGGCGTTGATGGCATCCGCAGCGAAGTTGACGCCGCGGTTGAAACCGATGGTCGGCGCCGAGCTCGGCCCGGTCATTGCGGCAAGGCACCCGATCTTGATCGGTTCCGACTGGGCTATGGCGGGCTTTGGAAATGAAAGTGTTGCGGCGCCAAGCGCGCCCACGCTGCCTGACAAGACGTCACGACGAGAAATGCGCATGAAAGCCTCCGTTTGTTCCCCTGCCGGCGCCCGTCGTTGCTGCGGGCGTCCGTCTTGTCGCTCCGGCTTGTGACCGGCCTATAGTCTGAACGGCTAAATGTGAACTCGACCGGGAAGCAATGTCCATAGCGCGGGCGGAAAATATCCTGCGAATTATTGATTCAGATGCCGGACGTAGTCGTGGTTAAAGGTGAAGCCCCAGCCGGGGCGCTCCGGGACGACGGCGTTGCCGTCCTTGAACGCCAGTTCTTCATGATAGAGTTTCGAGAACCACGGCATATATTCAAGATAGAGGGCGTTCGTGAGCGCGCCGAGCACCTGGATGCTGGTCTCCGGAAACAGATGACTTGATATCGGCACGTCGTGGCTTTCCGCCATGTGGCTGACGCGCATGAATTCGCTGACGCCGCCGACGCGCTGCAGGTCCGGCATCAGGATATCGGCGGAGCGGAGTTCCAGCATGCGGCGGAAGCCGTAACGGGTGTATTCGGTCTCGCCGCTGGCGATCGGCGTGTCGAGCGCAGCGGATACCCGCGCAAGACCCTCGAGATCCCATGCCGGCAGAGGCTCCTCGAACCATGTCAGGTCGAATTGCTCAAGCATGCGGCCAAGCCGGATCGCCTGCGCTTCGTTGAGGCCCTGATTGGCGTCAGCCATCAATTTGATATGGGGCCCGATGGCATCGCGTACCGCCTTCACGCGCATGATGTCGGTGTTCGGATCGGGCGAACCGAGCCGCATCTTCATCGCCTTGAAACCCTGTGCCATGAAGCGTTCGGCTTCGGCCACGAGTTCGTTGGTCGATGACGACAGCCACAGCCCGCCGCTCTGATAGGCCGGCACAACCGTCTTTGCTCCGCCCAGCAATCGATACAGCGGAAGGCTGCTGGCTTTGCCGAGGGCATCCCAGAGCGCGCCGTCGAGCGCGGATATGCCGACCACCGGCACCCCCTTGTGGCCGAGGAAATTAATATCCTTCCAAGCGCGCGCCCAGAAATCCGTGATATGGCCAGCGTCGCGTCCGACAACCAGATCGGAAAGTTCATCGACCATCTGGCGCAGCACCTTGGTGCGGCGGCCATTAAGCGTGAAGATGAGGTTCTCGCCGGTGATGCCGGCATCGGTTCTGACCGAAACAAGAATACAGCCAAAACTGTGGATCTGGCCCAGTGCGCTTCCGATCGGACTGGGGAGTGGCACGAGTACCGGAAGGGTTTCAACGGCGGTTACCTTCATAGCTTTGACCCCCGTTCGGTCCGTGTCGGCGCGCCCTTGGCATAACGTTTGAGAAGATCGGGATCCGGATCGCAGCCAAGGCCGGGGCCATCCGGGATCCGTACTCTCCCATCGATGGAGCGGACCCAAGGATCGAATGGATTTGCTTCCATGTCGAGCCAGAGAACCTCGATCATCGGCTTCTCGACCAGAGCCGCCGCGACGTGAATCGTGGCGACGAAGCCGGGTCCGAAATAGGGGCTGTGCGGCGCCACCTCGATGCCGTGCGCTTGACACAGATAAATCACGCGGACCATTTCGCCGACGCCGCCGATCTTGGTGACGCTCGGCTGTGCGATGTCGATGGCGTCAGCTTCGATCAGTGATTTGAAGCCGAACACGCCGGCGACGTTTTCCCCAGCGGCGATCGGGATGCCGCAATCGCGCACGCTGGCCAGCCCATGAACGTCCTCGGGGGGCCAGACCGGCTCCTCGAGCCAGAGCAGTCCATCTTTAAGCAGCGCGGCGGCCATCTCGCGGGCAACCGGCGGCGCCCAGGCGCAATTCACATCGAGCATGATGTGCGCGCTGCCGGCGCCGGATGCATCCCGGGCCGCGCGCACGGCGTCGCGGGTGGTTTCATGCAATTTGATATGCCGATAGCCCTGCGCGCAGGCCGCGGCCGTGTTTTTTGCGACGAGGGCCGCATCGCCATAGTGGAGGAGGCTGGCATAGGCCGGCAGGTCCCCCGTCCGGCCGCCACCAAGCAGACGCCACAGCGGTTGCCCGGCACGCTTGCCGAGGAGATCCCACAAGGCGATCTCGACACCGGAGAAGGCGTAGACGAACGGCCCGTTGCGCCCGAGCAGATGTGTGCCGTGCAAAATGGCGCGGGTGAGGGCGTTGATGTCGCCCGCGTCACGTCCGATAAGAAGCGGCGCAATGATGGTATCGAGGGCCGCCTTCGTCGCGGGAATAGCGGCGTGCCCGAAGGCTTCGCCCCAACCGACCAGATTGTCGTCGGTCTCGACCTTTACCACGAGAATGTCGAGATGGTCCCAGGGCTGGCCCGCGAACAATGGATGCGGGCCGCCCATGTCGAAGGGAAGCGAGACAACGAAGCTTTCGATCGCGGTGATCAGCATGAAAACCCTGCCAAAAGAGAAGGATCGGATACCGTCGTCGCTTGCTTCAAGTTTTGCAACCGTTCCGGAAAAAATCTCCGAAGCTCTTACCGCAATGCTTCATACCGGACCATCCATTCTTGCCATCGTCGATCAGATATTCTCTCAGCGAGGGCTATCACTCAAGTGAACAATTGATTTGCATTCTGTTATTGTTTGCCCACGATTGGCCAGCGTGTCGGATGCTTTGCAAATGGATGTCGGCCACACGCGTGACCGCGAGCGGTTGGTGAACTACACCGCGGTCCCGGCCGCGCTGCAATCTATTCGAGATGCATGCCGGATTTGGCGATGACCGACCGAAAGATTGCCAATTCGCTCTTCAGCCGCGTCGCGAGTTCGCTCGGTGTGGAGGGAATGACCTGCACGCCCCCCGACGCAAAGCGTTCCTTCACGTCGGGTGAATCGAGAGCCCTCACGACGTCAGCGTTGAGTTTATCGACGATCGTCTGAGGCGTTCCCTTCGGCGCGAACAATGCCGTCCAATTTGAAGCGTTGACGTCCGCCACGCCCTGCTCCTGGAGCGTCGGCCACTCGGGATTGAGTGTCGATCGCTTCGCCGAGGTGACGCCCAGGACGCGCAAGGCACCGCTCGTCACGTTCGGAGCGGCCGAGGAACTGGCCATTATGCCGAGCGGCACAACGCCGGAAATAAGCGCCTGCACGGCTGGTCCGCCCCCTTTGAAGGGCACATTTTGAAACTTCGTGCCCGTGCTCAAGGCTAGCCACTCCAAAACGAGGTGTGTGATGCTGCCGATCCCCGGCGTGGCGATGTCGACCGAGCCAGGATCTGCTTTGCTGGCCGCAATCACATCCGCCACCGATTTGTACGGGCTGCCGCTGTTTGCCGCGAGCACGATTGGCGCGTCGCTGACGCCCGTGATCGGAACGAGATCGCGCTCGACGTCGTATGGCATTTTCTCGAGCAGGGCGGGGTTCAGCGCGACATCGCCGCCGCTTGCCATCACGAGCGTATAGCCGTCCGGGACAGCCCTGACGGCGGCCGTCATGGCGATCAGGCCGTTGCCGCCCGGCCTGTTTTCCACGACGACCTGGTGACCCCAATATTCACCGAGTTTGGCGCCCACAAGTCGCGCCGCAATGTCGGTGATACCCCCGGGCGCGTAAGGGACAAGGATGTGAACGGGCCGGTCTGGGAAGGTCTGGGCATTCACGGGAGCGGCGAGTGCAACGAAAAACGCCGCAACTGTGATTATTCGAAACATTGCGTACTCTGCCTGCTGCATTTTGGAACTGCTGGCGACAGCGATTCTCGCTCTCGCCAGTTCACGGGTCAGTGTGCGAGCGGATCGGGGCGAAGCTGCAGCCGCACCGCGCGCGGGCGATTCGCCGTTCCGCCTTCAAGGTGGAACATTGCCCTCGTTCCATACGTGGACCACAACCCGCTGCCCTTCCAGCCGGCCGCGGCATCGTCGATCCGGCCATCCACGTTCTTGGGGAAGAAGCCCATCGGATAGGGAACGGTGAAGTTGACGAACTTGCCGTCGACGAGCGCCAGGATCGAACTGTTCAGGTTACCCATCACGATCGGCACGTTCCGCCCGAGACCGAATGTGTTAAACCAGTCGATCCAGACATAGTAGCTCGCCTCAGCGCTGCCCGCATCTTTCACGTCGCGCATTTGAGGGCCGGGCAGCTGGTACAGTGTCCAACCTTCGGGGCAGTGTTTGCCGGTCGCGGTCGGACCGTTCAGCACATTGCACTTGCGCCGATCGAAACTGCCCACGTGCCCGCTCGCGAGTGCCACCCAGTAAACGCCGTCGGCATCGACATCGCCGCCACGTGGGCCATAACCGGGCAGCGGCGGCTCATAAATCTCGGAAAGCGCCGTCTCGATCGCGTTTGAGCCGAGCGTAGTCCGCACGATCGCGCCTGGATACCCGATGACGGTGCCCCAGACCGACCCATCAGCAGGGCTGACGGCCACCGCGTACTCATTTACGGCGATGCGCTTGTCCTTCCCGGGCTCGACCGGCTTGTCAGGCTCGACATACTCGCCGCGCTTGCCGTCACCGGACGTATCCAGGACGAACGGCGTCCACCCCTGCGACTGCACCTCATCACCGGTCTGTTCGAACTTCTTCACGTCAAGCCAGCCCAGTACGCCGGGCCCCACCACGCCGGCGCTGAAGAACAGCATGTCGTGGTCGCGGGAGAAGGCGAGGTGGTGGGTGGGGAAGCAGGTGCTGAGCAGCGTGAATTTGCTGGCCGCGGGATCATACATCGCGATATTGCGGTTTGACTCCTTGATCGGGAACGCCTTTGCCGATGGCTGGGTCGATCCGGCCTTGCACCAGTCAGGGTTGGCCGGCGAACGAATCTGTGACGTGAGCCATATCCGGCCTTTTTCGTCCATCATCGGATTGTGCGTGATCGTCTGGCTGTTCCAAATCGTGTTGGGGCCCCATGACGGCGAGAAGCCATGCGGGCGAGCGGTGACATTCGGCGTGTTCGGATCCCGCACCGGAATCTGGACTTCACTATCGGCGTTGGCCGCCGGATCGAGCACGGGCATAAAGTCCGTGCTGTCCTCGGAGGATCCATAGATCTTGCCGTTGCCGTTCACTGACGGATTCCACCGGTCGGTCGAGATTTCGTCATGCAGATAGGCTGTGGGATCGCTCCATTCCCACTCGGTGACCACGACGTTGCGAGCGATCCCCTGCGGACGTGGTGGCGTCGCGAATGGGAGTTCGCCCGCGGCGATGTCGTCCGTCCATTTGCCGAACAGTTCGAGCGCCTTCTGCGTGCCCAGGCGGGTGATGTCACGCGCCATGAACGCCGATGCGCTGCCGGCCTGCAGCCGTTCCGCCCAGGCGTCCGCCGAGTCTTTGAACGAACCAAGCCGCTTACTGACGGTCCGGGTGCCAGGAGTGCCCAGGGCGTGACAGGATTGGCAGGCACCGCTCTTCACGGTGTTCAGCCACTCGCCCTGGCTCTTGACTTGCTCCATCGGGAATTGGTTGTTCCCGGGCACCGGCAACAACGAAAACCAGTAGATCGGCGGATAATATTGCGCCGCCGCAGCCGGCGTGGGAGCAGGCACCGCCGTCAGGTCGACAGTCTTACCCAGGCCCGCCTGAACTTTTGCGGAATCAACGAGCCCGTAGCCGCGGACCCAGAGCTGGTAATTGCCTTTTGGCAGGTCCGGAATCAGATAACGGCCGCGATCGTCGGTGACGACAATCTTTGCGTATCGCGTGGGCGTATCCGTCGTCTCGGCAATTACCCAGACGCCAGCCTCCGGCCCCTCCGCGCTCCTGACGACGCCTCCAAGATCGTTGCTGCCGACGCTCACCGCAGGACTGCGCTGTTGGGCGTGGGCGCCGACGGGTATCGCAGCCGTCGCCAAGGCAGTCATCAACATCGAGGCAACCAAGCGTGGCCGCCTCACAAACGTTCGAATTTTCATGGTGTTTACCCCCGTGCAGGGGACAATTCTGACCCGCGCAAGCAATGTTGTCCATCTACATCGCGTGGAGGAATGGCTTCCATGCGTGCGGGAGGTGGTCAGCAATTTGGCCGATCAAAACGTCGTCAAAAGCCGAGCAGCGCGAGACCTACCCAGCTGAATGCAAATACTGAAGAAGCGATCGCCGCGACGGACGCCAAGGTGGCAATAGTTTTGACCGATGACATCACAGAACCCTGTTTCAGGCGGAGATTGAATTCTGTCGAACGACTTTTGTCCAATCAAGGCGGGAATTGGTCCCGATCGATATTGCATCCGACTGTGGCTCCGTTGCTACAGCATGGACAAGGGTCGCCCGCAAAAAATCCACATTTGCGCCACCTAGTGAGCGAGTCTGTGGGGAATCAAGGGCATGGTCAGTTTGTCGAGTGGCGACGCCAAAAGACGCATGGTTGCATTCATTGCGCTGATTGTGTTCGCGCTTGTCGCTGTAGCGTTCTTTCTTCGTGGCTCTGCCGTGGAGTCAGCCCGGGATTTCGAAGAGTGCGTCGGAGCGCTCGGGGCCAGCCCGCCATTGAATGACGAACACGGTGGCGCGACGGATTGCAACGCGCGGTTTGCGGGCCGGCGCAAGCCGGGCGGCGGCTACACCTATTACGATTTCATGCAAGGTCGCAATTTCGATATTGCCGGTCCCAATCCAACAGCCGAGGAGCGCAACTGGATCGATCGCGAATATATAGGCTTCCTCGATACCCAACGACGGGAAGCTGTCTCGGCGGAATTTGCAAAAAAACAGGATCAACAACTCCGCGCGGATCTCGAAAGAGATCGTCAACCTGCCGGACCACCGCTGGTATTGACGCCAAGAAACATACCTTCCCTGGCCGCTAAACAGCCAGCCGATCGGCCGAAACCGCCGCACTGCGATGATAACTCCCTGGCTTGCGGCTGGTCGAAGCTTTCAGCGGTTGTAAAGAATGCATTCGCATCGTCATCCAGGGCAAAGCCCTGAATCCAGCGCCGGATCGATTTCGTCACGTCCAGGCCGCAAAAGGGCCGAGACGATATTCCTTGCAGTTGTTCATAGCCGTTCCAGACGAAGAGGCTGAATGCGAGACTACTAAGCTTCTCCAATATCCTCTGAAAGCCGCTCCTTTGGGGGCGGGAAGGGGCCTCGAGCCGATGGGGAATTTGGCCGTAGGAACAAGGTGGCCCCGAGATCGCTGGGCCGGATCCAATTGGCGGGCTGCTTTTTGGCCCTCTCCGACATGGCCGTGCGTCACCGCGTCGGAAGGACAAAGATTTGGCCGGGATAAATCAGGTTGGGATTGCGGATCTGCTCCCGATTCGCCTTGTAAATGACGGCGTAGCGCGTGCCCGCGCCGTAGGTGTCGCGGCTGAGGCGCCAGAGGCTGTCGCCGCGGGACACAGTAGTAGTCGCGATCTTCGGCGCGACCACGGTGGAGGGCGAACCTGCGTCTGGCAGGCCGCTCGCGACGGGGCCCACCAGCTGCGGCTTTTGTGCAGCGGCAATGTCTGGCCGCTTGGACACTGCCCCGGCCAGCGGCCTTGGCGCTGCTGGCTGCGATAGCACGACGGCGGGTTTGTCTGGCGTCATCACGAACGGTTGGTCGGCCGATCTCGGCTCAAGCGCCACCGTCACGCTCTGTTTGGACGTGGCCTGTTTGCCGTCCGGCTGCTTGGAGCGCAACGTCAGATCGTAAGTGCCTGAGGGAAGCC
>Ga0073928_10008218_pt1 | contig 13180 bp, 18 predicted proteins | sample PaiPotPPA55metaG_FD_76969 | JGI IMG/M metagenome (GOLD analysis project Ga0073928, IMG submission 76969) | Iron sulfur acid spring bacterial and archeal communities from Banff, Canada, to study Microbial Dark Matter (Phase II) - Paint Pots PPA... ...
CAACTGCGGCCCCCTCAAAGCGCTTTGTTGTGTTCCATGGGCGAAGCGCCTGTAGCCTGTGTTGTCGCAAAGAAGAACCGGGATATCGTACTCTGCAAAGCCTGCCCCCCTTGAGTTGGATGACGATACTGCTTGCTTGATCTTCACTCTTGGCTATACCAAATGCTGCTCGTTTTGTGGGCGTCTCCTTTTGAATTTAAGTCTTCGTTTTTGCTTTATCGATTAGTCGCTCCACGGCCTTCTTAACTTTCCCGCTGGCCTGGTCCATCCGTCCCTCGCTTTTAAGGCGTTGATTGTTCGTTACAACACCCACTGCTTCCTTCGCACGGCCCTTGATCGTGTCGGATGTTCCGCTCATGACACCGTCCTCCTGTTATTGGTTGTTAAAGCGCCAGGCTGTCCGCTTTGAATGCATGGTTCGTCCCGCAGGTATTGGTGCGAACCGCAGCGGCTCGGATGGACCCGCGCAGACCCGATTCGTACAGCAGGAAACCCATTTCGGTGCGCGGGCGCACTAGCTCGGGCTTCAATCGAGTATGCGTTTTCATCTCATATGGGCGTCGGGTCACGACACCAGGGTGACCGCTTCACGCTATGGTTCTATCGGGGATCACCGAAAATACATCGCGTGTCCGAAGCTGCCGAAGCCGCCACCCATTAAGAAGAAGACAACCAGGACGATGAGCAAAATGCTCACCAAACCCATTCCACGCGGCCCGTAGTAACCACTGCGGTAGCCATAAAACCCGCCTCCGCCGAACAACAAAATCAACAAGATAATCAGAAGCAACATAGACGTCCTCCTTACATTTATTCATTAAGTTCAATTTCCAGTATTGCCGCGTATGAGAGCATCGAACCGCGACCTCGTTGCCGCCGCTGGTTCGTCAAACCACGCCGAGTAACCAGAGCACGAGCAAGATCACCACAACACTTCCAACAGAAATGGGAAGCATACGGACCTCCTGAGGCCTTGTTTTGCTGCAACGTGGGGTTGGTCTAGCGGAACGCGGTCAAAGGCGAGTGGAAGGGCCGCTGTTTGGGCTGGATCAAAGTCGGACTCGATTCCTATGGCGATCCCGACTTATTCACACTATATTGGGCGTGAGGCAAAAGCCACCGCCTGGCTCATCCAATTGGTTATGTGGAGAACTAAAAGTATCGGTTTGAAAAGCCCGCTGGGAGAGTTGGCGTTCGTCCAGTTCGCACGCCATAACGTCACGGGCTGACCGACCGTAGCTTTGAGATCGCCGATGACAAAGTTGGGCGGCTTGACCCCCGGTGCGACAGATCGATCCGCTTGTGGGAAAGTGCTGATTGCGGGAGCACGAATCCTCGTAAGTTAATCGCCATCAGGCAGGGCGTGGAGTTCAAGGAATCCCCTACTCAGAGATGGAGAATTGTGCCATACCAGTTCACGCTTCAGAACCGCGACGATGACACCTGTAGCGCCACAGTAACCACGTCGCCGTCACAACAGGAGGCCTGTTGCGGCTATCCACTGACCACCGCTGTGAACCACATATGCCACCCGATCCAATTGTTTTCCGACAAAGTAGCCGACGGTGATCATCACGGAGCACCAGATGAACGCGCCGAACAGGTCCCATCCGAGGAGATACCAGAAGCGCATTCCCGCAGCACCGGCCATTGGTCCCGCCATGAAGCGCGCGCCGTGATGAACCGCGCAAAGAAGACGGTCTGATTACCATGCCGTTGAAAGAACGTTTGCAGGCGCTCATAACGCCGGCGTAATAGTCTTGATTTCTCGGAAAGCCACTCGAACAGACGCCGTCCACCGGCTCGTCCAATCACAAAGCCGCAGCAATCTCCCGTCACAGCACTCAAATGGCGATCATATATAGAGTGCTCAATTCTAGAGTATGGCGCCCGGCAACGAATCCGGCGGGAAGAAGCACTAACTCCTCGGGTACTGGTATCCCGAGGTTACCTACGAAGGTGCAAATGAGAAGTGATCCAAGCGGAAAGAAGGCGGCGGCCGTCTTGTCAACGCGCCCATGTCGATTCCAGCCGACGAAACCCTGCGAAAGTGGGGTAGTCAATGGATTAAGCGAGGACAGCCCTGAGCGTCTTGCCGGAAAACGACCAGTCAGAGACCGCAAAACCAGCTAGACGCTTGCAACGATTTGACATCAGCTATATTGACGAGGAATAGGGAGGATCAAGAGCAACATGAAGTCGAAATTGATCATTGCGTTGGTCGGGGCCGCGCTCGCAATGCCTACCTTGGCGCTCGCTCAGTCCGCGAGTCAGTCGATGCACGAGGCTGGCCAAGCGACCGAAAATTCCGCAAAAAGCGCAGGCCATGCGGTCGTCGACGTTTATCATGGGACCAAGACCGCTACGATCGACACGACAATCACCGCCAAGGTCAAGACTGCGCTGGAAGAGGATGCCGTTACCAAACATCAGGATATTCACGTAAAGACAGTGGCTGGCGTGGTAACCCTGCGCGGAAGGGTATCGTCGGCGAGCGTGGCCGATCATGCGGTCCACCTCGCGGAGCGGACCAGCGGCATCAACGGCGTGAAGAACAAGCTGGTGATTACCACTGCCGCGAACTAGCGGCGCACACCCTTGCCCAACCTTTTCCATGACGGGCAAATGATCGACCAGTATCAGCTCTATCAGGACTCCTTTTCCTGGCGAAGGACGCGCGATGCGGCGAGCTACAGTTCAGGGGATTTGGGCTTGGGAAAACTTCGCAGAGTGTGGAATCAGATTGGCGCCGCTTCCAATCTCGGATTCGTCGTCTGGGTTGTGTATGGGATTTTATACACGTTCGGTCATTGGACGGCCGCAGCACTGGCTGGGCTTGCGATCATGCTCGCGATAGTTGCAAGGGAGACCCGCACTGCCAATGTCAAGATAATCGACTTAACCTCGCTCGGCTTCTTTGTTCTTGCCCTGACCATGCTGTTAACGGTCGGCGGCCGAGTTTTCAACCACTACCACATCATCTTGGTATGGGGCGTGTTTGCGGTGGTCACATGGACCACGATACTGATCGGCTTTCCGTTCACCCTCCAGTTGGCGCGGGAAAGCGCGCCGCGTGAGGTCTGGAGCGAGCCGCTATTTCATCGGATCCATCTCTGGCTTACCACCGTCTGGGGGTTAATCTTTACGCTAGACACGGCATTGGCGATCGTCGCGCTCGACGGTAGCTACGTCAGGATGCTGTCGGTAATTGTTCCGGGCGCGAGCATGATTTTCGGACTCGTATTCAGCCGGATTTATCTCGCGCGTTACCGAAATAGATTCGGTCTGCCAGTGGGACGACGGCCCGTGATGACCTGAGAGAAATAGGTAACCGCTTTCTAACCAAGTAGATTGTATGAATCGGTTGGCCGGACGTCCCTGCCTCGACCCTTTCGTCGAGTGTCAGGAGCGGCTCCGAGTGACCGCACGTAACGGTGATTAAACTTTGGTCATGATGAGGAGATCGAGTGAATCGGGTCATGGGTCTGAGGGCGCTTTTTCCAACCACTGGTGCTCATCGATGCTACTAATGTAAAGGTCGATTCGGCTCCATAGTCGAAGAAAATACCCTCAAGATGTCGCTGGCCCGATATGCTGAAAGTCAATAGTCATACGTGCGCCCGGCAAACGCCCCTCATCAGTTAGGTTTCTTTGTTCGCGTCGCCGGAAGGGATCGTCGTCGCAGCGGGCGCGTTGGCCGGCCGATCCAAGTACGGAACAGCTCCGACTCTTCGGGACTTTGCCCGCCGTATAGCAAAGCGCCGCATCACGCGGCGGGTGTCGCCTCTACTGGCACAAATCTGCGAACATCCGGCTTTTAGCAGTTCAGTGGGCGACGACACCGCCGCGGCGCCGCCGCCGATGAGCGTGAGACCGGGCGAATCCAACTTGATACCGCGTACCAGTTCCGCCGCCGCCGGCAAACAATCTGTCATAGTGCACGAAAGACAAATCATGTCAGGCGCATAGTGTCTGACGAAATCACGTACTCCAGCTGGCGTCGTTTGGTCAATCAGGGTGGCGGCCGCTCCTGCATGGCGCAGAAGCTCCAGGAGCATCAGCAGTCCCAGGTCGTGGACCTCACCTGGCGCACATAGGCCTAATATCCGAAGGCGCGGTCTCGTGCGTGGTTTTATGAACCTGTTGCCGAGGTCTTTGACCAAGCCTCGCGTGGTCTCGACAATGAAACGTTGGTTCTCTTGACTAATATGACCCTCAATCCGTTCCTGAGCGGCCAGATTTAATGCCGGGATAAGAACATCGTCGAAGGTCGCCTCGAGGCCGTGGCTATCGCAACAGGAAATCGCAAGATTACGGGCGGCTGACTCATCCAACTCAAGAAGCATGCGGTAGTAGTCGTGGTAATCCTCGCTGCCGCGGTCAGCGCCAAGCAAGATCGCAAAGAAACCGAGTTCAGGAATGTAATCGCCCGCGACTTTCAGACAGGCTGCCAGAGGCGCGGTAAGCAGCAGCCCCGGTAAGCCCCAAAGCCATGCCCAGTACGTGGCGGAGACTAACAAGGCCACGGGAGACACACCAATTCCACGGCCGATAAGAAAGGGCTCGACTAACTGACCTGTCATCTGGTCCAGGATGACGAAAGATCCAAGCACCTCGAAGGATCTGCTCCATCCTGAGAACACCGCCAATGCCACCAGGGTCGGCAACACGGCTGCACTTAAGGCTCCCACATAAGGGATGAAGCGAAGCAGAAAAGAAAGTGCACCCCAGAACGCGGCGTCGGGCAATCCGAGCAGCCAGGCGGCGATTCCAATGGCGATCCCGAAAGCAAGGTTAGTCAACGATATAAGCAGGAGGTAGCGGCCGACCGCTCCGGTGGCGGTTTCGATGGCCTCGGCGGCCACCGGTACCCGGGCCATGGCAGCTAGTCTTACGAGGCGATCACGTAAGTCTCTTCGGGCGTAAAGCAGGAAAAACAACAGGACAATGATCAGCAGGGCTTTGCCAAAGCCCGAAAGTATTGGCCAAGCGGGTCCGAGAAATTCAAGTGCGGCGGGCGGCGCCGCCTGGGCCTGTACCGTCTTGGACAGGCTGCCCGTTGGTCCAGATCCGGTTTTTTGCAAACGTTGTTCAACGTCCTTGACGCCATGTTCGACAGTTTGGAGCCACGCCGGCGTGCTCCCTTGCAGGCGGGTGAGCTTGGACGCAATATTGTTGGAGTATCCGGCAACCTCAACTGCAACCGAGGTAAGCTCGACCGTCAAGAAGAAGCCAATTACGCCGAGAGCGGATATCGCCAAAACGACCACCAGGGCCGCACTAACGAAACGTCCAACAAACGTTTCCAGACGGCTGGCAATCGGACTGAAGGCCACTGCCAGAATCGAAGCCATCGTTAGCGGCAACAAGAAATCTTTGCCAAAGTAGAGAATGGCCGTGGCAATAGCCACGCCGAGAATAGGCCGCGTAACGCCGCCGCTATCCAGGGATTCATCGCGTTCCTCAGCCGGCAAGTTCGATTCCTTGTTGAAACCATTCACTATAGTGGCGTGCATGGCCTGCTGGGTTGTGCACGTTGCTGGGCCCTGCAGATGACTGATCGACGCGGGAGAGCTGTCCAGGGTTTTGTCGCCCATCAGAACACCAGATACTTCTCTAACTCATCCATTTCCTGTTCTATTCCCCGGCCCTTCGTGCCGCTCCCCCGGTTCATCTTGATGTTAACCAGCTCTGATTGGCAGGCTCGCTGCCAATCAGATTGTGAGAACATAAACGCTGTTGCTCGGTCCTCAACTTAACTTTTATCGGAAATTCCTTGTTCTCTTCGTGTGGCGGTTCCGGAATTTAACCGCTTTTGCGGACGGCGAGCGCCTCCAGTTCAAGATCTATGTGACGGCGGGCAGCGGTCTCGGAACCCGGAGCCACGTTCAGCAGAAGATGCATCAGCAGGTTCGGCAACACGACTGGAGTAACCGCGCGCCGCCACCTTGCGCTTCGACCCTGTAGAGGATTGCATAACGGCGGGAATAGGCACGCACATAGAAGAAGCTCTTGCGCCGGTCGATCCATCCGGCCGGAGCCCGAAGCCGCGATCCGATGAACAATGTCTGCCGGGTGAAACCTGTTCGGCTCAAGTAGACTAATGCTTCCGCCACCGAAATTGAAGCGGTACCAACGAGCCGTCGCATCAGGAAAGATCAGTCCGACCGCATAACGTGCACGATGTTGCCGGTACACCCGAGCTACCGGGTCTCGGCTTGCATCTCGCCCAAAGGCAACCCCGCCAGTCGTTCCGCGATGAAATTACGAGTGATTTCATTCAACCACGATAAAGGATAGGCCCCCGGATTGGGATCGCTCAGCGCGGAGATCGCCGAAGTGGGGTCGAAATCGATAAGTTGACTGTCGTCATGCTTCATCTCCGCCAAGTCTTACGCCCCGGGCAGGTGCCGCGCGTTCCCGCGTTGGATCTCTACGATGTCGCCAGGCCTTATGAGACAGGTCTCAATTGCTAACTCGAGAGACCGTAGATCCTCAACGAAACGCTGCGCCGAAATCGGAAACAGAAACGCGTTCAGCCACGTATGGTGGCCGCAGAAGCGGAAACCAGCTGAACCGGGCGCCACCATTCGCGGTAGCAAACGCATAACAGTTTGAAGATTCTGCCGGTGGGTAGAGTAACTGTGCACTATGGCCGCCGAAGAATTCGAGATTTTAGCTGGCGTACATTGCACACATCAAGTCGGGCCGGCCAAAACGCGCCAGCAACGCATCAATCGTCGCAACCGACCGTGTGCAATCCACCTGGTTGAAGAACACCCTACTGCGGTCTTTGAAGACCATCCCGAATTCTCGCACCGGCGCCTCGGAACGCGTCGGATAGAGTTCGAACCCTTCTGATAAGATCTCAGCCATTGGCTCGACCGGATGGCGGTCGAAACCAAGCCGGCGCAGCCCATAGACGATCAGCGGATCAGGGGGGCAGATCAAGTCGCAATTGCGCGAAATCAGGTCAGGCGAGGCCAGATCGAAATGATCGGGATGGCGAGGGAAAACGATCAGCCGCTAAAAGATTCGGCGTGGGAATTCGCTCGGAGTAGACCACTTGCGCCGGACATGAAACGACCGCCTTCTTCGAAAGGATCAAAAAACAGGACAAGTGGTGCCGGCCATCTGGACCAGCACAGACGCGTGACCGAGTAGACCCTAACGGCACCAGCCTCCCTGAAAGATGATTCTTCCGGAGCATAGTAGCTTCAGATCCAAGCTACGAATCTAACTCAACCGATATTGCTGTAGCCGGAACGTTTCCCCATTTTCAGGCGACGCCTTTCACTTCGGTCCTACCGCATGAGCATCCACATCGCCGGAGGTATAGCTCAGTAATTGGAAAGCCAACCATCCACCCCAGTTGAAACCACTGGTGCATTTACGCTAACTTATTGTCAACAAGGCTGGAGCAGAGTGCCGGCTAACGAGCCAAGTCAAAGGTGCTAGCCGCGCAACCCTTCTAACGGAGGCGAGTGGTGGTTGGGGTGCGGCGGGAGAGGACAAAATGACGCGCTTCTACGGCCGCCAAGTGCAAGGCCCGAGCGCCCGACGCTCTAATTACCGGCTGCTTTGCCTCATCATCGGCCTGCTGTTCGCGGCAGGATGCGGAGGCGATAGCAGCGCCCCGCAGGCCGCCCCGACACTCGTGCATTTCGTACCGAATTCACATGCGTTCTGGAGCAATCCGCAGAACTGGACGACAAGCTATGGACCGGCCTACGCGAACATCCTTCTGCAGTCGAGTAACTTTGTGCCTTGCCGGGGCGGTCCGTTTGCATTGTGCTATTACTCGGGGCCGAGCTCGGGTTCCGAGGGTCTATCCTGCAAGTTAACGCCGGATGGCAACTACGCCAATTGCCAATGCTTTGACATCGCATACGGGGTGTATTTCGTCGATATCAATGCGATTCTGAACTACTCAGTATACCAAAACACAATCGCGAAGTGCGGCGCGGACGGCAGCGGGTGCGCGACGCTCAACTCGGCACCGGTCTGCCAATCGGTGAATCAGGGGACGTTGATACCGAACGCGGGCGTGTTCTCCGCTTTCAGCTTCGACTGCGTTCCGACCAACGGGATCGGTCAAACCAGTTGCGCGAACGCGCCGTACGCAGGCTGCATGACCGCGCCATGTTCCAAACCGGGCAATTCCGGCATCGTGCAATGCTCATGTCCGGTGTTCGACGGCCCCTTTCAGATCGGCCAGAACGACGAAGCCTGCACGTTGGGGGATGACCTGGTATGGTCGGCCGCCTACGCACCGCCGCCCGCGGCTGGGTCTTCGTCGACACCAGCGGCCGCCTTAGGCGAAGAGTCGGGCACCGCGCCCAGCCCAGGAGCTTGCGTGCCCGATGCGCCGGGCAGCGCGGGATGCCCGTTGTATGTTCCGAGCAGTACATCGCTCCCGCCAGGTAGCGGCGTCAATTGCCAGACGGTTTGCAACGAGTACAGCACTTGCTTCCAGACCGGGGGAATCCAGGCTGGCCTGACCTGCGATTCGACGCTATGCACCGATGAGTGCAATGATCGAGACTTAGTCGGGAAGGCCTGTGCGGCGCTGCCTAAGTGCGATGTGTCGGAAATAATCAAAGCCGAAGAAGCGGCGCAGTGCAGTTGCTGCGCGAGCCAGTTGTGCGGATGCGAACCGAATACCCAAACCAACGCGATGATTGCGTCGCTCGTGCAGCAACAGCGCGCCTTGGGTGTCAAACCGCAATGCGACATCAACGGCACGCTGTGTGGATCGCCATGATCGGAGCGCCTCATCTGCGCGCGCGCTCCGGTGTGGATGCAGTCGGTAGGCAACAGCAGCTTGCGTTTTTAGATGAAAGCGTCGGTACGAGTTAACCATTCGCCGCTGCATTGAGACAGGCTACAGTGCAGGCCCGAAGCGCGCCTTGCATGCCAGAACGCAATCACATCAACAGTCGAAGATGTGGCCCGATAATAGGGATGATAACTAACCCCGCTAGGTCAATCCGCCTGACACTTGGAGGTTAGCGCTGTCGGCTCGCGCTCCCACGTTGGCCTGCAATGAGGCCAAATCGAAACGCACCTTCAAGCTCTTCGCTACAACGGCTTCGGGGCATCGGGACGTCTTTCTCCACCACTCGGAAACTTTGGCGATCTCCACAGCGGCTCGGTGTGTAACACGGATCGGAGGACGACTGATCAATCGCGCGAGAGCGCAGTTTGGCTATAAGCTCCGAGCCATCAAGGAGCTCGCCGCGATTGCATTCCGCGATGGCATTTTGGGTTGGATCGCTATCGCTGGTAGCAGCATCATGCCAATTTCTCGGGAACGCGAACCGCTGCGCGCAACGCGACCGTCAGTCCACAGGCGGTGGTCGTGCCGCTCACCCGCGACACGATCTTTCTCGTCGTAACGGTGAAGCCGGATGCCGACAGCCCGGCGACGGTCCGCTCGATATGTGGAGATCTAGTACTCACTTAGTAGATCCGCGCTTGGCGGCGGAGTTTCGTCTGGTGGGGAGGGATCAGCGGAAATGTCGCCGCTCCGTAACCTTCGCGTGAGCCAGCCGCGGCATCGGACCGCTAGCTCTCGGATTTACGATGCGCACCGGTAGGAATTGCCGAGGGCCGTAGCATCAGGCCGAGCATCAGGATGGCGACCATCGTCACAACATTTCAGCCTTTGCGTCTGGCATTAGTGATTAGATTAATACCAGTGCCTACCGTCATTGATTGATGCAATTTCATTTGCAGTGACGTGCAAAAAAGCATGGCGGGCAGAGTTACAATTCTTACTGCCCCAATAATGCAGCCGTGAAAAACCGGGTACCGGTGCGGCGCCCGCTTGCTTCACATCAGGGCGTTAACGGCAATGGTAAGGCTCGCTGGATCGCAACGAGCTCCCAGCGGCAAAAAAAGGTTATCGGCTCGAAAGTACTACAGGGAGTTGCCAGTCGCCGAACTTAAGCTGCACAAGGGGAACAGGGTAGTGTTCGACCTGGTGCGAAGAGAATTCGCTGTTTGCTAACCCTTGTGTCGACGAAAAGTATTTCATCCGGTATCCGTCCATCAACGATCCAAGCGCCGGCCAATCGTCTAGTAGGCTGTAGGCTGTTAGACCTGCCTGGTCAGGCGAGCTCCGAACAATCTGGCGCTCGATCTTAGCTTCCGCGTGAAAATCGGTCAGACCGCGCACGCCTGTTGGCGCGAAAAGACTCGATAATACTAACGGACCTGATTCGCCTTTTAAGCCCCGATTCACATCGGCTACAGGGCCGACTGGCCGCGATACTGGGTTAGCCGCGGAATTCGCTGCTTCATATCGAGCGTACCGAAGCGAACGGTACGACGGAGCGTCCCACTGCTCTGCCATACCGAGCGCCAGATTTGGAACCGTGTTGGATCTCGGCCCGTCAAGTGAGCACAAAATTGAGCAAGCAGTCATTTTCGACGGGCCCAGAACCGTTTCTTGCGCGAGAGTGGCGACAGACGCCCACCAGACGCTCGCGCACAGGATGGTGATCGCCAGGATGCACCGGCGAAACCAAAACTTGGGGAGTATCTCACCTTTCGACGACATTTTCGCACTCCGCTAGATAAGTAACTGTCAGCGACCGGTGGCTGCATGCAGCCATAAAAGCGACGGTAGCTGTGCTGGATGATGGTTTTCTCTGTCGCCGTGGTTTGCCTTCCCTGGTACAGATTAAGGGCGAACCTGACCTTGGTTCTCCGCACGCCAAGCGCTATCGTCGTCATTGGTTCGCTCGGCCATGGCTCGCCGGTCGAAATCTCGATCCTGAGCAAAGAATAATTCGTCCTCCAGTTCTTCGTCGCGCTGCCTGATCGCGTCCTCGATGCTTTTCTTACGGCGCTGGAGGTAGCCGTTTCGCACGGCGGCATAGAGGTCAAGCGAAGAATCTTCGACCTCCTGATAGACTTTCAGATTAGCCGCGCGCTCGTTGACCGTCTTCGCGGCCGCTCGCCCGAAATCCGCAGCAAAGGGAGTGACGAACCAGGAAAGCGGGTCTAGCAGCGAGTCTACGGCGTACCCGATTCCATCGCGGACCGTCAGCGGCGGCAACAATGGCACCACGAGGTAGGGTCCAGGGCCAGCGCCATACACGCCGAAGGTTTGTCCGGTGTCTGCATCGCTTTCCTTAAGACCAGCGCGCGAGGCTACATCGACAAAGCCCGCAACGCCGACCGTCGTGTTGAGCAGGAAGCGCCCAACCTCGCTAACGGCTTCCTGGAACCTGGCCTGCAATACCTCATTCACTAGCCGCTTAGGCATGGCCAGGTTATAGAATGCATTTCCCAAGCCCTCACGCACTGGGCCCGGTATCTTCGCCCAAACAGTCGCTACGGGCTTGAGCGCGTAGCGGTCGAGCACGTCGTAATTGAACCAGAACGTCCTTTCGTTGAAACGCTCCCACGGGTCGTAGTCCATCCCTTCTGTGCCGTCCGCCGTCTGAGATTCCGCCCCCGTTACGCTGGGTGGAGGAACGTCCGAGAGCTGACGGTCTCGTTCACTAGGTCCTTCTCTTTGCACGGTGCAGCCGAGCAAAGCGACGCTGGCAACCGTTACGACTACGATCGCAAGCCACGAAATCGATCTACAGTGGTCATGTGCCACTATGGTCTCCTTTTATGGGACTTCGCCGGAGTAATGAGGGAAGGCTCGTCATCAGACGCTAATGCGGCATCACGAACCTACGCCGTCTCCATAGCTGAAGAAGCGCACTCCGACCAGGAAAGACACGAGCCCATACGCAAACAGGATGAGAAGCTTGGGTGAGACGTCCGCCAGGCCCTTGTCGCGCAGCATCACGTCCTGAATGGCGCCCATCGACCAGGTGGTCACGGCGCCATTGGCGGCGGTTTGCATCCATTTTGGCAGGTCGTAAAGCGGCCAGAAGAGTCCTCCGAGTGCCGCAAGAACGAACACCACAGACAGGCCAACGGGGATAGCTTGCTCTCGTGTGCGTACGAAGCCGGCAACGATGGCGGCAAAGCATGTCATTGAGAACACGACCGAGGTCACCACCAATGACAATGCCAAGGGCGAGTGGCCGAGCTTGAGGCCGTATACCAAGTGGCCAAACAGCAAGAGAATCAGTAGCTGTGCGATGCCTACCGTGAAACGCGCCATCAGCTTGCCGCCAAGCAGCGCCGCTGCCGATACCGGAGCGATTGATAGCCGCCGGTTCGTGCCCCACACTTCTTCCTCCCGCAGGTCGAGTGAGACGCTGAAGATGAGAGTGAGCAGGACAAACATCAGGCTAAAGCCGGGAATATTCTGTTCCAGGGAGGAAAACGAGGGCCGCTTTCCGGTAATACTCTGCTCCTGCACCTTGAGTAGCTCCTGGCTGAAGGGATCTCCCAGCGACGCAGTTTCGCGGTCAGCTAGCAACATGATGACCTTGATCGCATCCAGCTCCCGCCACTGGGCGGGATCGGTAAGCAGCTCGATGGTTGAAGGCTTCTGCGTGAGGTAACGCTTGCTCATTTCTGCCGGTAGAATGAGAGCGGCAGGAGCGTCGTTCTGATCGGCCACCAAGCGCTGGGCAGTGCCGAGGGGCACTTCACGCACATCCAGGTGCTTGCGAAAGACCTTGATCAGCGCGGCAGCGACCGGCCCCTGATCTTCATTGACGATTGGAAAGAGGATGCCCTCGCTCCCGTCGCCGGACTGGGTCGCGCTGGCGACAACCAGAATAACCACCATCGGAACGATGAGTAGCGACGCCAGGGCGAAACGGTCACGACCAATGAGGCGGAGATCCTTAAGCATGATGGCAAATATCTTCATGAGCTAAGCCCCGCCGCCGTTACTACCGTATTTCCGTTGCATCAGGTTGAGCACATCTTCGACCGAATCCCGGGATAGTAAGTGATCAAGCTGGCTGCCCAGGTTTGCGGTCAGACTTACGTCTTCGACCGTGATCCGGGTCACCACCCAACTTTCACCTTCGGGTCGAAGCTGATAGACAACGCTAAACTCATCGCGAGGCGTAACGATTTTGGTCTTGACGCTTGCCTCGCCGTGAAGGACCGTCTGATCGAGGTAGACGAAGTTGGGCTTCTCGAAAAGCAGCAATTCTTGAACGTAGGTTCGCTGGAAAAGCCGGCGAAAGAGCACCAGGAACTCCTTCTGCTGTTGGGGCGTGAAGCTCGACCAATGCTCGCCGAGAGCCGC
>Ga0073928_10008220_pt1 | contig 13178 bp, 8 predicted proteins | sample PaiPotPPA55metaG_FD_76969 | JGI IMG/M metagenome (GOLD analysis project Ga0073928, IMG submission 76969) | Iron sulfur acid spring bacterial and archeal communities from Banff, Canada, to study Microbial Dark Matter (Phase II) - Paint Pots PPA... ...
AAATGGTGGTGGTATGCGGTTGTGGCAGGTTTCATTGTCGCTTGTGCCGCGACCCCTTCCGCTTCAGGTCGGGGAATGCTGCTGGCTTGCGCCTGGTTCTGGCCGGTATTGATTTGGTCGAAAATGGGCGTGCGGGAAACTCGCGACCAGACCAGTCAACTCATTTTCTCTGCGCCACATCCGATCGCGCGGCAGCTTCTAGCAGTCTGGCTCGCTGGCGTGGGCCTGGCATTACTGACCGGAAGCGGATTTGGAGGGCGACTATTGTTCACTGGAAACTGGCGCGGCCTGCTTGCATGGCTGATCGGCGCGCTCTTTATTCCGACTTTAGCTCTGACCCTTGGCGTATGGAGCGGGTCGAGCAAGCTCTTCGAAATAGTTTACACGCTGCTTTGGTACGTAGGTCCCATGCACGCGACTTTGCAACTCGATTTCATGGGCTCTGCCCCGGGAACCGAAAGCACGCGTGTACCTGCTTTTTATCTCGCATGCGCAGCGGCGATGGCAGCAATCGCCATTCTCGGCCGCAAACGCCAATTGCAGACTTGAAAGTCGGCTGCATAAAAGTAATGCGGTGTTCCTGCTCAAGATCAGGTTGCCTTTTTGGGTGCGGCGCTCAACGCAGACTGGCACGATGCCCCTGGAGCGACTACGATTACTTATGGTTATTTTGCCCTGGGGAGACGGACTATGAAAATCGCGATCGGGCTGTTTCTGCTGTTGCCTTTAGGACTCTCTGCCGCTCAGCAGGGCGATCAACAATCAACGCAGCAACCGGCAGCGAATTCGGTGGTGGAAGCATCTCGTCGCGCGCGTGAACAGAAAAAAGATCAGGCGAAAGCCGTACATGTATGGAACGACGACAATCTCCCCAAGGCAGCGGAAGTTAGCGTCGTAGGTCAAACCCCAGTGGCAGACAATCCCTCCGGCAGCGCAGCCGCAGTATCAGGAGGGGCAACCCCTGTCGCAACGCCGGCGCCTTCAGCCGCGGATCTCGCAGCCGTTACCGCCGAATTAACTACGGCGAAAGAGCACTTGCAAAGCATTCAGAAGGATCTCGACATTCTGCAGCGGAAATATGGCCTCGACGAACAGACCTACCTCAGTAAGCCGGAATACAAGAATGACAGGGAGGGAGCCGCGCAACTGAAAGGTGAGGAAAACCAAATCGCGGCGTTGCAAGCGGAAATAGTCGAGGCGCAGAAAAAAGTGGACCTGCTTCAGTCTAAACTTTCCAATTCTGTTCCTGCCAATTCCAAATAATCAAGATTATCCAGCAGCGCAATTCAAGACTGAGTTTCCCGTATCAGGCTCCGGCAAAGTGGATCTCTCCTCGTAGCTAATTCTTAGTTTTTTTTGGCGCCGGAAGATGACCGCGACTAACGGCGTGCATTTTTTCTTGACTCACTAGAAACATCGGCGCACAATCCCGCCAGTTCACACGGGAGCGCCGATTTTTTTTGGTCCCAACGAAAGTGTGGCTCTGCTGTTGAGCTGCAAACCGAAAGCCGGCGCGTGAGAGGAAAATGCCGCAACTTCCAGGCTGGACCGTCCAATGCTTAAATTCTGAATGCGTCGCGCGCGGACGCTGGCTCCGCATCGAAGACGTTCCGCAGGACTGTTGCACAAATTGCGGCGCGCCATTACACAAGGTTTCGCCGCCTCTGACGCCGCGCTTCAGGATGCGCCCCCGCCCGCTAGCAACCTACCGCCCCATGGGCCGCCGTCGTTAAAAGCCCCTACGCGCTCATAGGCCAGATTCGTCTCGGGGCTTGCGGCTCTAACCGGACCTGAGCATGCTCCCTTAAAAATAAAACTTCAGGGCTAACTGAATCAGTCGAGGGCCACGGTCGGAAAGAACCTGTCCGAATGTCGAACTCCCCCCCGCATTATCCACACGGTAAAATTGCGTATGGTTGAACGCATTGAAGAACTCGGCGCGAAATTCTAGTGACTTCGACTCGCGTATCGGCGTTTTCTTGACAAGCGAAATATCAAAGTTGTTGATGCCCGGTCCGCGAATGGAATTGCGCGAAAGATCGCCAAAAGTTAGCAAAGGAATTCCGGGGCCTGACACGAGGCAGTTGGGGTCTGTGAGCGGACAAGGATTACAGACCATATTTGATGGGTTAATCCAAAAATGACTTGGATTATTCACTGGGTCGTTCATAGTCCCACCGTTGCACTGACTGGGATACGAATTGGCTTCGTTTTTTGGATTCACATGAGGAACTGGTCCGATCACATCTACGCGCGTCAAGTCCGGGCTCTGATCCTGTTCGCTAGCGTTGCTATTGGAATAAAACGTAATCGGGTTTCCTTTTTGGAAAGAAGCAATCATGCTCGTTTGCCAACCTTGCGCTACCTTCTTCAGAATTCCATCGCTGTGGACGGCCTGAGCAAAAGGTAATTCGTAGATTCCGCTCAAAACCAGGCGCTGAGGCACGTCGAAATCCGCAAGCGACCGATCCAGACGGGGATCGAGAGGATCCGTGTACTCAGACGAACGAGAGCGAAACCCGGAAGTCAAATCGATGGTCTTGGCCAGAGTGTAAGCAGCCCGGAACATCAAGCCGTGACCGAAGCGCTTGTCCACCGTCAACTGAAACTGGTCGCTATCCGACAATCCATTGCTGAAATTCGTCAGCAACTGTTGAGGACCTGTAGGCGTCCCGGTGGGATCGAATGGGTCGGCCGGATTTACCGTACCGCCGGTGCAGTTAGATAGGTTGCGGGCGCATTCACCGTTAATCTGCCCATAGGTTTTTAATTGATAAAGTTCAATGCTCGGCTGCGGGTAATTTACTTCTCCTGAGCTGATCAACTTTCGACCAAGGCTGCCGACGTAAACCGCCTCCACCATGGTGTCCTTGGTGGCTTGCCACTGGAAACCATAGTTGAAGTTTTCAGAATACGGCGTGCGGAAGTGCGGGTAGGTAAGATAGGCGAATGGAATTGGGCTCGGTTGTCGAAAGCCCGGAACAAATGGATTGTATGGATTCGTGGAGGGCGCCCAGGGATCCGCAATCGCGCCGCACGGGACGGGCCCCGAGCAATCCGATGGAGAACCAGGCCCGTAAGAAGGATAGATGTTCGCTATGTAGCCAAAGGGAGGCTGACCTCCAAACTGCAAGTTCAGGCCGCCGTCTTCGATGTCGTAAAAGATGCCGAAGCCGCCGCGCATGACGAGTTTGGCGTTTCCAAAAATGTCCCAGGCAAATCCAAATCGCGGAGCGAAGTTATTGTAATCAGGATAAACCAAGCCGTTATTTGGAGTGCCGGGATCTCCGGGATAGAGAATATTCGGAGGCGCATCGGGAAACACCTTGGATTGCCGGCCGGGGAACCAGCCCAGAATATTATCGTGAATATCGTGTTGCGGAACGTAGTACTCATAGCGTAAGCCATAATTCAAAGTAAGGCGAGGCAGGATCTTCCAGGTGTCCTGAATGTAGCCCGCAGCCGATCCGGTTCGAATTCCGTAGGTGGCCGGAGAAGACTGATAGTATTCGTCGGAAAAGCCCGAGACGAAATCCGCATATTCATCGCCTGTGAAATCTCCGAAGGTGAAATCTTCGCTGCCATTGTTATAGTAGTCGTAGTAGAAATTGTTCCGAATGCGAGTGAAATCCGCGCCAAATTTAATTTCGTGCTTGCCGCGCGTCCATGTGAAATTATCCGACCACTCGAAGTTAGCGCGGTGTAGCGTGGTGGGTCCCTGCGTGGAAGGACCTAAGGTGAATGACGGACCGAAAATTGTTGGGGGCGCCGGAGCCTTTGTATCTGCCGGGGTAACATTCGTGAATCCTAGGGCGCTTGGCTGCGTGTGATCGAGCGGAACCCCCTGGCTTGATGCGAACCGGCTAGCCGCGAAACGGAATTCGTTAATTTTGCCGCTGGAAAACGTATGCGTCCAAGTAAATGTGCCAATCTGGTTGCGCTGACTTTCCAAGCCCGCCGAGCCAACCGGAACGTCACCGCCGGACCCGATGGGCTGAAGACCTGTAAGAGACGAAATAGTTCCTCCCTCTTCGGGGAAGAAAGCGCGTGTGTCATCGATCAAATAAGCAAACGAGATCGTGTCCTTTGCCGTGACGTTGTAATCCCAGTGTGAAATGCCCTGATCGTCGTTAATCCCAGCCAACGGAGATGCCACGAAGTTACTCGTCCCAGAATTCGGAAGTGGCATGTACTTCGCTATGTAGTTCGCAATGATCGGGTTCACTGGCACCTGATTAAAAGGATAGTTACTCCCGGTAATCGGGTTCACCAATTGTGTCCCAATAGTGCTAATGCAATTGCCACCGCCGTCGAATGTATGTCCGTTCGGATCCGCGGGGCAGTCTGCGGCGAAGTTGCCTGTGCGCTCCGGCACACTGAGAACCGCCACCGGACTGGGAGTCATTCCCTCTCCTCGTCGGGTCCCTTGGTATGCCAAAAAGAAAAATGATTTGTCTTTTTTTACGGGCCCTCCGAGTGTGCCTCCAAATACGTTCCTTCTATAAGCAGACTTCTGTCCGCCGGCTAGGTAATCCGTAGCGTTCAGAACATCGTTGCGCATGAATTCGAAGAGATCGCCGTGAAAATCATTAGTTCCCGACTTGGTAATCTGATTGACGATACCGCCCGATGTGCGCCCATACTCCGCGTCATAATTGTTCGTCATGATCTTGAATTCTTCGACTGCATCGGGGTTGGGACTCACGACGATATTGTTGCCAAGAAAATCAGTGTTGTTCGCCCCGTCGAGAAGAAACGTGAGCGATTCGGAGCGCTGTCCGCTGACAGAAAATGGATTTCCGGATGCATCATCCTGGTCCGGAGGAAAAACGCCGGCCTGAAGGAGGCCGAGTTGGAGAGTGTCACGGTCAAGCAATGGCAAGTCGCGGATGGCACGCTCGTTTTCGACCTTACCCAGTACGGCGCTGGTCGTGTCCACCTGCGCGACGTTAGCGGTTACTTCGACAGTCTGGGTCGCCTGCCCAACTTTAAGTGAAATGTCGGCTCGGCCATTCTGGTTTAGTTCCAGGACAATTCCTTCCTGGATGAACGTAGTGAAACCAGCCTTTTCGACGGTGAGCTTGTACTTGCCCACTTGCACCAGATCGAAAGCATAGCCCCCATCAGTTCCGCTCGTAGCGTTGCGCGAGATGCCCGTGCCGGTATTCGTCAGTGTGAGCTTGGCACCGACCACCACGCCGCCGGATTGGTCGGTGACGGTGCCGCGAAGCGAGGCATTGGTCTGGGCCCAAAGGGTACCGGTGAGGATTGAAATGCTCGCAAATGCGACCGCGCTGAAAAGGATCGCTCGAAGTGATTTCACACCCACCCCCGTGAACTGAGGACTCGCCCTGAGGAAATGCAAGCTGTGGAGTGGCCGGCACCACGTCGGAGGAGACAAATCTGAAGGGCTCAACGTGCGCCGCTCAGATCGCAGCCTTGTTTACCTCAAGCCTACACAACCCCTTATGCCCCGCACTGTATAGAAGCGTGCGCGGCGGAGTCAAGGAACATTCCGGATTTTTCGCGATCAAAGCCGTTGCTTGGTGTGACTTGAAGTCAGATGAAAAAGGGGAGCGGCCGGTGGGGGTGCCGGCCGCTCGTGGGCATGGGGTGATGGAGGTGTAGACATCCGAGGCGCTTATGCAGGGCCCCGAACTCTTAGTGATTGTGTCCCCAGTGATCGCGCCGGTCGATAGTCCGAAGGGTTCAATTAGTCCCAGTACGTTGGTACCCCAAACGCGCTTCGCGGCCCTTTCGCTTTGTTGCACGGCATTGCCCGTCGTAACGCGCGGTGATACGCTCGGCCACAGCGACAAGCGTTTGTATTCATCGACGCAATTTCTCGAATTTTCTATCGACCCACTTGTATGGGCGCTACCGGAACTAAAATCGATCGCACAGCAGCAGTGACCGCGCAGACGCTGGATATACTGGGCCAACTCCTGGTGGAGTTGGGCGGCCAACGCGGCTTAGGGGAGTTGGCCGGCCGCGGGCCTGCGGCGCATCTCGAGCGCGAACTCGGTCTCGGCAGTCTCGAACGCGTCGAGCTAATGCTGCGCCTGGGTGATGCTTGCGGTGTGCGTCTCCCCGATCGCGTGGTGGCAGAGGCGGACACGGTACAAGACTTGATTGAAGCCGTCCTTCGTGAAGAATCAAGCACCGCCGCGGGATCAGCCTCGCAAATTTCAAACGCGGTAACCGGCGCGGCCACTGCTGTCGTCACAGCGCCAATCTCTTCGCCTGCCGCAAGCGTGGATGTCGAACAGCAAATACGCAACGCAGAGACCCTGACGGAGGTTTTGCGCCTGCGTGGTCGAGCTGAACCGGCGCGCGCACATATCCATCTCTACGAAGAAAATGATCAGCTACGCACGATCACGTTCGGCGAACTTTTTGAGAAATCGTCAACCGTGGCCGCCGAATTAGTCCGCCGGGGGCTTGAGCCGGGCCAGACTGTTGCCATCATGCTTCCCACCTGCGCGGAGTTTTTCTGGACATTCGCAGGCATCCTGCTGGCGGGCGGAATCCCGGTACCCATTTATCCGCCATTTCGCGCCGATCGCATCGCGGAATATGCCACGCGCCAATCCGCGATTCTGCGCAACGCGGAGGTGCAATTCTTGATTACGTGGCGGCAAGCCGAAGGGCTAGCTCGTCTGCTTAAGCCGGGAGTACCAACGCTACGAGAAGTGCTCAATGCCCAAACACTGGCGAAATCTCCGACCAAGCCAGCGGAACAGCCCGCTTCTTCTCCAACACATTGGCGCCCGGTAGAGAACCTCACGCATCACGCGCGCTCCAATGACATTGCGTTTCTGCAATACACCTCCGGTTCGACCGGTGATCCAAAAGGTGTGATTCTTACCCACGCAAATTTGCTTGCGAATATTAAATCGATCGTTTCCGGCATCGAAATAAAGTCAGACGACGTGGCGGTGAGCTGGCTTCCGCTGTATCACGATATGGGATTGATCGGCGCGTGGTTCGTCCCTATCTTTACGGGGATTCCCCTCGTTGTGATGTCACCTCTCGCTTTTTTGAGCCGCCCGGATCGCTGGCTGTGGGCCATTCATAAGCATCGCGGAACGATCAGCCCCGCTCCAAATTTTGCGTATGAACTTTGCGTACGGAAAATTCCGGATAAGGACTTGCAAGGGCTGGATCTGAGTTGCTGGCGCGCCGCAACAAATGGCGCAGAGCCGGTGCGCGCCGAGACGCTGGAGAGGTTTGCAACCCGGTTTGCGCCCTACGGATTTCGCCGCGAAGCGATTACTCCGGTGTACGGCCTTGCCGAAGCCACGCTCGCCATTTCCGTGCCGAAGCTCGGCGCTGGTTATAAAGTTGACCGCATCGAGCGCGCTGCTTTTGAATCCGGCGGGCGGGCTCAATCAGCTGAGCCCGGCGATCTCGCTGTGCTGGAATTTGTGAATGCCGGTAAACCTGTGCCGGGCGTGCAGGTCCGCATTGTTGATACCGACGGGAAAAATCTAGACGAACGCAGTGAAGGACGGCTCTGGTTTCGCGGAGAGGCGGCAACCAGTGGCTATTTTCACAACCCCGCAGCAACTCAAGAATTGATGCGTGATGGCGATTGGCTCGATTCCGGCGATCTGGCCTACTGGGCTGAGGGCGAGATTTATATAACCGGACGCGCCAAAGACATCATCATCAAAGCCGGCCGCAATTTATATCCACATGAAGTGGAGGAAATCGCCGGACGCGTTCAGGGAGTGCGAACCGGCTGCGTCGTCGCGTTCGGCGCGCCGGACGCACGAACGGGAAGCGAGCGCCTGGTAGTAACCGCAGAAGTCCGGGACATGGCAGGCGCGAAGAGTGTCGAAGACGAAATATCACACGCTGTGAATGACGCCCTCGGGATACCGCCGGATTTGGTCGTGCTTCTGCCACCGCAATCTATTCCGAAAACTTCCAGTGGCAAATTGAGGCGCAGCGAGACTCGGCGGCTTTTCATCGAAGGAAATTTGGGCAAGCGTCAGCAACCAACTTGGCTGCAGGTTGCCGGACTCGCTGTACGTGGCTCGGGACCGCGTGCCTGGAATTGGGCAAAAAGTGAAACAAGGGCTGCATTTGAATTTCTCTATGGCGTCTACGCTATGTCGGTGTTTGTTGTTCTCTTGTTTCCGCTGTGGGCTCTCGTCGCAATCACTCGAAACCAGAAGCGCGCAGCTTGGTTGACGCATAAAGGCACTCAGCTGATGCTCACCCTGGCATTCGTTCCGGTGCAAGTAGAGGGCCGCGAGATTTTGAATCAGCGCGAAACGTCCGGCCCTTGGATTTTTGCGCCGAACCATTCGAGTTATCTGGACATTCTGATTAGCCTGGCTTTCCTGCCTCCAGACGTCAGATTTGTGACCAAAGGCGAGGTCCGCGAGATGCCGTTTTTCAGCACCATGGCTCAGCGAAGCGGACAATTTTCGTTTGACCGCAACGATCCACAAGCGCGTATCCGTCAGGCTGAACAAGTGAATGCCGCACTCGAGAAAGGCGAGTCAGTCGTGATTTATCCCGAAGGCACATTCACGGCGAACACGGGAATTCGCCCGTTTCAACTTGGCGCATTCAAATCTGCCGTCGATACCCAGCGTCCCATTTGTCCGGTTTCGGTACGCGGTGCGCGGCGCATTCTGCGTGATAAAACAAAGTTGCCGCGCCCCGGACGCGTTACGCTTACCTTCGGCCCTCTCGTAACCCCGGACTGCGCAGCGGGAAATGATTGGCATGAGATTGTCCGATTGCGGGACGAAACTCGGAAAATAATCGCGGAAAATTCCAGCGAACCGCTTTTGTAGCCAGCCTCGGAAATCTCTACAGTGAATACCTGACCCACCAGGAAATTAATATTTTCAATTGTGCGAGAAACCCTCATGAAGTAGGCGGCATCTTAGTGCTCGCTGCCCAACACTACGGTTGAGGGTGCAGCTTAGGCCCGACGGGCAGGGCCAAGAGTTGAAGTCGAGAAGCACGGGGATGTCGTGGCAAGATCGACCGCCCGCGACAATCCTAAAATTCATTTAACTTTGGAGGAGGGATTTCTATGTCCAAAAAGCTTGCAATTTTATGTGGCTTGATTTTTCTAATTTCTCTGACTGCGCATGCTCAGGATTCGGACAAAGTGGAGTTGTTTGGCGGCTATGCTTTCTTGCATGTTGATAATTCTCCGTCATTCAATCAGAACGGTTGGGAGTTTGCTGGTCAGTACAAGTTCCTCCCCTGGCTGGGCGCCGTCGCAGATTTTTCCGGTGACTACGGGTCCCACTCGGCGACGACTTACTATATGTTCGGTCCACAAGTCTCCTGGCCGGCCCGTGTTTCGCCATTCGGGCATGTCCTGATTGGAGGGGCGCATGCTAGCTCTTCTGCTCCGGGCTTCCCGACCATTTCCGATGACTCCTTCGCAGTCGCCGTCGGGGGTGGCATTGATGCGAAAATCGTCGGGCCGTTTCACTGGCGCATTTTCCAAGGAGATTGGATCCACTCCAGTGTCTTCGGAGGAACTCAAAATAACGCCAGGGTATCGACCGGTATAGTTATTAAATTCTAGCTACGCTTCTAGCATTCAGAACTGTGGGCGTCTTGAGAAATCGAGACGCCTCGCAGCTCCTCAGATCGTTACTGCTGCAAAATGAAATTCACGGTGATTTCCGTCTCCACTTCCACTATTTCGTGATTCAGCTCTGTTGGCCGATAACGCCATTCGCGTACCGCAGCTAAAGCGGCCTGCGCCAGAATTGGATTGCCGCTTAGAACCTCAACATCGCGCACCCGGCCATCCTTTCCAATGATTGCCTGCAGGCGAACAGTTCCTGCGATGTGCATCAATCGCGCCGCCACAGGATATTGCGGTTGAACTTTGTTCAGCAGCGCCGCTTCCATCACCCCTTCACTCATCGGTCGGGGCTTTTCCGGCGTGGGCTTGGGCTTCGGCCGTGGAGGAACCGGCCGCATATTTGATTCGCCTCCTCCAGGAATACTTTCTCCATCTCCGATACCGAAGCCCGGCATATTGCCCGGCCCAAAACCAGAGCCGATCGCTGGAGCTTCGTCCGACGATAATGACTGCTCATGTTCCCGAAAATGCATGGGCTGAAACGCCACCGGGTACATCATCGTTGGACCGTCGGTCTTGTGATGGAGAGGCGAGCCGTGATGCCCTCCTTGCAGCGAGTTTGACCCGCCATGATAAGGCGGCGCCGGTGTGACTAAGAACTGTTGTGGCGGCAGGCCTTGGGTGATGAGCGGCCACAAAAGCAACGCCGCCACCAGCGCTGCTTCGAAAATAATCGAAATCAGCAGCGCCTTTTGGCGAATCACTCTTGCTCTGTCCACCGATTGCTTGCCGCCATCTACTAAGCATTGTGAAAACCCATCGCGCTCGCTCATGGCACACTCCTCCGCAAGGCTCGAACATGGAGAATCAAATCCTCAGGACAAAGTTCTCGGGGCGCCGATCATCTTTCACTAGATCCCGGCGCACCGGAAGCTTTAGGAGTTCACGCGATCTCTTACTAAAGATAGACACCAGGTCGCGGCTTTGGTTCCACGTGTTGACTGCGGGGTATCCCCAGTCCTAAAAACAATAGCCTGAGCCACTTACAAAAATTGGTACGCGATTGAATCTGTTTTCTCGCCACACGCGTCTAATTGGTTGTAAATGATTTATTAGGGGAGGGTCATCATGGAGAAAAATTCGAAAGAAACTATAGGCGTTCGATATACGGGCTGGGCAGCGTTGAATCGCGATCCGCTGGAAGACCGCGTGGAGTTCACTTGTCCGCAGTGCGGCACGCAGGGCACCAAAGCTGCAAGGCGCCCTCGAGCTGCGTACCACTTCACCGATGGATTCATTCAGGATCTCCAGGGCGAGGCTACCACCTGCCGGAGCTGCAAGCATTCGTTGCGCGTAGTGCCGGTAGTGATGCTGCATGATCAGGACGAAAAGCGGCGCTTCCAAGCGGTTTTTGCGACCGAACCGTATTCGAACAACTAATCATCCGAATCGATAGCTTTTGCGCACGGAAAGATGGGGAAGGAGTTCCTGGCTCCTTCCCCGTTTTTCTTTTGGTAGCCAGTCGTTTGGAATGTTCGGCGTGATCCTCTGTAATATCTACATGCGCCGCGTGGGTTTGGTGTAGGAATCGGATTCCAGCTCAAGATGATGAGCTTCCAGGTCCGTGCGGATGTGGTTGAAAGCTTCATCCACGTTATCGGCAAACTGAAGCAACTTGAATTCACGTTCGTTGATCGTGCCGGTGCGCACCATGTGCCGCCAGTTGATCGTCTTGTCCCAATACTTCCTGCCGTAAATCAAAATCAAGTGGTGCGAAGAAAGTTTGTTGGTTTGCAAAAGTGTGAGCATCTCCCACAGCTCATCCATGGTGCCAAATCCGCCCGGAAAAATGATCAGCGCCTTGGCCATCTGCGCGAACCACAGTTTGCGCATGAAAAAATAATGAAAAAGGAAATTCAGTTCCGGAGTGATATAGCGATTTGACTCCTGCTCGTGCGGAAGCTGGATGCTGAGGCCGATCGATGGCCCACCGGCTTCATAAGCTCCGCGGTTCGCCGCCTCCATGATTCCAGGGCCGCCTCCGGAACAAACCACGAACCTTCGCGGTTTGTCGCCTAATGTCATCGACCACATGGTCAGCCGATGAGCGAGCTCGCGCGCTTCTTCGTAATATCGCGACATGGACACTAAAGACCGCGCGGCACTGACCTTCTGCCGCCATTCGGGCGTGCGACGTCCCTTCGCGCGTCGCCTGACTTCTTTCAGGTGCAAGAGCGCCCGATCTCGCGATTGGATTCGAGCCGATCCGAACATCACGATCGTGTCGCTTACATTCGCAAGGCGCAACCGATTCAGCGGATCGATGTATTCGGCCATGATGCGAAGCGGCCGGCCGACCAGGCTGTCCATGAATTTCGGGTCATCGTAGGCCAACTTCGGCTGCGGCCGAGGACTGCGGCGGCTCATGTTCTCTCCCTCTTATAAGCGCGAACATTCATTTTAGGAGAACCGCAGCGAAAAGCCAGTCACGCCGCGAACTGCTATTACACTGCAAGCAACGCCGCCCACTTCCCGCGAATCAGATAGACTGAAATTAAATGCAGCGCTCAAAAGGTATGTTAACCGTACGTTCTTATCAATTGCTGGCGTGCGTTTGTCTCGCGTTGGCTCTGCCGGCCGTATCCGGGTCGGCGTGGTGCCAAGCTCCGCCAGGTCCGCTGCAGCAAAAACCCGGAGTGACCCCGGAAAAGGTGCCGGCGGCGGAGCAACAAAAGCACGCTATCCGCGTTCGCGTGAATGAAGTGATTATGCCCGTGACGGTGACCAGCCACTCCGGCGAGATGCTGCTCGATTTTTCCAAAGAGAATTTCCGCGTCTTCGACAATGGCGTCCAGCAGAAGATCGATCACTTCGACATTGGTGGCGATCCACTTTCTATCGTCCTGGCGATTGAAACCAGTTCGCATATCGAGCCTATGCTTCCTGCCATTCGCCAGACAGGAATCATTTTCAGCCAAACTGTAATGGGGCAAACGGCCGAGGCCGCTGTAATCAGCTTCGACAGCGATATCGAGCTTCTTAAAAAATTCACTACCGATGTCGATGGCGTGCAAAATACGATCAATCACTTGCGCATCGGCGTCGATCAATCGCGGCTTTACGATGCGATGTCACGCGGCATTTCGCTACTCGAAGAGCGGCCGGCGGTTCGAAGGCGGATTCTGGTAGTGATTTCCGAGGCGCAGGATTCCGGCAGCGAAAGCAAACTTGGAGAAGTGTTGCGACAGGCGCAGTTGGCTAACGTAACGATCTACACCATCGGTCTGAGCACGAGCATGGCTGATTTGCGCGCGAAGCCAAATCCCTATCAGGGACCGCAGTTGGGGGCTCCCGGAACGTTTCCCGTTCCGGTGCCACCCGGTATGGCGCAGACGCCCGATAATGAAACGATAGCTCAAGGCCAAGGAAACATAGACCTCCTGGCGCTCGCCGTCTGGCTGGTTAAAACTGGAAAGAATGCTATCGGACCGAACTCACTGGAGATTGCCAGCAAAGCAACTGGTGGCCTGCACGTGAATACGATGAAAGACCGTTCGATTCAAAAAGCGATGGACGCGATCGGCGGCGAGCTTCACGCGCAATATAC
>Ga0073928_10008221_pt1 | contig 13178 bp, 10 predicted proteins | sample PaiPotPPA55metaG_FD_76969 | JGI IMG/M metagenome (GOLD analysis project Ga0073928, IMG submission 76969) | Iron sulfur acid spring bacterial and archeal communities from Banff, Canada, to study Microbial Dark Matter (Phase II) - Paint Pots PPA... ...
CTAGTCGTTCCACGGTTTAGGCCTTGAGTTTCGGTCGAGGCTCTTCGTTATTAATAAGTGCCAAATCTTGATATTTTTCACCCCCTAAGTACTAATTGTGTAACTGTACACAATCGAACAGTTTACACGGTCGACGAAATGCACATTTGTGTATGGTACCGAACATGACGGAAATCCGGACCCTGCTTCTAATCGACGATGACTCCCATCATGCGGACGTGTTTATAGCCGCGGTGCTGAACGCGATTGATGGGCCATATAAAGGCGAATGGGTTACGAACCTTTCCGAAGGTATCGAGAGATTGAAGAAGAGAGATATATGGGCGGTCTTTGTTAATCTGTCGCTGCCTGACAGTCAGGGCCTTGAAACGTTGGACAAGCTGTTGCTCGCTGCGCCCAGCGTACCAACGTTGATACTAGCTGGCAGTAAAGATGTGGCAGTTGCCCTGGAAGCGTTGCGACATGGAGCCAAAGATTACCTGCTAGAGGACCATCTCGACGAAGATTCATTCGTTCGTGCTATACGGAACATGGCAGAGCGGCAGACCGCAAGAGAAATGTTGTCCGCTGAAAAAGAACGCGCGCAAATGATGCTTAACTCCATCGGGGATGCGGTGCTGAGCATCGACCTGGAAGGCAGAATTACGTACCTCAATACTGTGGCTGAAAAGATTACTGGTTGGACGCGGGAAGAGGCCGCCGGCAAGGACGTCGACGACGTTTTTATAATTATCGACGGCAGTACACGGAAACCTTGCTTGAATCCGTTGAAAACGGCGCTCGAGCAAAACAAAACTGTAGGACTCACCCCACACTGCATTCTGATTCGACGTGACGGGAATGAATTTGCCATCGAAGATTCTGCCGCTCCAATCCTTGATCAGCACGCGGCTACGACCGGAGCGGTAATAGTTTTTCACGACGTGTCGGTCGCCAGGGCCATGGAAGCAGAAATGTCCCATTTGGCGCAACACGATACCCTCACTAAATTGCCTAACCGAACCTTACTGCAAGATCGACTTAGTCAGGCGATTACGACCGCCGGGCGGAACGGCACTCGAATCGCGGTTCTATTTGTGGATTTGGACGGCTTCAAGCACATCAACGATTCGTTGGGTCACGCGATTGGCGACAGACTACTTCAGTCGGTTGCAAAGCGTTTGTTGGCCTCGGTACGCACCTCGGATACAGTGTGCCGCGTCGGTGGAGATGAATTTGTGGTGTTGCTTTCGGAGGTTGCACATGCAGGTGATGCGGGAGTAAAAGCCGGAAAAATCTTGGCGGCGCTAAACGCCCCTTTGGAGATCGACCAACATAACCTGCGTGTTACTGCGAGCATCGGTGTTACCACTTATCCGGAGGACGGTCAGGAGACAGCGATGCTGATCAAAAACGCGGACCTGGCGATGTACCAAGCCAAAGAAAACGGCCGTAACAACTATCAATTCTTTGAGAAGGGCATGAACGTACGAGCTCTTGAGCGTCAATCGGTCGAAGAAAATTTATGCTTCGCGTTGGACCGGGGTGAGCTGGTAATGCATTACCAGCCCAAGATAAGCCTTAAAACGGGAGAGATCACGGGAGTGGAGGCGCTCATCCGCTGGCAACACCCAGACCGGGGACTGATTGGTCCTCTCCAATTCATCTCCGTCGCCGAAGACTGTGGTTTGATGCTGCCAATCGGCAACTGGGTATTGCGCGAATCATGTCGACAAGCGAAAGCATGGCAAGATGCCGGATTGCGGCCTATTGAAATGGCGGTTAACGTTTCTTCAGTAGAGTTCCGCAACGAGGATTTCCTCGAAGGTGTCAGGGCGATTTTAGAAGAGACTGGGCTGAGCCCTCATTATTTGGGACTTGAACTGACCGAAAGCGTGCTCATGCAGCATGCCGAGTTCACTGTGCCGGTACTCAAGAAACTGAAGGCGATGGGGGTACGCCTGGCCATCGATGACTTCGGGACCGGTTATTCCAGTTTAAGTTATCTGAGACAATTTCCGATTGATACTCTGAAGGTAGATCAGTCCTTTGTGAACGGAATCAATGCTGACACGGACGACGCTACCATCATCAACGCAGTCATTAATATGGGTAGTAATCTCAAGCACTGCGTAATCGCTGAGGGCGTGGAAACAGTGGAGCAGGTTGCATTCCTGCAGGCCCACGGTTGTGACGAAGGACAAGGCTATTACTTTAGCCGGCCGGTACCTGCCCCCCAATTCGCGAAGCTACTAGAAGCGGGAACCACGATCGGACTGCCGAACTGAAAGTAAGTCGCCATAAGGCGGGAAATTAATCGACAGCAATGATGTCATGTTCTCGAAGGAAGCCCGGGAATGTTCAATGAATCAGAGACGTCGCACTCCGAGCATTGCCTTTGCCGCCGCCCAACTGTGTGACAAGAAACGGGGTAGACAGCTGACTGCACAGGTCCGGGAGCTCAGTGCGTATGGCTGCTATGTAGGTACTCTGAATACCCTGCCTGTCGACAATACTGTGCTCCTTAAAATCTTCGCCCAGTCTGAATGTTTTGAGGCCATGGCCAAGGTTATATATAAGCACCGAAACCGTGGGATGGAGTTAATTTTCCAAGAGTTGTCATGGCAGGGCGGCAATCTATTGCGTCAATGGCTTCTGAAATCGTTTCAGGGCATGTCGAACTCCTGAGGTGTGGCTCTCAATAGGTAACTAGGTCTTTTTTCAAAATTCTCAATTCGTTACGTAGTGCTTCTTCAATCTGCGATGACTTTCGCGATCCACTTGCCACCTTGCTCACGAAAGAGGGGCTTACTTTCAATTTGCTCGCGACTCTGGCGTATACGCCAGCGAAAGCAGATATGATGTTCCCAGGCGTACGCTTGGGCGGCGGGCCGGGATAGTCAGCGGTCGGCGATTTTTCCTGGCAGGCGATTGCTTTTATTGCCGACGCCGACACGCGAGGCAACGCCATCTCTTCCTTGATGCTGGCCAGCGTGGCTTTATGAAGTTTTTCGCGCATGTTGCCCGTTCCCCTCGTTTCATATTATCGTCTCGCTCCGACGGACACTGTTCCATTCAGCACATCGACATCAGATGTTGGCCTGCTGGGCAAATATTCCGAGCGTCTGCCCGCGAAAAGTTTTTTTTGTTGAACGTTGTTAAGCACGAGATTAACCTGTTTTCCTAACAACGATAGGTTTCCCACCTTAGGAACGACAGCATCAATGCCCACAGATAACACGTCTTGAGCACGAACGGCTTCAGCGTAAACGGTAAATAAAATAATCGGGACGGGGCTAATCCTTCTGATGGCACGGGCCGCTTGCAAACCGTTCAACCGGGGGAGCGCAGCGCCCAAAATAATTAAATCCGGGCGCAACTTACGCGCCTTATCGACAGCGTCCGATCCGTCGATCGCTTCGCCACACACTCCAAATGGGGTGCGGCATTCGATGAAATCTCGCGTAGTTCTGCGAAATACCTGGCTGTTATCTACGATCAAAATGGATTTGGTCATTTTGTCACCTCAAATGTGCACGGGTGACAGACCGACGCTGGCGAGCACCTTACGCGCGCTACCTTATCAAAAGTCGCTGACGGATAGGCTTTCGCTTTTCACATGCAATTCGGCTTGGCAATACATCGTACTTCATACTTGCAGTCGTCCACCGTGAGGCCCCAGTCCTTCTGTTAAAGCTATGTTACACGCCATCTATAACACAAATCTTATTTTTAATGCTATTCGTGCATAAATAAACTATTGATAAATTATCGGGTTGTGTATTTGTTCGTGACCAGAAATGGCTGCCAATCCAGTCATTGGGTCTATCCTTACGTGGTTGCTATGCCAAGCACTATCCGGAACAGACAAGACACGCCACAATCTGCTGTAACATTTATAGCCGTGACTCTACTTACTGACCCTCGTAACAAGCAGCATTTATAGAAATGCCCTGCGCCAACGCCAGGAAACAAAAATCTGTGAATCGGACATCGGAGGACTAGGCCTTACGGTTTGATCTACAAACTCGATTACCCGTAACTGTCTGGATTTGGCGCATGATAAAGGCTCTGGGTGCTTTCGCCACCCTCTTGACAGGCACAGCGTTGCTTACCTCAAACCTAAATCCCCTCAACGGGAACGAAACATTCAGTATTCTATGTGGAGCAATACTGCTGTCCTAAGGATTGATTTATTTGTTCGCTGAACTTAAAGAATGGATGAAGAGTAGACAGTTGAACAAACAATGGTGAGGGCAGTTCCAACTGCTGATCGCAGGGTTATCTCACGAACCCGGTAGGTGCGCGAAGGAAATCGACAGTTCAGAGGATTCGACTTCGGACTCAACACCCGGTAGACTGCCACTGCCTCCAGCGCGAATAGTACGCTCCCTGGCAAGCGAAAATCCCTTAAGTCAAAACCATAATGGCTTAAGTCAAAAAATATGGTGATGCAGGAAAATCGATAACCATGTCCGCACCATACGACTGCCCCGCTCCAAACCGGGGCCTGCCGATGCCGAAGCCAACAACGGAGCATTCCTCGAATTCGACACCAAGGCTGCTGCGCCGCGCAGCACTGAAACACGTTCTAATCGCTAGTCTCGCGCTGTTCTCTGCGACAGTCGCGTCAGCCTCCGGATCGTCCTACTATCCAAGCCGGCTGCAAGATTCAAAAGCCGTCTATTTGGATAGCGCTGAGTTTTCCATTCACGGTGATGGCCAAGCCGACGACACCGACGCTTTGCAGTCCGCCATTAACAAAGTGCAACACGACAGAAATCAAGGCATCGTATTCGTTCCTGCCGGCCGTTATCGCTTGACCAGGACGATTTATATCTGGCCCGGCATTCGCCTCATCGGTTTCGGCGCGACGCGCCCTACTTTTTTGCTCGCGCCGAATACTCCGAGCTTTCAAGAGGGACCGGCTTACATGGTGTTTTTCGCGGGTTCGCGTCCCGCCGGATTTCAGAATATCGGCGAATCGAAGACAAAAGTAGCGACCGAACGTCCCCCGGACGCCAATCCCGGAACTTTCTATTCCGCGATGAGCAATATCGATATAGAAATTCAGGACGGAAATCCCGGAGCTGTCGGCATTCGCGCGCGATATGCGCAACATTGTTATTTGTCCCACATTGATTTTTATCTCGGCTCCGCCCTGGCGGGAATTCACGATGGCGGAAACGTCGCCATCGATCTGCATTTTCACGGCGGGCAATACGGAATATGGACCCGCAAGCCCTCGCCCGGATGGCAATTCACTGTGATCGATTCCACTTTCGAAGGTCAGACGAGGGCGGCCATTCGCGAGCATGAAGCCGGACTCACTTTGGTTCGTCCCGGCTTCAAGAACGTTCCCACCGCTATTTCTATCGACGCCAATTACGCGGATGAGTTGTGGATCAAGGATGGCCGCTTCGAAAACATAAGCGGCCCCGCGTTGGTCATCAGTAATGAGAACAGTCCTCGAACCGAGATTAACGGCGAGAATCTGGTGTTCCGCAATGTTCCGCTAGTTGCCGAGTTTCGCGAGAGTGGGAAAAAACTGCGCGGCCCCAGCGAGCAATTCGTTGTGAAAACTTGCTCGCATGGTTTTCATTTCGACGACATCGCTGTCCCGCACGCTTCACCGCATCAAATTCAAACTGTCTTTGAAGCCGCACCACTGTCACATCTGCCTACGCCGGTGCCTTCGGACATTCCGGATCTGCCCCCGATGGAGTCCTGGCTGAACGTTCATGATCTGGGTGCGCACGGAGACGCCAGGACAGACGACACCGATATCCTTCGCAAGGCCGTCGCTGAGCACGCCGTTCTTTATTTCCCCGCCGGCCAGTATCTGGTTTCGGACACGATCGCGCTCAAGCCCGACACCGTTTTGATCGGATTGCACCCCAGCACCACGCGCCTCATGCTCGCCGATGGAACTCCCGCGTTCCAGGGAGTCGGGAGCCCCAAGCCGCTGCTCGAAACTCCTGCGGGAGGAAAAAATATCGTTACCGGCATTGGGCTCTACACCAATGGACTCAACCCATGCGCTGTTGCTGCGCTATGGAAGTCAGGAAGCCAATCTTTACTGAACGATGTGCGCTTTTTGGGAGGACATGGAACCATTGATCCCGACGCCTCGGCTGAAGAAAGCAAAAAAACCTGGAGCCAGATTTACAACAACACCCACACCGCGGACGCAAATTTAAATCGTCGCTGGGATGGCCAGTACCCAAGCTTGTGGGTCACCGATGGCGGTGGCGGAACATTCGTAAATATCTGGACGCCCAGCACCTTCGCTCAGGCCGGCCTGTATGTGTCGCATACCGCGACCGCTGGCCGCATCTACCAACTCTCCAGCGAACATCACGTTCGCAATGAAGCGGTCTTCGATGATGTTTCCAACTGGCAGGTCTTCGCGCTGCAAACAGAAGAAGAGCGCGGCGAGGGCGGCTTTGCTGTGCCACTCGAAATTCGCAATTCGAAAAATCTTCTGATCGCGAACATGCATATCTATAAGGTAGTAAGCAGCTATCAGCCTGCGCTATATGCGATTCTTGTCTCTCGCTCTACGGACATCCGCTTGCGCAACATCCGTTGCTATAGCGACAGCAAGGCATCTTTCGACAATGCCGTGTATGACCAAACCTCCGGCGTCAATGTACGGCAACGCGAATTTGCGTGGCTTGATATTTCCGCCAAGCTCGCGGCCGCCAGCCCAAAATTAAATTCAAAAGTGTCCGATGACTATGCCGTTGTAAAAAAATTGGCTGGCGGCTTTTTCAATATTTCTGGCGGAGCTGTCGACCAGGCCGGCAATTTTTATTTCGTCGACGCCAAGTGGCAAACCATCTATCGCTGGTCAGTAGCGGATCACCAGCTCTCCAAAGTGAGGGATAATCCGCTTGATCCTGTGCAGCTTGCATTTGACCGCGCCGGAAATCTTTTCGTGATCTCCTACGCGGGAAGCGGCACGGTATATACCTTCGACCCCCACGCCAAATCCGCGGACATCACTCTTCTCCAAGCCCAGCCTGCTGTTTCGCGCCCCGGCCTCACCGCCATTCTTCCCGTCGATGTATGGCGCAACGAAAACGATTTCGCGCAAGCCGTCACCGCCAAAAGGCCGTATCAGTTTGTCTCAACTGATGGTACTACGTTCATTCCTGCAGGCGACGATTTTGTGCGTGGCGAACTTTATTACGGCTCGAAGATCCACGACGTGCTTCGTGCGTTTGGCATGTCCCCGGTTCCAGTCGGTAAGAAGTTTTACATCTCCAATGAAGAAGGGCAAAAAACATACTCTGCCACGGTCAATTCGTATGGAAGCATCGAAGATCTCAAGCTCTTTCAAGAAGTGGGTGGAGAAAGCGTGACTAGGGATCAGGCTGGTAACGTCTACATCGCCGCCGGCCAAATTTTTGTGTTCGACTCCTCGGGAAAATATCTCGAAACCATTGAAGTCCCTGAGCGACCGTCGCAGCTTTTATTTGGCGGCCCCGATGGCAGGACGCTTTTCATCGCGGCGCGCACCTCTTTATATGCCGTGCACACGCGACATAAAGGACACTAGCACGCCGTTGTTCCCATTCTCAGCGTGCACGAATGTTTGGCGCGTCAAAACCGTCACTGAACTTAACGAAGCAAACGAAGTAAACGCGAGTGCGTGGACGGTTTATTCCGTGCGCAGAGCGCTCATGGGGTCGATCGTAGCGGCCCGCCATGCCGGAACGAGACAAGCGACAAGCGCCACAAATACAAGAATCAAAGCCGACGCCATCAATGTAAGCGGATCGCGAGAATTTCCTCCGGACCAGGACGAAAACACGCGGTGCAGCGCGACGCTGAGGATTAATCCCAACCCCAGACCGATGCCCAGCGTCATCGACGTGGACGCTAGAACCAGGCGCACGATGCTCGTGCGCGGCGCGCCAAGCGCCATGCGAATGCCGACTTCCTGTGTGCGCTGCGAGACCGCAAAGGAAACCACGCTGTAGAGCCCGGTGGCCGCGAGCGCCAGCGCGAACACCGCAAACATGGCGAAGAGCGTGGCGATGAAGCGATCCTGTCCCCACCCCTGCGTATCAAGCCACCACAGTAAAGTGTGATTCAGGCGCCCGGTGACCAGCTCGGGATTGTATTGGCGCAGGCGTTCCTTGAAGGACTTCAGCATGGTGTCCGGATTTGCGGTGGTCTTGATCAGCAGCGAAACGTCCGTGGGCAGCAGGAAACTGTAGGGGAAGAACACTGCGGGCTTGACGGGACGGTTCAGCCCGTCATTGCGCGCGTCACCGACGACTCCAATGATCTGCAACCAGTCATCCGGTTTCTGCGCCAGTAACAATTCGGGGCGCTCGAGTTTCAGCATCGGGCTGCGCACCGCCTGGCCGATGGCATTCGTGTCCCCTAAAAATTCTTTGACAAACGCTTGATTGACGACGGCGAAGTGCGCGGCACGCAACGTCTCTGATTCGTCAAAGGTACGGCCGGCAATCAGCGGTATGTGCAGCGTGGAAAATTCGTGTGAGCTGACCGCGCACAGCAGGGCTTGCGCATCGGCCAATTGCGGCCGGCTCTGAATTTCGATTTTGCCGGTGAAGCCGCCTAAGCCCGGAAACCACGTCGTGGAGATGCTAGCGTCTGCAACGCCGGGAACTTCCGCGATAACTTTCCGCACCGCTTCCTGCGCGTTGAGGCGGCTTTCCCATGTGGGATTGGCGCCTTTCGGGAAGCCGACGTTTAGCGAGAGAACATTCTTCGGGTCGTAGCCCAGCGGCGTGTGCAGACGCGCTTCAAATGCTTTGAGTGCCGCGCCCGCGGAAGCAATCAGCAGTAGCGTGAGCGCCAGCTGGCTCGCAATCAGGATGCGATGGCTCTTGCGGCTACTGCTGCTGCCAGAGTGTTTGGAGCTGCTGGCTTGCACGAGCGCTCCTATGTGCGGAGTTGAAAGCTGCCAGGCGGGCGAGATGCCGAACAGAACGCCCGTAAGAATTGCAACGCTGGCGCTGAAAATGAGCACGGGGGCGTTCACGTGGATGGCCGCTTCATGCGGAAAAGAAAAAATCGGCAGCGCCGCGACAATCCAGCTCACACCTTTATATGCCGCGACCACACCCAACAGCGCTCCGGTCACGGAGAGTACAACGGACTCGGTGAGAAGTTGTTTTATCAGCCGTTTCCGGCCCGCGCCTACGGAAGCCCTCACTGCAAACTCGTGCTGCCTCGCCGTGCCGCGCGCAAGAAGCAGAATGCTGACGTTGGCGCAACCGATGATCAGCAGCGTGAGAACCGCCCCAAAAAGCAACCCGAGCGTCCCCGCGAATTTGCCGAGAACTTCTTCATTGAGCGTGACGATCTTGACGCGTCGGTTCTGCGGATATCCCTTGTCGTTTTTCGCGAATTCGTCGGCGATGACCTGGAATTCCGCCGCCGCGGCGGGAAATTTTACGCCGGGTTTGAGCCGGATGAAAGAAAGCCAGTAGTCGTGCGGGTCGCTGCTAGCGGCGGCGGGCAAGTACACGTCGGAATCGCCCCACGTGAAGCGCGGCGGCACCACTCCAATGATGGTGTAAAGCTTGTGATCAAGCTCGATCGATTTGTTGAGGACGTCGCGGCTGCCACCGAACTGGCGCTGCCAGAACAGGTAGCTGAGCACGGCGACGGGAGAAGAATTACCGTTCGGCGCGTCGGAGGTGAAGAATTCGCGGCCGAGCAGCGGCGGCACGCCCATGAACTCAAACAAGTTGGGGGAATAAAGGCCGACATTGACGGACACGGGAATCTGATCGCCGGTTAGATTTTGCTGCGATCCCTGCGTGAAAAAAACATCCTCGACCGAAGACGCGTTGCGAACCGCGGAAAACCCCCCACCATTCGTGAACAAGAGCGGCCCGCGCCCGTCTTTGTCGTTCAGCTGGATGTGCACCATCCGGTCGTTATCCTTATAAGGATAGGGATCGAGGAGTACCCCATAGACAACACTGAAGATGGCCGTGGTCGCGCCGATACCCAGCATTAGAGAGAGCGCGGCGGTCAGCACGAAGCCTGGGGCTTTGCGAAATTGGCGGAAGGCGAAGCGTAGGTCCTGGAGAAAACTCCACATAACGAGTTAACCTCCGGCTTGGATGTTCTCTTAGACGTACGAGAAACCCCGCAGATAGTTTCATGAAAATTGTGGGGTAAGGCGAGACTTTTTCGGCGCGCCAGCCAATTGATGGCTCCTTGCGTCAAGTTGCGTCAAAAAAGCCGCCGCAGGTTCTAAATTTGATGTGGTTTACGCGGCTCAGCGGCACCCGGGTGTACTTACGCGCTATTTGCGGTTAGATTTTTGGCGAGTGTTGGATTTTTTGGCGTCGTCTTCCGCAACGTGCTTTCGGTTTTTGTCAGCATTTGCATTCGTATTTCGAGCTGTATCTTTAGCGGCGTCCGCACTTTCCGGCTTTTTCTGGTCGTGGGGTGGATTTTCTGCCAGCTTTTCTGCAGCCGCCTTTTCTGTTGAGGGCTTTTCGCCCGATGGCTTTTCTTCTGAGGGCTTTTCCGGTACTGCTTTTTTATCTTTGATTTTGTCTTTCTCGGTGTCGCTCGCCGGTTTTGGAACCGGCGAAAGCAAATATTGCATTCTTGCGCGAGCCGCGCGCCACTTAACGCTGCTGGCATTTCCAGCGCGGTCTAGATAAGGCGCCAGCTTTTCATCCGTGGCTATTCCCTGATCTTTCAAAAATTGCGTTAGCGCCAGGCTTTGTGTTTCGAACGTTTCGAGCAACGAAAATAGTTCGTCGAGGATTTCTTTGATCGGATCAGGATTGCTTTCCATAGACTCGCCTATCCCACGACGAAGTTTTACTGCGAGTGCCGGTTGTGACCGAGCCCTTTAAACGCGCCTTAAAAATGACAGGACGCTGCGCCGCGCTTTTGCAGATATTTCTGGTGGTATTCTTCCGCGCGGTAGAACGGGCCCGCTGCGGTAATTTCCGTGGCAATGGGCCGTTTGAATTTTCCGCTTGCTGCCTGCGCCGCCAGGGATTTTTTCGCGGCCGCTTCCTGCTCCGGCGAATGAACAAATATCGCAGTCCGGTATTGCGCGCCAAAGTCCGGGCCCTGGCGATTCACCTGCGTGGGATCGTGAGCCGTCCAAAACACATTGAGCAGCTCTTCGAAGGACACCTTAGCCGGATCAAAGGTCACTTGCACGACTTCCGCGTGCCCAGTCTCATTCGTGCAGACATCTTTATATGTGGGGTTGACGGTGTGCCCGTTTGAATAACCCACCGCCGTATCAATTACACCGGGAACCTGTCGAAACGCCTCTTCAACTCCCCAGAAACATCCAGCACCAAAGGTTGCAATCTCGTTCATTTCACACTCCGCCGCTCAAAAGATCGGGACTGACCTGATCATAATAACGCAGTTTAGATGCGCGAGAGAGTCGTTACGATTCAGCCTGGCGAATCGCGTTATTGCGCGGAGGTTATTGGCGCCGGCGTAAAACCGTCGGCAGCAAATTTGATGCAATATCCCGAAGGCGAGACAATGATCTTGAGGAATACAAATGGATCTGGGATTGAACGGCCGTGTGGCCATCGTGGCCGCCGCCAGCACCGGCCTGGGTTTCGCGGTTGCCAAAGAATTGTCCCTGGAAGGTGCCGACGTGGCCATTTGCGCCCGCAACGCGGGCAATCTTCAAACCGCCGCTGCCACTATCCAGCGCGCCAGCGGCCGCGAAGTATTCCAACAAGCCCTGGATGTAACTGACGCTAACGCAGTCTCAGCCTTTGTTTCCGCGGTGGAAACTCGCTTTGGACGGATCGATATTTGCGTCACCAATTCCGGCGGTCCCCCGTCTAAGCTATTTGAGGACACTTGCAACGAGGAGTGGCAAGCAGCCATAGACCAGCTTTTGATGAGCTGCGTCTCCTTTGCCAGGGAAACGTTGCCGCGCATGAAAAAAAACAAATGGGGCCGGCTGATCACCATAACGTCGACCACCGTAAAACAGCCGGTCGATGGACTATTACTTTCCAATTCGATTCGCTCGGCGGTTACCGGCCTTGCGCGCACTTTAGCCAATGAATACGCAGCGCACGGCATCACCGTAAATAATGTGTGTCCCGGATATACGCGCACAGAGCGCCTGAGCGACCTCGCCAACGAGATTTCGGAACGCACTGGCGCCAAGCCCGAAGAAATATTTTCTGGATGGGAGCGGCAAATCCCGGCTGGCCGAATTGGCACGCCGGAAGAATTCGCCGCGGTTGTTACGTTTCTCGCTTCCGAGCGCGCCAGCTACGTGAATGGCGTGTCCCTCGCGGTGGACGGCGGAATTGTCAGGAGCTTGCTATAGCTTCAATGCCAGCGCCCAAGCGTACTTTTGAACTTTCCCTGCTCCCAGAAACGTTCGCCATTTGCCGACTTGCTCCCGATGCCGTTGTGCCGGAGTGGGCCGCGCAAGGGCGATTCTTTTCGATTACGCGCACCAGCGATGAACTCTCGGTGATTACCGAGACGGCTTCTGTTCCCGCCACTTTGCGAACCGAAGCGAGTTGGCGCGTCATGAAAGTTCACGGCCCGTTTGCTTTCTCTGAAGTCGGCGTACTTGCTTCTCTTGTCGCGCCGCTGGCCACCGCCGGTGTAAGCGTTTTCACGATATCGACGTTCGATACGGACTATCTCTTGGTGCAGTGCAGCCAGTTGCGTGATGCGCTAGCCGCGCTTCGCAATGCAGCGCACACCGTTCACGAACCCGAAACTATTTCTTAGATTCAGTGTCTTATTTGGAAAGGGCTAAATGATCAGGAAGTTCATTAAAGTTCGAAATTCAAAGTTTGGCCGCTGTCGGCCGCTCATCGCCATTGTTGTAATTATCTTCACCACAATTCTCTCGGTGCGGGCCGACGAGCCCTACGCGCGCAATCGCACTTACGACCTGCAGCATTCCAAGATTATTCTGCGCTTCGACGTGGACCAGAAAAAAGTAATCGGCGAGGTCATTCATATCCTGACCACTCTTCGTGAAAACACCTCGAAGATTGAGTTTGATTCCGTCGGGCTCACCATCCAGAGCGTCACGGTAAACAAAGCCGCCGCAAAATTTGAGACCACCGCCGATAAATTGGTCATTCCCGTCTCTGCCGGAAAAGTAGGCGACAAATTTGAAATTGATATTCGTTACGAGGGAAAGCCTACCAAGGGCCTCTATTTTATTTTGCCAG
>Ga0073928_10008222_pt1 | contig 13177 bp, 15 predicted proteins | sample PaiPotPPA55metaG_FD_76969 | JGI IMG/M metagenome (GOLD analysis project Ga0073928, IMG submission 76969) | Iron sulfur acid spring bacterial and archeal communities from Banff, Canada, to study Microbial Dark Matter (Phase II) - Paint Pots PPA... ...
TGGTCACAGCGGCCCGGAGCTCTTCGGCCGAGCCGCTGTCGGCCTTGAGGGATAGCGCCTTGCCTCCTGCGGATTCGATTTCGCGAACAAGTTCGAGGGCTTTTTCTGGGGAACTGAAATACGTGAAGGCAACGGACGCGCCATCCGCCGCGAGCCGGCGGACGATGCCTGCTCCGATGCCTCTTGAACCACCTGTAACGAGAGCTACTTTGCCCGTAAACGATTTTTCCGGCGCAGCTACCATGAACATCCTCCAGTCATCGCCCACGCCTATTTTGGATGGTTCTATCCAGAATAAGATTCGGAAATTATTTTCATGAACGTAGGTGCCAATATCATGCTGACAGGACAAAGACGTCTCCCCGCCGGGGCGCAGGCTCCCACTTGTTATGTCAGGATGCCGGATGGATGGTCGGCAATCCCGAAGTTGGCCGGATTTGTATCGAGAAATCGGCTAGTGGGAAGCGTTTCTAAGAATGCGGTGCTTAACAGAAAACGCGAAAGCAATTTGGCTGTGACGTGTGACAGGCAGGCGTTCCGCCAAAAGCAATTTTTTCCTTCCTGGCATGTTCTCTCTGCCTGTGAGTCTCCGCGCCAATTCAATGCCGAGTATCATCCCAGGTCTCACTCTTAAGCCTATCCTTAATCGGGAGACGCCGCGACCCTGCTGGGCTGCGATCTACCAGAGTGCATCCACCGAATTTAAGAGAGTTACAGGCTCGGGAGTTTTCAAATCGAGGTCTAAATTCGAAGAATGTACTAGGTAACGATGTAGCGTAAACAATTGAAATAATTATGTTTATGGTGGCCAGGGACGGAGTTGAACCGCCGACGCCAGCCTTTTCAGGGCTGCGCTCTACCACCTGAGCTACCTGGCCACTTTTGTCGCTCCACTGCAGAAGGCTTGCGCACCAACTTAGGCGCAATCGCCGGTGATCGCGGGCACTTACAATGCGGAAGCTTGTGGAACAGCCCCGATTATAGCAACCAAGCTGGATTCGCTCAATGTGAGTTGCGGTTCCAACAGGGCCATAGCGATGACGGCCAGAGGGGACAATAGAACCAAGCCGACTCAAACAATGGCTATATATCGGGAAACGTCAGCTCTAATGGCGAGACTTTCACGAGCTGCACTAATAAAAAGAGCTACAAAGTTGACAACCCCGATTCGCTTAAAGGTCACGAAGGGCAACACGTTGCACTTATCGTGCAAACTGATCCTGATATCGGAGTGATGCACAGCATGCAGGTTGGAGCCACGCTGCAGAGGTTGTTGCTCCGCGCTGAGTGGCCAGTTCTCGGAGGAAGACATGAAACTGACCCCGCGTGGCAGACGTTCTCTACCCACAAGCCCCAAGCGAAGTGAGCTTGGATAGGCCAATCTTTCGATTAGCGTTTTGACAATCCGTTCCATGCCAGGTGATGAAATAGGTCGTCCATTTCCTGAGGCTCGGCCTTCATGCCTTTGTCCAGCCACCAGTCGAGCAAGGAGAAAAAACTACCCGCCAGCGCGTGAGCCTGAGCGGAGCGCTGCACGGGATCGATCTCTACGTCCGCGCTTTGTAATCGTGCATCGATCGAGCGCGCGAAGTAGCCGCGACCGAGCGCGTGGACATCGTTGATTTTTCGTGAGCTCACCACGGCGGCGTAGAATTCCCGCGCCCCGCGGACGTGCGTGAATAATTCTTTAACCGGTAACAGGCGCTTGGGGCTGGCGTCTTGCCGTTCCAGTGCGGTCGAAAACTTCTCGAAAAAATCTTCCACGTCACTGAGGAACAAATCATGTTTGTCCGAATAGTGTACGTAGAAGGTTGAGCGGCTTACTCCGGCGCGGTCCAGCAAATCCTGCACCGTGATTTCGTTGAAACTCTTATCCTGCATTAGCGCAAAAAGAGCATCGCCCAGCGTGTCGCGGGTTCGTAAAACACGACGATCGGTTTTGCGATGAGGCGCTGCAGTTTTGCTTTTCGCGGGCTTCATACACTCTCATTTCCGGACATAGCTGCCGCCCTTGTGCGGTATCGGGGCTCTCGTCGTGAATACACTTTCACAGCGATGCGATTTATGTCTAGAGTGTCGATTATGACGGACGATCGCAAAGCTGGAATTGCTCTGATTGCCGGCTCGGTTGGCGGCATTCTCACTATGGCCATTCACCCAAGGGGAGCGGATTCGCTGACGACAGCGGACCAGGTTGCGCATATGTCGCTGGTCTCTGCTGTCGCGCATACGTTTGCTCTGCTTAGCGTGCTCTTACTGTTTTTGGGTGCTTGCGGGCTAACACGGCGTCTAGCCGCCGCTGATCGAATCTCGTTTGCCGCAATTATTGTTTATGGCTTCGCATCCGTGGCCGTCATGATCGCCGGCGCGGTGAGTGGATTCATCATTCCGGGAATAATGAAGCACATGGTTCGCGACGTGCCTGCCGAAATGCACGAGTGGCAAATTGTGATGGCCGGAATTTTTCAAATCAATCAAGCTTTTTCGCGTATTTTTTCCGTTGGTGCGTCGATCGCGATTATTCTTTGGTGCGTCTCGGCGCTGCGCAACAGAGGTCTCGGACGCGGTGTCGCTATCTACGGTTGCGTGGTTGCGGCAGTGATTATTATTGGCATCGGGGCTGGTCACTTGCGGCTCGACGTTCATGGCATGACAGTTATCATGGTCGGCCAAGTTATCTGGTACGTCTTGGTTGGAGGTCAGTTGTGGTCGCCAGGTGCTAGCGGGATCGTGCCGCAATAATTTATAGGAGCGCCCCGTCCAAACTTAGCATGGGCTGGTCTTTTCCTGGACGTCACTTCATCAGGAAGAACATACCGTGCCGGGAGAGCTTGTTGTTTATTTTAACTGAGATGTGTGCATCAAAGTGGGCTGGCTCCGGCGCCGAAGTAAATTCTTCGGCATTTGACTAGCTTATCTGACTATGGTCTAATCTGGTAGTCATGAAGGAAGTGGCCATTTCGGAATTCAAGGCAAAGTGTCTGGCGCTGCTGGAACAGGTACACAAAACTAAGAGGCCGATCCGGGTCACGCGCTTTGGTAAACCAGTTGCTGAGATCGTTCCTCCCTCGCCGGTCTTCCCGGCGAATTGGCTGGGTTCGATGAAGCACAGAATCGAAATCGTCGGCGATATCGTCGGTCCGGCCAATGACGACGGTGAATGGCAGGTATTGCGCGATTGAAGCTGCTGCTGGACACTCACATTTGGTTGTGGAGTCTGCAGGATCCGAAGCGTCTCGGACGCAGGGTGCAGCACGAACTGACAAATCCAACCAACGAATTATGGTTGTCCCCCATCAGCACGTGGGAAGCCCTGACTCTGCATGCAAAAGGAAGAATCCGTCTGCACGGGGATCTGAGCGAGTGGGTGGCCAGTGCCACCGCCCCCTTGCGAGAAGCACCACTGACTCACGAGATCGCGCTGGTCGCACGAGAATTAAAGCTGCCGCACCAGGATCCCGCGGATCGTTTTCTCGCTGCCACGGCCCAAGTATTGGACTTGACCCTGGTTACTGCCGACGCCGAGCTGCTGGGGTTGGGAGAAATCGCGACCTTGGCCAACCGCTGAAGCGTAGCCTCCCCCACTGGAAAATCTTGGAGCGCTTAACAAACTCTACCAAGCCACTCTAGTTAGGCCCAACTCTGAGGCAGTCCAGGCTCGTTCACTAGAGTCGGCAAATCGCGGGAATGAGCCTCATGTTCGACCTCGTGCGGAATTTCGCAACGCCTGCATCTTGGTTGCACCCGCACGGGCGAGACGTCAGCGTTCCAGAAACGGTCGCGGCTTCGTTGACGATGGCTTTCGGTTCGCGGGTACAATAGGGCGACGAGGAAACAGTTATGTCGATTACACGCACGGTTCATCCTGAGCGGGAGCGCGCGGTTATGGCTTCGCCGGAGATTCCGCCTGTTCCATTGACGGTTGAGGGTTACAGCGTACTGCATCAGATGATGCGGTTTCGCTGGCCCGCCTGGCGGGCGCTTGTGCAGATTCAGAAGAACGAGATCATCGAAGAGGCTCGCGCGGTGCTGACGAAGATGGAGGACAATGCGTCAGGACAGTCAGGGTTTTTTTCGCTGATCGGGCACAAAGGCGATCTGATGTTCGTCCACTTCCGGCAGTCGTTTGCGGAGTTGAATCAGGCGGAGTTACAGCTGGCGGGATTGCGGCTGAGCGATTATCTGGAACCGACTACATCGTATCTTTCGGTGATCGAGCTGGGACTTTATGAATCGACCATCAAGGTCTACAGCGAACTCGTCGAAAGAGGAGTAGAGCCGCATTCGGAGGAATGGAAGCGGGCGATCGAAGAAACATTGGGGCGGCAGCGAGAAGCGATGCGGCCACGATTGTTTCCGGAGCTGCCGAAGCATCGGTATTTGTGTTTTTATCCCATGGACCGGCGGCGCGGGGAAGAGAAAAATTGGTACACGGTTCCGATTGAAGAGCGGGCGCGGCAGATGAATGAGCATGGGCTGGTGGGACGGCGGTACGCGGGCGAGGTGAAGCAGATTATTACCGGGTCAATTGGATTTGATGATTGGGAGTGGGGCGTCGATTTGTTTGCGGATGATCCGCTGGTGTTTAAGAAATTGATTTATGAGATGCGGTTTGATGAAGTAAGCGCGGTGTATGCGTTGTTTGGGACATTTTATGTGGGGCTGAGGTGTCCGTCGGGCGAGTTAGGAAAGTTGTTAAGTGGTGAGGTTCCGAAGGGCTGACGGTCAAAAGCTTATCGCAGAGGTCGCGGAGAAAAACCGCCGAGTGCGCTGAGAGGTCGGAAACGAAATGGCTACGTTGGGACTGGTCGAGTATGCGGACGCGACGCCTGAGGTGCGGGCGGTTTACGACGATATTATGGCGGTGCGCAAGACGGACTGGATCAATAATTTCTGGAAGGCGATTGCGAATGATCCGGTGACGTTGAAGCGGACGTGGGAAGATATCAAGCAAATTATGGGGCCGGGCGCGCTTGATCCTCTGATGAAGGAAATGATCTATGTAGCTGTTAGTGTGAGCAACCAGTGCGACTATTGCATTGCGTCGCATACGGTTTCGGCGCGAAAAAAAGGCATGACGGACGACATGTTCAAAGAGCTGATGGCGGTCGTCGGGATGGCAAATGAGACCAACCGGCTTGTGGCCGGGTATCTGGTGGAGATTGATCAGCAGTTTAAGACTGGTCGGCAGAGTTAGGAAGATCGTCGTTGGTCGTTAGTCATTGGGAAGATCGGCTAACGCTTCTTTTTCTTCGTCGGTCCGACGAATTTGAATTCGTGATTCTTCATATCTACGCGTTTTCCGCGAAATTTCACTCCTTCGGATTCCAGGCGCAGGCGTTGTTCGATGGCGGAGTCTCCGCGTAGTTTTATTTCCCCTCCTGCGCCCAGCACTCTATGCCAGGGCAAATCAAAAGAGCGATGGAGTGCGCCAACTACTTGCCTGGCGGCGCCCGGGTATCCGGCGGCGCGAGCGATTGCGCCGTAGGTTGAAACTTTGCCTCGGGGGACTTTGCGGATCGCGGCCACGATCCGGGTGTGCATGGTGTCGGTCACTTGATGGAGATGCGGGCGATGGCGCCCGCACCACGCGGGCTTCCCGACCACATAAACAAGATTATGCTGCCACGCCCTTCTTGTAGGACTCGATGGCCTTCTCTTCACTGTCGTAGACATCAAAGATGGTCACGAGTTTGGTCACCTGCAGCAAATCTCCTACGCGCGGGGTTAGGTTCGCTAGCTTGATGGAGCCACCGGCGTTGCGGGCAGTCGTATACAGGGCGACCAGCGTTCCGAGGCCGCCGCTATCAATGTAACTGACTCCTGACAGGTTGAGGACGATGCGCTTGCTTTGCGTGATTACCATTTTCACGGTGTCGCGCAGGTCGGCGGATTCTTCTCCGAAAACAATGCGGCCGGCGCAGTCGACGATGACGATGTCGTCTTTGGTGCGGACGGTTAATTTCAGTTGCATGGACGCCCCCGAGGCTGGAAAGTCAAACTAGAAGCGTACTCTGGGTAGTGTCTTTTTCGCAAGGCCTTCGTGAACTAAACCCCGCTTTCGCTCGGTGCCCCGCCCGAGCCGCGGGCATAGGGCTCGCCGAGCTTTCCGCCGGAACAGCACAAGCGAGGACGCTCGCGCCTACGTTTCTTTGATCACGTATAATTTGAGTTTCACACCATGAGCTACCAGGTCCTGGCGCGCAAATACCGTCCGCAGAAATTTTCTGAAGTTATCGGTCAGGAGCACGTTACCCGCACGCTTAAAAACGCCATAGAACAGGGCCGAACTGCCCACGGATATATTTTCAGCGGGCATCGCGGGATTGGCAAAACCACCGTGGCGCGCATTCTGGCTATGGCGCTGAATTGCCGGTCGTCGGATAAGCCGGTGACCGAGCCTTGCGGCGTGTGTGAATCGTGTACCGAGATTCGCGCGGGAAATTCGGTTGATGTGATTGAGATCGACGCTGCCACCAATCGCGGCATCGATGAGATTCGCGAGTTGCGCGAGGCGGCTCGTTATCGGCCGGCGCGGGATCGTTTCAAGATTTATATCCTTGATGAGGCGCACCAAATTACTGATGCCGCCTTCAATGCGCTGCTCAAAACTTTGGAGGAGCCTCCGAGCCATGTAGTTTTTATGCTGGCTACGACGCAGCCGGAGGATATTCCGCAGACCATCCGCTCGCGCTGCCAGCATTTCAGTTTTCGGGCGGTTCGCTTTGAAGAGATTCTCGGACAACTGAAGGATCTGGTCGGTCGCGAGAAAATCGAAGCGGATGAAGATGCGCTGGCGTTGCTGGCTGAAGCTGGGGACGGTTCGATTCGCGATGCGCTGTCGATTCTAGATCAGGCGATCGCGTGTTGCGATGGTCGGCTTACCGCCGAGACCGTGCGGCAACTGGCTGGGGCTGCGCCTTCCAGCGTGCTGGAAGAAGTTATGCAGGCAGTGGCGCGGTCGGCAAGCGAGGAAGTGTTGCGACTGGTCGACCGGTTGATCAGCGAAGGGCACAGTCCTGCGCATTTTGCGCGGCAGATGGTTCGATTCTTGCGCAATACGGTTGTGGCCAAGATCGCCGGTGGAGACTCTTCCCTGCTGCAGATTTCTGGCGATGAACGGGGGCGGGTGGCGCGCGTGGCGGAGCTTTTCAGCGAAGAGGATCTGGCGCGGCATCTGCAGATTATGTTGCGCACGCATGGAGAGCTGGGATATCGGCAGGAACAGCGATTTCATTTGGAATTGGGTCTACTGAAAATGTCGCATGCGCAACGTTTGCTTCCTATCGAAGAGTTGTTGAGCGCTGCGGGTGTGGCGAGTGCGGCTCCGCGAGTGGGCAGGCCGGTAGCTGTGGCTGAAGCGAAAAGAGTGGAAGCATCTACCGCGGCCCGGTCCAATCAAGTATCGCCGTTCGCGGCGGATTCGGCGCGGAAGAGCGGGTCGAAGCCGCAGCTTTTGACAGAAGACAGCCCGGCCGCAAGCGCGCCTGTGTTCGCTGTGAGCAAGCCGATGGCTAGCGTAATCATGGGGGCGGCTGCGCCAGCTGAGGCGCGCGAAGTTGCAAGCACTCCCGAGGTTATTTCTGCGGCACAACCGGATAGCCTGCGCGAGCCCGTGCTGAATGCATTGGCTGCGGGCGGGCACCAGATGCTGGTTTCGATGCTCGAAGGTGGCGAGTGGCGGGTTGAAGGAAATGAACTGGTGATCAAAGTAAGTGCTTCGGCCACCGTCATCGATATGACTTTTGGAGCCGATGCGCGGCGGTTGGCGATTGCGGCGGCTAGTGGGGCTGCGGGACGCGCGCTTAAGCTGAAAGTTATCCCTTGGAATGGGCCGGCGAGCGCGGTGCCGAATCGTGCTTCGTCTAACGGCGGGGGACGCAGCCGGGCGGAGCAGGATCCTATTGTGCGCCGCATGAAGGAAAAGTTCGGGGCGGAGATTCGGACGATTATCGATTACAAGGACAAGCGCTGAGATTTTTTCTGGCGCCAGCACGAGCGAGACGCTCGCGCCTACACTTGGAAGGATTACATGGGCGGATTTAATTTGCAGGAAATGATGGCTCAGGCCAAGCGGCAATATGAAGTGCTGCAGAAAAAGATGGAAGAGACCGTGGTCGAAGGCTCGTCCGGCGGCGGCAGCGTGGTGGTCAAGATGGATGGCCGCAAACAAGTGTTGAGCATGAAGATTGATCCTGAAGCGGTGAAGGGTGGGGATGTCGAGATGCTGCAGGACCTAGTGACTGCGGCAATTAATGGGGCGAGCCGGAAAGTGGATGAAGCCATGCAATCCACTATGGGCGGGATGTTGGGCGGGTTAGGAATTCCGGGATTGTGAAATTTGGTAATTGAGTAATCTGGTAATTGTTCGTCGCGGATTTTTCAACTGCTCAAGTTCAAAATTTTCCAATTACTCAATTTTTCTATGTCTAAATTTGCCGAGCCGATGTCGCGGCTGATCGATGAATTAAAGAAACTGCCGGGCATTGGCAGCAAGACCGCGCAGCGGCTTGCGTTTCACATCTTGCGCTCGAACGATGAGGACGCTGACGCGCTGGCCGAAGCGGTGCGCGACGTGAAGGCTAAGCTGCGGCTGTGTTCCATCTGCAACAATATTACCGACGTCGAGCCTTGCGTTTACTGCAGCAGCGCTACGCGGAACCAGCGGATGGTTTGCGTAGTTGAAGAGCCTACCAATATTGGAGCTATCGAGAAGACCAAACATTTCAACGGGGTTTATCACGTGCTGCACGGATCGATTTCGCCGCTGCACGGGGTGGGTCCAGAGCAGTTGCGCATTTCGAATCTCATGCGGCGGGTTGACGACGGTTTGGTGGATGAGGTGATCCTGGCTACTAATCCGACAGTTGAAGGCGAGGCCACGGCGACTTATCTTTCCGGAAAATTGCGGCGCACTGGGCTTCGGGTTACGCGAATTGCTATGGGCATTCCGGTGGGTAGCGACATTGAGTATGCGGACGAAATCACTATGTTGAAGTCGATGGAGGGTCGGCGGGAGTTGTAGCAGTAAAAGCAGCCACGGATTTACGCGGATTTCACTGATGATATTACTTCGGGTTCGAGAAAGTAGTTTGATTCTTCTTCTGCGGGTATGATCCCTTCTGGTAATGCTCCCTGGTTATATTCTGCCAGACGATTCTTCCACTTTAAAAATTCGGTCAGGTTGCGCGGTTCGATGCGGATTTCTACGCGGCGAAGGCTGGCGAGCAGGAGATTCATTTCGTAGCGAAAGCCGGTTGCAGTTCGCAGGTTCTTTGCCGAGGGGCGAAGCAGTTTGATTTTGCGGTTATGGCATTCCAGCAGGCCCCATCCGGGCGGCAATTCCTCTTCACGAATCATGGCGGCGGCTGTTAGGTAATAACGTTCGCAGCCGAGCCCGCATTCCTGTTTGCGACGAAAGGGCTTGTCGCGATCGACGAGAAAATCGGCGCGGGAAATTTTGCATTCGACGAGCACGGAGTGGCAGGCGCGTTTCCATCCGATGGCGTCGGGCATTTCTCCGCTGAGGCAGGCTTGCTCGGACAAGATCACTCCGCATCGGTAGGAGCGCAACCATGCTACGGCTTTCTGGACTAGCTGAGCGTGAGTCATGCGATGCTTCGTTTTTAGTTGATGGCGAGAGTGGAGGGAAGTGACTGGATGGCTTCTGGTTTCAGGCTTTAGGCTGCAGGCTTCGGGCTGCCGGGTCTGTTTGGTTTTGTGGCTCTGAGCGGTTTGATCATTATTGGCTGGTCGTAGACGGTTTCGAGCAAGTGGCGGGCGGCGGCTAGGCTCTCGGCGTTGCGATCGCGTGGGGAGTAGCCTTGGGCGGCGATTTCGAGGAATCCGTTTTGCTGGCGTACTTGCAGGCGCTGAACATGGCTGTCCGCTTCGGAATCGAAGGCGTTGGCCAGGCGTAGTATTCCCGCCAGGCGAAAGACGCTTTGTTTTTGATCCGGGCTCAGTCCTTCCAACGTTTTCTGTCCAGCCCACGGCAACGCGCCGCGGTGATAGCGGGCGACAATGGCTGCCGAGTGCATCTTCTCTTTACTCCAACCCAAGGGCGGAGTCGTGCTCACGATCAATTTGTAGGTTGCTTTGTGATGCGCTTTCTCTTTCTTGGAGCGGCCGACGTCGTGCATGAGACTCGCTACTTCCAAGATACTGCGATCGTCTGTTGCCTCCGAAACTACCGCCCCTGGCCGGTTTGGCAAGCCATCATAAAGTTGAAGGGCGAGATGCGTGACCTGATTCGAATGTTTGAGATCAGGATCGAGAAACGACGCCCATAATTTAAGACGACTCAATGCGGCGGATTCGATCTGCTTCGCAATTGGCAATTGTGCGCGCCACACTGGCCATAGGGAAGTTTTACCCACCATTTTGGCGCGGTATTTGTCGATCCTTCGCACACGCTCTTCAACGATCCTCAAATGCCATTTTGTGCGCGAGTCGGGGTCGGGAAAAGCGTTGACCTGCAGCGCCGTCGCCCAGAGCACGTCGAGGTCGTGAACCTCGCCGAGTTCGTCTTGCAATTCCTTAAGGTCGTCGCTCCATGCAGCGTGCTGCTCGGGTAAAAAGTTCTCCACGATGTAACGGAAGCGCTTCAGGCCGATGCGTAGCGAGTGAAATGCTATTTGCGAGCGATTGCGCAGGGCGTTGCGATGAAGTTGGTGGGCCTCGGTCCAGCGTTCAAGTGCGAGATGTTTGAAAAGCGGGCTGCCAATCTGCACTCTGGCGGCGCGACGAGGCAGGGCTTTAATCCATTTTCGCCATTGCTTGCTGTCGAACTCCTGTAGAGCGACTGCTGCTTGCTGCTTTAAGTGGGCTTCGCGCGCGCTAAGAAATTGAAGCAAAGTGATGGCCACCGGGTCGGCGGGATCGCCCAAATGGCGCACCCATTCTTCCATCACTTGCACGTCGCGCAGTTCGCCTAGCTCGCGAAAGAGCTGGCGGCCCGCCTTCTTCATCTGCTTCCATGCGGGATCGGGATCCATGACGCGCAGGCCATCCGCTATGGAACGGCAACGGCGTAGGGCGACGCGTAGATCGTGAACCGGATCGGCGCTGAAGTCCAGGCTGGCATGAACGCACTCTTCCAGGACGCGTTCCATCCACAAGGCGAGTCCGGCTTTCTTGCGCGGACGTTTTGCGATTGCTTGAACTACTGAAGCACTCATGCTGATTTTTCTGCTCGCGAGATCACGACTCATTTTCGCCGCTTATGCGAATTAATTCCAGCGGTGAATCACTCTGATAACTTGCGAACGGCATGGAGCGGGTGGTTTGCTACTGATTTTTAGAGGGAACCCGGCGGCTAAAGCCGAACTCGTTTTCACCGACTTACGGTATCACTGAAGGCATACCCTGATACGAAGCGAACCTTTTTCCGCGGCGCTTTTCAGTTTTTAGCCGCTTTGAGGACAATTACCTCCGTAACATGCATCCCCTTACCTGGTGCATTAACCTTAATACCGGACTTTCAGGAGCGACGTATTTCGACCGCTGCCACAACCAAGCGAGAAGACAGGAACGCGTCGGCTCGCGCCTTTATTCACAGTCTCAACATTCTCGTGAAGTACGTGCGGCTTTATGGTTTTCAGCATAAGCGCACGGAAGGGCAATTCGAAATTACCTGGAACGAATTGCAGCATGGCTTGCCGAAGGAGGGTGACGCCGGATTTCTGCTGGGCGTGTCGGAGAACCGGCTGCTGCTTGATGGCGTGGCGCTGGAAACGGGGCAGGCGGAACGCAGCTTCGCGCAACTTCTCACCGCGGCTGGTCTGGCCAGCATTCAATTCTCCAAGGGAGTGACGGTTGATGATTTCGCCCGCCTGATTCGTGCCTTTGCCTCGGGTGGAAGCAAAGCTCAAGATGTCGTGCAGCAGATCAAAGATACATTCGGGGACAGCAAGACATCGACGATTCGGATTAATGAAGTGAAGTTTGTAGCGGCTGATCCGGGTTCGGCGGACGTGAGCGTAGCGGCGCAGATTGCAGCGCAGACGCTGGGACCGGAATTTAAAGAATGGCTGAATGATCCGCAGAAGCTTTTACAACTGATTGCCGCAGCCGAAGGCTCGCGCTCTGGCGGGGCGGTGGGCGGCCCGCCGATTGGGAGTGTTCCGAATGTGGGGACTGGTGAACCAGCAAGCGGAGGCACTGCGAGCACCGCGGGCACGGGAACCTGGGCCGGTGGAGTGGTGCCGCTTCAGGAGGAAGAAGTCGTGCAGGCGATCCGGCTGCTGACGAAGTTCGGCGAAGCCGGGACTGGTTCTGCTGCCCAGATCGAACCGCTGCAAAAAGAAATTACCCAGGCCGATCCGAATCTCAGACTCAATCTACAACAACTGCTGGAAAGCCTGGCGGCAAAGAATCCCACAGAAAAGACTGATACTCCTCTTTTGATGAAGGCGGCCGAGCACATGGCGATCCGCTTTGCCATGGAGCGCTTTCAAAAGGGAGACATGAAGGTAAACGCAGTCCACCAGATGCTGGAGCACATGAGCCGGCAGATGGAAACGCTGCGACAGATTCTGCGCGTACATGAAGACAAAATGAGCAAGGCCGGGATTCTGGTCGAATCTCACGCCGACATTTTGGATCGCATGTTCTGGGCGGAAGTGCCGGAGGCTGGCAAGAAAAGCGTTCTGCTGTCGAATGACGCTGCCTGCGTGCCGCCCCGCAATATTCGGCAGTTTATAGAAGTACTGCTGGAACGGGGAGATACCGAGAGCGTAACTACCATTCTGCAAAATTACTCGAATTGTCTTACGGCTAAAGATAGTGACCCTCGCCGCAGGGCCGCCATCGGATTGAGCCAGTTGGCTGACCTGTTTGCCGCTCCCAGCGTTGATTTAATCGGTAGTGTCATTCACAAAATCGGCGAGGCTTTGGTTCGGGATACCGATCCTGAAATACAGAGTTTGTTGAGCGCGGCCTTTGTGCGATTGAGTGCGGAAGCGGGAAACCGCAAACAGTATGCCGCGTTAAGCGAAGTTTGCGGCGCCATCGAGGGCGTAGCCAAACAACGTCCGGCGATGGCAAATGAGCTTCGGCCACGCATTGGAGTAGAGAATCGGCTGCCGGAGTTTATCGAAGAGGCTCTGCGATTGCCGCAGGTTCCGCGCGATCTCGTTCTGGTTCTGCAGCGTACTTCGCCGGCGGCCGTGGAACA
>Ga0073928_10008224_pt1 | contig 13177 bp, 11 predicted proteins | sample PaiPotPPA55metaG_FD_76969 | JGI IMG/M metagenome (GOLD analysis project Ga0073928, IMG submission 76969) | Iron sulfur acid spring bacterial and archeal communities from Banff, Canada, to study Microbial Dark Matter (Phase II) - Paint Pots PPA... ...
CTTATCAGGAAGCTAATACTGAAGCTACGATTGAGGACTAACAACGATTCTATGGGGCGCAGGGTCGCTATCGCAACTTGGATGAGTGAAAGGTAAGAGTATTGAGACTAGTAATCCTTGATCCAGAGGACTTTTGAGACAGAAGACGATCAGAAGACTTTCTTGGGCGTCTCGGCCGTTTCCACGCTGTCCGTCTTGTCTTTCGCAGGTTCCGAAGCAGGCCCCGAAGCAGCTTCCGGGGCGGTTCGGGACTGGCCGGCCGGGGCGGCTACTTTCGCATCCTGCAACACGCGATTGTTCAGACAGTACAGCGCAAGCTCAAGCCGGTCAGCCACCCCCAGCTTGTCATAAACTTTGCGCAGATAGTTTTTCACCACCTGCTCGGTAGTGCCCACCCGCGCCGCAATTTCTTTGTTCTTCATTCCCTGGGTGACCCCGGAAACGATCAGCGCTTCTTTTGGCGTGAGCTGCACGTTGGTGCGCGTCGACGTCGGACGCGTGCCATGAGTTCGATAGGCCTCGAGCACCCACTGTACCGCGTGCGGTTCCAGCCAAGGCTTGCCTTTCGAAACCTTGCGCAGACATTCAACGAACAATTCGGAATCAATCTCGCGGGAAACCACAGCGTGCGCCCCTCGCCGGAACAACTCTAGCGTGAGTTCCTGGTCTGGAGTCTCTGTCACGGCGACCACGCGCAGGTTTCGTGCCTGCTTCAGAATGTCCTGCACCGCTTCCGAAGGATTCTGCGCCAGCGCCACTTCAAAAACCAGAATCTCTGCTGCGAACTTTTGCGCCGCAGCAACCGCCTGCGACAGAGTCTCGGCTTGTCCTACGACGCGAATGTCGTCTTCTACAGCAAAAATCTTGCGCAACCCGGCGCGAAATATGGCTTGCGAGTCGGCCACGATCACACGAATGAACTGTTCCCTGTTCTCCATCTCCGGAGGGGCCACCGTCACTTCTCCCGTACTCAACCCAGCGCTAGCCATCGGTTTATTCGTGTGGGTCGGACACTCTTGTCCGACGCCTTTGCTCTTGATCTTGCTGTTGTTCTTCGCTTTTGATCCTGCCCCAGCTCTTACCCTCTACCGCCGCTCAAAACGATATTCGTCAATCACCACGCCCACGCCGCGCCGCCCATCCTGCTCGCCGCTGCGCACCACCCGGCCGCGACATTCCACCTGTACGTCGGCCTCCGCTCCCACAACTTCCGCAGGAAGCGAGATCGTGAAGTCCACTGTCGAGCCGACCGGCATATCCACGTCGTAGTGAAACAGCACTCCGTTGGCGGAAATGTTTTCGCTTTCCGTGTCGGTGTTCCCAGTTTGCGATTTGATATGGATCGGTAGCTTCACAGGGAAACGCGCCGCACCCTGCACGTCGGCGTAGTGCGACCGCGCGGCTTTCGTAGCCCCAGGAGAATTAGTGGATTCGTTGGACATCATGCGCAGACTACACTGCGCATTCCACCCGCGAAAGTTACCGAAGTCATTGGCCTTCGAGGTATAAAGGCTTGCGGTACATGCACTTGCGGGTGGAGCGGCACTCAGCATTCCAGCCTTTGCAGGGCGAGTTCACATGACCATCCGGTTGGTGATGAGCGTCACTGAGGCACTTAGCGCTTCGCACTTAGCATTTGGTCGGAAGAGGATAATGCTAGTGAAGGATTTCAGAGACTTGAAAGTGTGGGAACGAGCGCATCTGTTAATGCTGAGTGGGTACAAGAGCACCGCAGCTTTTCCCAGCGACGAGCGTTTCGGCCTGATCAGCCAGATGAGGCGCTGCAGTGCCTCTATCGGTGCAAATATCGCTGAAGGTTGCGACAAGCGCGGAAACGGGGAGTTCCAAAGATTTCTGCAGATTGCATCCGAATCGGCAAGCGAACTTGACTACCACTTGTTGCTCGCCCGCGACCTGAACTTCTTGCGCGCTGATGAATACAAAAAATTGACGCAAGATCTACTACAGATGCGCCGAATGCTGACTTCTCTGCTGCAAAAGGTGAACACCGAACGTCAGGAGGCCAAATGCTAAATGCCAAGTGCTAAGTGCGATCCTCAAAACTTCGTCACTTCCGTAAAGTTAAACCCATTAACCTTCATCGACGGCACCACCATATCGAACGCTTCTTCTCCGCTTGTCCGCACCGGCGTGCTCATTTGCTCGACATTCGAAAGCATCTCAATCAGGCTCTGATTAAAGCGAAAGTTCCTAAGCCCACAGACCATCTTTCCGTTCTCGACCAAAAATGTGCCGTCGCGAGTCATCCCAGTCAAAATCTTTTCGTACGGATCAACTTCACGGATGTACCACAGCCGCGTCACCAGAATCCCGCGCTCGGTCGAAGCGATCATCTGGTCAACAGTTTTTGGTTCGGATGTGGGTTGGAACACGATATTCATAGGCGCTTCGCCGATTTCATTGGGAATCGGGAAGCCGTGCCCCGTCGCTTCGATCGGCCCGACTTTGCCGGCGTATTCCGACTTCTTCATCTTCTCTGCACTGGCGCGCGCATAGACCAACCCTTGAATGATCCCGTTCTCGACCAACTTGATTCGCTTGCGGCGAAGTCCTTCGCCATCAAACGGAGACCCCGATTGCAGCGGATGCCCCACATCATCCCAGATCGTAATGTTCTCCCCGAATAACCGCGTCCCGATCCGATTGCTCAGAAAGGACCGCTGATCAAGAATCGCCAGCCCGCCAAAATCAAAAAAAGCAAACCCAACCATGTCGAGCACCGCGGACGGCTCAAGAATTACGGTACACTTTCCGGCAGCAATCTCGCGCGGAGCTGCAGATTTCGCAGCTTTCGAAGCAGCGATCTGCGCCAGCGCCGTAGCATCAAGCTTCGCCACATTCGGCGAGTTGGCCTTCTGCCAGCCCGACGAATCTGCGGCCAGCATGGTGATGGAAATCTCAGCCGAAGTCTGCGTATGCCAATCGCTCAATCCACGCGAATTGAAGATCCCTTCGACGGTTTCCGAACTTGCGAAAATCCCCGCAGCCGTAAGCTTCTGTTTTTGCGCGATGGAAACAATCTTCTCGACGGCATCGGCCCGTTCCGCAGGAGTGAGCGCTGCAGTCTCGTCAAAATATCGTGTCGGCACTGCCTGCGTGGATCCGACACGCTTGTCCGACTCAGGCACTCCCAATAAATCCGAATCTTCCTGCTGCACTCTGGCTAGACTCTCCGAAGCCTCCACTACTCTCCGCAAACCCTGATCGTCAAACGCATTAGTAGTAGCCCGCGCCGTGCGCGCGCCAAAAACTGTCCGCACCGAAACTCCAAAATTCTCCTCCGCCACATTCTGATGAATCGTGTTATTAGCAAACCGCGTCAGCGCAGAATGTCCCCCATAAAACAGACACTCCACTTCATCCGCCGTCGCATACTTACGAATGCGGGAGAAAATGTCAGCGGCTTGATCGAAAGTTAGCATTTAGCAGTTAGCACTCAGTATTTGTTCGGCGAGCGACACCAGAAGGCCAAATGCGTAAGTGCCACGTGCTAATTGCCCTTGTACGCCGACCCCACCTTCACTCCCTTAAACCTCGCCGGACTCGCCCCATGCCCCGTCCCCATCACTTGCTGCGGCTGTCCCTTCCCGCAATTCGGAGTTCCCCAAAGCGTCCACTCATCGCGCGAACAAATCGCATCCATAGAATTCCAGAACTCCGTTGTAATTCCGCTGTAGGAAGGATTTTTCAGCATGCGCGCGCGCTTGCCGTTCTTGATCTCCCACCCAATCTCGGTGCCAAACTGGAAGTTGTAACGCTTGTCGTCAATCGACCATGAGCGGTTGGTATGGAAAAGAATTCCGCGGTCGGTGGACTCAATCAGTTGTTCTAAAGTCAGCGGCCTCTCTCCCGGAAGAATACTGATGTTGGTCATGCGAATGATGGGCAGTCGGTTCCATCCCTCGGCACGCAACGTTCCACCGGATCTTTCCAGTCCAATCGTCGGCGCCGTCTCGCGCGAGCTGAGATATCCGGTGAACAGACCGTTGTTGATGATCGGCGTACACTGCGCCGGAACGCCTTCGTCATCAAAAGCAAAAGTGCCGAGTCCCGGCCCGTGTTCCTGACGCGCATCCGCTACAACATTCACCAACTCGCTGCCATATTTCAAAGTTCGCAGTTTGTCCAATGTAAGAAAAGACGTACCCGCGAAATTCGCTTCCATCCCCAGCACCCGGTCAAGCTCGATAGGATGCCCGACCGACTCATGAATCTGCAATCCCAGTTGCGAACTATCCAAAATAATGTCAAATACGCCCTCGGGGCATTGGTCCGCACTGTGCAACGCCACCGCCTCTTCGCCGATCCGGCGGGCGCTTTCCAGCAACTTGAGTTCGTCAATCAGTTCGTATCCTTTGTTCTGCCACTGCCCTCCAAATGAGTTTGGATACGACCGTTTCTGAATCTCGCTTCCGGCGAACGCATAAGCAACGTAACCCGCGCCGGTCACATACTTTGTCTGATGGATGTTCGAACCTTCCGAAGAAAAGAACCATTGCTCCTCGCGCCGGAAATTCATGTTGGTCTCGGCCAGCGTCACTCCCGCCACCGAGCGCAATTCCGCGTCAATCTTCTCCAGCAGCGCTAGGTTCTGCTCCACTGAAATCGTGAATGGATCAACTTTGTAAGGCGTTGTCCAGTTGGCCGTGACCCCCTTCTCCGGAACCAGTCTTACTTCACTCTGTTTGACTTTGGCCGATGCCTTGGCAATATCAACTGCGCGCGCCGCCGTCGCCTCAACCGACCCGCGACTAATGTCCGCCGACGCAGCAAATCCCCATGCCCCATTTACGATCACGCGCACGCTGAATCCCAGCGATTGCGAATCCGACGCATTTCCGATCTTCCCGTTTTTTGTGGCCAGCGCCCGGCTGCGGTCCTGCACCACGCGAACGTCTGCATAAGTGGCGCCGCGTTGCGCGGCGGTATCGAGTGCCCAGGAAGCAAGGTCTTTTTCTGGCATGGCGGGTCCCTGCACGGCGGACACTCAAAATCTATCACACAGAATCGGAGGGAGTTCTTCGGCGAAAACCGATACGTAAATCTCGCCGGCAGAGCATTTCGAAGAAGTTCAGCGCCCCGCAGCTTTTGCACTGGCTTTAAGCAGCAGTATTGGCACATTTTAATAGAGGGTATAAAGAAGGGAGCTGAAAGCACGCGAGATTCAAAGCGTAGTCATCCACCTACCCCGCAGCCGAGGTTGGACTGGCGGCTGTTTTCGTTTCAATAACCATGATGAAGTTGTGCGCAAGCAAAACTGCGTCGATTCGCTTACCAACGATCGGCATGGGGTACTCCAGCAGGATGCCCCGGTCCGTTGCCTCTGGACGGGCGCGAAGCAATTCGGAAATCCCCGAGGTCAGAAAAGGCAGCTGTGCATGCCATGCCTCAATGGCTTGCGACGTCAGGGGGAATCTTGCCGCAGCATTTGCCTGCGCCAGTTTCCAGAGAATGGTGGAGGGATTTTCACTTTGCAAACGCCCCCAACGCCGATTGGTAATACGCGGGCACGATGGGAGCAGAAGGATATTCGGAAGCTTTGTTTTGGCCCAGTGCCGGCAATCACCATAAGGCCGGACAGAACTGGCGAGATTTGACTTGCTGCCAAGTTTCCCATCAGGTTCTGCGTATCTCCTTGCCGGCGAAGGAGGAATCTACCTTACGACTTTTTTCCTGCGCCAGTGTTTCTAGAATTTAGGGGGATCGAGTTGGGGCTAAGGGGAGGCCGGTTATGGCAAAAGTGATTGAGTTTTACATCCCGAAAAACTTTCGCAAGGACGAACGGCGGAGTACACGGGATGAACGCGGGCGCGTGATCGAGTTCAGCTTGCCGAAAAAATCGGCGTGAAACTGGACTTCGGAACATTCCTGTCCTTGTCCCCATAAGAACGGTTAGACAAGGACGGGGCACCCGCAACGACATTATTCTGGAGAGACAGAAAGGGCGGCTTGCGCCGCCCTTTTCTAGCTACAGTCAAACGCGTCGGACAGAGCCTGCCTTGAGCGAAGCCGAAGGGAGTGCCCGACCCACACGGGTCGGTGCTGACTACGTTCCCTCGCTCCATCCTGCCAAATACTCTTCCTGCTCCGGCGTCAGCCGATCGATCTTGATGCCCATAGATTCCAGCTTCAATCTGGCGACGCGCTTGTCGAGTTCTTCAGGGACGCGATAGACCCGCTTTTCCAGCGTGGCATAATTCTTCACCATGTAATCAACCGACAGAGCCTGGTCGGCGAAACTCATATCCATAACTGACGGTGGATGGCCTTCGGCGGCGGCCAAGTTGATGAGGCGGCCTTCGCCGAGCAAGTTGATCTTGCGGCCATCGCGCAGCGAATACTCTTCGACGGAAGTGCGCGTGGTGCGCTTCGACGAAGACAAGCTTTCGAGCGCGGGGATGTCGATCTCCACGTTGAAGTGGCCGGAGTTGGAAATGATCGCGCCGTCTTTCATGACTTCGAAGTGCTCTTTGTCGAGGACGTTTTTGTTGCCGGTGACGGTGCAGAAAACGTCGCCGAGTTTCGCGGCTTCGGGCATCGACATTACGCGGAAGCCGTCCATCACGGCTTCAAGCGCTTTGGTCGGATCAATTTCCGTGATAATGACTTCGGCGCCGTTGCCGCGGGCACGGCTGGCGAGGCCGCGGCCGCACCATCCGTAGCCGGCAATCACGAATTTCGATCCCGCAAGCAGGAAGTTGGTGGCGCGAATGATGCCGTCAATGGTGGACTGGCCGGTGCCGTAGCGATTGTCGAAGAGATGCTTGGTGTCGGCGTCGTTGACGGCGACGATGGGATATTGCAGCACGCCTTCTTTGGCCATGGCGCGCAGGCGGATGACACCGGTGGTGGTTTCTTCGGTGCCTCCGATGACGCTCGCGAGCGCGTCCTGACGCTTGGTGTGCAGAACGCTGACCAGGTCGGCGCCATCGTCCATGGTGACATGGGGCTTGTGGTCGAGCGCGGCGAGGATATGGCTGTAATAAGTGTCATTGTCCTCGCCCTTGATAGCGAAAACCTGGATGCCGTTGTCGCGTACCAGGCTGGCAGCAACGTCGTCCTGCGTGGAAAGCGGATTGGAGGCACAGAGAACAACGTCGGCGCCGCCGTCGCGCAGGCAAATCGCCAGGTTTGCCGTCTCCGCGGTGACGTGCAGGCAGGCGGCAATGCGCATGCCCTTCAGTGGCTGATTCTTGATGAACTCTTTGCGGATAATTTGCAGGACCTTCATGGACTGATTGGCCCATTCGATCCGCTTTTTACCCAGGTCGGCAAACTCGATGCCTTTGATATCGCACTGCACTTGCGTCGAAGTGGTTGACATACGTCTCCTGTGGCGTTGCTTTTTCTGATTGTACTTTGTTATGTCGGTTGTGAGTCCTGGATTTCGTGAAGGTGCTAGTTGCCAGTGGTCAGTGGGCAGTGGCCAGTAAAAACCGACCCGCTGATCACTGACCACCGGCCACTGACCACTATTTTCTAACTCCTGCGGCGACGGGCTCACGCAGGCCTGCATCGCTGGCCAGTTGCGCGGCTTTGTCGGTCGCCTCCCATGTGAAGTCGGGATCGCTGCGGCCAAAGTGTCCGTAGGCGGCGGTCTTGCAATAAATCGGCCGGCGCAGCTTCAGGGAATCAATGATGCCCTTGGGCGTGAGCTTGAAATGCGCGCGCACGATGTCCGGGACGATCTCGGGATCGACCTTGTGGGTGCCAAAAGTTTCGACCAGAACGCTGACTGGATCTGCGACGCCAATAGCATAAGCGAGCTGCACTTCGCAGCGGTCGGCAAGTCCGCCGGCAACAATATTCTTGGCGATGTAGCGAGCGACGTAAGCCGCCGAGCGGTCAACCTTGGTCGGATCTTTGCCGCTAAAGGCGCCGCCGCCGTGACGTCCCATGCCGCCGTAAGTATCAACGATGATCTTGCGGCCGGTCAATCCGGTGTCGCCCATGGGGCCGCCGATTACGAAACGCCCGGTGGGATTGATGTGGTACTTGGTGTCTTCATCGAGCAACTCGGCAGGGATGGTCGCCTGAATCACGTGCTTCAAAATGTCGGCGCGAAGTTCGTCGTTGGTGACGGTTTCGGCGTGCTGGGTGGAAACGACGACCGCATCTACACGAATCGGTTTCTTACTCGCGTCGTATTCAACTGTGACTTGGGATTTGCCGTCGGGACGAAGGTAGGGAAGTTTGCCATGCTTGCGAACATCGGAAAGCCGCATGGTGAGCTTGTGCGCCAACGCAATGGGCATGGGCATCAGCTCAGAAGTTTCATTACATGCATACCCAAACATCATTCCCTGATCGCCGGCGCCGCCGGTGTCCACGCCCATGGCGATGTCGCCGGACTGTTTGTTGATGCTGGAGATGACGGCGCAGGTGTTGGAGTCGAACCCATAGAGGGCGTTGTTGTAGCCGATGGAGGAAATGGTGCCGCGAACGAGGGCCTGAAAGTCCACGTAGGCCTTGGTGGTAATTTCTCCGGCGATGACGACGAGGCCAGTGGCGGTGAGGGTTTCGCAGGCGACGCGGCTGAAGGGATCGTCGGCCAGGCAGGCGTCGAGGACGGCGTCGGAAATCTGGTCGGCGATTTTGTCGGGGTGACCTTCAGTCACGGATTCAGACGTAAAAAGATATCGGTTTCGGGATGACAATTCAGTTTTCTCCTTCGCGAAAGCCGCAGCAACGCCGGGGGAATGTTCGGAGCACGGTTCAGGACGCAATGGTCACAGAATGAACGTTCTGCGGTCTCTTAGAAGCTATCAAAGAACCCCGGCAGGCGCAACGAATTTTGCCCCAAACGCATGACCGAACAGTGGGATGGGAGTTACGCGGGTCGGGTGGAGTGCGAGGCAAGGCGAACGGTTGCAATCGAGTACGGAGGTATTAGGCGGAGCTACTTTGAGGCAAGTTAGCGGTCCAGATTCCGTTACTATGGTTCATTGCCGCTGGTTCGGGGTGGTGCATATAATCTGAAAACCGCTGGCCAACAAAGGACCCCTGAGATGTCGCACGCCACAGGTGCAGAAACTGCCCGCCAAACGCAGGAACGGAACATCTTCCATGATGTGGCCAAGGCCCTGACTTCTTCGCTGGACCTCGATTCCATTCTGCAGACAATCCTGGAAAAGATGGCGGAATATTTCCGTCCGGATAACTGGTCTTTGCTGATGGTGGATGAACAGAAGAACGAACTTTATTTTGCGATAGCGGTGGGGACGGCGGCAGAGGCGCTGAAGAATGTCCGGCTGAAAGTTGGGGAAGGAATTGCCGGGCATGTGGCCAAGTATGGCGAGAAGCTGATTGTGCCTGACGTGAGCGCAGACCAGCGCTTCGCGAAACGGATTGATCAGGCAACACAATGGGAGACGCAATCCATTATTTGCGTGCCGGTGAAATCGAAGCTGCGGGTGCAGGGCGTAATCCAACTGGTGAACGTGGATATGGCGCACTTTGGCCCCGAAGAATCCTTCTTCCTGCAGGCACTGTGCGACTACGCGGCGATTGCAATTGAAAATGCGCGTTCGGTCGAAAAGATTCAAGAACTCACTATCACCGATGACTGCACGGGACTCTACAATGCGCGGCATCTTTATAAGACGCTGGAGACCGAGGTTTACCGGTCAGCGCGATTTGGATATGAATTTTCCGTGTTGTTCATTGACCTAGACCACTTCAAGCAAGTTAATGACACCCACGGGCATTTAATCGGCAGCAAACTGCTGGCGGAAATTGGGTACCTGGTCAAGGCTCAACTTCGCCTGATTGATTTCGCTTTCCGCTATGGCGGAGACGAATTCGTGGTGCTGCTGCCGCAAACCGGAAAAGATTCCGCACTGGTGGTGGCGCGCCGATTGCGCGACAGCTTGCGCGGCAGCGCCTTCTGCAAGGAAGAAGGATTGAACTTGAACGTGCGCGCGTCCCTGGGACTCGCGACTTATCCGCACGACGCTAAGACTCCGCACGACATTATTCGTCAGGCCGACGAGATGATGTATCTGGTTAAGAACAGCACCAGGGACAATATTGGGATTGCGCAGCGGGGAGTGGTGAAGTAGTAGTGGCAGAAAGCGAACCCCAGCGGCTGGAAGCCGCTTGCTTACGCAAACTGAATCGGCACGAGTGAACTCGTGCCCTTCCCGGTTGCGCAAACGCCCGCCAGGTTCCGCTCGACTAGTAAGAAATCTTACAGCGGGAAAATTCTGATCGCGCGGAAAGCCCCGCCCCGACCGATTTTGCTCGGCAGACTTTCTCACAATGGGCGCGAGAAATGGGTAGCGGCGCAACAAAAATGGGGCACCCGCCACCGCACCAACTTTGGCCGCATTGACTCGCACCTGACCTTGGCTGCACTAACTAAGGTAACCCTTCGGATTAAGTCAGTGCGTAATTGGTGCATCACAAGCGATGTAGAATCAATACGCTGCGCGCCGCAGAACATCGTCCCTGAAATCGTGTTTATACACACGACCCTTCAGAACCTGCATTTCGGGCGAGAGGAGATTTCATGAAAATCACAAACATCGTTCGCTGGACTGCGTTTGCGGTTTTGCTGATGGTGATGATTCCGGTTTCATCGTTCGCGGGAGTAGTGGTTTCGGTGTCATTTGCGCCACCGGTGCTGCCGGTGTATGTGCAGCCGGCTTGTCCGGACGACGGTTATATCTGGACGCCGGGTTACTGGGCTTACGGGCCGGATGGATATTACTGGGTTCCGGGCACGTGGGTATTGGCTCCCGAGCCGGGCTTGCTTTGGACTCCAGGGTATTGGGGATGGAATGAAGGCTTCTATATCTGGCGTGCCGGATACTGGGGCCCGCACATCGGATTTTATGGTGGTGTGAATTACGGCTTCGGCTACTTCGGCCATGGCTACGAGGGCGGATACTGGCGCGACCGGACGTTCTACTACAACCGCTCAGTGAATAACGTGAACATCACCAACGTTCACATCTACAACAAGACCGTAATCAACAATAATTTCGAGAATCGGGTGAGCTACAACGGGGGGCGCGGCGGAATTAATGTCCGTCCCGGAGGCTTTGAAGAGACCGCGGCGCACGAGCGTCATTTCGAAGCGACCGGCATGCAGGTGCAGCATGAGCACGCCGCCGGCAGTAACCGTGAGTTCCTGGCGTCGGTGAATCATGGACGGCCTTCGGTTGCAGCTACGGCGCGGCCTGGGGAATTCGGCGGGCGCGAAGTGACTGCAGCGCGTGGCGGAGGAGTTAACCGTTCCGGCAATCGGTCGTTTGACAATCGGTCGTCCGACAATCGGCCGTTCGAGAATCGCCCGTCAGGGAATCGTCCATCAGATCATGGTGGGCAGAACCGTTCGGTCGAAAGCCGTGGAGCGGAAAACAGAGGCGTGCCGCGGCCTGCGAATTCGGAGCGTGGAATGCGGCGGAACGATTCCTACGCCAACGACCGCGGAGGACAGGGGCACAATGCTGCTCCGGAAGTTCGACAGCGCGGTAATGGTCCGGGTGCGAATGCTCCGCGGCAGGAGAATGCTCGTCCGCGCGAGAACGCGCCTCAGGGGCAGCGGGAATCTCGTCCGGGTAATGGACACGAAGACCGGCCGCATCACTAAAACTAGAGAGACGCCACCGGAATAAGTTCCCTTCCGGGACGAGTTGCAGTACCGGCAGGTAAGGGGTCTTTCGACTCCGCGGGTGGATTCGCAAACCGAATCTACCCGCTCCGCTCCAGATGACAGAAGCGAGACCCTCAAGATGAAAAAGCGAGAGAGGGCTCAAGATGATAGTGGGGGAAGGATCGCGGCCAGCTCACGTGAAGCAGAATTCTGACATGGTGTTTGAGAGGCCACTTAAACAATCGTAAGGAACTCGCTTCATTTACATTGCCTCGGAGCCCGCCTTCTGATGCACACTCGTCACGTAGGGGCCTATTTGGGGACTGCGAGGTCAAGTGCGGAGGGGACAATCACTGATTTCGGTAGCGGACGCTCTTTAGCCACGGATTCGAAAGCCGCCGATTCGAGCCACTTGCGGATTTCGGGAAGAGCAGCGCGGGTGGTGCGTTCTCCGAGGAGGACTAGTTCTGCGCTGTGCTCGAAATCATCGTAGCGGTAGCCGGTAACGTCGGGTTCGATCACCAGGTCGGCGCACTCTCTGGCTTGCACGCAATTCATGTTTTGCGCAATCGCGAAGCATTGTCCGATGACGTCGAAGACGTGTTTCGGGCCGACTCCGCCGTTGGCCCAGTTGCTTTTCAGGCTGACCGCGATCACGCGGTCAGCGCCCATTTCCCGCACCGGCTTCGTGGGCAGGGAATGAGCGAGCATGCCGTCCACGAGAAGGCGGCCATCTACGGTGACGGGTAGAAAAACTCCGGGATAGGCGCAGCTGGCGCGAACGGGATCGGCGAGTGGGCCGGAGCGGAAGACCACGCCTTCTCCGGAAGCGAAGTCGGTTGCGGTGACGGCCAGCGGAATCCGCAATTCTTCGAAAGTTTTGACCTTCAGCAGGTTGTTCAGGAAACTGAGCATGCGCAGGTTGCTGGCAAAACCGTAGCGGGAAAGCGTCCAGCGAGCGAGATCGCGGAAACGGACTCGGGCAGCAACCTTTTCTAGTTCCTCGGTCGAGACACCGCTGCAGTAGGCGGCTCCGATGAGGGCCCCGACACTGGTTCCGGCGATGAACCTTACCGGAATATTTTCTTCTTCAAGAACTTTGAGGACGCCGATGTGAGCGATGCCGCGGGCGAAGCCTCCACCGAGGGCGAGACCGATAGAAGGGATTTTTGCAGGGCTGACGAGCGATGGAACACCGGCCATCTCGCGACCGAAGTCGCGCACCGACCGCACGATTTTTTTCAAGCCCTTTATGGCCATGACCGCGGCCTCCAGCGCTACTAACCCTTACAGCAAGTAAGATGCCGCCGACCTAGGTAAAAGCTCCTACTATCTATTACGGAGGTTTCGGAGTTCGTTACCCGAGGTGACGAACCCCTTTGTTCCTGATAGCTTGAGGGCGATGCTGCGAGAGATCTCGTCGGGCGGGGTGGTGGTGCGGGCGGCTAGAGAAGGCTGGGAGTTCGCCGTGATTGAGCCGCAACGGGAGGAAGGGAATGTGTCCCGATCGGCCAAAAGTGACAAAAAAGGTCACAAACAGGTGTTGGCCCTGCCTAA